>Ga0210043_1000689_pt1 | contig 34963 bp, 56 predicted proteins | sample CryGeymet201501t_FD_183990 | JGI IMG/M metagenome (GOLD analysis project Ga0210043, IMG submission 183990) | Groundwater microbial communities from Crystal Geyser aquifers in Utah, USA - Crystal Geyser metaG 2015-01t (SPAdes) (version 2) | ecosystem: Environmental > Aquatic > Deep subsurface >... | reverse complement strand
GCTACAAGCGGTGCCGGAGGAGCTGGAGGAGCTGGAAGTAGCTTGGTATTAACCGCTGGTGATGGTGGAGCTGATAGTGAAGGAGGTTCTGGAACTGGAGGAGTTGGTGGAAGTATTACTTTAACTCCGGGTTCTGGTGGATCAGGTAACTCTACTGGTGTATCTGGTAGTATCGTATTAGCAGGTTCTAACCCTGTGAACGCTACTAGTGGAGGTATTCGTACTATTCAGAGCGTTGCTAACGTGACTGAAGCGGCTCCAACTGATGCTGAGCTAGATAGTGCGTTTGGAACTCCTGCTACTCTTGGTAGGGGTTTCCTAGCTACAATTGATGATAATGATGCTGATTTGGCTTCCATACTTGTATGGACTACTGATGCGTCATGCTATCATGTTGTAGGTACTAAGTCCATATAAGGAATGGCTGTAATGCCTATTTTTTTCCTTTATTTTTTTTAAGTGAGTACGTTTAGAGAAAAACTATGGAAAATGATAAAGAAGTGTTAAAGGCTGAGAAGCCACCTGAAAAAAAGGAGATGAGAGCAACCGTTTTACATAATGGTTCCAATGAGAAAGTGCTTACGATTAGTACTGACGGCTCAAACATTAACCTTGATCCTCAGAACCTTTCACGTTTGGAGATTGAGATGATTCTTGTTAAGTCTTTACAGTTTATGAGGGGTGAAGTAAATGCCAAAAGTTAAAGGTCCATTAACATTAAAGAGTGGAGCTTCGGTTCCTAAGGTCGTTCTTGATGCGGTTAGTGGGAAGGTTAAGTCTAAGGGTTTGATTTTCAAAAATTTTAAGAGTAAAAAAAAAGGGGTGAAGCTGGTATCAGCGTGAATGATGGTTAGGAAAATATCTGTTAAGAGGATAAGTGGTACAACTGATACTAGTGGTGATGCTACTGTTTATTCTTCTCCGTTTGGTGGTAAGTTGTTGTCGTTTCATCTTGATATTGATGCGTTAGATGCTACTGCTGATGTGACGGTCACTTCTGATTCTGAGCTCGTCGCACAAACGTTGTATTCTAGTACTAATAGTAATACGAATGTGGCTGTGTATCCTCGTGAGTATGCTATGGATACTGCTGGTGCGGATCTTACCTTTGATGGAACGAGAAAGGTTCCTACGGAGTTCGTGTTGAATGGTAGGGTTAAGGTTGTTGTTGCGCAGGGTGGCTCAACGAAGGCTTTTACGATTAATGCGTATGTGGAGGAGTATTAGAGCGTATGGAATACTTGAACAGTACTGGAGAACCTAAAAAGTATCGTGTTTCTGATTCTCATGAGACTAGTGGGTATCTTTGGAAGACGGTGAAGAATGGTATGGTAGTTACCGATATTGATGATTCTCAAGCTATTGCTTTAGGACTTTCTCGTTTAGGGAAACCTGATGAGCTTGAGAATGTTGAAACGGTATCCTCTGAAGAGTACGTTAGTAAGTTGTTAAGTGTTAGAGGTGTAGGTCATAAAACGGCTGATGATATTATGATTTTGTATCCTACGTTTGATGATTTAAAGAGTGGTATCAGTTCGGGGGATGACCTACCATTGAGGGATGATGTTGTTATTAAATTGAAAAAGATGAGATGGTAATTGATAGAGAATGGGAAGGACATATTTTCAATCGGACGGTAACGGTGGATACGTTGTTAGCAAAGACCTTGCGGCTTGGATTGGTGTGATTATTACTATTTTGGTGGTGTTGTCTAGTGTCGTAGCGTATGGGGTGAGTGCTAGGGCGCAGTCTGATTATACTAAGGTGGTTGCTGAGGAGCTTAAGACTGAGTTTAAGGGTTTGGATAGTCGTGTTGATCGTAATGAGGTTGATATTGCTGTTGTTATGAATCAGTATGAAGAGATTAATCGGAAGTTGGATAAGGTTTTAGAGAAGGGATGAAATGACTTTTATTACAGAGACGCAGGTTAGAACGGCGAGTGGTGTGCCTAGTACGTTGGTTACTGCTAGTCAGATTACTCAGATTATTTCTCGTGTTGAGGAAATGACGGCTCGTGCTATGAATACACGTTTTGTTCCTACTAAGGAGATTGATGTTCTTGATGGAAATGGTAAGGATCTGGTTTTTACAGAGAAGAATCCTTTGTTAAAGGTGGTGAGTTTGAAAACTGATGGTTCTAGTGTTACTCCTAGTACGCTTCATGTGTATCGTTCTAGTGGGAAGATTAAGATGGGAACGGATAGTGAGGTAGGTAAGTTTGTTTCTAAGTCTAGGAGTGTGATTGTTGAGTATTATTATGGCCTTTTAGAGAGGGATGGTAGTGTTAGCAGTACTACTACTGGAGCGTCTGTTGCTGGTACTAGTATTACGATCACGTTGAGTGATGCTTCTAGTTTTTCGGCTAATGATTGGGTTGAGCTATATGGTACCGATGGTTATGTTGAGACTGCGCAAATCTCTGGCATTTCGAGTAATGATGTAACTTTTGATTCGCTTTCTTTTACTCATGTGAGCGGTACTATTGTTACGAAGTTAAGTATTCCTCAGTGGATTCAGAGGTTTATGGAATTGGAGGCTACAGTATATGCGTCTTTGAACGCTATTGGTGCTACTTACACGTTTAATGCGTCCTATGGACTTGCGGATTTGAATGTGGTAAAAGGTGTTCCTTATACGCATTGGCGTGAAAGTTTAGAGAAAGCATTAAAAGAGAGAGAATCATTGAGAAGTATGATTAAACCTAGGCCTAAGGTGGTGATTTAAATAGCGTGGGATGATACTAAGGTAGCCGAGGACGATTTTTTATCAGCTGATTGGAATAGTATGGTTACGGATCAGAAGACTCGTGCTGTGGTTTCTAGTGGTGCTGGTGCGCCTAGTAGTACGCCTAGTAGTGTTGGGTATTTTTATGTTGATACAACTAACTCGCATTTGTATGTTGCTTTTGGTACGAGTAGTTCTGGTGATTGGAAGAAGGTGCTGACACAATGAGCAGGTCTTATGGAATGTGGGTTCTTGGAGTTTTAGCTGTGTTAATTGTTGCTTTGTTGGTCCAGGCTTTACCTTTTAGGGTGAGTGATGATTTACAGATGGAGCAAAATGATATTTATAATGCGTCTAATATTAACGGTACAACCTTTTGGCAGAACGGCACTAAAGTTCTTGACACTGGAAGCCTAGCCGGGTTAAATAATACTAACAGCTCGAATTTTTGGGATAACCTTGATGTGCCTGGTGATTTGAATAATAAGCTTCAGCTTAGTTGGCTTAATATCACTGGTAAGTTGATTAATAGCACGGACACTCCATGGTTCGTGATCGTAAACGGGGAGTTGCGGGTGAATGCTACGACACTTACGTCTTATGCTGCTAATTATACGGTGAATAACAGTTTGCATATAGGTCAAGCGGTGGACATGATTCAATTAACGAACCAGATTCAGCTTCGTCAGGAGAACATTACTAATGCTTTTGTTATTGCGGTTGATAATGTGAGTCTTTACATGACAGGTTTGGATAATGAGAGTATGAGGGTTAATGGAACGTGGATTAACACTACTATTGGAGAGTTGGACACTGATACGCGTGTTGGTGCGCTTACTTCTTATTTGATAAACACTAGTGTTGCTATAACTTTTAATGAGTCTAAGCTTAATCAGACGATTGAAGAGCTTGATACGGACACGAGAGTAGGCAGTCTTGTACCATACCTTTTGAATAATAGTGTTCGTATAGATTTTAATGAGACTAAACTAAATCAGACTGTTGAGGAGTTAGATACGGATACAACATATAGTAACAGTACAGGTATTATCCTTAATGGTACAGTGTTTAGTCTTCCTAGAGACTGTTCGGGAGCGGAAGTTTTGAAATATAATGTAACTTCTGGCCTTTGGGAGTGTGAGGTTGATGAAATCGGTACAGGGGTTAATAATGCTACTGTTGATGAACGGATTGATCTTGCTGAGCCTGATCTGAATGTGAACCAGTCTGGCTTTTGGGATAACCTTGATGTGCCTGGTGATTTGACAAACTTGTTCACCCTAGACTGGGCTAACATTACCAACCGTTTTATAACGGCTGTGAATGAAAAATGGTTTTACATGGTGGGAAGTACGCTGACACTTAATGGCACTACGCTGAACGCTACTATTGAGGAGTTGGACACGGATACAACGTATGATAACGGTACAGGTGTTGAGTTGTCAGGCACAACGTTTCAGTTGCCTACTAGTTGTGGAGCGTCTGATGTTTTAACGTGGAATGATACGAGTTCGTTCTGGGATTGTCTTGTACCTCCTGGAAGTACGTACTCTAATAGTACTGGTATCGTGCTTAATGGTACAGTGTTTAGTCTTCCTAGAGACTGTTCTAGTGCGGAGATTCTTAAGTATAATGTGACTACGAATTTGTGGGAGTGTGAGGTTGATGAAAGCGGTACAGGGGTTAATAATGCTACTGTTGATGAACGGATTGATCTTGCTGAGCCTGATCTGAATGTGAATAGTTCTGATAGGTGGGACGATTTGGATACGCCTACTGATATAACGTCAGTGGGTACTTTAACAAGCCTTACGGTTAGTGGATCGGTTAATCTAGGTCTTAACTGGACACTGTTGCAGAATTATCCTAGTGCTTGTCCTTATGGAACGTACCTTACAGAGTTGGCTGATAGTGTGATTTGCACGAGTGTATCTCATGCTACTGCTGGTTTGAACATTACAAAGAATGTGACTGTTCAGCCGAATAACAGGTATTGTTTGGATGGTGATTGTAATGCGAGTGTGTATAAGAATAGCAGTAACGGGTTGGTGTACTTAGGATGAGACAGGAGTTTGTGATTGGTTTGGGAGTGATTGTTGTGTTAGTTGTTGTTAGTCTGGGTGTTGCTCAGAGAGCGGATTCTTCTGGAACTGTTGAGGTGAATACTTCTATTAAAGGTTTTGCAGAGGAGGATTTTTCTTATTATGAGAAGCGTTGGACAGATTGTAAGGATGTGCCTAGCGTTGTAGGGAATCATGCGGTTTGTAATTCTACGTACTCAAGAAATAATAGTGATTACGTAATTTTTGATGGGTATGTTGATGGTTATAATGAGACTGCTGTGTTCGTGTATGCAGGTTTAAAAGGTAGGAGTAGAGGTTTTAAGATTGAGCAGTTTTCTTGCAGTTTTGATGCTTCTAGGTATTGTTGCAATTTTCAGTCTTCTAAGGTTGTTTGTGAGGCTCGGTTAGATGCTAATTGTGATGGTGTGTGTAGTGGTGGTGAGAGTTGTTATGAGTTTGATACGTCTAATGGTTTTCGGCAGTTTGATAACGTGAATAGGAAGGTGAAAAGTGAGGGTGGTGTTGTTTGCAAATGAGAGCTGGTCTGTTATTCTTTTTGAGTATTTTAATGGTGTTCTTTATTGTACCTTCTGGTGCTCAAGCTGGGGTAATTTTTAATTTGAATTTCACTGAAACCGTTTTCCAAAATAACAGCGTTTTTAATTATTCTAATCAAACAAATAATGTGGGAACGGATTATGCAGAATATGTTTATAATATTCCCTCCGAAAGAGCGATATTTGTTAGTGGAAAAGCAGGAAGTTATTATGGGCATATTTTTCTTAATCTTATAAGTAACGATTATCCACCTTTGAATCTTAGTGCTGGGGATTTAGAGTTTAACTTTAGTATGCAGGTTCCTAATAAGACTCAGATAGACTACACTGATTGTTCTGGTTTTGGGTTTTGGATAGGTAACGATACTGATTCTAGTAACGGCCAGAGTGCAGGGCAAGGCTATTCTCTTACTAATGTTGGAGATAATTTAACCCTTCGTATGTGTTTTAGTGCTACTGATGTTCGAGTTTTAGAATCGGTAGAGATTGATATGAATAAGACGAGGCATATTAGTGTGAAGATGAATGATACTGGGATAATTGAGGTATTTGTAGATGCAAACACGTCGTCTATTATTAATGTAACTAACACTACTTTTATTAATGGACTTCAGCAGTATATGAGTTTCAAAACTGGTCTTTCAAAAACGAATAACATGAAGCTTTGGAATTTGACAATACAGGTTTTAGATGCCCCTCCAGCTCCTGATAAAGACCCTCCTATTATCTCAAATTTTAACTTGACAAGTGAGGGTGGTTGTATAGCTTGGAGAACGGATAAGTCTGATGCGTGTAACACGACAGACGCTACTCCTACGGTAACGTTTGCAACTGATGAGAACGCAGATTGTGCTATGAGTACAGAAGATCTGAACTTTGTGAATATGAACGCTTCTAATCATAGTACGACAACTGCTGGTATTGGTTCTCACATACTTACGTTACTTCTGGCTGGTAAGTTAGAACCCGGATCAAATAATTTGTATATCGCTTGTCAGGATAATAGTGAGAATTCTAATCAGACTGGCTCGTTGAACACATTTCTTGATGTGACTGAAGGAGGAGCTGGTGGTGGTGTTGGTCAAAATGCGTATGCGGTTCAGACTGTTCATGTAGTGTCGTACACTGGTTTTAATATGACGTTATCATTGAATGTTAGTGTGATTAATCCTAGTAATGAGACTGATTTGTCTAGTATTACTGTTGTTCCTGATGCTATGTTTGGTGGTAACCAAACGGTGAGTGTTAATGCGAATACGACAGTTCAGGTGAATTTTACGAATCTTACTACTCGTGGGACTGGTGATGTGCAGTTTAACGTGTCTGGATCGGTGCTTCATGGGAATATGAGTTTGACTACTAACGAGATCATATTTTTGAATCCGATTGATCCTCCTCATGCGTATTATAAGACTGGAATTGTGGATTGTAGTCTTAATCCGGTTCATCGGGAGAGTGGTGTGGTGTTTGGTAATCCTCTTGTTATTACGGGTAGTGGTGGTTTTGTGGTTGAGAGTAGTTTGAGAGCTTCGAGTTTTGTTAGGAATTCTTCTTGTACGGTTGCGTTAAATGATAGTAAGTTGGTGATGGGATAGAATATGGCTGGTGAGAATGTTAAAGTTGGTGTTGTGGGTTTGGTCGCTTTACTACTTGGGTTTGGCGGTAGTCTTATGTTGTCAGTTGATGAGTTAGATATGGCTTATTACTGTACTGTAACGGAGGAGTATGGTGTTTTTGCAGGTGGTATTAGTGGTACGGCTTATACGGCTTACCCTTTTTCTGATTCGAGGCGTGGTTATGAAAGGTGTGTGGATGGTGATGGTTTGAAGGGTAGGTGGGTTCCTTTGCGTGAGGAAGCGTTAAGGAGAGGTGTTGATCTTGATGAGTTAATCACTAGCCTAGAGGGTGATCCTGTTAGTTCTGATTTTTTTGTTCCGAGTAAGGATTATGGCAGTGCGGAACAGTTTTCTTGTGACCAGTTGGGTTGCATTAAGATTAGGTGATGTAGTGTGGGTATTGTAATTACTAAATATGAGGACTCGGTTAATCAGAATATTCGTTTTGATATTTCTACGTTTGATTATTCTAATGATTCGGACACGTTTGATACTGATGTTCTTGCGGATTTTAAGGCTATTATTTTGGAGCAGGGTGATAATTTTACGTTGATTAAGGAAACGGTTACTACGGATGGTTTTGGTGATGTGACTGCGGTTAGTGATACGGAGTATGTGATTTTTGGTTATATTCGTGATGTTATTAAGCGTGATCGTGAGGTTCAGGAGGCTGGTCTTGCGGTTACGGGTAATATGGTTTTTTATTCGTATGCTGAGTATTCTACTACGAGTGCTGGTGTTGAGACCACTTGGGAGGTTGTGGAGGGTGATATTATTAAGGATCGTGATGGTGGGCGTTGGCGTGTTGTTCAGGTGGTTCAGGAGCCGTATGTTCAAGATACAAAGATTTACAAGAAGTTGGTGGTTCGTGATATTCACCATGGGGGAAGTTGATTTTTATGAAGCTTTCTTTTAGTGTGGATGTTCCTGATAGTGCTATGTTACGGGAAGATGTTCTGGAGAAGGCGAGAACTGTTCTGTGGCTTAGTATGCACGAGATGCAAACGTTAGCTAAGAGGTATGCTCCGGTAGATGTTGGTCTTTTAAGGAGTAGTATTAATTTGGATCCTATTGCTGATGGTTATGACACTTACACGTTGAGTGTTGGTGTGGACTATGGTGTTTATGTTGAGTATGGTTCTGGACCTCATACGCCTCCTATTGAGCCTTTGAAGGGTTGGAGTCGTAGGGTTCTTGGTGATGAGGCTCTTGCTTATGCGGTTCGTGCGAAGATTGCTAAAGAGGGTGTTGATGCTCAGCCTTTTATTCGTCCTGCGCTTAATGAGGTTCAGAAGGTGCATTTGCCTCGTATTTGGGCTAATGTTATGAGTTGAGTTTAAGAAAGTTTAAATATGTTGGAAAGGGTAGTATTTTCTGATTACCGCTGTGCCTTACTAATAGTCAAGGGACTTGGCACGGTAAGATACAGCCAAGAGGCTACATGAATGGCATATTTGAATCCGGATAAGATAATTGTCGATTTTTTGAGAAATAACATCTCTGATCCTCGTTCTAGTCGTGTGGGAACATCTACTAGTGATAGCTTCACGGCATCTGCATCTCAAACTACGTTTCAATTAACCCCTAGTTCTGGGAAGTCTTTGAGTCATGTGACGAGTGTTACTGTGGACGCTGGATCGAAGGATAAGTGGGAGGATTATTACATTGATGCTAAGGCTGAACAGATCGTGTTTTTTAGTGCGATGAGCGGTGGAGAAGCTGTTGTGGTTAATTATGTTGAGAATAGTACAAATTGGATTTTTGATGATAAACCTGTTGAGAGTTTGGGTGCTACGGCATACCCAAGGATTAGTGTTCAGTCGTTTGGTAGTGGTGATCGCCTTGGAAATTTTGAAGCTCCTGTTAGTACTATTCTGACGGTTCAGGTTGATATATGGTGTAAGGAGCGAAGTAGTACTGACGTGTTTACCGTTAGTAGCCGTGTTTACACTGGTGAAGATTTGTGTAAGTATCTTGGTGTGCAGGTTTCTCAAGCGTTTGAAGATTCTGAGAGTGACTTGCATCCGGTACTGTATAATTATGTTCCAAAACAAACGCCTAGTAGACCTATGCCTTTTGATTTGGTTCGACAGGCGCATCATAGGATAGTGGAGTTTAGTATTGAAGGGCTGAGCCTTGGTAGGACAGCGTAGGAGGATGAGATGGCATTTAATGAGTATTTGATTAATAAGCGTGGGCGTTTGACTTGGTGTGATGAGGCAGCGTTTGGTGATGGTGGTGACATGGCTAATAATGGTATTCTTGTTGGTGTTAATGCTATGATAGAGCCGGATTTTGATGAGAACTGGCAGGAGATATTGACTGCTGGTGCGGATGCTAGAACTGTTGAGAATAAAGTGGTTGGTCCTCTTACTCTACCTTTTACGTTGTCTTTTACAATGGTTGAATGGAAGTTTTTGAAGTATCTTGGTTATTCGTTTACGAATACGGGTGGTCCGACGTATACGCACACTGGGACGTTGCAAAATGCGGTTCAGTCTTTTGCTATTGAGTGGGCGTTTAGGCATACTACTTCTGTAGTGATTAGTCTTGTGGGTTGTTTTGCGAAGGGTGGGACTATATCCTTTCAGAAGAGTACTGGTGAGGGCACTGAGAGTTTTGTGAAGGTGACTATGCAGTGTATGGCTCAGGATTACACTCTTGGTAGTAGTGTGACTAGTGTTTCTGCTACTACGAGAACGCCTTACCAGTTCCGCATGATCAAAGCAACATTAGATAATGTTGAGACGGTTGAGGTGAACAATGGAGATATTACAATAGATCAGGGCATTAATGAGGATGATAGCAGGTATGCTAATAACACTCTTAATCGGAAGATTGGAGAGCCAATACCATTAACTCATAGGATCACAGGTCGTTTTAATGTGAACCATAAGGCCAGTACTCATTTTGATAGTTGGGCAACTGATGCTGCAATATCCAATTGCTCTCTGGATTTTATTGAGAATTCTAGTACGAATAAGTTAGAACTGGATTTTTCAGGTTTCCGTTTCCATAAGGTTTTCCCTTCTATGGATAATACAAGTGTTACAAACTCTGACCTTGTATGGAGTGCGTTAAGTTTTTCTGGAATTGTAGCAACTGATACACTAGGTGATTACTAATGGGAAGGAATTATGAGGATGATTTTGCTAGTTCTGAGCTGGTTGAGTTAGAGGTTGAAGGTTTTGAAAATGGGGATTTTTTGTATCAACCTGTGACTGCTGAGATGGAAAACTTGTGGGTTAGTGAATGTACTAGTCGTGATAAAGAAACTGGAGAGATCATTCAAGACTTGTCAGAGGTTAATAAGCGTCGTATTGCTTTGTTGCATAAGGTTCCTTATTCTAGGGAGTTGATTAAGAAGCGTACAAAGTTGGATAAAGAGTGGAGCGAGTTAGGTGTGGATCATAAGTGGGATTTTTTGAAGGGTTTGAAGCCTGTGAGGTTTAATGCTATTATCAGTGCTATGGTAAATTTTGATAATGGGGATGGTGAGGCTAAAAAAAAGTCCTAGAGGCGATTAGATCATTTAATCCTGGTTTGGGTTTTCAACTGAGTGATCCTGGGGAGAAGTATTTATATCATAAGTGGTTGTATTGGAAGAATGGTATCAGTGCTCGTGAGTTTCGTAATGAGTGGGTTCGTGATATGAGAGATATAATGGATATTGAAAATGCGGTGAGTGAGAAGCAACAACGTGAACAAGCGATAGTTAGTGCTATGCGTGGGGTGAAGTTCTAATGGTTCGGGGTGTTGGAAGGGTTGGTTCAGCTGGAAGTTTGAAGGTTAAGGGTAGTTTGGACACGTCTTCTTTAGAATCTGGTTTCCGTAGGGTTAAGGGTGGTTTTGAGGGTGTTCGTGGTCAGGCTAGTGGTCTTGCTGGTTCTTTTAAGAACGCGTTTGTAGAGTCTCAAGGGTTACTTAACACGTTGAAGGGGTTGAGTTTAGCGGGTGTTGCTGGTATTGTGGCTATTGCTAGTCGTGCTCCTGCGGTTGCTCCTGCTATTGCAAAGATGAAGGCCACGTTTGACATACTTACAAGGGCTTTAGGTGAAGCATTGGCTCCTGCGTTTGAGAGGGTTAGTGTTTGGTTGCTGAGGTTTACGGATTGGGTGTTGGCTAATAAGGGTCCGATTAGGAATTTTGCTATGGGGGTTTTGGATCTTGCGGAGAGTATTGGAGGTGCTTTGTTGCCTTATGTTAAAAGTTTTGGTGAGTGGGTTTTGTCGCATCCTAAGCTGTTTGCTACTTTTTTTGGCGGTTTGGCTTTAACGCCTAAGATTTTGGCAGGGATTAGTACTTTAACGTCGTTTTTTAGTTTGGTTGGTGGTCTTGGGCTGACTTCTGGTGCTACTATTGCGGTTACGGCTACAGGATTAGGAAGTTTAGGTGCAGTTGAAAACTCTTATAGAGGTGCTCAGAGGGAGAGAGAGGCTATTAATGCTCGTCCTGGCCATGCTCCCAGAACATATAATACGAGTGGGGCTAGTACAGAGGAATTACTTAACCTTTTGGATCAGGAGATAGCGCAAGGTAAGGCTTTAATTGCTCGTAATAAGCAGGACAATGCTAGATATTCTTGGCTTAACGTGTCTGATATGTTATTTGGTGGATGAATTATGGTTATGAAGATTGAGAATTGGAATGGTGCTTTAGATACGTTTACGTTTCCTTATAATCCTACTGTTTTTGATGTGACTGCCGATTCTGATTATGTGATGAGTACATATAACTATCAGGGATATGGTATCTTGTCGAGTTCTGGTACGAGGTTTCCTTTGAGTCTGGTTCTCACTGGGCATTTTAGTGGTACGAGTAAGACTACTAATTTTGATACGTTTGCGCAACATTTTGGTGAGAGTGATCGTCTTAAAAAGCTTTATTTTGAGAGTACTAAGTTTTATTTAGGGGTTGGACAACAGCTTAAGAAGGTTCATTCTGGTGGTCGTACTAATTTTATTGATTACGTCTTCCCGTTTAAAGGGATTTGTGGTATTGCATTTGGAGATACAGAGCGTACTAGCGGTACTAACACTGGTAATGCGACAACGTATGTTAAGAGGATTATTGGAACGGTCACTAGTGGTGCTAGTGCGGTGACTTTATCGGATGCTCTTGGGCTGACAGTGACGGTTCCGGCTTCTGTTCTTACAACTAATGAAAAAGTGTTGTATCAGTTTGTTTGGATGGCTAATACAGGAATTGGAGTGTTTCAGACGATGTATGGGTGGGTAGGTTTTGAGGTGACGGTTACTAATTCTGGATCTGCTACTAGCACTGTTGCATTTCAACTGGTTGATTCTGGAGGTACGCCTAATTTTACTAGTTCTGTTCAGGCGGAGGATGTTGTTCATAACACTACTGATGAGACTTTTACAAGGGTGGTTAGTGTCACGGATAATAGTACGTTAGTCTTGCAGGATGATATTATGGCTAGTGGTGAAGCTTATGTTATTTATCGGAAGACTGAACTTGCGATTTCTAGTGGAGGATACGGAGTTTTAAGACTTAAGAGTGGTGCTAATGTGAGTACGGTGGCCACAACGAATTTGACGAGTCCTACGGTATATTTTCACGATGGGTATGTGGTGTGATGTATGGCAGTTTTTCAATTTACTTTTACCAACCCTTCTGGAAATTCAGGAACGCTTTTTCCAGATTTCGAGTTTTATTACACTGACAGGTTAAATGATGTTAATGAGGCAAGTCTCAAGTTTAGTGGTACTGACGCTATTGATCGTGGTCTTATTGTTAGTGGTTCTGAAGTACAGATTAAAAGAGATGGGGTGGTTGAGTTTAAAGGTGTTGTTGATCTTATTCACAATTTGGAGATCGGCTCTATAATCTTGCACGTTTCTGGTTATGAAACTTGGCTTGGTAAAGAGAACGGTACTTTTGCGAATAGCCCTTGGAATAATACGGCTAGTGCTACCGTTTTTGGTGATGTCATCGGGGATAGTACGAAGTTCTCGGCTGGTACTGTTGATGCTGGTACGAGTATTGATTTTCGTGCTAATAAGAGTCAGAGTATTTGGAACGCGCTGATTTCAGGTTTGCAGCAGACCGGTCAGGAAATTCAGATTGATTATGTGAATGATGAGGTTGATATTTTAAATGCGAGAGGTAGTGCTAGTGTCGTTGCAAGTTTGAATGATGGTCTTGAGATTCGTGATTTGAGAGTTACTACTGGTCCAGTTCAGGGGAATCATATTATTGTGTATGGTAAGGGTGATGGTGATAATCAGGCTTTTGGTGAGGATGAGGATGCTACTAGTATAGCAACGTATGGTCGTATTAAGAAGACGATTATTGATCCTACGCTTATGACTGATGCTTCTTGTGGTCTTGTGGCTACTACGGAGCTTGGTGTGCTCAAGGATCCTTCTGAGTTGTATGAGTTCAAGTTAGTGTTTGATATTCCTGTAAGTGTTGGGGATCATGTGTACCTTAATAGTTCTGCTCACGATTTGTCTATTAAGGAGGTTAGGGTTATTTCCGTTGTTCGTGGGATGAGGGGTGGAGATGAGTATGTGAAGGTTCAGGTTAGTAACGTGGCTCATTCTAGGGCTGTGCGTACTAAAGATCAGGTTATAGCAGCTATTGAGAAGAAGCAAAGGGATATTAAGGCGTTTATGCAGGGTAATACTGCTACTAGTGAGTGGAGTAAAGGGTTGAATGCTAAGACTAATTTTCCTATGGCTATTCCCTTCTTGATTGATCCTAATACTATGGTTGATGAAACTGGTACGCTTCGTGTGTTGTCGCTTACGGTAGATTATGAGGTTAGTAAGTATAAACGGCAGTATGGTAGTACGTCGTATAGTGCTGGGGACGTTGCGCTTAAGGCGGGAACGGTGAGTACTGATGGGGAGAGTACGCTAACTGGTTCGACTGATAGTACAGTTCCTACAATTTCAGGAACTACTGATGTTGATAGTGCTCCTGCGTATAATGAGTTTGGTAATTTCCTTAGTTCTTCCTTTACGATTAATATAGTTTCTGCAACAAAGTACACTATTAGCCCTAATAGTTCAAACACGAGTGGTATGTTTATTTGCATTTCACTTTATCGCCCTTTATTGACAGATTTTCAGAGTTTAAGTATTACGATTGATAGTACTACTGGTAATACGTATGGTCCTTTTGATGTGTTTGTGATCGGATCTGATGCGAGGAATAGTGGCAGTCCTACTGGTGAGGGAATCGCGTTCTGGTCTATGTATATTCCGGAGGACACGCAATTAGAGGATTATGATATTAAGGTTAAGTCTAGTTTAACTTTTGGAAATACTTCTGAGAATAGTTGGTTTATTACGGTTAATTGGATTACGTGGTTGCCTCACAATCATAATGATGGATCGTTAGCCGTGGGCAGTCATACACATGGATCCACTGGTATAACGGATATTGGTCATGGTCATGGCCCGGGAACGTATGCGGTTCCAGCGGAGGATTTTGATGGTATTACGATTGGTGACGATGTTGGTTTGGCTGGTAGTGTTAATGCTTCTGAGGTTAATTTATATTTGGACTTTTGGAATGGGAGTTCTTGGGTTAATAAATTTGATATTCCTAATACGGGTAATACGTTGGATACGGGTGTGGATATAAGTTTGGCGGGTGTTTATCCTGATAGTTCTGGTTTGTGGAGGGTGCGTATTGAGCCTGTGACGGCTACTCCTGATTTTGTGGAAGGAATCGTTAAGGTTAAATATCAGACGGATAACTAGATAATGTGGTATTTAGGTGATTATTAATGGTGGATAAGTTTGATTTAGATGTTACGATTGAGGATGTGTATGAAGAGAACAATCATCTTGTTGTAATTCTTGAGACAAGGTATGGTAAGAAAAACCTCTTTTTAGATTTGGATGATAAGTATGATAACCATCTTACTGGACAGCCGAGGTATCTTGCAAAGGTTAAGGAATATTTAAGTAAACAATATGCAAGTCCTGTAATTGAGAAAACGCAGGTGGAGAGTCCGTATGTGGGCCAGACGATACGTTTAAGTGAGATAAGTTCGGGGGTTATTTCTGGGAGTGTTAAACGTTTAGTTGGGAAGTTAGGATTTAATCTTGGAGATGCTAAGGTGGTTGCGGAGAAGTATCCTAATTTGATGAAGATCAGATCCGATTTGCAACGTGGTAAGAGTTTGCCCTTTAGTGAGGAGATTAATGCTAAGCTTGAGGATTATTTTAGTGGGGAGAGTATTGGGTTTGGTACTCCTTCTGATAGTTCCAGTCACATTCCTTTAAGGGATGATGTTGGGGAGAAATAGATATGGTGAATGTTGTATTGTTTAAAGAGTTGGTTACGCTTGTTGGTTTTCCTTTATTGAGGAGTTTTAGTGGTTGGTTGGCTAAGAGTTCGGAAGATGGGAAGTTTACGGAGTTTGAATTTCGACAGCTTCTTAAGACTCTTGTAAAGGTGGGTAGTATGTCATTTGTTGGTTATCTGGGATTGGGTGCTATGAGTGTGGATAATGCGGCTTTGATTGCTGGTGCTGGTAGTTTCTTTGTTGATAAATTGGTGGATTCTTTGAAGGAGTCAAAACGTAAATAAGTCCTTTTTTTTGGGAAGGGGTAATTTTTTGGGATCGTTCTCTACTACCCTCTTGATAGATTCTTTAGGTTATTCCTTCCCATCCTTTTTTTTTCTTGGGGCTTTGCCTCATAAGTATATCAAAATTAACACTTATGGGGCAACCTTGACTTATAGCGGACTATTGAGGCAAAGTCTTTTCTTCGGAAAGATATATATAGGGTACGTGCCCATAAAAAATAAAGAAATAGCCCCTCATCGTCGATTATGAGAGAGTATTCATTGTTGAGAATACTGAAAAATTGGTTATTTCTGTACTTTAAATAGGTGTCGATTCATTCAGTGTAATAATTCACAGTCCAAGAATGTCAAAATGGTGGGGGTGAAGCGTTTGGTTTTTCCTCTTTTAACCAAACGCTTCACCCCCACCATTGCCCGATAGTGTATACACTATTTGTATACACTCGTTGGATCCGAGAGGCGCATCTCTATAACTAAGCACAGGCATAAAATGGTGCGCTTCTCGGTAACGTGCTAGTATATTAGGTTCTACCTAGTTGGTAGGCTTATAAATATACGGTTTTGGTTACGTAGTAACCGGGTTGTTTTGCACGTTTTGGTTGGAGGATAGTGTGTACAGTTAGTGTATACACAACTGGGCTAGAAAAGAGAGGGAGGATAGATAGAATGTTTAAGGTACGTTTTAATTCGGTGAGGAATGTTGTGAGGGGTAGGAAAAATCCCGGTGGTCAGAAAAGGAAGAAGATTGTTGTGTATGTGGATGCGCATATTAAGGATCAGATTGAACGTATGGCGGTGTATAATGGTCAGACTGTGAGTGCGTTCTGTGGTCGTGTTTTGTCGCATCATACGAGGGATCGGTTGGCTTTTTTGGAAAGTGAGTATTTGTATTATGCGCATCTTGCTTCGGTGTTTGCGAGTGCTAAGGCTGGTGAGCAGTTGGAGCGTCGGGAGGAGGAGAATTTCTGAGATGGTGAGTCCTAAGAGGTATTGGTGTTGGAGGTGTGGTTATTGTGGTCATAGGAGGAAGCAGGTGGATCGGTGTCCGAGTTGTGATGAGTCTAATTGGTGTGTGGTTTCTTCGGTTGAGAGGTTTTTGCATTTGTTGCGTAGGGGTGTGGTGGTTGGTGGTTGTTTGTTGTGTGTTTTTTGTGCGGAGCCGTTGAATAGTGAAGGTGGTGGTTGTCGTTGGTGTAAGTATTGTAAGGGTGTTCAGCCGAGGGGTAGTTATTTGAAGCGGTGTGTTGGTTGTAGGGTGTTGTTTGTTACGAGGGTTCGTTATAAGAAGTTTCATTCTGTGGGGTGTAAGGTGGTTAGTGTTAAGAAGGGTTAGTTTTTCGTAAGTTTTATATACTACCTTGTATTACAATATTGTAATAAATCGGAGGAGAATAACATGGAAGACGTAACACATATAGAAAAAATATTAGAAAAAATGGAAGAAGAACAAAGACAACAAACCAAAGTACTGGAACGAATAGCCACCGCAATCATAAACCTAAGAGGGATATAACTATGGTAAGACCAATTAAAGCGAGATGGAAGTGTCAGAAGTGTCAATGTGAGCAAGGGATCAGCAGGAAGGATGTGCATATAAGGACGTATCTTAAACCCGGTGAACGAGTAGAATTACTGTCAGAGGATGGTGATAAATTCCTTAAGAAGTATAGGGTAACTCGTCGCATAGCTTTGAAGTCCATTAGGTGTGTGATATGTGAGAATGTTGAATTTGTAGAAGGTTTTGATGGTACAAAGTATATTGGTGGGCAACTCGTTGAAGTTAAAGAAAAAAATCCGGGGATTAAACCTGTTAAGAGATGGTGGTTTCATGGGTAAAATTGATCCTTATAGAGAAATTGAGTTGATACGTATTGAGTCTCAGGAGCATACGAGAATTCTGAAGGATATAAGTTCTCGATTAGGCTTACTGTGGAAGAAATTAGAAGGTGATATGTGGATGAGCAAATATGAGAAAGACAGATATTAAGGATTTAAAGTTTAGGGTGGCGTTAATGCTCATGCTGACATACACGTCAGTTGGATGTTTTTTGTATCTGGTCTCAACGATTAGATAAGGAGGGTAAGAACATGGAAAATAAATTAGATAGAATTAAATTGGCAGAGGAAGCGTTGCGTATTCCTGGAAAGATTAGAGATTTGGAAATTGAGATGTTGGAGAAGAGTGATCAGGTTCTTTTTGTGAAGGATCAGGTTAAGCGTATTGAGCTTGAAGTTGCGGATGCGGTTCAGAATGAGAAGTCTGAAAGTGGTAATGCTGTATTTTCTAATGATGTTAGTAGGAAGGCGGAGGTTAGTAGGCGTTTGAATCGTGATGGTAAGTATGTTGAGGTTTGGGAGAAGGTTGGTGTGTTGGAGTTTGAGCTTCGACGTGCTAAGATTGAGTCTGATGCGTTGGCTAATCGTTTGAGTTCGTTGCGTATGGTTACGATATTGTTGCGTAATCATGTAGAGGGTGCGGATAAGGGTGTTTAATGTGGGGGTGGTTTGATCTTTTTTTTTGTTGATTTGGAAGGTTTTATATAATGAAATGGTTACGATAATGTAATAATTCGGAGGAATAACAACATGGTAGATATAATAGGAATAGCAGAGAACGTGAGCGAAAGCACTAAGGGAGTGAAGATAAACGAGCAGTGGTATAGTGCCACACCAGTATCAGCTAAATATGTTAAAAAGGAGTATGAAGGCAAACAGATTAAGATCAAACTCACTCCAGAAGGTAAAAGTTTTCAGTTTATAACATTAATAGACCAACAAGCTTCCCCTGCTAAGGGAAACACACAAGCTCCTGTGCCAAATTACATGGCTAAGGATAATTATTGGGAAGGTAAGGAAAAACGTGAGGAAGTTAAGAATATTAAGGTGAGTCGTCATGGTGCACTTAACACCGCGATACAGTGTATAAAAGTGGCAACAGCAGGGAATTCCACTGATAAATTAACAGCTGACATGGTGTTAGAAGGTGCAGAGCATTTAGCTGAGAGGATACTACAATTTATTAATAAAGGGGGGAGTTAGTGGGGTTGCAGAATTTAAGGCGTATTGAAAGTTTGATGGGCCAAGATAGCAGTGTGGCGTATAGCCCTGTTAAGATTCGTGATCTTCTTGGGATTAATTATTATACTGTGAAGGATGTATTAGAGTATCTGATTTTTGTAGGGAGGGTTGTAAAGGTTGATTCAGGATCGAAACTAGGAACGTATAGATGGAGGTCCGGATGATGATTAGGAAGTTTTTGGAAAAGTTGAAGGGTTGGTTTAGGATACCGTTGGGTAATTCCGAAATAAAAATAGAGCAGATACCAAGAAGATGGACACATGATGAAGTTAAGACGCTTAAACTTTTGCGGTTAAAAGGGTGGTCTGTATATAATATCGGGTTAACTTTAGATCGTTCTGTTTCGAGTGTTTCTGGAAAAATTAATAGAGTTCATAGAGCGAGGAAGAAAAGGTATGAGCGACCTGATAAAGCATAGAAGTAAGTATCACGAGGTTGTTCACGAATTTAGTGGTAAGGAACATTTTTACACGGTTAATAGTTCTAGTAATACCATTTATCATGTTGCGTTTAAGGTATGTTGTACGTGTCGGTATCAGAGTGTTCAAGGTACACCCAATTCCAAGATTTGCAGTCACATATTAAGCGTCATTAATAAGATTTCAGATACGGGAGATGTGTCTTGGAGTAAAGAAGGTGAGATGTGATGCCTGTAGTAATGAAGGCGGTAAATCAGGATTATGTTATTATTGCTTTTGTGACAACATACACTTGGTGAATAAGTATGGAGAGAGATATGCGTTTGAAAAGGGCAGGGGAGACGGTTCGACTAGTTCGGTTAAGCAACAGAAGAATAAACATAGTAAGGTTCGGGAATAATGAGTCAAGTGATCATGCTAAAAAGAAACAGAAGATATGTAAAGTGTTAGAAGAGGAGGGACATTATTTTATGACTGAGGCTATTTTTAAGGGTGGTGGTCGTGCTGATATTTTGGTTCTTGATGAGTTTAAAGTCATTGAGATTGTTAATTCAGAAACTTTGGAGAGTATTATCCGGAAGAAGGGTTTGTATCCTTCCGGGTTGAAGATGGAGGTTGTACGAGTATGAATTTTGCTAAGATGTGGTATTGTAAAGTCGTGGCTTTCTTTGCTCAGCGTAAGAGGTTGCGTGGTGAGGTTGAGCAGTTACTCGAGATGGTAGATGCTCAGCATAGACTTTTGGTTTCTCAATTTAAGAAGATGGATCAGGGAAGCGTGTACTTTTTTAAGGTTCCTTTAGATACTCCTCAGGATGTGATTAGGCGTGTGAAGGATGTTTTTGATTTGACTAAGGTTGGGTTGTTATATACTCCTCCAACGGTGATATTCTCTAGCGTTGAGTTAGAGAAATTGGATAAAAATAAAGTGCTTGAGATTCTTAAGAAGTTTGAGCAGGATGGTGATACGATATGAGAAGTCCTTTTTTTTATAGGTTTGTCGCTAGGCAAACGTATATAGTCCAGTTAATGGAAGAGTTGAGTAGTGGTGGTAGGAATATGCCTTCTATGGTTAAGCGTATTAATGTGTCTTACGCACAGCTTCGTCAGGTGTTGCAGTCTGCGGAGGAGGAGGGCATAATTGAACGCAAGAAGGGATGTAGGGATTATGAGATGCGACTCACGCAGAAGGGGAAAGTTTTAGCCGAGTTGTGTGTGGGCATTAAGGAAGTGATTGAGAATTGGAATGGTGATGAGACGCTTACGGTTCTTAGGGGTTTAGATTTTGGACATGGTCGGTCTGTGGAGGTTGAAGATGGAAGGTGAAGGTAGTAAGGGTTTTGTTAGTACGGATTCTACTGTTGAGAGTCAGGTTGTTGAGATTAAGGATGGTAAGGTTGTTCTTACGGAGAAGCAGATGTTAGTGCATACTATGAGTCCTGAGCATTTTATTGGTCAGTATCGGTTGTTGCAGAAGACTGAGCAGAATATTCTTGATGCGTTGAGTGATGAGGCTCGTGAGCGTATTGAGGCTGATTTGGAGAAGACTCGTGCTGAGTTGGAGCGTTTGCGTGGTGATTATGAGCTGGTTGATGTGTATATTAAGGAGGATTATGATCGTAAGAAGTTGGATGGTTTGGTTGGTCGGTTGCGTGAGCAGTTGGTTAAGCCTTTGAGTGAGATTAAAGCCGAGTATCTTATGGATGTATGGGATAATCTTCGTAAGAATGAGCCTCGTGTGTTGGAGTTGTTGTCTGTTGAGGAGAAGGCTAAGTATTTGAAGGTTCGTGTGAGGTGTTTGGGGTTGAGTCGTGGTTTGAAGAAGGGTTAGTTTTTCGTAAGTTTTATATACTACCTTGTATTACAATATTGTAATATGGTGACGGACAACCAAAAGATAACCATTCCACTAAAAAACCTCAAAGATATGCAATTTGAACAAGTCAAAAAAAGACTTTTCAGAAAACGCATAACACACAACACGGTATTATATCGCAACTATCAAGGAGTAAGTCCATACAGTTACGCGTTCCACCACGGTAAGAAGATTAACCCCGAAAGATTCACAGAACATCACACACTTAAAAAAGCGGAAGCATACATACGATCCAAGAGTACGTTACTCGCGTATATATGAGGATAAAAATGGTCCACGAAGAAAAAAGCATACTGTTCGAGGACAAAAAACAGTTTAGTATAGAAAGCGTCCAAGATAGTATTAATAGGAAACGTAGTGCTATAATTGAAGAAATGGCACGAGATAACGTCCCAGTATGGAAGAGAAGACTAGTCTACTGTTGTCGCTGGAAATGGTTTACAACATTATTAGGCGTTGTAGGTAGTAAGAATAAGGGTTACTGCGTTGTTATTGACCAGTTACCTTTATTTGAAGGTGATACCTTAAGGGAGAATATAGCTCTACGTAAGGATGGGAAAGTGATAGCACAGAGAGAGTTTCGCATAGGATATAAAATGAAAGTTTGTAAAAGTTCAGGAGAGAAGATAGATGGTTTTTAAACGAGGAGATCAGGGAGAAGGCTGTGAAGATTCGTATAGTATTGTATTTGGTGGGTTTCTCCTATGGGTGTGTATTTTATCATTGTTTTGGATGTTTAGCCTTGCTATGTATCAGGTTATACGGTACTTGACATGGTTGTGATCGAAACTAAACGATTTGACGAAGATAGGAAGCCAATAAAGGCGAAAGTGTCAAAAGGAGGTGTAGAAGTTGAAGAAGCAGAAAAATCCTGATGAGTGCCTTATATGGCTGGGTAGTGTTGAGATGAGTGAGAAGCTTCAAGATCGTTATTCCAGAAGAGGAAGTGTTGATAAAAGGAGGTTTGCATTGGTCGATTGTGTAATTGTTTCCTGTTGTATAATGTTATTAGCCCTTCTGAGTTTGTTATTGTATCTCCGTCCTTATTCGTCTATGGACAGTCCTGCAGTTGCATCACTTGTCTCCACGTCTGGAGATTCGCTGCAGGGCTTTTCTAATCATACTGTTGTGGTGTTTAGTAATGTTACGGTTAGTTCTGGTTCGATTCGTGCAGATCAGGAGATTCCGATTTTGCGTGAGAGTTGGAATAAGTTATTTGGAGAGGTTACAGCCAATATAAGTGGTGATTTACATGGTTAGGTTTGAGTATCCTCTAAGGTGGTTGTATCAGCAACCGAGAACGAAAAACCCAGATAGAGCAAGGTTTGGCAATCATTCTGTTTTCATGGCAGGAGGCTACCTTGTTGATGAGCTGGGACGATTAGGTGTTAAGAATTGTGTTATATCATCGAACCTTCAACAACGTGCGAGAGGTGATGGTTTTTATGCCAATCAAAGAGTAGATGATGCTGGAGTTGTTGTTTACTTTGATTTAAAAGGAAAAGGTAAGGCTATGGCTTGTGATAGATGGGATAAAGTAGAACACAATCTCCGGGCATTGTATCTTTCTGTTCAAGCTATTAGAGGTCTCGAACGGTGGGGTGGTAGTGAGTTTTTGGATGGTTTGTTTACTGGTTTTGAGGCGTTGCCCAGTTCTGAAGATTTTGCTATGTCGAGAAAGAATTACTTTAAAGGTATAACGAACAAAGAAGAGTTAGCGACAACATACAGGAGGTTAGTGAAGTTGTTACATCCTGATATGCCTGGTGGTACGGCTAAAGAGTTTAATATTATGCAGGAACAGTATGAGAAGATTAAGAGAAATATTGTCAGGGATTAAACGAACAAAAGAGGTGGTTAGTGATGGTGAAGAATGTTTGTAACTCGTGTTGGGAGGTTGTTGACTTATGCGATGAGTGCGATGATGATTTGAGTGTCGGTGACGATTTGTTTTGCGATGAAGGTCATTGTCATTATTGTTCGAGGGATTGTTATATTGGGCACGTCATACCTAATGGTGTTGTTACCAAGGATGATGATGAGGAGGAGTGAAATGCGTAAACAATATTTCATCATAAACTTTTGGAATTGGGTTAGGGGGCGAAAAAATGAGAGAACAAAAAGATATTGAAAGGTTGTACAATTTTGTTGGTGCATTCAATGAAGGTAGGTTTATGAATCAGGATTATCGTCGAGGAATAATAGATGCACTCTCATATGTTTTGTATGGGGGGGAAGTTCTTGAAACGGTTTTGATTAAAGCATCCAACTTAAGCAAAAAAAAATGAAGAAAGTAGGTGAGTGCTGACCAATCCAACCAAATAACCTGCAATTGCAGTGGGTAGCTAACATTCATTAGCATTTTATGGGAGTCAGTTCACCGCGAATCAGATATGCAGAGAGAGATATATTTAAATATTGTTAAACGAAATTTGAGATGTTCAATTACATCAAGGAGATAAAACAAATGACAAAAGTTAAAGAAATAAAAACGCAAAAAGCCATTAGACGAAGCAAAATAACTGTTAAAAGTTTAATCGCTAATGTAAGAAAAAAATTAAATATAATAAAATTAAGGTGCTACAATGAAAGAATACTCAAAATTACGTGAAAGGTTTATAGAAAAAGGTGTAGAATAATGTCACTGGAAGATAAGGTAAAACATTGTAACCATAATACTGTTGAACATATTGGAACGCAAGAAGGCTTCGGCGATATTCCAAGTATCGAATTAGCCAATTGTATGAACTGTTATACAACCATCTCATTTTCAAGAGAAGCATATGAACCAAACAAAAACTATAACAACAAACAAATATACACCAAAAAGAAATTAAATGAACAAAAGAGCACATAATAGGTATTAAACGAAATTTGAATTTGAGGCTACAATGAAAAAAGAATATTACCAATCTAAAGAATATGAGGTATTTGAAAGTAAAGAAATGATTTTAATATTTAGACGGACATTTTTTGGATTATATAAATGGATAAAAAGTTTCAACAAAGAATACTATAAATATGAAGAAGATGATAAAATGATTATAGTTGTTGAAACTAACGCCTCAAATTCAAACTCAAGCTCAGCTAAAGCTGAATCGTTTAATAAAGGTTATGAGGTAAATCAAAAATGATTTACCCAAATGGCTACGCCACTTCTCATAACCTAAATATTAAATGCAATAAGATATGTGGCTCAAAATGAAGATGATAATAAGAATGTGTGACCTTTTGGGATATGGCTCACAAGATGATGAGTATGATTTCCCAGTTAAAGGACATAATCTTAAAGATGAAGATGTCATAGTCTTTATCAATTCAGAATTGTATGAAGAAGGAGAAAATCTTGAAGTGAAAAAGATTATCAAAAAAGAAGAAGGTTGTTATAAGAGTTCACGCTTTTTTGAATATCAAGATGCTAAAGATGAAGGTTTCAAATCTTGGGTAAATTTTTTCCCGTTGAAAGACTATAAAAAAGGTCTTGGAAAATATACTAATTATAAAGTCACACTTGAGTAGTTCACAAGGTTGCTAAGATGACAATGCCAATGAAAATAATCACGGACAAGATTGATTGGGTTAGAGAATTTGAAGATTTATATTATGCGTGGAATAAGAAGTCAGAGAAGCTCGGAAAACTTAAATATGAAAGAGTTGGGAGACATATGCACTGGTGTTGGTATCAGGAAGAAGATATACGGATGTCTCCAGGATGTTTACAGATTGTCCGTGATATTCAAAAGAGGTTAAAATGCGCCGGAAGAAGTTAATCAAATGAATAAGATAAAAGTTTTAAACTTGTATGCTGGAATCGGAGGAAATAGAAAACTTTGGGAAAATGTGCAAGTTACGGCAATAGAAAACAATCCAGAAATAGCCGAAGTGTATAAAAAATTATTTCCTCAAGATGAGGTTATAGTTGCAGATGCTCACAAATACCTTTTAGAACATTACAAAGACTTCGATTTTATTTGGAGTAGTCCCCCATGTCAAAGTCATTCTAGGTGCAATCATTTTTTAAAAGGACAAGGAATTGTTCGCTATCCAGATATGAAATTATATGAGGAAATAATTTTCCTTCAAACTCATGCAAAGTGCCTCTGGGTAGTTGAAAATGTTAAACCTTATTATGAACCCTTAATTGTGCCTCAAAAATGCGGTAGGCATTGCTTTTGGTCAAACTTTAATATCACACCCAAAGATTTTGATTATCAAATCGGCACAATGAATAGAAAAGCAAATAAACATTCTCAAAGAAAAGCAATTATTAGAGAGGCACAGATACCTGAACTTATTGATTTACATGGTTTAAATAATTTAGATATTCGGCTAAAGAATAAAAGACAAGTTCTCCGTAATTGTGTATTGCCTCAATTAGGTTTGCACATTTTCCAAGAAGCATACAGAGAACCCAAACAAAAACTATAACAACAAACAAATATACACCAAAAAGAAATTAAATGAACAAAAGAGCACATAATAGGTATTAAACTCAATAAAGTCATCCACCTCTAAGCGTGGTTCAACATAATTAAAATGGAAATACAACACAACCAAATATATAATGAAGATTGCTTACAATTTATGAAGCAACTGCCTGACAAATACATTGACTTAATCATAACTGACCCTCCTTATGGAATACAAATGACTTCAGACGGCTTCGGCGGTTCAAAGAACGCAGATAAAACTGAATATATCAAAGTTGAAAATTGGGATAAAGAGACGCCATCTGAAGAAGTTTTTAAAGAAATGTTGAGAGTCAGCAAAAATCAAATTATCTTTGGAGGGAATTATTTTACTGATAAGTTGCCTACGAGTTTGTGTTGGGTTTGTTGGGATAAAAGATGTGGTGTTACTCCTGAACGAACTTATGCAGATTGTGAATTAATTTGGACAAGTTTTAATCAATCTGCAAGAATGATAAGATTTGTTTGGGATGGGTTCATTCAGGACACCAAAAATAAGATTAAAGACAAGAGATACCACCCAACACAAAAACCAGTAGAAGTTTTAAGGCAACTTATCAAAAGATTTGCCAAAGAAGGGGATTTGATTTTTGACCCATTCGCAGGTTCAGGCAGTTTTTTAGTTGGGTGTAAGCAATTAGGATTTAAGTTTGTTGGTTGTGAAATCAATAAAGATTATGTTGAAATAGCAAATAAAAGACTGGCTCAACAATCGGTGGCTGATTTTACTCAACCTAAAGGTTGCCCTAAAGGGTCGTTTAATAGCGATTTAAAGGAAGTTTCTGACGAAACTTCCAATATTGTTGCTACGCAACAACATCTTTAAATCGCAGATATTAATCGCAATAAAGGAGAGTGCTTGTAAGATGGAAAATAGTAGGGGATAAAAAAATTCCGTTGGAAGATTTAGAAGAGGTGAAGGATGGAAGTTAGGATGGTGAGTTTGGATAGTATTAAGCCGTATTGGAGGAATCCTAGAAAGGGTGATAAGGCTATTGAAGCGGTTAAGGAGAGTGTTTCTTGTTATGGTGTTCGTCAGCCTGTTGTTGTTGATAAGGCTGGTGTGATCGTGGTTGGTCATACGAGGTATAAGGCTTTAGTGCAGTTGCGTGGTAAGCTTTCTAAACGGTTGGAGAGCCTTAGTAAGGAGATTAAGGTTTCAAAGGATGAAACGGTTAAGGAGGATTTGATTGGTTTAAGAGCGAATCTTATAAGTGTGAATGAGGGGTTGGTTCCGGTTCATGAGGCGGTAGGTCTGAGTGATAAGATGGCAAAGAAGTACAGGATAGACGACAACACCACCGGTGAACTGAGCGAATGGGATTTTGCCAAGTTAGAGATGGAAATCCGTGAAACAGGAGAACCAATAGGTTTTAAAGAGTTAAATTTTGAGAAAAACTTCAAAGAAAGAGGCATAAATTACCCCGGCACGACCAATAATGAAGAGTTTCAGAAGGAAATAGCCAAAAACCAGAACAGATTCAAAGGGTTAATCGACGCAAAACAAGAAAGTCTCATATATATCACCTGTCCACACTGCAAAGAAGACTTCAGCGTTAGCAGAAACGAAATAAAATAAACAGAAGGTAACATCCAATGGCAAAACTAAGTAAGGAAAAGGTTAGAAACGCTATACCGGGCACTGCTGGTATAATTACGACAATAGCGATGAATGCTGGTGTGAGTCGTAAGAGTTTGTATGCTTATTTGAAGAAGCATTCGGAGTTGTGGGGTGATATTGATGAGGAGAAGGCTAAGGTTGTGGATCTTGCGGAGAATCGTTTGGTGAAGCGTATTGAGCGTGATGATTGGAAGGCGGTTAGTTATATGTTGGATAAGAAGGGTGGTGATCGGGGGTATGGTGATCGTCAGGTTGTTGAGGCTCGTGTTGGTGGTTTGGGTGTTTCTGATTTGGTTTCTGTGTTTGAGGAGGCTAAGCGTTTGCGTGAGGGTGGTGAGTGATGTTTAGGTGGTTTTTTGGTGGGTTCTTGTGTTTTTCGGGATTATACCACAATTAGCCCTTTTTTATTTCCTAAAATCCAATATTAGTATAGGGGTTTGGTATGTTTTCCCTAGTGCATAAACAACAATAAATGAATGAAAGTCTTATGGAATATCGTCAAGAAATAATAAAATTATGCCAGAATCCCGACGTTTATGATATTCAAGCATTAGTAAAACACATATGGCCAACACTCAAACCTTGCAAAAACCTCACAAAAAAACAAGCAGAAATAATCAAAAACATAGTATTCAGCAACAACCGAAGAATTAACATAACAGCATACACAAGATACGGTAAAACCCAAACAGTAGCGATAAGCGTAGCACTATACCTTCTATTCAACGAAAACAAAAAAATCAGATTCATAGGACCCACAGCAGAAAAAGCCAAAATAATCAAAGACTACATGAGCGACCTAATACTACATTCTAGAAACAACATACTACTAAACATTACAGAAATAGATGCAAAAGGTCCTCAACGCATAAAAGCAGAAACTAGCCAAAACCGCCTCACATTCAAAAACGGATGCGAATACAGCGTAGTAAGCGCACACGGAGGCGGATTCGCCGCCATGGGTAAAGGGGGAGACCTGATTATCATGGATGAAGCTGCCGAGATTACAAGAGAAGCATACGCGAAGATTACTCGAATGCTTGGAGATGATCCAGAAAACTCCTGTTTCGTAGAAATTTATAACCCTTGGAACCGGGATACTAAAGCGTTCGATCATAGTGTTGATCCAACATATATCCATATTGCAATAGACTGGCGTGTTGGTGTTCAAGAAGGACGTACCACAGAGGATTTTATTGAAGAGCAAAAGCGTGAGATAACACCTTTAGAATTTACAGTCTTGTATGAGTCTAAATTCCCTGACCAAACGGAAGATTCACTGCACTATTTAGAGCATATTAGCGAAGCTGAAAATATTAACTATCGCCTGTTGGAAACTTTTGAAGATCTTAAGAGAAAATTGGAAGATTTGGAAGGTGATAAGCTTAGAATGTCAGAAAGTAAGTACCGTACCGAAACGGGTTCTATTCGTGAGGAGTTAGCACGTTATGTTAAGGTTGTTGCTTGTGATCCAGCTGATAAAGGTCTTGACTATTCTGTAATACTGTGGGGTGTTATGAAGGACAAGCAGGTTTATGAAGTGTGCGGTATGTATAGTGAGGCGCAAAGTGAGCAGATGGAACTTGTTGGAAGAGTGATGCGTATAGCTCAAGACTTTATTGGCGGTGATCGTGGGGAGGTTAGATGGGATAACGTTGGTATTGGAATTGGTGCGTTAAGCCGTTGTCGTGAGATAAAAAACGAAAAGGGTTTGAGCAACGTGCGTGTTATTGGTTGTGGTTACGGGGAGAAAGCTGTTAAAGATTTGGAATTTATGAATAAAAAGGCGGAGAACAATTTTAGGCTTAAGCACTTGTTCTCAGACAGGCAAGTGAGTCTTCATAAAGTGGTAAGTTTGAAGGATTATCGTAGGCTGAAGAATGAGTTAATGAATATGCGTTGGGATATTACAAGTGGCGGCAAAAAACGTGTGATTGATCCAAAGGATAAAAGTCCTGATTTTAATGATGCTTTGGTGTATTTCGTGTGGGATGATCGTAAAGAGTTGGCATTTGCGTTCTTGTAATATGATCATTGGAGTTTCTGAAAGTTTAAAAATAGAATGTTACCTTGTTTCTAAGGATCTCAAAATACTTTATTCATGGAATTCAGCAGTCTTAAGCAACCTTGAACGCTAAATTAAGGTTGAATCATTATCATGGTTTGGAACCCTTTTAAAGAAAAGAAAAACGTACCTTTTATCGGTATGCTAGATGAGACTACACGAGAAGGTCTTAATAAAGCGTTTATTCCGCAATTTCTGTATAAACCGCCTTTTGGGTATCCAAGATTTAGCAACCTTCCATACGTTAGGTATCTTGCAGCTACTCCTTATGTTGAGATGTGTATTGATACGTTACTCAATGGTGTGATGAGTGTCGAATGGGTGATATTGCCTAATCCGGATGTTGAAGAAAACGTGTATTACGACGAAAAGGGAGATTTTAGGAAGGATGTACGGAACGAGATAAGTCATATTAAGAGTTTTCTGGAGAATCCTAATACGAATAAAGAGACTTTTGAGGATGTTTTTGTTAAACAAGCGTTACGTGACGTTCTTGAAGTGAACACTGGAATTTTGAACAAAGTATTTAATCTTAAGCAGGAGATGGTGGAAGTCGTTGCGAGGGATGGTATCTCTTTTACAAAGAACCCTGATATTCATGGGATGTACACGAATAGGAAGGACATTTTGATTTCTAAGGAGATAACAGATGTTGAACCTGTACAAAACCCTTTCCAGCAGATTAATCAGCGTTTGGTAACTGAGGAAGCTGCGTACTTCCAGTATGGTTGGATTGCCGGGCCAATGCCTGTACCTTTTGGTAAGCGTGAGATTATTTGGTTGCAGAAGATGTTGCGTAGTAATGACATATATGGTTATAGTCCTGTTCAGTATTTGGCTAAAGCGTTGCAGATGTTGTTGTATCATATTGAGAGTGATCTTGAGTATTTTAATGATAATAACATTCCTAAAGGTATTATTGGTTTGGATGCTAGTGATACGGATGAGATTAAGGCGTTTCGTGATCAGTGGAATGAGATGCAGATTAAGAAGGATGAGTTTGGTAATAATAAAAAGATTATGAATAAAGTTCCGATTATGAATTATATTCCTAAGTTTGAACGTATAGAGTTTTCTAGTAGTGAGATTCAGATGATTGAGAAGCAAAAGTGGTATTCTAAGATGGTTTGGGCAGCGTTTGGTGTTACTGCTACGGAGTTAGGTTATACTGAGGATGCGGCTGGTATGGCTAATCAAATTGTTCAGAGTAAGGTGTTTCGTAAGAAGGGTGTTAATCCGTTGTTGAGGATGTTGGAACAGGCGATTAATAAGGAGGTTTTGCCAGAGTTTAAGTATAGTGTGAGTATTAGTTCTGGTAGTCGTGAGTTGGCGTTGCCTAAGTACGTTTTTAGGTATTCTATGTTTGATATTGATGAGGAGAAGAGTAAGTATGAGTTGTATAAGTTGCAGACGGAGAATGGTTTGAGGACGGTTAATGAGGTTCGTGAGGAGGATGGTCTTGATCCTGTGAGTTGGGGTGATGAGCCTCCTAGGAGTTTTTTGGCTGGTGGTAGTAGTTTTAGTTTTGGTGATAGTTTTGGTGATAAAGATTCTAACTCCCGTACTAATGTGAATACTAGTAAAGTTCCTAATACTCGAAATCCTCAGAAGGATAATGAGAAGGTTTCAAAAGAGGTTTCTGGGAAAGGCGAGGGAAAAGCTCAGAGTGTTGATACGCCACTAGTTCTTAAGGAGAATGAGCGTTTAGATAGCGAAAGGTTGATTAAAGCTTTGAAATCTTTATTGGAGGACAGTAGGAATTCTATTCTTAAGGTGTTGAAGGAAGAAATGCGACCTGATGTTTTAAAGCAGGTTAAAAACGCTGATGAGTTCGATTTCGATAAAGTGGAGATTAAAAGTTTGTCTGATTTGATTGAACGTGTTAAGGGTTTTGTTCAGCTTGATCGTGTTAAAAGTGTGTTGTTCGGGGTGATTCGAGCTTATTTCTTGAAAGGTTCTGAAGAGGCAGAGTTACGGATTAATGATATTCAACCGTTTAATTATTCCCCGGATAGTAAAGCTATTGATTACATTAGTAACTACACGTTTGAGAATGTTAAGGGTATGAATGATGAAATCTCGGAGGATCTTCGTCGTGAATTCAAAATCGGACTTATGAATGGTGAAGGTCTTGATAAACTTCGTGATCGTGTGATGAAAGTTTTTGACGTTTCAAAAAATAGGAGTGAAACTATTGTGAGAACTGAGGTTAATCGTGCTTATTCTCATGGGAAATATCAGGCTTACAAGCAGAGTGGTGTTAAGGCTAGAAAGTGGTTGTTGTGGACTAATGATCATCGGACCAGTGAGATAACTAAGGCGTTACACGCTAAGTATGGTAGTTCCGAGAAGAGTATTCCTTTAGATGAGAATTTTAAGGTTACGGTTACTGTCGGTAAAAAGCAGGTTGTCATTGACCAATTAGTTGGTCCGTTCCATCCGAATGAGCGTGATGATCTGATTATTGAACCTTTTTTATGATCATTGGAGTTTCTGAAAGTTTATAAGTTTATTACGTTGGGATTATAGTTTGATATGGCTAATAAACCGTTTGTGTATTATCAGAACATTGTTGAATCTAAGAGTTACTATGACGAAAGTCTCAAGCGTAAAAGATATTTTATTAAAGGTTACTCTGCAACTGGGGATCTTGATCTTGTAAATGACATTGTTACAAATAACTGCCTGAACCACATGGGTGGCCAGTTTGAAAATCGTAATATCAAGCTGGATCTTGACCATGAGACGTTGCTTAAGACGAAGGGTGGAGATTCTGATGATTCTAAGCTTAACCTTGTTCGTGAACCTCTTGGGAAAGCTGTTAGTTATTCAGTAGATTCTAAAGGGTGTATGGTGGAGTGGGAGCTTAATCCTAATTATGTTAAGGTTGATTCTAAGGGTGATATAGTTAAGACTTTTGGACAAGTGTGGGATAGCATACAAGAGAAGTATTATGATGCGTTTAGTATTGCGTACATTCCGACAAAGGCTTCGTATAAGATGGTGGGTGATAAGCAGGTTCGTATGCTTGATGAGTTGAACCTTATTAACGTGGGACTCACTGGAAACCCTATTAATCCTGAAACTAGTATGGTGAGTGTTATGGCTAAGAGTTTGAAATGGTTAAAAGATAATAGTGGGTGCGTTAATCGTAAGGGTTATGAGAAGGATGGTGCTCATGCACACACAGAAAACTCTCCTCTTGGGGAGCATAACCATCCAGAGTTAGAACGTGTATTAGAATCTATTTGGGATCGGTTATATGATCTTGAACGTAGAGAACCAGATAAAAGCCCTACATCATTTGATGGGAAGGCAATAAAGGAGAAAGGTGATATTACTATGGCAGAAAAAGAAAACAAACCTGCGCAAGAACAAGTACAACCTAGTTCTGAAGCAGAAAATAAACCGGAATCACAACAGGAAGGAAGTAGTGAGGCACAACCTGAAAGTTCGCCTTCTAGTCCTGCATCTGACAGTGCGGAAGGTAAAAGTGTAGACATGAAGGCTTTTGCAGAGTTTAAATCTCAGATTGTAAATATTGGATCTGAGTTGAAGAATAATACAGAGGCTATTGCAGAGATTAACAAGGTACTTGCTAAGGCTATACCTAGTGGCAGAGGCGCAGAACGCGCTGATGTAAAAGCAGAAACGAAAGGTCAGGATAACATTCTTGACTTTATATAGAGGTGATGAGAAATGATGGAAGCAGTAACAGGTGATATTAAATCAGATATGTCACGTACAGGTTTTACTCAAAATTCAGCGTATGAACACTCTTTTGGTATTTTAGCGAATGAGACTCCATACGTGAACGGTTGGAAGAGTATCGACCACCGTGGATTATTAAATCAGAAAGCGAGTGCGGGTTTTAACCGAGTTCGACAGAAAGCATTAGGGCCAGAGACAGGAGGTGCAGGAACCGCAGGTTTTGCACTTGTTCCTATTTATGTTGATCCTAGAATTGTGGATCGAAGTCGTAAATATACTCCTCTCGTAGAACTTATTCCAAGGGTTACAAATAGGGGTTTGACTGCGGATTATAATGTTATTACCGCTAAGGGTGCTGCATATACAGCAAATGCTGATTCTGCACTACCAGAGGCAGATGATACTTATGACAGAGTATCACAGAGTATTAAGTTCCTATATAGTGTTGGTCGGGTTCTTGGTCCAGCTATGGCTGCGATTCCTTCCTACATAATGGAAGGTTTTAATCCCTCTGGTGCAGGTAATGTTGGTGGTAGTGTGTTTTCAGCGGTTAGTGTTCCAAATGCTAAACAGCAAGAGGTACTGTTAAAGGCTCGTGCTATGAAGGAGTTAGAGGAAAATCTTATCTTAAATGGTAATGCTTCTACTGATGCTACACAGTTTAATGGTATCATTCAACAGCAAAGCACTACGAATCAGAATGATCTGTCTAGTGCTGCATTAACATGGGATGATGTTGAAGAGACTGTGCAGTCTGCTTATGATGATGGTGGTCGTCCTAGCTTGGCTGTTGGAAGTTCTAGTGTGATTACTGATCTTCGTAAGATCATGGTGGCCACTTTCCGTTATAGCCCGGATCAGCTTGTTGCAGGTGCGAGTTTACCATTTGGAGTACCTCCACAGCTTGTGCTTCAAACTATGGTGGGAGCTATACCTTGCATTCCAAGTATGTACTTATCGAATGCTTCAGGCTCTAAACAGCTATGGTTCCTTGATACGGACTATATAGAGATGCGAGTGTTACAAGATCTCACGTTTGAAGATTTGGCAAAGACCAACGACAGTAGCAAGTTCATGCTTAAGATTTATGAATGTCTTATAGTTCGTGCTCCGTCGTTTAATGCGTATATTGATAATATCGCATGAAATTGGAGGTATGATAGAATGGCATTATTAGTGGAAGGTACAGGTTATGAGGTTGTAGGGAACCAAGTTGGTCCTATTTACAACACGATCCTTATAAGAACGATTAACACTGCAAATAATGGTGATACGCTCACTGTTGATCTTACTAAGTATGGTGGTCATGTGTCCGGTCTGATGGGTGTTCTTGGTTGGGAGCATACTACTGATAACTCGGTAGTAGTGCAGACGCAACCTACTACATCTGTAACTACAGGGACTCTAACTTTAACAATCGGCGGATTGAATAGTAATAACCCTTTCTTCTTTGAGGTGAAGGTTATGCACAAAGCTGCAGGTGGTTCCTCGTTGTAAGTGTGAAGTTCAAAACTTTTTTTTATCCTTTTTAATTTTTGTAAGGGATATGGCACTGCCGAGATAAAGACTCGAATGTGCAAGTAAAAAACGAGATAAAAGGGGATATACTATGGGAGCAGGAAGAAACGTTTTAGGAGTTGTAAGTAAAAAATTACATGAGACAATCACAGTAGATACTAATAAGAAGATTCAGTTTAGAGATACTGGTATTTACATTCAATCGGGATCAGATGGGAAAATTACTATTAGTTCGGATGGTGGTGGTGCAGATGATATTACGTTAAGTGGTGGTGTTACCGTAAGTGGAGATTTAGCCATTACCGGAGATTTGAACTTTGGGGATGTATCAACTGATAATATTACTGTTACTGGTGATTTGATCATTACAGATGATAATAAGCTTCACCTTGGAACGGGAGAGGATGTATCTTTTGAGTTTGATGAGGATGGAACAGATGATCTTAGAGTCACTACTGCATCCGCTTTAGGTGTTGGTTGGCTGACTACCCTTGGATCTGGAACGGCTACTGGTGCAGGTGGAGCGTTTACGCTTACTGGTGGTGCTGGTGGAGCTACAAGCGGTGCCGGAGGAGCTGGAGGAGCTGGAAGTAGCTTGGTATTAACCGCTGGTGATGGTGGAGCTGATAGTGAAGGAGGTTCTGGAACTGGAGGAGTTGGTGGAAGTATTACTTTAACTC
>Ga0210043_1000688_pt1 | contig 34997 bp, 46 predicted proteins | sample CryGeymet201501t_FD_183990 | JGI IMG/M metagenome (GOLD analysis project Ga0210043, IMG submission 183990) | Groundwater microbial communities from Crystal Geyser aquifers in Utah, USA - Crystal Geyser metaG 2015-01t (SPAdes) (version 2) | ecosystem: Environmental > Aquatic > Deep subsurface >... | reverse complement strand
TCGACGGTTCTCCTCGTTTGATGGAACAAGGAGGTTTGCCCCATGTGGCAGCAGCCCGACTCCGCGCAGCCATTGCAAAAGACCCCACAGATGTCCTGAATGCTATTGGTGGAGCCCAAAGTTCAAATCAGCCTTTTGAAGAGGCTTTGAATGGTCTGGGCAGGTCGCCATCCAGGACGAATTCAAACTCCGCTGTGAAGTTCGTCACGGATTTTGAGGTTGAGGCCAATGGTCATAAGATGAGGGTTTCAACCCGGCGAGTGGAGCAATTGATCTATGACCATAAGAAAGAGATCAAGCTGACATGAGCACAAAATCTCCCCTTGAGAATATTGCCCTGTTTGACATGGATGGAACGGTTGCGGGCCGCTTTAGGATAACCATGTTAATTCGGAGGAAGCAAGCGCCAGCTCAAATTCTAGTAATTCTTGCTAATTCTTGGTCATGAGAGGTTTTTGCTGAAAATTGGAGAATGATTCATAGATGAGAACAGTTGCACATGGCATAGCTTGGTTCACTGAGCCAATCAAGCATCAGATTGAAAATCTGATGCAATGGCAATGCTCTGCAACCCGTTCCTCTTATCAAGCCATTCAACAAGGCAAACAAGGCAATAACATTCGTCTTTGGGATTACTGAAGTTCAAAGAGATGTACTCATTGAACAGGCACACTGCCGCAGCGCTGTGCGTTGCTCGAAGGGGATTGGGGATCAAAGAGAGACAAGATTTTGTTATGCAAGAAGATTCAGAGAAGAAGGTTGTGAACCTTGAAGGAAGAGGAACCAGAATTGCTTTGAGTTTGAAGGCATGGCAATGGCTAGAGACAATGGTGAAGCCGAAGAAAGCTGGGCTCACAGCCCTTGCGTTGGCAGCAGGTCCATGAAACCTGCCATAGATGCTAAATTGGGGTGAAATTCTCCAAGGTAAATCTATCCCTACAACTGGTCTGGGGTAGTTGCAGCGAAAGCGAAGAGCAGGAGTGAAAGGACTCCATGAGAGTTAGTAAACACCAAAGATAAGTTTTACTAAGCTCTCTAAACCAGGAGATAAATGTCTATACCAACTAAGATTAGAGAACATATTGATATCAAGACCAAGGCTCTTGAGAAGAAGCTGGCGCGGGATTCGCGAGGCCAAATCTCAGCAGAACTTGATCCTGAAAAGGAATGGCTAGGGTTTCTTGAGGAATGTGCCAAGGCTATAGAAGAAGGAAGGCGCTCAGAAGATTTGGGCAACAGGCTTCATGACCATGCTGCTTTTTTGACGAAAACTGCGCTTGCCGCTCAAAAGCTCGCCGAGGGCACTTATCGGGAAAAGGAGATTGAAGCTAATCTCCAATGGCTGAGGATTCTTGCTGAAGGTGCTGAGCTTTTGGTCAAAGACGCCCCGGCTGTAGCTTCTGTCGAAGTCGTTGAAGAGGTTGTTGAAGAACCAGTCATCGAAGAGGTCGTAGAAGAGGTCGTAGAAGAGCCAGTCGAAGAGCCAGTCGAAGAGCCAGTCGAAGAGCCAGTCGAAGAGCCAGTCGAAGAGCCAGTCGAAGAGGTCGTAGAAGAAACAAAGCCAAAGCCAAAGCCAAAGCCAAAGCGAACCAGAAAGGCTAAGGCCGCTTCGGATGAAGCCGAAAAGAGCGACGAAGACTGAATTCTTACCCTCTAAATTCCAGTCCTTGACAGCCTTTGGGATGATGTTATACTGATCTAATGAAAGGAACCGAGGAATGTTCTATTGCGAAGAGTGCGGGAAGAGATTCTCGATTCGAAGCGGTTCGCGGCCTTCATTTGGTCCATGTGAACTCTGCAACAAGATAGGTGTCTGTTATTTTGTTGCAGAGATGCCATCCCTTCACCCTTGTCATTTATGGATCAGGAAGTTCATCATGGCGTTAAAGCCTAGCAAAGAAAGCCCCTTCGCATGTCGAAAGTAGTGATGATTATCGGCCCGACAGGCATAGGCAAGTCTCGGTTGGTTCAGGAGTATACCTCCAAGGGATTTGTGCGCCTCAATCGTGATGAAGTTGGGGGGCGCGTCAGCAACCTAATTCCTGCCATTCATGTGACTCTCAAAAGCGGGAACTCTATTGTCCTCGACAACACCCATTTGACAGTTACCGACCGTGCCGACTTCATCGCTGCTGCAAAGAAAGAAAATGTCCCAATAGAAGCTATCTATTTGGACACCTCTAAAGAAGATGCACAAGTCAACATCATTGGTCGTCTAATGGGCCTCGGTTATGATCCGATGGATCTTGACGCAATCAACGCCTCAAAACATCCTAATGTTTTCTCGTCTACTGTCCATTTCAAGCACTTCAAGCTCTTTGAAAAGCCAACGAAAGAAGAAGGTTTTGATAGGGTCGAGAAGGTCCATTTCGAACGACTACCACAGTCTGCCGAATACAGAAATAAAGCTCTCATCCTGGATTACGATGGAACCCTGAGAAAGACCAAGAGCGGTAACAAATACCCTACCACCCCTGACGATATTGAAATCCTCCCAGGTCGCTCTGATGTTTTGCAGCGATTCCAGTCTGACGGCTGGTTACTCCTGGGGGCTTCCAACCAAAGCGGTGTTGCTCATCACAATCCAACCATGGCTGTTGCTAAAGAATGCTTCCAGAAAACGAACAATTTGATGGGCGTAGACATAGAATTTGAGTTCTGTCCCCACAAATCAGGCCCAATTGTCTGTTGGTGCCGTAAGCCCATGCCGGGAATCGGCATCCACTTTATCGAAAAGCACAAGCTCGACAAAGGTCAGACGATCATGATTGGCGACATGAAAACTGATGAAACCTTTGCAAATAGAGTAGGTATCCAATATAGAGATGCAGAAGATTTCTTTTCTGGAGGTGGGAAGATATGAATAAACCAAAACTATGTGTAGCTCTTGATCAAGAGAAATACCTGGACGATTTTCTTCTGGCAGAGAAGCTAAGAACTTTCCCTGTCATGTTCAAAATCGGCTGGCGCAGATTCTTGACCAATGGCAAAAGAATGCTCAAGGCGCTTGAGCATCTTAATGTCCCTGTTGTCTTGGACCTCAAAATCCATGAGACAGCCTATCATATGCAGTACGCGACAGAGGCTTTGCTGGAAGAATATGGAAGTATTCTTGAGGGGTTCACCATTCACACGGCTATTGGCCAGCGCGGCATGGAAGCCACAATGGCTGCGGTAAATGAATACGGAAGAAAGAAGGGTTACGCCCCAAAGGTCATCGGTATTACTCAACTCCCGGCAATGAGCAATGAAGAGTTCATTGAAGTTCAGGCCGATAGAGCCGGAATGGAGATTTCTCTCGAAGACGTTGAAGCCCATGTCATCAACCAAGTAGTTCTGGCAAATCAAGCTGGTCTGGACGGGGTTATGTGCTCTGTTGATCAGGCTATCTATGTCGCCAATCTGGATGGTTTTATCTCTTTCGTCACAGGCATCCGATGTGGCATATTGCCAGATGAAGATCACTTTCAAACCTCGACTCTTGAAGAAGCTATCAGAAATAAAGCGGATATCATCACCATGGGAAGACCTATTTTCATGTCGGAGGACCCCGTAGATAAAGTTCGCAAGATTCTGGAGAGGATCGACTTTTTGGTGGAAGAACAGGAAAGTTAAGATGCAGTTCCCTGAGACTCTGAAGAAGCGCGAATCCGAAAATCACTCGGAGCATCAAGCCCGATTACTGAAATTGATGCGAGCACAGAAAAAGGCTCAGCAGGACGACGCTGCCTTCCTTAATCAATTTGTAGTTGGTCGGGCGATTCAGCAAGAAGGACAAACAATTCGGTGCCTAATCGTCGATGAACTGAATCGCGAGACCGAAGTGTTGTATAATAAGAACGAGACGCAGCGGAACGGGATCTTCCCTGGAGACACCTTCTTGAGGGCAGTGGCGAGGTTCGGGGGTGAGTATCCTGTTCTATGGAGAAAATTGACTAGATGATTGATAGATTTGACGGAACAGAATATCGCTTTCTTTCAAACTTCTACACCCATGAAGATATGGTAATAGAGTACAAAGGTTTGATTTATACCTCAACAGAGGCAGCATACCAAGCCCAAAAAGAGAAAGACCCTCTAGCTCGTGTCAAGTACACGAAGATGACCCCGGCCCAATCCAAAAAGGCTGGCAAAAAGGCTGACATTGTTCCCAATTGGGAAAAGAAGAAAGAGCAGGTGATGCTCGATCTTCTGAGAATCAAGTTTTCCATCCCGTTTTTGGCAGAACAATTGATCGCAACGCATCCTCACGAATTGGTGGAAGGAAACTGGTGGGGGGACATTTGGTGGGGAATTTGTCAGGGTGTAGGCCAAAATAAACTCGGAAAACTTCTAATGAAAGTTCGTAAAGAGATTATGGATGCGCAGGAGCTTGAAAATAAAGAGATAGGAGAAGGGGGATAGGGTAATTTGTGAGAAGACATGGATATGTATATCTATGTCATCACTAACAATATTAATGGTAAACAATATGTCGGTCAGACAAGAGTTGGAGTAAGGAAACGATGGTTAGCACATTGTTGGCCGTCTTCCTGTCGAAATCAGATAATATGCAAGGCCATAAGTAAGTACGGTAAAGAGAATTTCACTATAAAAGAAGTCCAGCAATGTAAATCTCAGGAAGATCTTGATGAGGCTGAGTTAGAGTGGCGTAATAAACTCAAGGCTTGGTCTCCTAACGGTTATAATCTCAAGGCTGGTAATGGTCGAGGAAGTGTCTCTGTTGAAACAAGAATAAAGATAGGACTCGCCAATAAGGGTAAAAAAAGATCAGAGGAGACCAGGAAAAAGCTCTCAGAATCCCACAGAGGAATTAAGCTTTCTCAGGCTGCCAAAGACAAACTATCTGAATTCAATAAGGGAAAGAAACTTTCAGAAGAACACAAGAAAAGTATTGCTGCTGCTGTAGCCAAGGATTATGTTTTAGTGGATCCTAATGGAGATATTATAACCATCAACAATATGAAAGCCTTTTGCGAAGAGAATGGATATAGTAAAAGCAAAATGTCGGAACTGGTAAATGGGAAAAGACTAATCTATAGAGGTTGGACCGTTCGAAAAGAATTGATGTCAGAACTAGACATTGATGAAGGAAATGAAGACAATGAATAAGCTAAATATGAGTAACATGTCTGGACCAGAAATGGCTGGACTTTACCACTGTTGAGCTATTGGCAGTTAGTTGCGGCCAGTTTCGCTCTAAGCATTATTGGAGGCTTTTTCGGTCGTTCGACCGTTCAAAGCTCCTCTAGCTAGTCCCCTAAGGGCCTGCTCAGAATCTCGGGCAGGCCCTTGACAGCTTCATCGCCTTGTGGTATACTAGGCGATGGAGATAGCCCATGACCGGACGACTCGCCGAAATCACCATCGACTCGGGAATTTGCCAGCTTATCGGTGAAGGACTGTACTCTTCGCCCTGGGAAAGCATCTGGGTCCGCGAGACTCAGCAGAATTCGGGTGATGCAGGGGCCGATGAAATCCACTACAATTACGGTGAAGAAATGGTGGACGGCAATAAGCTTTACTGGCTTTCTTGCCAAGACAACGGATGCGGCATGACGCCGGACACTTTCATCGATTACTTTTTGAAGGTCGGCGCGAGCTACAAGCCGGACAGCCCCGATCCTGTCGGAGGATTTGGTGTCGCCAAGTTGGCCATTTTGGCTGGGATTCACTGGCGGGTCATTACTAAGCATCGCAATGGACAAGAGTTCAGCTTTGACAATACGATGCTCGGCGAGGAAATCAAGCCGTCTCTGGTTTCTGTCATTCCTGGCGAATCAGGAACGTTCATCAAGGTTTGGCGGGATCGTCCGTTCTATCAGCATCAGTTGGAAAAGTCCTTGATTTACTCTCGTCCCAGACAGGGTGTCAATATCTATCTGACTGGTGACAAAATCAAGCATTTGAATACCGGTCGCCAGTTCTCCGAAGTCGGTTTTGCAACGTTTTCGCAGAACAAGGCGCAGAGCCAGGATCATTCGGGCGTCCATGTTCGCATGAAGACCAAGGAAGGCAATCTGGTCTACCAGTTTACTCATCCTTTGTACACTATCAAGCGTTGCGTTTTTCTGGATGTGGACAGTTCTGCGGTCCCGCCCGTCAGGGATCCTGGTTATCCTTTCACGGCCAGCCGGGAAGCCTTCACCTATAACTATCGACGAATCATTGATGAGCAGGTTGAAAAGATGACAGTTGACCCGATTACGATGATGCAGCCCAAAGAGCCTGAAATCATATTGCATATGCTTCAACCGTTAGAGGAGATTCGACGCCTTCGAGAAGAGGCTGCGGAAAGGATCGAGAGGACGGGAGAACCTGCCCGCTCCGAAATGCATGAACCGGAAGTTTCTTACAACATCACCTATGAGGATGAAAATGGAGAAGTGAAGAATTCTCGTGTCACTTCTCAGAAGATCCTCTATGGAGTGACAAAGGACATCGACATCCCCATTCTGACTTACAAGTCTTCGGGTTACCGAGGGAATGGCAGCCCTGAAAAAGAACGGCGCAACGTCAAGGTTCTGAAGGCAATGAGGGCGATGCTGGATGCTTTGGGGCTTGAACGGATCGGTGTCGGGTTTTCTCTGACAGCAAAGGCTGGAGGATTTTTCCTGCGCGGCCTTCAGAGGGAATACATTCTGGTCGCCCCAGGTCACATTCCGACCAACAGCAAAGACAACATGTTCCGCTTGTTGTTGATTTTCCTCTCTCACGAGTTGGCACATTATTATTCTGGTTCGTATCATAACCAGGATTTTGCGTACCGCCAGTACGGTCTCTTGAGGGATTTCAATACGAAGCAGTATGATGATTTGCTGACAGCATTTGAGACCTCTCAGGAAGAGTTCTAATGTTTCTGCCTGTTCTTTTGGGGCTGGCTGGCTCAGTGTTTTTACTCGCAAAGGCTTGGGGGAAGATACGGCGGTCACGTTGGCGCTGGTGGCTCACTTTATTGGATAAGATGAAGTGGATCAGAGAGGTTGAAGAGGCCATTTTGGCTCTGGATTTCAACCCCTATGACTATGAGAGTATGATTCGCTGGAGGATGATGCGAGAAGAAAAGCTTCCAGGTTGCGTCAATAGAACTCCCTTTTGTGGATGGGGGGATCCAGAGTTTGTCGTAGATTTAGGGGAGGGACTCCAAGTTTGGATCAAGGGTCAGTTTCACACTTCTTCTTATTACCATGATCCTGAATATGTTCATTTGAAGGTTGATATCGGCTTTGAGGATGAGATTATTTTCTCCAGTCATGGCCAGTGGTTTGATGATATAGACATGAGAGAGCTTTGGAGGGCTTCTTATAAGCAGGCTCTTCAAAAGAAGTCGGACCAAGAAAAGGCCCTGGCCCGAGAGGCTGCCGAGAAAGAGGCTGAAAAGAAAGCCAATCAAAAACAAACCCTCAGGCGTCTTAAAAGGTCTAACGCGAATAGATCTCGCGGCCTTACCTTGGCGAAACACCAAGGCAGTCCTGAGCGCGGTCTGTCGCGCCTGACGGGCTGGGAGGACGCCGCTGACGCCATCAGCGAGAGCGAGGGCCTTTCTTGAGAGATTTCGTTGACGCCGAAGCCGCTGTCTCTCATATAATAGAGGATGGAGGCCGCTGATGAGGCTGATTGTATCCCCTTCATTGATGACTCAAGTGAAAGAAGCTGTTCCCTGTGATGCTGACTGTTTTGAATTTGGAGATTTCATCCAAGATTCAACCTTTTTCTGTCTCTGCACGATGTTGAAAATGAGGGAAATAGTCGGCAGCGGTATCAGCCATCAGAGGCTTGAAACTTTCAGACGATGGACCATTGACGCATTCACCAAGGCGATATTAGAGTGGTTGCCTGAATATCATGCTTTAGACCCAGAAGTTCATGAAGAACCTGATGATTGGATGTATGAAGAATTGACAAAGAGATTTGATGAGCATGTGGCTGATCAGTTGACAGCCATTGTGAGCCAGAAAGATTGTGGCATCATATGCTGCGCAATAGACCTATTGAGACAATACGAAAGAGAACCTGAAAAACCCCAACTCAAGCTGGTTTGAAGCATTTTGGTATATAATTCCTCCACCGAGGAGGAATGAAATAATGAATGCTGAAAATGTTGCTGGAAAAGAAAAGAGGATTATCATTAGCTGGGGCCATTCCCCTGCTTGTGATGACGCCTATGAAGAGCATCGCCTCTCCCGAGAGGAAATGTACAAAGTCCTAGATGCTCATAAGAGATACTTGGCAAACCCAAGCCAATACCGATCTTTTGGTCTGTCGTTTACTTGCAATGATGGTGTAGAAGTCTCATACGATATTCGAGAGATTGTTAGAATCATCATCCACGATGCTATCGCCAGACCTCGTAAAGATCAACCTAAAACACGTACTGAATGATATCCATCTAAATGACTAGGAGATATGAATTGAAGAAGAACTTGAAAGTGAAGAATATGGGCAAAGATTATAGAACAAGAGAACTTTGCAGAAGATTAAAAACAACTGGGAACCTGGAAGAAAAGGCAAGAATACAGAAGGAGCTATTAGAGCTGCATTCTGGCCTGATAAATAAGATGGCCCACAAACATGCGTCTGGTACTTTTACCGTTGAAGACCTTAAGGATGCTATCGGTGAGATATCCTTGGCAATGCTTGGCCTGTTCGATAGTTTTGACACAGAAGGCCCGACTGCCTTTTCGACCTTCGCCCATGTTTCCTTGACTGGAGTCATGAAGAATTGGAAGAAGAGAAACTTGCTCATTATCATCCCCAATAACGCAGACCACCAATGGGTTGAAGCGAATAGGGGGAAAGACACATTTGTCAATCCCAAAACAGGGGAAGAAGAGGACATTATATTCTCCATCAGGGCGATGGTTAAGGGTATCTCTTCTATAGATTACAAGCCGAATGAAGATGGCACAATGCAATCTGATTCTCTTCAGGATGAATCAACTGCATTTGAAGATATGCTGGACAATCTCAGCTTTTATGCAGCGTTGGAGTCTTTGACGGAAATGGAAGCTGCTGTTGTTGAGAAATACTTTGTCGAAGATAAGTCATATAAGCAGATTGCCAAGGAATTCGGATGTACTCACCAGTATATCGGCCAGAGTATGAATAAGGCGAAGCGGAAATTGAAAGCGTACTACGAACGGATGGCTTGACAGACTGAATGGCCTGTGGTATCATAGTGGGAGCGCGTCAACCGAAAGGAACTCCGATGGACCGAAAGAATGCTGTCGCTCTGGCCTGGAATTTAACCGACTTTGTTTCAGGCCCCGTTGAGGCTTTCGTCATGAGCGATGGCGAAATCTGGATAGAAGAAGATCGGCAGACGCTCATCGAGAGCCTTCGTAATCTCAAAAGCGGAGAAGCTGAGCACGACAATTCTTGCGATGCTCTTATTAGTTATGCCCAGAATGCCAAGCTGGACAGTGAAGGGCGAATGGACTGAAAACGATGCCAAACGACATGAAGGTCGCAGCCTTGCAAGATTCTCCTGGTGAAGACGCTCAGGAGAAAATCCTGGCTCTGTTGGAAAAGATCAAGCAAGATTTCTACCAAGATCTTGATCTAGATGAATTGTCCCAAAAGTTCATCGACCGTCTCAGGGCGAATGTCTCCTCGATTCTGACTCACGCTCTCGGAGTTCGGGCGCGGGATTCTTTCTTCGACCATGGGGTTTCAAAGCCTGGAGACTTGGTGCTCGAAGACTCCACCGGCAACATTTTCAACTCCGCCATCAAAAGAATCGCCGAAGACGCGGCCAATGTTGTCATTAAAGAGCTTGCGGAACAGACACCGGAGTTGACTCCTGAAATCAGACAAGCCTTCATTGATCGTTACAACCAAGTCTATCTATCAACGATCTATGAGGGCATTGAAGACATGGCAAAGACCAACGCGCAAGCGGAATTGGAACTTGTCATCCAGGAGGCCATGGGGCTGTCTGGCCTACCACCCCAGGATTGAAGCGTTCCCGTCAATTGGCACCGATCCCCGGCCCCACTTGACAGGGGTCGGGATCGGTGCCATACTGGGCTCTAGTGGCGGAACGCTCCGACGGATTGGCCAAGACAAGGAAAGTAATGAGCATCTTTTCTCGAAAATCCAACAGTAAACGATCTTTGGGACCGCAGAGCTTTAGTGATTTCCGAGGACAAGATAACGCAACACAGCAGCTAGAGATTGCCGTTGGTTATGCGAATCAGAAGAATCTCGCGATTGATCACACCATCCTTGCAGGGCCTCCTGGCCTGGGCAAGACAACTCTCGCTCACATTATGGCAAACGAGCGGGGCACCACCCTTTCAACGCACATCGCTGGAGAGTTTCATCGTTGGCCAGTAATGCACGCTCGTTTGGTTTCGGCCTACGAAGAATACCGTATCAAGAAGGTCTATCCGATCATTCTCCTTGATGAAATCCACATGTTGTCCAAACATGTGATGCAGATGTTGTACTCCTTCCTTGAGGACAACACTCTGGAGGGTAGGTCTGATCGTCTTGGCCCGATTGATCATCAGGGCAAACAGTTTTGCACCATCATTGGTTGCACGACCGAGATTGGCGATCTTCTTTTCCCGTTCCGACAGCGTTTCCCGGAGCAGGTCAAACTTGATCTGTATGATAGTGAGACCCTGAAGCAGATCTTGGTCAAGCAGTCTTTCAAGATGGGTTTAACGCCCTGCCACAGCGGTATTGACCTCATTGTCGGTGCGTCTCGTCAGACTGTGCGCATCGCAATGGGTCTGATCTGCGCTGTCAACAAGCTCATTGAAGTTGATCGGCTGGACCCCAAGATTGACGCGGCGAAGGTTCATCGTGTTATGGGTTTGCGGCGCATCGATGGCCTCGGTTTGACAGATGAAGACCGCCGAGTTTTGAAGGCGCTCTATGACGGACCTAAGAGTTCTCAGACACTTGCTGCGATGCTTGACTACGATAATGACAACAACATCAAGGTTGAGATTGAGCCATATTTGATCCGCCAGGGATTCATGGAAAGAACGCCGCGTGGCCGTCAACTGAGCCCGCGAGGCTTTGAGTATCTGGACGGGCTGGAGGGCTTCGGCGATTCTTAGGGATGAATATCGAGATTCCCACTTATAATAATGGGAGCGGGAGAGCAGCAGTGAGCTATGACAGCCATAGGCGAGACATCCTGAAAGAATTGGAGTTAATCCTTGCGGGAATTGAAGACTCCTGTCATCCAGCATCGCTGGGTGTTCTGGATTTGAGGCTCAGCCAGATTTGCGACCTCGAAAACGAGATGATTAACGAAGACGAAGAAATCGGCCTTCTGTTGGATATGATCTTCGAGAGGTTTGACGAAAAGGAACATCGAAATCGTGAATTAGACGAGTTCATGGAGAAACAATTGGCCGATTTACCGGCCGAGGAAGATGAAGATGAAGAATAGTCCCTTATAGGGAAAGGAAAAGACAATGCGGTTTGAGGCAGGCACAATCAGGATTACGGGTGGAACAAATCTGCCTCGAACTCAGAAGAAGAAGACTCTGATTCTGAACGCCGATTATTCTCCCTGGAATGTGAAGGATTCTGTAGAAGCCTACAAGAATTACCTCCTTCCTGGGAAGGTAACCGGTAAGCCTTCGGGCCGCCTTGTCGAAGAGTACGAAGATGACCCCATTCGTGGGGCCACTTTTTTCGATGAGAAGGTCAAGTCTTTGGTTCAGAGAGTGTTCCCGAGACCAGCGGTGATCGTGTTGAACGGACACCAGAACCCTTCTCGAAGGATGATTCGGGTTTCCAGGGACAACGTGTTTATCCGTGACAACTATACCTGTTTTACACCAAATACGGAAATTCTAATGGCAGATTGGTCCTTGAAAAAGATATCAGAGATAGAGATTGGGGATGAGATAATTGATGGAATAACCGGAGATACAATCAGGGTCAAATATGTCCATTCTCGTGTCGCCAACGACAATGAGATGATACAGATACGCCATCGTGGTAATGGTGAAAGTTTATATTGCACAAAAAATCACAAGATTCTCACTTGGGATTGGGATGGCCATTGTACTAATGAAAATGGGATTAAAGCCGGTAGTTTGTCATCAGACGATTACCTAGCTGAAGTTATACCCAATATTAATTGTAGAAGCAAAGAGTATGATTTGGCTGATATTTGCTCTGAATTGAAATATTTGAAAGTATTTGACACACATGTAAAAAACTATTGCGGGCATAATGTCAATAGACATATTATGGCGAATAGCGAATTGGGTAAGCTTATTGGTTATTATTTATCCGAAGGCTCAATAGTTCAGAAGAATAAACTTGAATTTACTTTTCACCGTAAGGAATCTTCATATTATGAAGAAGTCCAATCTTTGTTACTGTCTATCTTTGGAGTAAAATCAAAGATAGATAATACCAGGGAAAACACAACTATTGTCAGATGTTGTGATAGTGTTGTTTGTAAGTTTATTGATTCACTCTTTGGATCTGAAAGATCCAAAGATCTTAATATCAATTATCCTCATGAATTTAGAATAGGTATTTTATATGGCATATTGAGAGGAGATGCTAATTTCAATATGGATTTGAGGCGCTGTGTACTCCAGATGTCAAGAGAGGATATGATAAAAAAAGTGTATCTTCTGGCTTTATCTGTAGGTTTGAAGCCAACTCTCTCAAAGACAGGGGAAAGACCAGATGGTAGAATCTATAAATCTGTTGTATTCAACGCTTCAGAGTTCAATAAGATATGTGATATTTGTGAGGTATCTTTTACCCCTTATGTTAGGCAAAATAAAATCTATAGAAAATATATCAATAATCATGCAATATCCAAGGTAGTTGAGATTGACGAATATGAATATAAAGGCTTGGTGTATGATCTAGAAGTCGGAGGAACCCATACCTATGTGGCAAACTTTGTTTGCGTTCATAATTGTCAATATTGCGGACGGAACGTTGGTTATAACTTGGGAGATGCTGAAGGCCCGAACGGCTTTTCGTTCAGCCTGAAGCCCACTTGGGATCATGTCGTGCCGAGAGAAAGGGGCGGAAAGAGCACTTTCTTGAACACGGTTTGTTGTTGTACTCTTTGCAATAGCGAAAAGGCCAACAGGCTGTTGAAGGATGCTCGCCATAGCAACGGCAGGAAGTTTCAGCTTCTTCGGGAGCCAGTCGTCCCGAACTTTTTGCCGCCAGTGAGGTTCTTGTCTCATGTCAGGGACTACAACGCTGATAAGTGGCTACCTTACATCCCCGATGCTGAAAAGTACATCGCTCGTGTTCGGTTGAAGCCAACTGTCGTGCAAGCGGTGTATAACTACTATGGCATCGACAAGGAGTTGCCGGAACATGTCCTATCATACGATGGACAGGAAGGCGAGGAAGATTGAGCGAAGAAAGCGCCGATGCCGATGGTGGCATTGGAGGCTGCTCTACAAAATCTTCCTCTGGGCATAAAGAACAACAGATCTGCCCCAATCCGATGCGGGGCCGATCTGTTGTTCTTTGCCTGAGATATGAACACTCGTCGCAGACATCTCAAAGAAAGAAGCCGCGAGCGCTACAACGTTCCAACAAACAGAAAGTTGGTGCGAGTGATTGAACGCCTCATCCATTCTTCCAGAAAACCCAAACATGTCCTAGGTGACACATTGGTCGTAAGATTCAATGAGAATCTCTTCAAGATTCAAGATAAAAACAAAGGTCAGTATCTTGTCAGAGTTGTTCATCCTGGAGACCATCGGAAGTATTGGTTTCTCATTGGCTACAAGAATGAAATCACCACATTTTTGCCACTGGGGAACGCCTTTTGGTATGCGGCCGAGCTTCCCGATGTCGTGAATTCTCAGTTGTGGCAGCAATACCTCACCAGCCGGGTCTTGACAAGCGACCGGGATGTGGTATAATGGGGATGGGAGCGAAGAAATGAGCGCCAGCGTCCTGATGAGAAGCGAAGCTGAAGAGGGCACTATCTTCGAAGGTGAAGATTTACATCAAGCAGCACAACCCGTGCGGGATGTCCTCCTTGATGAACTCCAGCATCCAGAGTTTTTTGACTTTAACATCACCTGGACACCTTCCGCTGAATCGGATGAAATGTTTATCAAGTACACTTCCAAGGATATCTCTGTCGCTGTCCCGCTGGACCTGTCCAAAGAAATCAAAATCAAAATCAAATACGATACTTACCATTCGCAAGAGGTTGTTTCCGTTTCCCCCGAGGAAATGCCAGCCTTTTGTGAGTTCCACCGCAACAAAGTCATGGGGAACATCGAGGACATGACGAGCGCTTCCGAGGCTTTTGAGAGGCACAAGAGGAATGCTGTCAGAAATCGGAAGTCGGAGCTTAGCACCGAATTTGGAAAGGTAGACAATCGGCTTAGTCGCCTGAGCCACATGTCAAAAGGATTGGGTGTCGGGAGCTTTCTAGTCGGTATCATGACTTTTCTCACGGGCTCCTCCCTCTTTTTGGCCTTGCCGTTCATGCTTTTCGGAGTTTATGGAATCTTCTTCGATAACGCTCTGGAAAAGATCAAGTCTTGGCAGGAGGACTGAGATGATGACACTCAATACGGATCTTGAAGGAAAAACGTCTCAAGATCTGCTTCGGCAGATTGAAGAGCTTACTGATTTGAAGCAGCAGATCGTCGAAACTTTCATCGACCGTATCGATGAAATGGCTGAGCTTGAGTTATTGGAGGTCGAAGACTATTATAGTCGGATTGGTCGATTGACGCTCGGAAACAAAGGGTTCTTTGTGAGAATCCAGGGTTGTCGCGTTGACATCTATGTCGGTAGCCACTTTTTCTTTTCAACCACACTGGACCAGTTTCCCCACCTCTCATTTTTGGTCGAGGATTTTTGGCGCAAGTTTGTCCGGTCGCAGCTTGGCCAGCGCGATTTTGAGTTGAAGGATATCCTCTGCCCCAGCATCAAGGCTGCGGCAGATCATGAATTGAAGAAGCAGATTGAAGAAAAGAATGCTATGGGGGGTCTGTACAATAGGCTTCTCTTCATTCCCTTTATGGGCTTCATGGCTTTTCTTGTTAGCTCCTTGGCCGCCAAGGCGACCTTGCTTGCCTTGCTTCGCTTCATCTTCTGAGACGAAATATGGATAAAGAAACCAGAGAGATTTCCCAAAGAATAGCCAAAGCCCAACATCGCCAAAAGTTGAGGTGGTTGTTTGACCTTTTCACTGCGTACTTCGGAGAAATCTCGGACGAAGACATGGAGGGGTTCATCAAGGATCATCCCATTTTCGATTCTTCTGGATATTGCAATAATATCTTCATGGTTTTATTCCGAACGACGACAGACAAAGGGCTTCATTATGGATTTTCATTTGTCCATTTCCCGCCAGAAAAACTCAAAAACAATGGGAACAATATTAAGCCCTATCTTATGGAGGAGGATTTTGATAAAAAATTGTGGCCAGACTATATTGATCTAGATGACATCTTTCTTTGGTTAAGTCTCAACGAAAGCTTCGTCAGCAATTCTTTACTGAAAACAGAAAACAGCATGGGGAATTGGTATCGTCATGCTGTGCTTCCTATGGATTTTTTGGAGATGGACTTACTAGAAAGGTGAGGGGGAGTCGTAATGCCAAGGACCCTAGAGGTTACGCCGAAGCTTTACAAAGATCTGAAATTGCCGGAAGGGATGGAGCTTAGAAGTCTCAACACAGTGTTCGACGACAAGTTCAATGCAGATAGAAAGAAGATTAATCACGTCAGAAGAGTGAGCCAGCACCTAGCTTCATTCTATGGCAATCACTTTCCTGACAGTAAAATCATCAACTCTTGTTCGAAACTGCCGACAGACAGACAGCGCAAAGTCGTCGTCCCACACTACATTTGGGTTTATAGGAATGGAGAAGAGATACATGTTGCTTCATTAGCCCATTCGACGACGCTAGATGTGCTTCACGCGCAGGTAGGTCGATCCTTGGCGGTCAATTTGCTTTCTGAATCCGATATCATCGAGATTTTCTATGCTATGTATCCGAAGCCTCAAGAAATGGACTGGGGCGAATGGCGCAAGAATGCTTCTGATGGTATCCTGGCAGATGGTTGCACCATTTTCAGATCCATGGATTATTATGAGGTATTGGAAAAGAACCGGTCAAAGAACGAGATGGGAACTCCGTTCATAGTCAGGAGGTAGAGATGAGGACTTACACGATTACCGGGGCAAACAATGAAATTCTGAAGACCTTCTATTGCCTTGACGGGAGTGGGCCGTCGGATAGGGAATGGAGATCTTTCGTTGCCATGTCTTGGCAGAAAGACCCGGATTCTATCCTTGAAACTATGGCCAATAACTTTCCAGGCTTGATCCCTGTTGAAAATACTGCGGCCTGTTGCTTTGGCCCTCCGATTTATAATGAGAATGGCCAAAAGCTAGAAAACTTCAAATTCCCAGAGATGGAGCTTTTTGGGGCGGATCGGAATGACGCTGCATACATCCAGTATGATTCTGGCAAAGTACAGTGGTTCGGATGGGATGATTTCATTGGCATTGTTTATGAAGACCGGAAAGTGAAGGATTTGAATGGAGATATCATTAAATCCAGATCCTCCCTCAAGCCTTTGCTGACGAAATATGGAGTCATTGTTTTCAAGTCCGACATGGTTGTTCGGGTCGTCCCCGAATCTACTATATTGAAAGCAAACAAGGCGTATCCAGCCATCCTTCATTATAACAATTGGAGCGATAAGGCTCTAGGGTACGTGTTCGTCAATGACCAATGGCTCCGGATGGAACAGTTCGTCTTCGAGGGTGTGATCTTCAAATTGTTCAAGGATAAGGAATTCTTCCATAGCTATTGACACCACCAGCGGGAAGTGATATAATCCTCAAACGTTGGCCCCTTTTCGCTAAGGGGCGGATATAATTGGACTACACCTTCTCCGGTGATGAAACTGGTAGACATGCACGACTGTTAATCGTGTCCGAAAGGATTTGTAGGTTCGAAGCCTACCCGGAGAGCTTGAAATTTGAAGTTTGATCCTGGGTGGTCTTAAAGGTAAGATACGGCGCTGTTAACGCTAGTGATGCGGGTTCGAGTCCTGCTCCAGGAGTTTAAAAGTTTGGTCCCCTGTAGTTCAGTCTGGCAGAACGAACGGCTGTTAACCGTTATGTCGCAGGTTCGAGTCCTGCCGGGGGAGTCTATAAATAAACTGGCAAACCCTCATTCTCTTTGCCAGTTTAGATATAATACTCTGTGGAGAGTATTATGTCAAGATCAATCAGTAAGCGTCGCCAAGAAATGGGAGAAGAAGCCTGGACCGAATATCAGAAGGCCAGGCTTAAAGCCAAAATTCCGCAGCAAAATCTAAAAAGAAAGACCAGTGCGGTGAAAGATTGGCGGCGGCGCACCAAAGAAAAGCTCATGGAATACAAGGGCGGAAAATGCGAAAAGTGTGGGTATGACAAAAAAATCCCCGGAGCTTATGATTTCCACCATTTAGATCCCTCACAAAAGAAGTTTGGCATTGCTGCTAATGGCAAGTGTAGAAAGTGGGAAGATTTAGTTAAGGAGGTCGATAAATGCCAGCTTCTTTGCAGGAATTGTCATGCTGAAGTAGAGTATAATAAACATGAAGAAAGTCGAATGGAATCCAATAGAAGGTATTCTGAATATATGGCATCTCGTGTCCCTCGTAAGAAATGTGAGTTTTGCGAGAAAGAATTCCAGCCTCAAAGACGAACGGTGAGATACTGTTCTCGTTCATGCGCTCAAAAAGGCAGGTATATATGAATTCCCCCAATCTGCTTGACGTTCCCCACCCCGCGAGTTATAATCCTCTTGGCCCCAATGGAAGATAAACGTAGCGGGAAGCGATTACGGACTAACCGGACCCAACCTCCATTGGTCATGGCCCGATTGAGCTAGTAAGATCGGGTTGTGGTTTCAGCGTGGATATTGCCCAAAGCCGCCACTAAGAGAATGGGCTTAGTGGGTTGCCCATAGAGGGCTGTGGTGATTAGTGTATCCACATCTCGCCCATTGGGGCCTCCAATTTACTGAACAACAGGAACACATCAATGGCCACCGACATCGGATATGAACTCAAAGAAGCGAAACGGCTTCTCATGGAAACATATGAAAACACCCCCGGTTTTCTAGGAGTCGGCATCGGCCGATATGGTCTTCGCGTCTATGTCGAGGGCACAGATGCGATAGCCTCATTCCCCCACAGAGATTAATGGCCAGAAGATTGTCTTTATTATCGGCGAAATCACTGCTAACTGAAAGAAGCAGAGGAGGCGAAGAATGAGTTTTAATCTGAGTGCTACAATAGCTTACGGATTTGAAGTTCCAGAGGATAAATACCAGATCGAAGAACTGTTGCCGCCAGGATTAGAGATATGCGCGTTCGCTGTAGATTGCTGCGTAGGACTTTTTGTTGCCATCGAAGAATCAAAGCAGCGATGCGAATATGTTCCAAGTTTCATTCAGTTAGAGGCTCTCAATAAAGACACCTCTGAATGGGATGCTATTCTTCAGGGCGTGATCGAGCAGGCGGGGTTGAAAGACATAGAGGTTGGCTGGCAGTTTTATGCTTGCTACCTTTGAGGACAAGACTCACAAGGCAATGCACGATGTCTTGGCATCAGCGATTGCGCTCGATCCGTCGCTCGGGACTTTTATCTCAGCGACACCTTACTGTATTAAGAACGAATGGGGCTCAACTCCAGATGAGTCGAATAACCGAGTTCTTGTGGATGTTGACCGGAATCGTCTCTGGGAGATGATCACCAACAGAAGAGAGGAGCAGGAAAATGGTAGAGGGACATGAGACCGCTTGTTTTGCCATTTCCGTCAATGAGTGCGGGAAATGCGGCAAGAAGAACTATTTCACTTTAGATTTGGGAGAATTCAGCCGAGACTATTTCGGTTTTACTTGCTGGAATTGTAAAGAAGATAATGTCACCAACTCGCAAGATACATTGGATGCCTATGGTTTTAATTGCCTAGAGGAAATGGATGAAGAAATGTACATGGATTTTGCAGAGGGCAAAGAATATGCTCCACCCCTTCCCTGATGACTTTGAGGATCTGGAGCGCTGCCTGAAAAGACGATTTTCAGGCCGAACTGTTCAGTTCGTGCGAAGATACAATGTCACCCCGCCTGGAACAATCGGACGAGTGACCCAAATCAAAACTCGCGAATTCAGAATGCCAGAAGTCATTGTTCAATGGGAATTTGGCGGAAAACTAATGCAAAGGACAGTCCAGGGTAATGAAGCCGAAGATTGTCTCAAGGTCATAGGATAAGGAATCAACAAAATGGATACTAAACAACAAATACTGAGCAGAATTCTAGCCTCCAAAGCAAGAGAACTCATCGATATGTTTTTCTGCGGAAGAGATTTTGCAGCCTTTGATGATGAAGTTGATGAGAGGCTCAGCGAAGTCGATGCGCTTTTGACAGCCCTTGGTGAGCCATCCCGCACGGTAACCGATTCGTGCGGTATCGTCAGCGTTCCATCTGAATTCTCAGAAGGGGCTTGACACCGGTCGCTTTTTCTGATATAATGAGAATGTGCTGAGGAGACATCCTCATCGCCCCTTTGTTGGAGGGTTCCCAACACGTTCCGTGGCGACGTAAGAGCACCCCCGAGCGGGGTTAATGCCCCTCTTTGCGGCTACGAGGTGAAACTAGCTCGCCCTATCCTGTGGACGATGGGTTAAGGGCTCCACCCGCTAGATGTCAGCGGCTCAGTTTGGAAGTTGCAACCTTCAAATCTGGGGTCGGCATTCGGTTCATAGTGTAGGGTTCCGCCGCGAAACCCTTGCTCGGCCTGAGGGAGTCGTCAGGAAGGATGCTTCCGTCCCTCTTAACAAGTTTGGAGAGACATCTCCTTACCCCCGGCTGAAGGGTAATGGTCAGCCTTCCGTTTTCTGGTTCCGCAAAGGATAAACCGGCCCTGGCAACTTGGGTGAAAGTTGTGGGCTTGGCGCATAGCTTACCCATCTAAGCAATGTCGGGGAATGGGCTCCGTAGGAAGGATGCTTCCACCCATTACAATTCTTTTGCAGGACTTGACAATTGGCCAGAAGAAGGATATAATTGGCTCATAGTCGATATCGTACCTATCCTGATGATATGGGAATTCAGGGACGGTTGGGAGACCTTCTTCTCCCCGGTATCTGGGATGCCGTCAAAAGGTTGATCAGCCTTTTCTCACATGCGTCCGTAGCTCAGTCGGATTAGAGCAGGTGGTTTCTACCCATCAGGTCGGGGGTTCGAGTCCCTCCGGGCGTGCTTGAAACTTAATCTGTTTCAGCAAGGTTGATTCCAATCAACAGAGCCAGCCGTCGGCCGAAAAAATTGGCGGCATTTGCCTCTGTAGCTCAATGGAGAGAGTAAGCGGCTTCGACCCGCAGGATGTCAGTTCGATTCTGGCCGGGGGTATAAGGAAAAACAATGGGTAAGCACAAAGACAGGCATGACCAAGAAAAGCAATCCAGGCAGCCTGATTCCTTTTGGAATGGTTACCCGGATTGGACCGACAATAAGAAGGTCGGAAACATCACATCCGACGATTGTCTGGCCAAACGGCAAGCCGCAAAAGATCGTCAAAAGGCTGACGACCAGCATTACTCTCGTATTTTCCCCGGCATGAGCATTGAAAGGCAGGCAAATCTTTGAGAGAATTCGATAGCTATACGAAGGTCTTTGAGCACCTCAAAGAGGGCGGGGTTGATTCTCATGACTTTATTGTTAGGAAAACGATGAAGCTTTTGGGCGACCCTGAAGATTGGGAGGTTGTGATTACCAATCCAGCGGCGCTGGAAGCTATCAAGGGGCTTATCGAGGATTCCAATATTAAGTTTACGATACAGCCTCGAAAGCCTCGCCTGAAGGCTAATTTAAACTAAGATTTGCCCTTGTAGCTGAAAGGATCAGCGGGAGTTTCCTAAACTCTGTCATATGCAGGTTCGAATCCTGTCAAGGGTATAGAATTCACAAGGCTTCGCGCTTGACAGTGCGGGGCCTTCGTGCTATACTAAGGTCAGGAGCAGACTCATGGCGAAGACCACCGTTGAGCGGACTGATCTGAAAACTCCAGGCGGCAATATCGCCTGCCAACTCTCAGGGGAAGATGGTCATTTGACACTCACGATCACTTCCAATACTGGTCAAGCCTTTTTCGACAAGATCGTCCTGATCGAAGTTGAAAAGGCCGATCCTGAGGCTCCAGCGACTCATCGTGAGATTTATCTGCTCAGTGATTTGCTGGCGGATGCTCGACCCACATCGGCAGGGCAGGTGAAAGCGGCCGTCGATGGCTGGCGCAACGGCCCGCCATTGGAAAGCGAACATTTGGTTCGCAGCCGGGAAGAAGAGGGCTGATGATGCACGTAAATCTCCCAAAAACCAGTTTCCCGCTCAAGGCAAAAAGAGAGATTGAGCCAGAGATGATTGCTGCTTCTCAGAAAGTCTTTGAAGGGCATTCTGGGCGCAGCGAGTTTGTCTTGCATGATGGCCCGCCCTATGCCAACGGCGACATTCACATGGGCCATGTTCTGAACAAAGTTTTGAAGGACATTGAAGCTCGTTCTCGGCGTCACCGAGGCATTGAGGTCGAGTTCGTTCCGGGTTTTGACTGCCACGGCTTGCCGATTGAGGTCGCGGTTGAAGCCGCGATGCGCAAAGCTGGCCGCGATGCGTCCCCGGCCGAACTTCGGGCGGAATGTCGCAAGTTTGCCGATGACTGGATCGTGAAGCAGACCGAAAGTTTCAAGTCTTTGGGCATCGCGGCTGATTGGGACCGGCCGTACAAAACCATGTCCAAAGAGTACGAAGCCAAGATCGTTGAGGTTTTTGCTGAGCTTTACAAGCAGGGCTATCTCTTCCAGGAAGAACGTATCGTGCCTTGGTCGCCAGATTTGGGCACGGCCTTGGCCGACAGTGAAATCCACCATAAGGATATCACCGAAGACGCTATTTATGTTAAGCTCCCCATCGTTGGAGAGGAAAGCTCATATGTTTTGGTCTGGACCACAACGCCATGGAGCCTGATCGCCAATAAGGCAGTAGCCTTCAATCCAGATATGATCTATTACCAGCTTACCATTAAAAACAAAGAGACTCAGATTTCCTCCAAATACTTAGTCATCTTTGAACAGGTACATAAAGTGCTGCCTTTCCTGAGCAATCCTGAAGTTGATGAGGTGGGGATGCTCGGTCAGCTAGTCAACGCTAGCTATTTTCAGGGTATGTCTGTCGTTTCTCCTTTGACGGGAGAAACTGTGCCGATGATCCCGGCTGACTTTGTGGATAATGTTCAGGGGACCGGATTCGTCCACATTGCTCCTGCCTTTGGCGAAGATGATTTCAAGCTGGGGAAGGCTCATGGCCTTGACACCTATTGTCCGGTAGGCAAACATGGTCGTTGGGTAAAGGGCGTTGGTCAGCGTTATTGGGAAGGACTGAAGGTTCTATCCTGTAATCAAGATGTCATTGTTCATCTTGATAAAGGAAATCTGCTAGTAGCCACAGAGAAACATACTCACAGCTATCCTCATGATGACCGTCTGGACAAAAAGGTGATCTATCGGTCTAGCCAACAATGGTTTATGGATTTGGACCACAACGGCTTGAGGCATCGCATCGCTGACGTGATCGATGAAATGGAGTGGGATTCGGTCCAGGCCAAAGAAACCGCTCATCGAATGGTCGCTGACCGTCCGCCGTGGTGTATTTCTCGACAGAAGAGTTGGGGCGTTGGTCTTCCCGTCTTTTACAACGAAGAAACGGGAGCCATCGTCGCGAACGAGCAGACCTTTGAGGCCGTCCGAAAACTCACCGAAGAGCATGGGTCCGATGCGTGGTTCACCATGTCTCCAGAGGACATTCTGCCAGAAGACTTTGTTGATCCTGAAACTGGTTCGACCCCGGCCGATCTGGTCAAGGAAGAGTCCATCCTTTCGGTCTGGTTCGATTCTGCGATTTCCCATCTTGTCCTAAAAGGCTGGCCAGAGGAAGACCGGAACATCGATTTTGTCTGCGAAGGCATTGATCAGTATGGAAGCTGGTTCCAGGTCTCAATTATTCTGTCCACCGCTTTGCTCGGAGCGCCGCCATTCAAGAGGGTGGTTGCACATGGTTTTGTCCTTGACGGCAAAGGACAAGCAATGTCCAAGTCCAAGGGCAACGTCATAGCTCCTCAAAAGTTGATCGAGAAGTACGGAACGGATGTTGTTCGCCTTTGGGCTGCCAGTGCAGACACGAGCAAAGACATTCGCGTCAGCGACGAGATTTTGCAGGGTGTCAAGCAGGATTACTTCACAATTAGGAACTTCCTGCGTTTCTGTCTTGGCAATACTGCTGACTATGAGTTTGATATCCTTCCTGGTGCCGAAAACTTTGAAGAGTGGAAGAGAAATCAGCATCCATTGGATTTCTACTTCTCTAAACAGTTACGTTTGCTGATTGGAGAAACCTTTGCCGCATATACCGACAGGGAGTATCACAAGGTCGTCAAGCTGATTCGAGAGTTTATCCAGAAGATGAACGTCGAATATCTTGATGCTGTCAAGGATGTACTTTACTGCGATCAGCCCGACAGTTATCGGAGACGAGAGGTTCAGAGGCTTCTCTTCATCGCTGCGGTCTATATCACAAAAAGGGTTGAGCCGATCCTTCCGCTGTTGGCGCAGGAGGTGATGGCCATTCAGGGTGATCCTGACAAAGAGACGATGCTGTTCGGCAGCTTTCATGATACTGTTGATGGGAGAATCGAAAGAACTGACTTCGCCGCCATCAATCGTTTCCGCGATCTTGTTTTCAAGGAACAGGAGCGGATGAACGAAGCTGGCTCTGGCATCAAGCCCATCGAATCTCTGGCTTTCATCAGTTTGACGCCGACGGATGCCAGTAAGTTGATGCAAGGGTTGAAGAGCGCTCAACAATTGGCAGAGATGTACGCTATCTCGGCTGTCCAACTGTTCCTTGACGTGACGGCCATTGAGCCACATGTGAGGATCTCTAAAGCTCCGGGGTCAAAATGTGACCGCTGTTGGAAGATCGTCGAATCTACTGAAGCAACGAAGGACGGTATCTTCTGTCCTCGCTGCCTCGACGCTGAGGCCGCTGCCATCAAGAAAGAAAACAAAGATGAATGAAACCGGCCCCCTGGAAGACAAGCATTGCCTCAATCTGGCGACGGCTGTATCCACGGTCTTGTATGACCGAAAGATGAAGATGGTTCTCAGTGGAGAAGCAGATCCGAGCATTTCCGGAACTCTTCAGGAAGAACGATCTTGGGAGAGGTTACACGATTATGGATTGTGCGAAGAAGAAAGCGATTGATGACCGGCAAAAGATTGAGTGTACTCAAGAGCGTCCTTGGGATCGTGCCCCCGTCCCCAAGGATAGCATTGTCGTCCACGATAATGTTGAAAGCAATTGCAACGCTTGCTTTTCCTTCTATTCGTGCCGGAATTGCGGTTTCGAATGGATAGAAGAATTCAACTGGTGATCCTTGACGGATTCAGGATTATCGGATATAATCCCAAGACCAAGGAAAACGAAAATCAGAAATAGCGAAAGAAATGGACCTAACATGGGACTGGGTTCATACAGTAATAGTTAGAAACTCTAACTAGAAATGGCTGATTAAGAAAGAGAAGGTGAAATTTTGGCCTACTTACACATTAACAACCTATACGCAGATCAGACGACACTTCTATTCAAAGAAGTGTATTGTCTTGAAAAGATTCACGGCACCTCTGCTCATATCTCTTTCCGCAATGGACAATTGCATTTCTCCAGCGGCGGCGCGTCTTCGGCGCTCTTCAAAGCCCTTTTCGACCCTGAATCTCTCGCTGAGAAGATGGCAGATCTTGGCCACGAAAAAGTCACCATTTATGGCGAAGCTTATGGTGGCAAAGAACAGGGAATGAAAGAAACCTACGGAAACAAGCTAAAATTCATTGTTTTCGATGTACAGTTGGATGAGACTTGGCTAAATGTACCTGTTGCCGAGCGCACGGCAAATAAGATGGGGCTAGAGTTTGTGGATTACGTTAAGGTTGCCACGACTTTCGTTCAATCTGAAGAAGATGGTGTTACTGTTTATACTTATCCAGAGTTAGACAGAGAGCGCGATAGACCATCTGTCCAGGCAGTTCGCAACGGTATCACAGAGCCAAAACTTCGCGAAGGCATTGTCATTCGTCCACTGCAAGAGTTCGTTCGCAGCAACGGTGAAAGAGTCATCGCCAAGCATAAAGGCGACGCTTTCAAAGAAACGGCCAGTGCAAAGAAGATCGTTGATCCTGTAGATCAGGAAGTGCTGGAAGATGCTGAAGCTATTGCACTCGAATGGGTGACTCCGACTCGCGTCATTGATCACATCCTGGATAAGCTCAAAGCCGAAATGGGCAGAGAACTGGTCATCTCTGATACTGGTGCTGTCATTCGAGCAACTGTTGAGGATGTGTATCGTGAAGGCCGTAATGAAATCAGTCAGTCCAAGCCTGCTGAAAAGGCCATCATGAATCGTACAAGAGAAATCTTTCACGCTCACTTGAAAAAAATCGTCTGAGAAGGGCAAAATAATGAACGCGCCCCTTATTGTTGCTGGCCACAGCGCACAACAGGCTGCTGACGCTCTTTGCCGAGAGCTTGGTCTTCATGTCGGCAAAATCCCGACTCTCAACAAGAAGTTCTCAGATGGCGAGATTTATTTTCGCATCCTTGAATCTGTTCGGGGAGAGAATGTTTTCCTATTGCAGAGCTTTGTTGATGTGGGAGAGTTCAACAAGAACGATTCTCTGATCGAACTGATGTTTATGGCAGACGCGGCAAAAAGAGCGGATGCCAAGAGCATCACGGCGGTCATTCCATATTACCCTTATACTCGCCAGGATAGACTTGCTGAAGCTAGAGAGTCCATTTCAGCGGCAACTGTCGCGATGGCCTTGCGAGCGTGTGGTGTCAAGAGTCTGATTACCATAGATTTACATTCTGACCAAGAGCAAGGTTTCTTTGATGGTCCTTGTGACAACTTGAAAGCCTCTCCGTTCTTGGCGGCTTGGCTCAAGTACAAGGGTCTTGCTAATGACCGCAGCACATTTGTTTCAACCGATGCTGGTGGAGCAAAAAGGGTCAAGCGTTTCGCGCAACATTTTGATGCTCCTATGGGGTTGGTATTGAAAGAGAGGACAGATCACAATGAGTCCAAGACGACCTATATCATCGGGGATTTCCGGGGCCGAGACTGTGTTCTGGTTGATGATATGATCGACACCGGAGGATCGGCCATTAACGCTGCACAAGAGTTGATCGACCACGGGGCAAAGAGCGTTATTCTTGTGGCAACGCATGCGATTTTAAGCGGAGATGCCGTCGAACGCATCGGAAACTCCGATGCGATCAAGAAAACCGTTGTCACAGACACGGTGCCAAACGTTCGCTGCAAGGTGGCCGCGAGTGGTGTTGTTGACAAGTTTGAGGTGGTCTCCATGATGCCCTTTTTGGCCTCAGCGATTGATCTTGTGTCTACTTCGGGTAGCATCAGCGCCTTGTACACCTCCTCAGAGGAGATTGAGGCAAACTTCATTGAGCGGATGACGATTGGCTGAGGCCAGCAGATAAGGGAGGACAATATGAGTTACTGGAACTATAGAATGATGAAAGTCAAGGAAAGTGGCTTGTTTCAAATCGTTGAGGTGTATTACAACGACCAGGACGAGATTGAAGGCTGGACTGACGGGATTGAACCCAGCGGAGAGACTGAAGAGGAACTTCTTGAGGACTTTCTTTACATGTTAGAGGCTTTGCAGAAACCTCTGATCATTGAGGAAGACATTGAGATAGCCCCTGAGGAAAGAAACTCCCTGCATCAGATGCAAAAAGAAGTCGGGGAGTACATCGAAAAGCTCAAGGATGGTGTCCCCGTCGAGGACATCCCTGGCCTTATCAGTCATGAAGAGCTTTGGGCAGAACTGGAAGGCGAAAAAGAAATTCCAGACGAGACTTGACAGCTTTCAGCAGAAGAGATATAATTAAAAGAAGTGAGGGCGGCTGGCGCAATGGTAGCGCATTCGGGTTACATCCGACAGGCTCTCCGTTCAAATCGGAGGTCGCCCATTTTGCTCTTGAAGTTCAACGGATAAGAACACCGGCCCGCGAAGCCGTGAGGTTGCGAGTTCGAATCTCGCCAAGGGCGTTTGTCCTCGTAGCTCAGTGGATAAGAGTGCATGGTTGCGATCCATGAAGTCGCGCGTTCGAGTCGCGCCGAGGATGTTTGCCCGAATAGCTCAACGGTAGAGCAGCATCGTCACATGATGAAGGTTGGGAGTTCAAATCTCTCTTCGGGTATAGGAGACCGCAATGGAGCCCTGGCAAGAAACACTGAAGATAGCTTTGGTGTGTTTCGCATGTGGCATCGGTGCCGCACTTTTGGTCCTACTTTTTTCCCCGAAAGCTCGGGAGAACTATTCTGAGCTTGCCAATAAGGCCGAAGAGCCTTCGACTGAGGCTAACATGACGTACTCAATTGTTGAGGGGAATAAGCCTCTTGCACCTCTCTGAAAGAAATTCCCTCTAAAGACTTGACGGGCTCGGTCGAGCCTGATATAATGTAGAAATCATGGGCAGGATAACTCAGTGGTAGAGTGGCTGGCACTGGAAATCCGGCTTGACGCAGGTTCGAGCCCTGCTCCTGCCCTCCTCTTCTAATAGCTCATAGGAATTGACCGAAGGTAGGATTCTGCTAAATTACAGTAGAATCTACTATTGGAGGTCCTTCATGAAGAAAGAGTTATTAGAGCAGGCAGTTAGTCTTGGGTATTCCACTCGTAAAATTGCTGAAGAATTCAACATAAGCCAAACATCTATAAGATATTGGTTGAATAAATATGGGTTGAAAACGAAATCTTCGCTACCTATTGATGGGACCTGTGAGCATTGTGGGAAAAGCCTAATAGGAAGGCAAACAAAGTTTTGCAGTAGGCAATGTAAAAATGATTACTACAACAAGAAAACAGATGGTGAGAGTAGCCGATCCTATCAACGACAAAAATTGGATAGAATCAAGAGAAAAATTGATTTAGTCTTATATCGCGGCGGGAAGTGCTCGGTTTGTGGATATGATAAGAATTACTCCGCTCTGGCATTTCATCATAAGAAAGATAAGAAGTTTGCTCTAAGCTCCAAATACATTTCATCTAAGAAATGGGAAAGCATTCTAGAAGAAGCTAAGAAATGCGACGTAATGTGTTGCAATTGTCATTCCGAAATACATAACCCACATCTTTTTGATTGGCACGATGATACCGTTGTGTGGAATTATGGTATACAAAGAAGAATACATTTCGTTAAAGAACTTGGCGGTGAATGCTCTGCTTGTGGATATGACGCCAATTTAGCCGCTCTCAATTTTCATCATAGCTTTGGTAAGGACTTTAAGCTGGATGCATGTAGAATGAACAAGACAAATATGAAAAGACTTGAAGAAGAGGTTGAAAAGTGCTCTCTTCTTTGTGTAAATTGTCATTTTGAACACCACCATCCAGAATGTAATGATTGGAAAGAGCCAGGAGGTGCAGGATGAAGCGACTCATCGAGTCTTTGCGGGAACGAAAGACTCCAGAACAAATCGTCAATCTGATTTTGGACTCCGACCTCTCACTTTCAAAGAGTGAGCGCCGTCAGTTGGGGCAGATTGTTTCTGAGCGTCCATATTCCTACATGTCATCTTCCTTCCGTGAATCTGAGGCCAAGGAGCGACAACTGAAAGTCGCTCAAGATCTTTTTCCTGACGTTCCTGCTCCAGAAGTATTCACCCCGGAAACTGCCCGAGATTACCTTGACCAACTCAAGGCAAGCCTCGAAGTTTCTGGCACCGATTTTGCATCCAACCGCCTCGACCGTGAACAGCGGGAAAAGAGGGGTTTGCCGCGAAGCCATCGGGCCTATAATAAGCGTTTCCGTTTCCTGGCCCGAATGGAAGAACACTTGGGGGCCTGGACATCTTCTGCTCAGATGCGCGAACTTGCACAGGTCGCGAAGTCTCGTCTTGCCTTCAAGGTTAATCCTGAAACGATTACGGACTTGGCCTCTGCCTGTTTCCTGGCATATATCGTCGCGACGATGAATCGACGCTCGATCTTCACTTTTGGTAAACAAGAGCGGGCCTTTGACGAAATCGCCAACATGTTGCTCAAAAAGTTGGACAAGAAGAGCGCCGATTGGCTTGCAGTCGCCTATGTCCATCCATCCCCAGAAGTTTTGGCCAATCTCAGTCAGGAAGAGCTTGGGATTTTGCTGGGAGAATGGTACGATGTCATGTTGTCTTCTTCCAGGATCCTTCAGGGTCTTGCAGGCACTATCGACATCAAATCAATGATTGTCAAGCGCGGCAATGATTCTTCGACTTGGAATGAAGCCGCTGGCGCGTACAATAAGGCGCGAGATGGCTGGATTAACACGTTACATGCCTTGGGGGCTGATAGTCTTTTGGATAGTATCGCTCCCCCGAAGGCTTTGCGGCTGATGGCCGCTGACGTTGCATGGGGACATCGCCACTTCGGCAGCGGTGAAGACCCCGACACTTCTGTCTGGAACGCATTGCCGAAGCCCTGGGAAGTTTTGTGGGGACAAGTTTCCTGCAACCGCGCTTTGATCGAGAAGGCTTGTGGTAAGTCCAAGGTTCAAGGTCGTGGCTGGATTGCGCCTCGGGAAAAAACCGTGGCTCGGTTTTCGCCCACACCAGAGCTTGTTCATGGCGTCATTGTTTCTTGCCCGGAGCTTGCAGTTGAGCTTCGCAAGGCCGGATATTTCGGCGGTAAGAGTAAGAAGGCTCCGAAGGAATACATTGCCTTCGAGAAGTCCTTCGACGGCACGACCGTTTCTGTTCGCGCAATCGGGCAGGAACGCATGTGGGAAGAAGTTGAAGAGCTTTTATCTCAATACGTTCCTGCTAACTGAAAGAAGAAATAGATGGCAACAACAGTTGAAGAGCTTCGGGCTTGGCTCACCTGGAAAGAGCCCAAATATGACTATGTGTTGATAGTTTGCGATACATACGATTGGGAAGACTACCCGGTCTATTGCAAAGCCGAAGAACTCGCCGATTAGATTTACAAGTTCGACGGACGGTCAATGCAGAAAATCATGGAAATCTACGATTTGCACGCAGACCTTGAAGATCAATTGTCTAAGTTCCGAACCAGACTCCACTTGGTCGATGAAGCTCGAAAAGCACGAGAAGAAACAAAGGATTAGCTTCTTTCGTGAAAGTAGACATATAACTGTCTTCGTCATGAAAAAGTGGCTACTGGTTTTGTTCTTTTTGCTATGTGGCTGTGGGGTTGGGGTCTATCCTTCCAATCCTATAACTATAGTCGTGCGCAAGGAATATCATCCCGAAATAAAGACTGAGTTTCTTCAAAACGACAAGTTATTCATCAGTGTTGACGATGAAGACTGGATATTGATTGTGGACACTTCTGGTGTCACCGGCCGCCGCATTCAAAGGATCTATGTCGATAAGGAAACCCATAAAAGAGCGACTGTTGGAGAACCTTTGGATTACTTAGGTTTGTATTCCTTAGAGGACCCGGATATTATCAAAGAAAAGTGATATAATTGGCAAATCTTGCCCCTATGGCTCAATTTGGCTAGAGCATCACACTTGTAATGTGGAGATTCTCGGTTCGAGTCCGAGTGGGGGCTTAAATAGTAGATGACCTCCCTGGCAGCCCACTCCACGCGCCGCGAGCGTCTACGACTACCACGGCCTCTCGACGAGCCTCGTCACCTGTTACACAGACAACGCTAACCCGGACGAGATCCGCAGCGTCATTCTCCAGCCGGACGGCCATTGTTACCACTCATGGAACTTCAAGGGCAGTTCGCTCTGGTGAATTCTTTGCGAAAAGGTTGACAACCGGAGAAGGAGGAGATATAATAGGACCTTCGCATGACAGAAAGGAGCCTGCCCTATGAGGTATCTCAAAATGACAGCAACCTCCCTGTGTCTAGCATCGTTGATGTTGGTCCTAATGGGAAGAGCGGACACATCGGTTCCGCAACTCAAGATGATTCAGCCACCGGCAAAGATCATTCTCACCCCGACGCCCGAGAAGATTCTCGGGCCTATTGCAACCCCGGATCCGCCAAGGAACCCGGACCCATCTCCAGAAACTCAAGCTGGAGTCGCATCCCTCCTTTTTCCGAAACCAGAAATGGCAGCGCCAAATATTGCGGTGCCAAAACCGACCGTCAAGCCGCAGGTAAAAACATATCAGCTTGCAGGCGGGTCTTATGTTGAAACCTATTGGAAGAAAGGTGGGGCATCTTGGTATGATGAAGACTCTGTGACCGCCTGGGCAAATGGCCGCTGGTCACAAGGCCGTTGGGATTTTGGCCAGAATCGTTGGGTCAAAGAGCCGAGACGAAAGCTCTATCATCCAACTTGGATGGGCCATACCAATTGGCACCGGTTTGGGACATACAGGAATACCGTACCAACCGTAGCTCACAAGTTCCATGAACTCGGCACTTTTGTCAAGTTCCGCTACAATGGACGAGAATGTGTAGCGATGGTAACCGACAGAGGCCCGTACATTCGAGGCAGAGATTGGGATCTGAACCCATGCCTGAAACGTAGACTTGGGTTCAGTGGCGTTAGGGTCGTTGAATACAACGTTCTCAAGAAGATAGACTGAAAGGAAAACAATGGCTACCACTGAAGAACTGATGCAAGAGTACATCGCTGAACTGATCTCTTTGCACGTCAAGGCTGGCGAAGCTGATATGGATGACCAGGAATACCTGAATGAGCATCCAGAAGCCTTGCCCATAGTTGGCGACGGGGATCAGACTTTGACCCTCTGGACCAAAGACCCCGAAGCAGAAGGAGCTGTGCTCTTTTTTGCGGAGGGTCACAAGTGGGAAGTCACCAATCTGACTTATGATGGCGCAAAAGAACTGCTTGAAAAGCATTTCCCAGGGGAAACGCTGAGCTTCAAGTGGGCTCCGTATTGGGCCTACGCTGCCGAGCAGTTCTTGGCTCAGATGATCGGTTGCGGCTGTGACGATGAAGGTTGCGGCTGTGACGATGAAGGTTGCGGCTGTGACGATGAAGGTTGCGGCTGTGGTCATCACGGCGGTGACGAAGAAGAAGGCTAAACAAATTCGCTCCCAGCTATTGACAGAAGTGCATGTAACGGATATAATTGGGAGCGAAGTTGATCCCTTGTCGTCTAATGGTAGGACACGCGGTTCTGGCCCGTGGAATGGTGGGTTCGAATCCTCCCGAGGGAATGCCCTGTGGTGTAATTGGCAACATCCTTGACTTTGAATCAAGAGACCGAGAAGGATTTCCTGGATCGTACCCAGGCAGGGCAATTTATTCCCTCGTCGTCTAAGGGCAGGACACGACTCTTTGGAAGTTGGTATGTTGGTTCGATTCCAGCCGAGGGAACTTGACATATCAATCGAACTGGCAGATTTTTCTCGAAATCTGCCAGTTCGATTGAACAATGAATATAATTCTCCTTGACGATTTATTGGAAAGGAGAGGAATATGGCTAAAGGCAAGATATCTGGATTAACATCTGAAGAATTCACTAAAGTAGTTCTCAACAGCGATACTATAAAGGACGCTCTAAATAAATTGGGGCTACGCGCTGCTGGTAGCAATTATCAATCACTTAAGAGAAGAATGATTAAGGAGGGGATTGACGTAAATGTCTTCCCAAGAGATATACTTCGTGTCCCTAATGAAAATGCTTTCACTAAATATTCACTTGATGAAATTCTCATAGAAAATTCGAGCTATAGTAATAGAGGAAGACTTAAAAGGAGGCTCATAAAAGAGGGCCTACTAGAAGAAAAATGCTCAGAATGTGGGCAAGGGGATCATTGGCTTGGGAAAAAGTTAGTTCTGGTTTTAGACCACATTAACGGAATCTATAATGATAATAGGAAAGAAAATCTGAGATTGTTATGCCCAAATTGTAATAGCCAGACCGATACTTTTGCTGGACGAAATCACCAGTACAAAACAGCGGAAATACCTGCTAAGTACAACTGTTCTAAATGTGGCAAAGAGACAAAAGGAAAGGGAGGAACAGGAATGTGCTCGTCTTGTAACAATAAAGCAAGAGCTAAAGGACCCAGAATTACTAAACCTGAGCTTGAACGTTTAATGGAAGACAATTCTCTTTGTGCTATTGGTAGAATGTATAGCGTTTCTGATAATGCTGTTCGAAAATGGGCAAAGAAGTATGGCTTGATTTGAGTCTAGGGCTAGAATCAACAATGCTAGCTGTAAGAAAGACAGAGCGATGAAGAGAACAATCGTTGGACTCTTGTTCTTGTTTCTTTTTGCGGGTTGTGCTGGAGAGTTGAAAAGTGCTGCCCCTCCAACCCAATCTCCAACGGCGGTCGAACAGCCACTCGCCAGCCAATATGTCTCGGCCAAGCTTGTTGATGAGGCCAAGAGTTTCGACAAGTACATCATCACAAACATCACCGAGGAACCTTTGTCTCTTCGAAAAGTCACTCTCTCTAGAGAGTGGGGAGAATGTACTTCCTGGGTCAAGGTATTGGGGCCAGGAGAGTATGTGACTTGCGACTTTGCTTCTTCTTCTCTTTACGTTCAGAACATGAACGGCGTTTATGTGGACCACTTGAAGAGGTAAATCATGGCAGATTACAGATTTTTCAATAAAATAGGCGAAGAATGTCTCAAATCCGAAGACTTGACAATAGAGTCGATCCCAAAACTCAATTCTATAATGGATCAACTCGATCAGCTTTCAGACGGTGAAAGATCTGCCATTTTTCACTGTTATTGCTGCTACTGTGGTGGAAACGATCCTCACTGTCAATGCGCGAATGAGGAATAACCATGCAAGTCATTGTCACAACTGATGTCGAAGAGGCCCGGAAGTTGGTCGCCGAGGGGTATATCCCTGTCGAGGCAACTTATGGCTCCGAAACTGCTCATTCCAGATCTGCTCCGATCTTGACCCTAGATCATCATGGGGACTTTTCGGATCTGGAATGCCCGACCATCCGTGCCCAGAAAGAGTTCTTTGGAGTTGGTCAAGATTATGGGGACTATGTGTTGTCTCACGTTGACGCTGACGCTTTTTTAACTGTCATGGGTCTAGAAGGTTATGACCTGCCTGAAAGTTTTGTCCAGAGGGCAGCATTCGTTGACGTTCACGGCCATCACAAGGTCCCCAAAGAAGAGCGTCGTTCTCCAGAGTACATTCGACTGACTCTGATCAACGACATGCTCAATCGTCTCAAGGGCTTTGGCGAAGTCGAGTTCCGCAAAGCAATTCAAATCCTCCAATTGCCGGATGACTCTCAAACCATCGCAGACCGCATCGAGCGGCTGGAAGTTCGCCGCGAGCGCATTTTGACGAACTGCATCGTGGAAGGCAAGTTTGTTTTCTTGCCAGCGGATGAATATGGTCTCGACATCGCCTATGAGCTTGGAGACTTTGTGGTGGCCTATCACACCAAAGATAGATACATTACCATTGGCGCTCAAGACCTGGAAACGGTGAGGGGGTACAACTTTTATGAGCACGGTCTGCGAGCCTTTTGGCCTTTGCTTGGTCCTGGATGGGGTGGCCGAGAGACCATCGGCGGCAGCCCTCGCGGTGAAAGAATGACCATGCAGCAAGCTTGGGACGCCTTCAAGCTGCTCCAGAAAAGGGCTGAGAGGAAGGTTGTTTGAATGGACTGGGACATGAAAATCGGGGGCGGCAGGACCGACTGTAAGGCTTGTGGTAGAAGTTTGGGATAATGATCAGCAGAAGAATATTGAAATAGAACTTACAGACGAGGGCGCATACAATTCCGCCATGTCTTTCTTGTCAGCCCTGGAAGAGTTTAGTGGAGACATGCCATTTTGCATGGATGAAGCAATGGGATATCTCTCAAAGACTGTACAAAGAATACCTTGAAACGCATAAAGAAGATTCTGAATAGAAGAGAAAGGAAAGACAGTGAGCATCCTATATAATCCTC
>Ga0210043_1000686_pt1 | contig 35031 bp, 36 predicted proteins | sample CryGeymet201501t_FD_183990 | JGI IMG/M metagenome (GOLD analysis project Ga0210043, IMG submission 183990) | Groundwater microbial communities from Crystal Geyser aquifers in Utah, USA - Crystal Geyser metaG 2015-01t (SPAdes) (version 2) | ecosystem: Environmental > Aquatic > Deep subsurface >... | reverse complement strand
TCTGACGATGTTGTATGCCTTAACTCTGATGACAGTTCCAATTAGATTGTTTGGAGTGCCAATCGGTCAAGCATCTTTGCCATTTTTATCAGAAAAGTCTGGTAAAGATGAAAGAGGGAAATTTATCGGTCTTGTCTTGCAATCATTAAACCAGATATCATTCTTAACTTTTCCTGCGTCAGTGTTGCTATTAATATTACGTATTCCGGTGGTTCGTGTAGTGTTTGGGACAAGAGATTTCCCATGGGCTACAACAGTACTAATTGGGAAGTTGATTGCAGTTTTAGCTATTTCAATCACAGTTCAGGCTTTGGCTCACTTGGTTAACAGGTCTTTTTATGCCTTAAAAGATACAAAGACTCCATTGTTTATTGCTGGAATTGATTTAGTCATTTACTTTTTATTAAGTTATTATTTTGTTTTTTCAACTGGCTGGGGAGTGATGGGAATTGCAATAGCAACTGTTTTAACAGCTTTTGTAGAACTATTCCTCTTACTATTTTTCTTAAATAAGAAAGTGGGAGGAATCTTGTCAAAAGGCTTATGGCTTCCTCAAATAAAAATGCTTGTGGCAGCTTTCTTTATGGCAGTCTCATTGTATTTGCCATTTAGGGTTTTAGATGAGTTAGTTTTTAATACTACAAAAACAATTGAGCTAATTGCTCTTTCTATTACAACAGGAACAATCGGTATGGTTGTTTATCTCTACTTTGCAGCACTTCTAAATATCAGAGAATTAAGAATTGTGCTTGATTTGATAAATAATTTTGGACCCTGGAGGAAGATATTATCTAAATCAGAAGAAGTTCTTTTAGAAACTGGAGTTGAGGGTGAAGAGCTTTAACTAGTAAAATGGGATGATAGACAAGTCCCATGAAAAAGAAAAATATCTCGTTCGACATCAATCTCATCCCTAAAGATCCATTTTTTGCTACTCCGGTTGGAAAGATTTTAAAGTGGGCTCTATCTATTGGTCGTTATATCGTTATCTTCACTGAGTTAATTGTTATTTTAAGTTTTGTAACTAGATTTAGCTTGGACAGGCAGTTGACAGATTTAAATGATGCAATTGCACAAAAGAAAACTGTGATTGAATCTTACGGTGATTTAGAACAATCGGTTCGACAAATTCAGACTATTCTCGAAGAATATCAGATCGTCAAACAACAAGTTAATATTACGGAAATTTTTCCTGAGTTGACTAATATTATTCCCAGAGATACAGAATTGAATGAACTTGTTTTAAGGCAAGATCAAGTTTCATTTTCAGGCAGAACAATCACTCAAGGTTCATTAAATACACTGATTAATAATATTCAACTTTCAGACCGTTTTTCCAATGTATCAGTTGATAAGATTGAGTCAAACAGTACAGATTCTGGGGGTGGCTTTAATTTTGTTATTAGAGCTAACACTAGACCTGTTGAAGTCATGACTCAAACTTTTAGAGAAGTAGAAAAAACTAATATTTTAGATAGAACCCAAGGATTATAAATAATGCCAACTAAGAGAGAACAAATTACTAAAACACTAAATGAGTTTTATCAAAAACCAGTCGCTAAGGTTTCTATAGAGTTATTCTTAACTATTGGGGCAATTATTTTTTTCTCTGTATTTGCTATCAGACCGACTTTAGTAACAATGTCAGATTTGGTTAAAGAAATTGAAGATAAAAGACAATTGGATCAAAGGCTTACTCAAAAAATTGCAGCGCTTTCTACAGCTCAAACTTCTTATCTTGAGGTACAAGATAGATTGTACCTTTTAGAGCAGGCTTTTCCATCTACACCTGATTTTATCTTTGCAATTAAGGTGATAGAAAAAATTGCCAGTGATCGAAATATCCTTATTGATAGTCTTTCTGTTTCAGAAATCCCTAAAGAAGTTAATCCAGAAACACCTTTTTTAAAGTTAGAGAAGAAATACTTTCCTTTAAGTATGTCTTTAACAGGAGATTACGCACAAATCAGACTTTTTGTTCAGGATTTACTTGCATATCGGCGTAGTTTTATTACTGACACAATTATTTTTGCCACTAGTGAGGAAAGAGGGCAAAAGAAACTTAGAGCATCCATTACCCTAAGTGTCCCTTATTTTGGAGAAAATATTAAATGAAAAACCCTCAAAAAAAATTATCCAATCTAAGAATAAAACAACAAGCATTATATATATTGATATTTTCATTTGTGACAGTAATTGTTTGGATTATAGGAAGCTTATTTAGATCCCAACAAAGAACCGGTATTTCCCCAGATTTAATTGAATTAGCTAAGCCACTGAGTCCCACAATTAATGTAAGTGTAATTGATAGTATTGAAGCTAGAAAAGTATATTCAGATCAGGATTTATTTAATTTTCAAATATACAAAATAATTAAAAGTAAAGACGGAATGACTCAGCAGGTAGTTCCAATAAATAGTGATGCTGACCAGATACCTGCAGATGAGATTAAAGTATTTATTCAGGAAGATAATTTGCTAGATTCAGAAGAAAGCTTAACAACAAAAACAAATTTAGAAGAACAAATTAATTCTGGACTAGGTGTCGTTTCTCCAGAAATTGACCAAGTTGAGTCAGCCTTTAATCCTAATGATTCGATAATACTCCCAGCTAGGAGCCCTGGTTTTGGGGCTGATGGTAGGTATTATTTAGATTAAATATGGAAAAATTGCTATGTTTCGTAAAATCTTCGCGTTGCATCTTTCTTAGTTTTTCACTAAATTTATATAGAGGGTAAATAAAGCCCCTTAACTTTTGCTATGAAGCCAATTGAAGATAAAAAAAACTTAATGAAAAAGCAAATTCCTACTATCCTGGGGCTTGGAGTTCTTGTGATTGGTTTAATTGTGGGGGTGATATTTTTAGGGACAGGACCTGGGGTTTTTGCTCCGCGTGCAAGCGCTGAAGCAACCCCTAGCAGAATAAAATTGACAAATGTTACAGATTCTGGCTTTACAGTTTCTTTTTATACTGCTGGAGCTACACCTGGTTTTATCAAATATGGAACTGATCCAAAATCCACAAAATCTCAAACTGGGGATGATCGCGATCAACTCTCTGGGACAATTGGTGAATATAATTTACACCACATTACTGTGAGAGGATTAAAACCCAGTACATCATATTTCTATGTTTTAGGTACTGGCTCAAATGCTTCATTTGATAATAATGGAGCTCCGTTCACTGTTAAAACTGCAGAAAGAGGAGGAGCGCCTTCTGCTGCAAAGACTGCTTATGGAAATGTTTTGACTAAGAATGGCGGTCCAGCAAATGGAGTAATCATTTATGCTACACTTCCAGGTGTTGGAGAGATGTCATCCCTGGTTAAATCATCAGGCAGCTGGGCTATTCCTCTATCAAACGCTAGAAAAACTGATGGGAGCGGCTACGCTGCTATTAGTGATGCAGATTCTTTAACTCTGTTTGTACAAGGAACAACTCCCACATTGACTTCTAGTTTGACAGTTCCAGTTAGTCAAAGCCAACCGGTTGAGGATATTATCATTGGTCAATCAGGTCAGGCAATTACAGATAGTGATAATCAGGACATTTCGGTAGATGATAATTTATTAGAAGATAATACTCAGCAAGCAGTTTCTGAGGTTGTAGAACCAATTGAGGAGCAACAATTTGAATCTGAAGAAGATACTCAATTTGCAAATCAGAAATCAATTGTCGATGAAAATTTAGCTGAAGAATCTTTTGGTGGTATTGATGAAATTAGTGTTAACTCATCTAGTTCTGATTCAGCAGAATTGGATCAAACATATTCAAATACTGTTATTGATTTAACAAATGAAAGTGAAAAACAAATAGTTACAACACAAAATCCAAAAATTTCAGGTGTAGTCAGACCTAATGTGAAAGTAATCTTAGAGGTTAATTCTGAAACTAAAATAGTCCAAGAACTGACAGCTGATGCAAATGGTAATTTTATTTTAGATATAGAATCCTTGAAGGAAACTCTTGAACCAGGAGAGCATACAGCTACTTACACCTACACTGACCCAGATACTGGAGAAGAAGTAAGCAAAACAATCACTTTCACAGTTGACCCATCTTCTGATGGAGGAGTTGGGGGATCAACAGTAACCACTCCTTATGGAAGTGGTAATCCCTATTCAATAGAAGATGCATCTGCATCTACACAGGCTACTAGTTCTGCACAGGCCACAAATTCGGGTACACTCGCTACTAGAAGTGCAGTGCCTGCAACAACTAGCGCTTTACCTGTGTCAGGTTCAGTTGGGACTACCATTGCTTTGGTCTTAGGTGGAGTTTTCTTTATCATGGCTGGTGGTTGGAGTTATTACCTTGCTACTCAAATCGAAGTTAGAGAGATATAATGGTTCTCTTATGGAGAACAAGGTGAATCCATACTATTCTTCTTTATCAAAAATTATCTTTGATTATTTGTTTGCCTTTTTTATTTTGATACTAACTTTCCCATTTCTATTTGTAATTAGTTTTATTATTATCCTCACCGCTGGTCGTCCAGTCATATTTGTTCAAAAAAGATTGGGTAAGAATGGTAGAGAATTCACGATATATAAGTTTAGAACGATGTGTAAGGATGCTCATTTACAACAAAAAAAATATCAAAGTTTGAACAATGCTCCAGGACCAATGTTTAAAATTTTTGATGACCCGCGATATGTTGGCTATGGGAGATTTTTTTCCAGAACAGGTTTAGATGAACTTCCCCAAATATTTAATATTCTAAAAGGGGAGATGAGCTTTGTCGGGCCACGTCCACTTCCACTTTCTGAAGCAGAACAATTAAGTTCTGCATGGTCATTTAGGCATTTAGTTAAGCCAGGGATCTTTTCTGAATGGACATTTGCCAAAAATAGACATGATTCTCTAACTGCTTGGAGAGAATTAGATAGTTTAACACTCTCAAAAGGGGGAGTACTTTATGATCTTAAGTTAATATTTCTTACTTTGTTGAAAAGTTTTGGTGTAATTAATTAGTAATTCACTTAAAAATTTATTTTGTGATAAAGAATATTTTTTAACGTTTGATTGGGTTATGGGAGTTAAATAAAAAGACTAGGTCTCCCTAGTCTTTTTATTATTGATAAGTTTCAAGAATTAGATGGGGCAAGCACCTGATTCACACTTAAGATGATCAAGGTTAATATCCTCCATCACTTCAGCATCACTATTTTCAGATATTTCTCTGATCACATTCATAAATTGGCCGATTGTGACAGCTTCTTCGGGCTGATATTCATAGGCAGTTACATCAATCTTTGGCATGACACTACAGGTTTTAATCAAAGGTTGGTATTTACGAACCATACTTGAGAATTTCTTATATGATACTTTTTCTGGGTCATATTTTAGTGTGTATGAAACTTGGTTACCAAGATCTTCTAAAGGATTACCGTCTTCATCAATCCCAACTATCCAATATTTCTCTAGTAACATTAGCCACTTATATTGTTCTTCAGGGGTTGCTTCACTGGCGGTGACTAGTTCGCCATTCATACCTAACTTGCAGATTTCTGGTTGTGTTGGAAAACCAACGGCTGTTGTCCCTTGGTAGCTTTTTAGTTCTTTAATTGGGTAGCCCATTTTTTTATATTTTTTGATGACAGGATCATCACTCCTGAATTGAACCCATCTAATATATTCTCTCATTGGCGGAAGGTGAGCTCCTTCACTTAGGGCAAACAGTTTTGAGACAGTTCCACTAGGTTTGATAGTAGTATTAGTATGAGGAACATTAACCCCTAGTTTTTCAGCATAGGTCCTGGCTTCATCTTCAACAGCTCTTTTATATCTAGCGATAGTTAACCAAAAATCTTTTGATTTCTTCTCATCAATCAGATCTCTAAAACCATAGCCAAATTGATTCCAAGCATATTCATGTATTCCAGTCATTCCAATCCCGATTCTATTAGTTCTCTTCACCTCACGGGTATATAAACAATCCATAGTGTTGACTCTCAACAGGGCTCTGACGGCAGCTCTAAAGGCTTCTTCAGCAGCATCTGCGTCAGGGGCGAAATAAGGCACCACATCAGCGATCACACAATAGCCTCCAAGCATGTTTAAAGTGATTTCCCCACACGGATTGGGTATTTGGGTGTAATACTTGGCATTAGCTTTTTTAGCAATCTGAGAAAGCATGTTTTCAGTTTTTTTGGCTGGTTTATATCTGTCTGATCTGGCATATTTGCCATCAAGATAGCCATCAAAGCCATCATCATTTTGGACTAATTTGTGTTGATTAACAAAACCAGGCTCACCAGTTTTATCATAGTAACTTGCCCTGAGGACTTCTTCTAAAACCTTTTGTGAGTGTTTAGTTTTTTGTTTCCAAAATTTTTCATCAACGGCGACTGAATTATTGGCTGACCACAAGAATCCGCCTTTTTTGATTGAAATAAATTCAAAAATACCAGAATCTGTCCAAGTTTTGGTGGCAATACGGGCAGCTCTTCTCGCACCACCAACTAGGACACATTCACTAAGGTAATGGTCAACAAACATGGTTTGTTTCCATGGCTCAAGACCGGCGTTTTTAATTGTTGAGAGTTTTTGAATAGACTTGATCAGTGGTCTTGGACCTGAGGCTGGTCTATCTTGCATCCCTCCGATTGGAGAACCTTTGGCTCTAACTTTGGAGAAATCAATGATCAGGATATCGTCTTTATATTTTTTCTCAAATGACATTGTCTCAATTTTCTCTACGGCTTCTGCCCACCCCTCTCTGGTGTCAGGCACTTCAAACCAGTATGCTTTGGCATATTTGTGTTGAGCATCGCGGACACTTTCGTCTTCTCCCCAGATAAAGTCAGCATGATTTTCATCAAGGACACAATGAATAATTGGCATATTGTCCCAATCAACAATCATTAAGTCATCATCATAAGAACGACCAACTCCAGAACCATTTAACAATAAGTAGAAAAGTAGGAAGGAACTTGAGGCGGTTGAACAGTTAGTAAAAACCTCCATATTTCGGTTGGGTTGATTTTCGTCACCATGTTGTAAGTGGCGTCCTGACATGAGAAGAGAGGCATTCGCAATGTGTTTTCTCAGTATTTCATATTCTTCTTTTTTATCTTTTTTAAGGTTGTTTGGAATAAGGGCAGTATTGCCTTGAGCCACTCTTTCTGCTACTTCACTCCATGGCTCTAGATTACCTTTTTTATCAGTTCTCAGGTAAGTTCGTTTAGCAACAGCCTCGCCCAAACCTTTGGCTAATTTTCGGTTAGTGAATTTCATTTTTTTCTTAGGTAAACTTGTTTTTGTGGTTGGCATAAAAATCCTTTATATACTAAATTTTTTATTATTTATTTGCTTTTTTACTCACTTGTTAGTTCTGTTGTTAATTTATCTATCTCACACTTAAAATCTTCAATTGAGTCAAAGTCTCGGTAAACACTGGCAAAGAGTAAATAACCAAGTCTATCTACCTTTTTTAATCTATTTATCACTAGGTTTCCGATTTCCCATGATTTAACTTCAGTATTCTTCTTTTTTCTTAAAATTCGCTCTACTTCCTCTAGTAGATCCTCGATGTCTGACATTGAGACAGGTCTTTTCCAGGTTGCTTTGATTAGACCTCTTTTTAATTTCTCTCTATTAAATTCTTCTCTTCTCCCATCTTTTTTAATAACTTTGAGGTCTATCCCTTCTACTCGCTCGTATGTGGTGAATCTTTTAGCACAAATATCACACTGTCTCCGTCTTCTAATGGAGTGACCTTCCTTTGATTCACGAGAATCTATGACCGATGTTTGAGGTTTTCCACAATATGGACATTTCATAGTTTCTCCTAGTACTAAAGATTGTGTTTTCCCTGCAAGTAAACCACTATAGATTGTGGTTGAAATTTATGTAGGGTAATAAGAATCTCATACCCAATGGAAGCTTGTCAATGCAACAAATTAGATCAATTGCTTATGCTATGATAGAACTCATGCAAGAAGATTTGCTTACCAGATTGAAGTCAGGTGAACCTCGAGCGGTACAGGAGTGGTATGAGGAATATAACCCTCGTTTATTGGCTTACATATCTGGTAAAGTCTCTAGTCATAAGGACTGTGAAGAATTAACTCAAGAAGTTTTTTTGGGATGTTTAAAGCATTTACCTCTATTTAGAGGTGGATCAAGTATCTTTACTTGGATGTGTAGTATTGCTCGTCATGAAGTGGCAGACTACTATCGTAAAAAGTATGCAAAAAAGGCTTTAAAGTACGTTCCGCTTGGAGAAATGATTCTCCAAGAAAATATTGCTGATGCTCATGAGAGTGCTCAGAAAGTTAAGGAAGTCCTCTCACAGATGAAAGATGAATCAAAGGAATTGCTGATGAAAAAATATGTTGATTGCATGAAAGTTAGCGAGATTAGTTCCGAGTTAGGTCGGACAAGCAAGGCAATTGAGTCAGATCTATTTAGGGCCAGAAAAGAATTTAAAAAATTATATGCTCTAGCAGTTTAAAAACATATGCAAACATTTAAGGCCACTTTTGAAGATAGGTTTGAATTTAATGACAGATTTGTAAAATTAAGCTTTGAGCTTAAAAATCCCTACAGGATTGAGTTCCAAGCAGGTCAATATTTAAAATTTAAAATCAGTGACCAACTAGAACAAGAATATTTCTTTTTTTCTTCTCCAGAGATTGATCATGGTTTTGAGATCTTGATTGATAATAGTATATCTGGTCCAAGTACAGACTATTTTAAGAGTTTGTCGCTAGGAGATATTGTCGAAATTTCTGCTCCGTATGGAGAATTTATCATTAATGAAGGAGAAGAAGAGTTAATCCTAGTTGGCACAGAAGTGGGGATAGCCCCTTTGTATAGTATGGTTTTAGATTTACTACAATCAGCTTATTCTTCCCGAAAAATTTCTTTATATTGGGGATTAGCTAAATTAGAAGACTTCTTTTTACATGATGAGATGTCTTTATTAACAAAAAATTTCCCCAATTTCAACTTTCATCCAGTTATAGGAAAAGCTTTACCAGAGTGGTCTTTGTGTAGAGGCTCTGTTTATGATTGTCTTTTGGTCCACCAAATTAATGCAGACGCCCTGTTTTATATCTGTGCAAATGTAGAAATGAGTGACAAAATAAAAGACCTTTGCGTAACAAATGGTGTTAAGTCAGAAAATATCAATATTACAAATTACAGTTAAAAAATAAAAAATATAGAAAAATAAGTATATGAAAAACCTTCCCTTACTTGTTGCCACAATCGTCGGTACCTTAGTATTAGTAATTGGCGTTGCAGTTTTCTTTTCTGCACCAGAAGAAGCCCCAGCAGTAGCTGATTCTTCTTTAGTAGTCGGAGAGAGAGCCCTAGCAGAACTTACCCAAGAATCAGTAGTGAGATCAGATGATGTGACAGATTCCTCAGAAACTCAACAAGTAGCTGAGAAGTCTACTTTGGTAGTTTTTAGTGATTTTCAATGTCCAGCTTGTAAAACTCTGGAAGATGCATATTTAATTGGGGCAAGAGCAACCTATGCTGATCAAATTAACCTAGTTTACAGACATTTCCCCTTAGATTCTATTCATCCTTATGCCCGTTTAGCTGCTTGGGCGAGTGAAGCTGCTAAAGATGAGGGTAAGTTCTGGGAGTATCATGATCTTCTGTTTGAGAACCAAGCAGTTTGGTCTAGTTTGACATCAAAAGATGCTGTTAGAGATGCATTTATTGAGTATGCGGTAGAACTGGAGATTGACAAAGATAATTTTATGGAGAAAATGGAGTCAGATGAGATCAAGAAAAGAGTTAATGCAGATGTTGCAGATGCAAACGCTTTACAGGTCAATTCTACACCGACTATTTACTTGAATAACAAAAAAACTGCCCCTCAAGATTTGTCAAAACAAGTCGAGATATTGTTAGCTGAGTAGTATAGGTTTATTAAAAATAACTACACGCCACGTTAGTGAGGGGCCATATGAAAAAATTATTACCATTCTTATTTCCATTAACATCTTTAGCAATTGTGATGTTTTTAGCTTTCCGTTGGTATTCAAACCGTACTGATCGAGGAAACATCACCCCTTTTGCTGAGAATGTTGCCCTTGAGGAACTAACTTCAGAAGAAAGCAGTCTGGCTCTAAGTGGAGTGGGTGACTTTGAGACCATTGAAATGGAAAGTCAAGGAGAAACAGAAGACACTGGTAAAGTTAGATATGAAATTAATGAAGGTAAAGTCAAATTCTCCGTAACTGCTAATTTAGAAAATTCCCAGGACGAAAATTATCAAGTTTGGCTAAAAGATCCAAACTCTGAAGCAATCAGAAGAGCTTTCACTCTTGAATATATCAAGGGTGGGATGAGTGGTACTGCTGCCATTTCATCAGAGACTCTTCCTTTTGAAATAATTGTTTCAAAGGACTCAGCTGAAGCTAATAGCCCAAGTGAGGTTATTCTCAAAGGTTTAGTTGAAGATCAGGAAGAAGTCGAAGCTATACAGGAGTAGGTTAGAGCGAAACTTAGGAAATAGGTCTTGAGGAGTTTTAAAAAATAGTCGCAATTGGTACTTGATGTCTTAGTCGAGTATGCTAGGCTAAATAAGTATTATTAGTAATAAAGGAGCCCTATGGCAGATAAACAACCTTTTTCTCACACAAACAAAAAAGGTCAGACATATTACCTTCACACTAGAGAAGTTACTCTAAAGAATGGTAGAGTCCAAAGAATTTATTTCTTCGCTCGAGATGTCAGAGATGATGTAATGTTTGAACTACCAGCTGGATACATGGTTATCGAGACTGAGAGAACTGGCATGCCAGTTTTAAAGAAAGCTGTTAAAGCTTAATAGTTATTAAAATTGAAATTAGAAGGATCCCTTAGGGGATCCTTTTGGGTTTATAGAGTAAATTAGGATTGTATATATGGGGTGGGGTTGTGATAAAATTGGGTATTATGATTGTAAGCGAGCCAAATCAGTCACTAAAATTTCTTCAGGATTTTGTTGAAGGTAACTATGATAATCCTACATCCGGAGTACCTCCTAAACCCGGCACTTTGCCGGAAGAACATAGCGCTAATGCAGATAATGAAGAAACAGGACCTGAGTTTTTAGATGAAATTAGGAAGGAGTTAGCTGACCCAAATAGTAAGAAAAAAAATAAAGATTGGGCAATTGAGATTGGTAAGATATATAGTTTAATAAAAAATTTAGATCCAAACAACGATGAAAAAAAGATAGGAGAATATGGGGGAATAATAGTGCAAATAAGAGAAAAGCAAAAAAGAAATATGGAAACTTCTGACAGGGATATTAATGAAGGTAGTGGAGTAACTCAACTTGATAAGTCAGAGTCACCAGAAGATATTGAAAAATATAAAACATTAAAAAAGATTTGGGATGTAACCAGAGCGGTATTTATTGGTGCACGGAAGCTTGCCACTGGGACTGCACAGTTTGCTGTAGATACAAGAGAAAAACTAAAATCAGAAGACACAAAATTAAAGGAATTATTAGAACAATATGTAGATTTAGATAGGACAGAGAATGTTACATATGAAGAATTAGATTGGGGTTTTAATACTATAAAAACTTATAAAGAAGATGATGATTTTACCAAAGAACGATATGATCAATTATTATCATTGTTAAAAGAAGCTGGTTTAGATTTAGATATAAGTTATCTTATTGATTTTAGTGCTGAATTAAGAAAACTTGAAAATAATGATCTTGCAGCAGAAGTACTTAAAGATACTGAAGCTATTATAGCGGATATAAAAGGAATCCATGACTGGATTGATAAATTATTTAGCGAAGATAAGATTAGTTTTTTACAGAATATTCATAAAATGCTAGTGGAAAAGAATGCCGTGGGATTGGCATTGTATGTACAAAAAGGACTGGATGAGTTAGAAGCTAGTAAGGAAAATGATGAGTTTGATGCAAAAAGACTGGAAGCGGAAAATGAAAGGTTAAATAAGTTGGAAGTGGAGAGAACTAATCTTAAAAATTTACTTGATAATTTTTATCAAAAATTAGAAGAATTCTTAGAAGATGATGATTTGGATCAAGAAGAGATAGAGGCACTAAAGGAATTGTTAGTTCCTATAACAAAGCTTTTTAAAAGTAAGGATCTAAAAGCTACCTTAGCAGAGTTAGATCAAAGTAGACCAATAACTATAGAAGATAAAGAGAGCAATTCAATTGAAGTTAAAAATTACTTACAACAAGAAGTTCAACTAGGCATTAAATCATTAGAATACCTGATTAAAGAAAAACAACAATTTTCAAAATCTCTACTCTTAGTTATCAGAAAGTTAGAAGAAGTTGAGTCCTCAGGAGAACATAACTTTGAATCAGTCGCAGCATGTGTCAGACAATTTGAAGAATCTTTATCAGCAGCAGAAATTGATGATGATGACAGTAATAAAACAAAAAATAAGAAGAGGAGAATTAAGGACAATTTAGAGGATTCATTATCTGAATTCTTTAAAGCATTGGGCGAACCAATGATAAATCAATATATTGAGAAAAATAGTGATGTGGCTCCTACAAATTTATTATATAAATTCAGTGAATTAGTATCAAGTGATGATGGTTTAACACAGGCAACATTTGATAAATTAATAATAGAACTTAACGACAATTTGAAAGTAGATCCATTAGAAGAATTATTGTCAAACACAAGAAAAGTAGAGAAAGATACTGATAAAGACGGTGATGTGGGTGATGACGATGACTCTGACAATGATGATGATGAATTTGGTTTTGAAGAAGAAGACAATGCTCTAGGTGATAAATACGAACCCATCTAAACCACCTATAAATTTCTATAAAATTCCGATAAACTATATTTCGTGAAACTTACTCAAGATAATATCTACAAACAACTCTCAACCGTCATTGACCCTGAGACTGGTATTGACCTAGTCAGTATGGGTTTATTCTATAAAATAGAGATAATAGATAATTCAATAAAGATCAGAATGACCCTAACCAGTCCTGGCTGTCCCTTAGTTGAAGTTTTTGATACTATGATTAGAGATGTTCTCTCAGTTTTTGAGGGAGTCGATCGATACCAAGATATAAGTATAGATCTGACTTTTGATCCTCCATGGGTGCCAGATATGATGAGTGAGGAAGCAAAGGCAGAGTTAGGAATAGATTAAGATGAAATTATTTTTAGGAGCAGACCACCGGGGCTTTTATTTAAAAGAGGATATTAAAGAAGTGTTGTTAAAAAAAGGCTTGGAAGTCGTTGACGTCGGCAACCATGAATATGATCAAAATGACGATTATCCAGATTTTGCTAGGAGTTTAGCAGAACAAGTTGTTGAAGATGTCTCAAATCGAGGGATAGTCTTTTGTGGATCTGGGGCTGGGGTTAGTATTACGGCAAATAAAATAGCAGGGGCGAGAGCTTGTATCGGCTTATCTAGGGAACAAGTTGAATATGCCCGAGGGGATGATGATCTTAATATATTGGTTGTTGCTGCCGACTATGTTAATAGAGAGAGTGTTGCAGAAATGGTTGAAGTATTTTTAACAACTGGCTTTAAGGCAGAGGAGAGACATTTAAGAAGATTAGAAAAAATTAAGCAGTTAGAAAAATAATATGAACATCTATCCAGCAATTTTGACTTATTCTCTGGAAACTGTTCAGCAACAGGTAGATTTAGTCAAAAATAGTAGAGATATAAAAACACTCCAGATTGATATTATTGATGGATATTTTGTTGATAATCTAACTGTCACTCCAATGGACTTAGTTGATATTACTTTTTATAGTTTTAATCTTGATTTTCATTTAATGACAGAAGAACCACTCTCTTTTGCTGAAGAGATTGTTGATCACAAAGCATATTTTGCAGTTCGGACAGTGATTGGGCAGATTGAGAAAATGTCTTCCCAAGAAATTTTTATTTCATTCTTAGAAGAGAAAGAGGTTAAAAAAGGTTTATCTTTAGATATGTTTACTCCCCATGAAGAAATTATGGACAGTGTTTTTAAAAGATTAGATGCTATTCAATTAATGGCTATTGAAGCAGGTGAGCAGGGTCAGGAGTTTAATGAGCTAGTTTTACAAAAGATTGGAGAAGTCCAGTACAGAGCAGAAAAAATAAATCCTAACCTTGAGATTATTATTGATGGGGGAGTCAATTTAGAAAATATTGAAAGAATTGCAGATGCTAGCGTTGACTCAGTTGGGATTGGCAGTGCTATCTGGAAAAGTGATAACATAGCTGAAACACTAGAAAGACTACAAAAATATGCAAGATGAACAAAATTTAAAACAAGATAATCAATTACAGGTTTCATTAAGAATTCCTACGGTAAAGAAAAGGACAACCATTGAGAGAATTGGTATCTTTGGTAGTGCTGATGTTGATCCAGAACATCCTTTGTACAAAGAGGCATTTAGTGCTGCTCGATACCTCGCTTATCATAATAAAACTATTGTTAATGGAGGTGGTCCTGGCGTGATGGCGGCAGCTACAGAAGGTGCAAAATCAGCTGGTGGCAAGACTATTGGAGTAACCTTTTACCCAACGGATATGCCTGAGTTTGAGGGTAGATATTATAAAAATATTGTTGATAAGGAGATTAAAACAGCTAACTATATCGAGAGAATGTTTGGACTGATGGAAGAGTCCGATGCCTTTATTTGTTTTCAAGGAGGCACAGGCACCTTAAGTGAATGGGCAACAGCCTGGTTGTTAGCACATCTTTACTATGGAAATCATAAGCCATTGATTTTATATGGTGAGTTCTGGCATGATTTAATGGATGTTGTGATTGATCAATTCTTTATCTCCAAGAAAGAACAGAGTGTTTATAAAATTGTTAAGAATGAAGAAGAAATGGTTGAGGCTCTTAACGAGTTTGAAAAAGAGTTGCAAGATAGAAGTAATGAAACAAACTAACCTATGAGAGTAATTACGATTGGATCTGCCCTAGTTGATATTTTTATTCGATCGGAACATTTTTCAAAAGATCGTCATGGGATTGTCAGAATTGGTGAAGTGGGTGGCAAATTTGATGTTGACAGTTTTGTGATAAAAACAGGGGGAGGAGCAAGTAACACTAGTGTGGGATTTTCACGATTAGGTTTTGAAGTAGCTGTCATAGCTGAAACTGGTCACGACGAGTTTGCAAAAATGGTTATTGACGATTTTAAAGAGGAGGGGGTTGATACTTCACTGTTAATTCAAGAGAAAAAAGAAGAAACAGGTGGGTCAGTAATTCTTGTTCTAGAAGATGGCTCAAGGGCAGTTTTGGTTCATCGAGGGGCTTCTTCAATGCTTGATCCCAAAGATATTAATATATCGGAAATTTCTGAGGCTGATTGGGTGCATGTTTCTAGTCTTTCCGGACAACTTAAAACCCTTAAGCATATTTTTGCTACCCTGCATTATCACAATGTAAACGTCTCTTGGAATCCGGGATCAAGTGACTTAAAGCTAATTAAGACAGGCGAGTTACCAGTGGAAGATATCCATGCTAAGGTTCTATTTTTAAATAATGAAGAGTGGGAAATAATTGAGGATCAACAGGCTGATATAAAAAATAAGATTGAGCAAGTCGTGGTGACAAATGGTGATAAGGGTGGCAAGGTTTTTCTTAGTAATGGCATGAAGATGAACTATAAGGCTCTGAAGGTTGACGCAACTGATAACACTGGGGCTGGAGATGCTTTTGTTACAGGATATATAACGGCTCTTCTAAGAGGTAGAAGCGCTGAAGATGCTGTTGGTTATGGTGTAAAAAACTCAGCTAGCGTAGTTAAGCATTTTGGAGCAAAGCAAGGTCTTCTAAAAAAATTATCATAAAGCTGTTTGCAGATTGAATTTCCCATTAAAAAAAACGATAATAGAACTGTGACTGATTATAAACAAATCCTCCAGAATGAAATTCAAGAACTTCGAGATAAGCTTGCAAGTGCGGTTGGTTTGCCTGAGGAAATGAAGAAGAAGGTTAACAAAGAAATTATCTCACTTGAGAGATCTGTTGAGCTCGGTAGTTATGACGAAAAGTATGAGAAGGTTTCAAAGTATATTGAGACAGTTTTAGCTATCCCTTGGACAACCGAAAGTGAAGACAACCTTGACATTGCTAATGTTAAGAAAATCTTTGATGATCATCATTATGGAATGGATGAGGTCAAAGATCGCTTCCTTGAATTTGTTTCTGTTCTAAAGTTGCGAAATACGCAAATGCCCGATAGTGAGTTTAGGGCACCAATTCTTCTTTTGGTCGGTCTTGTCGGAACTGGTAAAACAACTTTTGCTTATTCTTTAGCTGAGGGTCTTAATCGCAAGTTAGTCCGTATTCCATTCGGTGGGATGGGTTCAGCTTCAAGCTTAAGAGGCTCTTCAAGATTATTACTTGGTTCTGAACCAGGTAGAGTGGTCAAAGGAATTTCAGAAGTTGGGGTGAGAAATCCGATTATTCTCCTAGATGAAATTGACCGCGTTGCTGCAGAGTCAAGAAGAGATATCATGGGTGTCTTGGTTGAGCTCTTAGACCCAGCTCAGAATAATGCTTTTGTTGATGATTTTGTTGATTATCCGATTGATTTATCTCATGCAATTTTTTTAGCGACCTGTAACAACACTCGAGATATTGCGACAGCAGTGATGGACCGTTTAGAGAAGATTTCCATGCCTTCTTATACTGACAAAGAGAAGATGGTTATTGCTCAAAAATACATTCTGCCAAAATTACTTGAAGATGCTGGCTTAAGACCTGAACAATTTATTATCGAAGAACAACTTTGGCCAAAGATGACTCGTCCCTTAGGATTTGACGCTGGGATTCGTACTTTACAAAGAACTCTTGAAGGAGCTGTCCGTAAAGCTGCTCGTATCATGGTAGAAAAAGGCTTCAAAGAGGTGCATATTACCTCACAAAACTATAAGATTTTCCTCCCTCAATATTAGTTTGATACAATCAAGCTATGGCTGATGATTTACTTAAGAAATTAAATAACAAAATAGCTGATTCATATAAGACACTGCCGCTATTAGATACTAAAGAAGATTTTGTACCTGGTGAAGGAACTGCCAGTGCTAGCATTCTCATGATCGGTGAGGCCCCAGGATATCATGAGACAGTCGAAAGACGGCCGTTTGTGGGTAAGTCAGGAAAGCTTCTTAGACAAGTGATTGATGAAGTGGGCTTAGATATCAAAGATATTTACATCTCAAACATTGTTAAAGCTCGTCCCCCTGAAAACAGAGATCCATCTCCAGCGGAAATAAAATCATTTAAGCCCTTTTTAGATGAAGAAATCAGGATTGTTGATCCAAAATTAATTGTAACTCTGGGTCGGTTTAGTATGAATAAGTTTCTTCCTGATGTAAAAATATCGGAGGTTCATGGCAAATTACAACGGATAGAGTGGGATTATCATGTAAAATTTGTTTTACCGATGTACCATCCAGCGGCTGCATTAAGAGGGACTAAGGTAAAAAATATCTTTATTGATGATTTTAGAAAAATTAAAAAAATAATAAGCTGGTTAGAAAAGACTGCCTCAAGGAACTTAGAGTTAGATGTTAAAGAAGCGCTTTTTTAACTTCTTTTGTCAGATGGATAAGATGGTAGTTTATTATAATCAGGCATTACGGATTGTAATTACCAGTTAGATTAATATCAGTTATAATGTCAATGATGATACTTACATTTCACAGTTTAACTCAAGATATATCATCTATTATTTTGTACTCTCCACCCATATTTATACAGAATTAGTTGGTAGTGCGCTTGAGATAGGTGAGTAACTTGGTTGGTTTTAGAAATTTTTCCATACTGACTGAGGATGTGATAAAGAAATAAAAATATTTAAAAATAAATAAATAGCAATTAGCTATAGGTACCCATGGGGTACAAAGGAGAAATTATGAACGGTTTACGTTTAATTCCACTCGGTGGAATGGGACATGTTACACAAAACATGTATTTATATGAATATGGTAATGAGATCTTGATCTTTGATTGTGGAATCGGCTTTCCTGACATGTATATGCCAGGAGTTGATATCTTGATTCCTGATATTGCATATCTTCAGAGAAGATTAGAAGAGGGAGCAAAAATTGTTGGAATGGTCCTTACCCATGGTCATGATGACCATATCGCTGCTACCCCATATATCCTTCCTGATTTACCAGAATTCCCAATTTATGCATCACCTTTAACTGCCGGCTTTGCAGAAAATAGGATGTCAGAGATGGAAAATCCACGGGTAGTGACAGTCCTCAAGGATAAAAATTGGGTAAAGATTGGGACATATTTTGAAATTATGCCGATGGCAATGACTCACTCTGTGCCAGATACAAAGCATTTTGTCCTTAAAACTCCAGAGGGTCGCATCTATCATGGGACTGACTTCAAGCTTGATAAAAATCCGGTAGACGGTGTTTTGCCCGATTATGATGCGATTGAACAAGCTGGAAAAGACGGCATAGACTTAATGTTAATGGATTGTCTAAGAGTAGAAAAAGATACTTGGGTTAAATCAGAGTCAGAGTGTGGCCCAGTGATTGAAGAAGCGATGCAGAACGTCCAAGGAAAAATCCTTGTCACCTTAATGAGTTCCCACTTGCACAGAATTCAGCAGACTATTGATGCTGCTGTTAGATTAAATCGTAAAATTGTCTTTGTCGGGAGATCTGTTGAGCAAAATATGGAGGTGGCGCTTTCTTTAAAGAAAGTCAATGTTCCACAAGGAGTAATTATTGATAAAAAGAAGATTGAAACTGTCAAAGATTCTCAACTTTGTGTGATTATTGCCGGTAGCCAAGGTCAAGAGGGTTCATCGCTAATGAGAGCTGTTTATGGTGACCATCCGATTATTAGAATAACTGGCAGAGATAAGGTAATCTTCTCAGCTGACGCCATTCCTGGGAATGAAATTCCTTATTTTGCCGCAGTCGATGAGCTATTTAATAATGGGATCGATGTTGTTTATCCAACTATAGCGCCAGACATTCACCAGTCCGGTCATGCCAGTGCCCCAGAACAGTTAGAACTTCTGAAGTTGGTTAAACCAAAATTTGTTATGCCAATTGGTGGAGCTGATAGACATCGTATCCTTTTTAAGCAAAGAGTAGCTGCCAAGGCTGGTTATCAAGCTAATCAGGTCTTAATTCCTCAGAGTGGTGATATTATCATGCTTAATGATGGCAAAATTAGTTATCCAGAGCAGATTGTCATCAGAGGTAGAGCAGTTGATGGTTTAGGTGTTGGTGACGTTGGACCAAGAGTTATATCTGATCGTCTTGCCCTGGGTAATGCGGGGATGATTGTCTTAGCTTTGCCACGTGACGCTAAAACTAAAGAGTTTGATTTAAGAAGAATGGATGTTATTTCTAGAGGGTTTGTCTATATGAAAGAGTCTGATGAAGTAGTAAAGTTCATTAAAGATCAAGCATCTAATTTCTTATCTGACATAAATCCTAAAATGAAAGATAATGAAATTCGAGGTAAACTAGAAAGAAAGATAAGTAGAAAACTATTTAAGGTAATACGCAGAGAACCGATGGTTGTTGTTGCGTTTATTGATGTTTAATACTTGCCAAAAACAATAGAATCCTATAATATTTAAGAGATGGGAAGAAGAAAAAAAAGATCACTGCCTAAATTGAAATTGAGACAAGAGACTATTTATTCAATAGTTGCCGTCCTATTAATTGCGCTAGGTATTCTAGTGATGTTCTCTTTTACTGGTCAAGGTCAAGCTTTGCTTGTCTTGAATAGCTTCCTGATTGAGAAAGTTGGTTTAGGTACTTTATTTCTTCCATTTGTTTTCATTTCGTCTGGACTAATTATGTTTCAGACAAAATGGGCATGGTCAAAACCTCATATTTTATTAGGGACATTGTTTTTAATGGGTGGAGTGGTAGGAGTGACAAAGTCAGGCAGTGTTGGTATTCAAACCTTTGCAAATCTTTCGTCACTCATTTCACCTGCCGGTACGTATGTAGTCTTTAGTGCCTTTATTATCAGTGGTGCTTTAATTGTTTCTCAGTTCAGCATCGGTGAAGTCTTAGAGATGATTAGCGGCTGGTTAGCTCCCAAAAATAATGTTAAGGATGGTAAACAACAGGATATGGAGGAAGAGATTGAAAAGGCCAAGGGATTTAGAATTCCCAAGCTATCCTTTCCTATGTCGGGTAAGAAGGATGATGATTTTAAGGTTAATGAGAACAAATATGATGAAGAAGTTGTGGTTGAAAAAGGTGGGACAGCAGTCGTTAACCATAAAGAACCACAGTCAGTTGATACAGATGACTTTAACAGTGCTAAATCATCAACAAATGCAGGTCCGATGATTTGGGAGTTTCCTCCTTTGTCACTGCTTTCACCTCAGGGTGGGGGTGAGGCCGATCGAGGCGATGTTAAAAAGAATGCCGATATTATCGAGCATACTTTAGAATCATTTGGTATTAAAGCAAAAGTAAAAGAAGTAAATTATGGTCCTTCGGTTACTCAATATGCCTTAGATATCACTCGTGGGACAAAACTTTCCAGAATTACTGGTCTTTCTACAGACTTAGCTTTAGCTTTGGCTGCTCCAACCGGACAAGTTAGAATTGAAGCCCCGATTGCAGGGAGAAATCTAGTCGGTATTGAAGTTCCAAATCAATCAGCTCAATACGTCACTTTAAGAAAAATGTTAGCTTCTCCGAAGATGAAGAGTCATAAGTCAAAGTTAGCAGTTGCATTGGGAATTGATGTAGCAGGGCAACCAGTTGTCGCTGATATTGCTAAAATGCCTCACGTCCTTATTGCTGGAGCGACTGGGTCTGGTAAATCAGTATGTGTGAATACTTTCCTGTGTTCAATTTTGTTTAGAGCCAGCCCCTCAGAAGTTAAGTTTATTTTGGTTGACCCAAAACGCGTTGAGCTGACTGCTTATAATAATATCCCTCACTTGATGACTCCAGTTATTGTTGACCCAAAGAAAGTTATTTCTGCTTTAAAGTGGGCAGTAAATGAGATGGACAATAGATATAAAAAGCTTGCAGAAGTCGGTGTAAAAAATATTGAATCATATAATGATTTAGCTGGATTTGTAGCGATGAGCAGTATTGTCATTGTTATTGATGAGCTAGCTGATATTATGCTTTTCTCACCTAAAGAAGTTGAAGATTCTATTACCAGAATTGCTCAAATGGCCCGTGCGGTAGGTATCCACTTAGTCTTAGCTACCCAAAGACCTTCTGTTGATGTTATTACCGGATTAATCAAAGCTAATGTCCCAACTAGAATTGCCTTTAATGTGTCCTCGATGATGGACTCAAGAGTTATCTTAGATACTCCTGGAGCTGAGAAAATGCTTGGCAAAGGTGACATGCTGTACGTACCTCCAGATCAAGCCAAGCCAAGCCGTGTCCAGGGAACTTACGTTTCTGACCAAGAAATAAAGGGTTTAGTTGATTTTATTAAGTCCCAGGGTGAAGCACCTGAGTACTCACAGGAAATTACTGAGAAGTTTGAAGCAAATACTATCTCTGGGGGATCTAGTGGGACTGATGGTGAGGATCGTGATTCAAAATTTGATGAAGCAGTTCAGCTAGTTTCTCAACATGATAAGGCATCTAGCTCAATGATTCAGCGTAGACTCTCAGTTGGCTATGCTAGAGCTGCCAGAATTCTTGACCAGCTATTTGAAGCCGGCATGGTAAGTGAAGCTGACGGTAGCAAACCCAGAGAAGTTAACATGACTGTGATTCGTGACTATTTAGCTGGTGAGACTAGTCGACAATAACTTTATAAGTTTATCTATGTAGTTTTTTGAATTACTACTAAGTTAATTTCCATTAGCAACTGCACAGCCGTAAATTTTTTTGATTCCAAAGTATTTAAAAACCTTGGCAGCTTCATTTAATGTTGTTCCCGTAGTGATGACGTCATCTAAAATTAAGATTGAGACTTCTTGTTCATTAATATTTTTTGTTTCAAGGTATTTTTTAAATTGTGAGTTAACAATAAAAGTATTTGTTAAATTCTTTAATCTAGCTTCCTTACTTTCCATACTAGCCTGAGACTTGTAATTTCCAACTTTATTTAAGCTATTTAGGTATGGTATTCCCATCAGAATTGAGAGGTGTTTGCAAATCTCTTCTGTTTGGTTAAAGCCACGTTTGTGTAATTTATCTTTTTTTAAAGGAATTGGGATGATCAAATCTACCTCAGGGAGGTCTGTATAGTACCAAATTAACTGTGCAATTACCTTTCCTATATCTTTTACACTCTTATATTTATATGTCTGAATTAGCTTCTTAATCACTCCTTGGTAGTGGGCAGTCACATAGACATTTTGTAAATGTTTCTCTTGTAAATTAATGTCTAAGGGCATTGGGATAAAGTTAATTTGTCTGTAACAGGTGGAACATAAGTAGGTACCAAATTTTTGACAATTACAGCAAAAAGGAGGAAAAAATATATTAAGCAGTAGTGTGCCAAAAAACTTAAAGAATTTAATCACAAAGTAATTTATAATGGGATTCTTACAAAGTGATTGCAAATCAGAGGTGTATAATATCTTTACTCAAGGTCGTATAGTTCAGTTGGTTAGAACGCACGATTCACATTCGTGAGGTCTCTGGTTCGAGTCCAGATACGACCACTACAGGTATCATTCTAATTAATGAATATTAAAAAAATATTCCTCAAGAAAGATTATATTTTTAAATTATTAATTAATTTATTCTTTTCTGTATGGATAATAACGATGGGGGTCTACTCAGGTTTTTTATTTTTTGGAATTTATCACGAAACTAATTACTTTAATTCAATTAATCATCTTTTTCAAATTATTATTCTGACTGGGGTTGTATCATTTTTATGTCTGTGGCTACTTGGATTGATATATTTATTTTCAAAAAAATTAAGAGCATTTACTTTGAGAATATTAATTACAAGTCTGATGGTAGTAGTAGTTTGGCTTTCAGGAGTATTAATAGTATTTGACGTATACCCTAATTATATAAAAAAGGATATCCCTGAACAATTTCCTACTCTGCAGTCAATAGAAGGTGAGACAATCGCTGAAGATATCCAAGACCTACCTTCTCTAAGTCCCAGCCCTCTTTTATCTCCATCTCCTCTTCCAACATTTAAGCCAGTTGATCCATACGCTAATAATAAATATTTAAAGAATGCCCAGTGGGGAGAGGCAGTAGAAATTGATTCAGGAAGTTACACTATGAAAGTAGGCATGGATTCCCAAATATCGACACCAAATGAGCTATATGAAGCTCTAATGGCGTATCGTAATGTAAAAGGAAAATCCAGACTTACCTGGGACGATCATCTTGCTAGTTATGCCAACGAAAGAGCTATCTATATTTGTGAGAATGGGAGTGATCATCATGCCGGTTTTTCTCAGTATCTAGAAGATGGTGGCTATGAAAAATTAGGTTACAGACACCTTGGGGAAAATATGAGTTACGGGATGAGATTATCAGGAGTTCATTTAATAGAATGGATTTATTCAAAATCACCAGGTCATGAGGCAAATCAGATCGGTCAATGGAGTCATATTGGAGTTGGGATATCTGGAAACTGTTCAGTGCTTATTTTTGGTGATTTTAAGATGTAGTTTAATTTTTGTCTCTCACCTCAAATCGATGCATAAAAACATCTGGAAATAATTTTCTAACCTCATATTTTATCTTTTCTATGTCAACTTTTTTTGATCTAGGATGAGAAATATCCATATAGGTAATACCTAAAAGGTAATTTCTAATTTGTTTTAACTGTTCTGGGCTAGCCTTAGCACATTCATTTTCAATAAAGTCTGAATAGTGTTCAGCTAATAAACTGTATTCTAGATTGCTTAATATGTCACCGTACTCATCTCTAATAAATCTAATAGCTTTAAAAATAGTAGAAAAAATTTCTTTATTTGCTTTATATTTGAAATTATTTTTTTCTTGATTAGATAAAATTATTCTTGAGGACATTAGGACTATTTTTATTAATTTATCAGCCCCAAGACGCTCAATTAAGGTTGCAATTTTCTCTTTTAGTATTTCTATCTCTTCATCATCTGTTAAATGATATTTCGGTGACTCTAGGAGTGAAAAATCTCTTTGTTGAATCCCATGTTCTTCTAAGATTTTATTTAACTGGTTTCTTTTGAAAATATCTATTTCAATCATATAACTATATCAAACCATACTTCTTAAATATTCTCTCAACATCTTCACTACTATTAGCTCTAAACAGCTCCATCCTAACTTGTTTAGCCTGCTCTATCCCTTTAACATACCACCCTAAGTGTTTTCTCATTGGTAAAAATCTATTGTTTTCTTGGTCAAAATATTCTTTTTCATAGAGTTGAGAGTGTTCTAGGGCTACTTTAAAAATATTTTTGTTTGGATTTGTCCCTTCAGGCAAAAAGACAAATGGGTTGCCAAATGAGGCTCTGCCAATTAGCACCCCATCTACTCCATATTTATCAATTTTTTCTAAGGCTTCTTGATAACTGTTTACGTCACCATTTCCTAAAATTAGAGTGCCAGAGCCTTGTGCTATCTTGACTGCTTTACCAATCTCTTCCCAGTTAGCCTCGCCTGAATATTGTTGCTTGAGAGTGCGTCCGTGCAAGGCAATTGCTTCCGGCTGAGTTTCTAAAAGAGTTTTGATCCACTCTTCGGTGACTGGATCGCTAAAGCCAACTCTAGTTTTGATACTGAGACCTATTTTTGCCGGTCTGTTTTGTACCAACTTTGCTCTTGCTTCTACTTCTTTAACAATTCTGTGACTAATGTCAGGACAGTCTTTGCTTCTCATCCCGTTGTAATAATCCTCAATGCCTTGTTTTGTCTGTCTGACTATCTCTTGAGCCAGCCCTGGAGTTCTGATTAAATTAGCTCCTGATCCTTGCTTGTGCATGCTCTTGGCTGGACAACCCATGTTGATATCAATGCCATCAAAGCCTAATTCACAAAGTAGGACAGCAGTTTGTCTATAATATTCTGGCGTGACGCCGAACACTTGAGCAATGATTGGTCTTTGCCCTTCAGTATATGAGAAGTCTCTGAGGAGTTTTTCAGCATTATTACAAATGCCTTCAACACTAGTAAACTCAGTGTAAATTAAATCAGGGTTACCATATTTTTTTTGGATAGAACGATAGACCACCTCAGTTACCCCATCCATCGGGGAGAGGCCAACAATTGGTTTATTTAGTCTTTGCCATAGCGTTTTTTCCATTGTTGTATTTTATCATCCAAAATAGAGTTTGACGCCTGAAGTAAAGCTAGGGACAATATAAGCTATGAATTGGCTTTCCAAGCTTAATTGGACTCACTATCTTAGTACTCTAATTTTATTATTTATCATAGTCTCTTTGCCTGTAGCAATTGCTAATTCTAATCACAAGATTGATCAAAATTTTGAATTTGATCTGCTCCAAATTGGGATGATGCCAATTTTCAAGGAAGATCCTGTGCAAACAGTAAGTGAAATAAAAGAGACTGTAAATGCTAGTAATTATCTTGTTTTGGATATTAACTCTGGGGCAATTCTTTTAGAACATAACTCAACTGCATCAGCTTTTCCCGCTTCGACCACTAAAATGATGACAGCATTAGTCTCCAGAGACATATATGAGCTTGATTATTCTCTTCCAGTTCTCTCAGAAAATCTAGTTGATGATAATAGGCTTGGTTTGAAAGTAGATGAAAGATTTAAAGTTTCTGATCTATTACACGCAGTTTTAATTAGCTCGAGTAATGAGGCTGCTGAGGTTCTAGCCAGTGGGTTTGGAGGAGGCAGAGAAGAATTCGTTAACAAGATGAATCAAACTGCTCGGGAGTTGAATCTAAGCAATACTTTATTTATTAATCCCTCAGGATTTGATAATGAGAATATTTATTCAACAGCTCGGGACTTGGGGATTTTGGCTAGAGAGCTACTTAAGGATGAATACTTAAGTGAGATTGTTAAAATGACAAACTACACTTTTACAGATATAGAAGAAACAACTTCTTATACTGTTTATACGACAAATCAACTACTTTATGAGATGGAAGATGTAATTGGAGTTAAAACTGGTACTACTGATGGGGCAGGTCAAGTGTTGATTACGGCTATTGAAAGAGATAATAATAGAGTTTTAATTATTGTTATGGGAAGTAATGATAGATATCATGACACTAAACAAATTATTGATTGGATTTACTCAACATACGAATGGGTAGATGTTGACATCAATAATTTGATAGACTAAGTATATGCCTAGAAAACAAGGAGCTACATTAACAGAGATTACATTTGCCGGTCGTAACTTTGTAAAGTTTGGGGCAATTGCCTTGGTTTTTTTAATGGTGGGGAGAGTGACTTTAAATACTTCTATTGCAATTTGGAAATCATTGAATCCTGAACCACCCCCTCCTCCAACTGTTGGGTTTGGTACTTTACCAAAATTACGCCTCCCAGAAAGAGTTGATATTGTTAAGCCAGAGAGCTATGTGTTAGAAACTGCCAATGGCTCTTTTCCTGACTTTGGTGACAGAGCAAAGGTCTTTTTTATGCCTCAAAGCTCATTAGGCTTGCTTGATGACGAAGAAGCTAGAAAGATTGCTGCTACTTATGGATATTTATTTGAGCCTCAAATCCATAGTTCTAGAATGTATCGTTGGACAAAGTCAGCCCCAATTACTTCTACACTACAAGTAGATATTCAGTCATTAGCTTTTCAAGTAACTACTGATTACTTATCTAGACCTGAGCTATTAGCTAATCCTAATTTGCCAGATAATTTTGCGGCAGTCAGTCTAGTTAAAAAATACCTGGGGAAGGTTGAACAAGCTAGTGACATTGCCACTGCTTCTGGTGAGATAGTCTATAAAAAATCAATTGGTGGAGAGTTAGAAGAGGCTGTCTCATATTCAGATGCTGATTTTATCTCAGTAGATATCAACCGTTCTCCAATTGATGACAAGTTTAGAATGTTTACACCCGAAGGCTACAAAGGGACAGTTCATGGGATTATTACGGGAGCTTTCTCTGGGGATGAGGCTTTAGTTCATTTTGAGAATAATTATCATGATGTTAACTATGATCAAGTTCACACCTATCCTCTTAGAGATCCACGCAGTGCTTGGAATATTTTGAAGTCTGGTGAAGGGTATATAGCTAGCTATGATGGTGATGGTCAAGCGGTGATTAGAACAGTTCAACTTGGTTACTATGATGATTTTGAAGAGCAAGAGTACCTACAGCCAATCTATGTTTTTGAAGGAGATAATAACTTTGTTGGTTATGTGAGTGCTTTAGATCCGACTTATATTCAAACACAAGTTGGAGTCAAGTAGCGTTAAATTAGTAAATGATTATATATAAAATTAATATGGGTTTATTTGAAAAACATAAAGTACCCAGTACAGAAGAAGAAAGGGAATCAGAGATAAAGATTGGGGTAATAAAAAAAGATGAAACTAAGATAATTGGGAGAGAAGGAGAAATAGTATTAGACAGAAAAATGGTTGAAGGACTTGATGTATCAAGTAGGAAGCAGGCAGAGATAAGTGTAACTGATGAGGGTCCAATACTTAAGACATTAAGTGAGTCTATTCCTAATTGTATAATTAGGGGAGGTTCTTCTATTTATATTCGGAATAATCAAGCGCCACAACAATTAAAAGATGGAGATCAAGTTAGATTTGGTCTGATAGGTGCTCAACAGTATCAAGTGAAATGGGATGGGAACAAATTAGAGCTAATTGAACAGGCGTCTACTAATGATGCTGTTGAACGCAAAAAGTTACAAAGAAGTAGAGATCAAAATTCTGAGGGTGAGGCTTCATTGGGAAATATTCCAGACAAATTTTCTATAACAAATGATAATCGTGAAGTTTCTTTTCAATTATCTGATGCTATTAATTTTAAGATTAGGCTTACACAAGAGTCTAAGATAGCCTTGTCTAATTACGGTACTAATCCTATAAAAGTCAAAGTTGGACCATTATCAACAATACGAATATTACCTAAGAATCAGATGAATCTTGCTGATAAGAATGTTCTAATTATACCAAATATAGATGGATCAGAATCAAAATTCCAGGTAAGATTTAGTGATTGGGAAGTATCTTTTACTAAGATAGAGAATAAAGTAACACATTTGACCAATTATTTAAGGGATATATTTACGGGTGATATCTCAAGAGATAAAAAGGAAAGTGAAAAGAGAAAAAGAGTTAACCAAGGGAATGAGAGTCGAGCTTCAATTAGTCATCCTGAAAGAAATGAAGATTCTAGTATTATTAATTCTGCTAAGCAATTTTTGGGTGTTTTTGACGGCATGGGTGGACATGCGGAAGGAGAAATGGCATCAAGAGTTGTAGCAGGATACGTTGAGTCTATGATAGCACGGCTAGATGATCAGACGGATGATTTAGGAAAATATTCACAACAGTTGGTTGATATTTTATTGGGTGCAAAAAAAGAATTAATTAGAAATACTGATAAAAAGGGCATTTCAAGTGAAATAGGTACTACTGCAGTAATTGCAAAGGTGGTTGAAAGTCAGGAAAAAAAATATTTATCTTATGCATGGGCAGGAGATAGTAGACTATATATTGTGAAGAAAGATGGAACATTAAGCCAATTAACTCAAGACCATTCAGATGCTTATGGTAATTCATTAAATGGATTTGTTAAAATAGACGGGAAAAATTTCCCTTTTGATTTAAGTGATGCCAGAATGATTAATTGGTGGCTATCTAAAGCAAAATCAGCAACCGATACAACTATGTTTGCTCAAAAAGATATAGACCATTTGCAAAATAAATTTACAGAAGATTATGCTTCTGCTTTGCAACATTATTGGAGCAAAAGAAATATTATTTCTGGAGGCATCTCAAGTAAGCCTAATACAAATTCAAATATTGCTTTTAATTATTATGAAATTGGAGATGACGATCTTGGATTTGTTGCTATGTCTGATGGTGTGCATGATAATCTTAGTGATAAAGAATTACAAAAAATTTGCAAAAAGTCTAAGAATGTTAAAGATCTAGTTAGCAAGTTAGTTAATGAGTCCTACAAAATCTCTAAAGGGGGTACTCAGAAGAATCCACGTAGTAAAAAAGATGATATTACTGCCACAGGCTTAGCGTTTAATTAATAATATTATTTTGTATAAGTAACATACGCTAGTGTAATAAACATTCTTATACTGTCCATTGTTAAGTACTACCATGATAAACGTATATAGTTGGGACGATACGTTTGCTAGCAAGGACAGTGATATTTGGTTTAGAATAGCCCATTCTTCTATCTCCTCCTACCTCCTGATATAATCCATCTATGACAAATACTCCTGTAAGAACAAGAATGGCTCCTAGCCCGACTGGTGAACTCCACATTGGTAGTTTCAGTATTATCTTAAAGAACTATGCTTTTGCAAAAAAACATGGTGGTCAATTTGTATTGAGAGTTGAAGATACAGATAAAGTTAGAGAAGTTGAGGGAGCAAAAGATCGCTTATTAAAAACCATTAAAGCCTATGGTTTGAGTTGGGATGAGGGTCCAGATATCGGTGGTCCTCATGCTCCATACACTCAGTCAGAAAGACTTGATTTATATAGTGAGAAAGCTAAGCAACTGGTTGAAGAAGGAAAAGCATATTACTGTTTTTGTTCGAGAGAAAGATTAGAAGAAGATCGAGAAAAGGCTCGGGCAGCTAAAATCCCTCCAAAGTATGGTCGTCATTGTCGTAACTTATCAGAAGATGAAGTAGTAAAGAAATTGGCTGACGGCAGTGAATTCGTCATTAGATTAAAAGTTCCAGATAACAGACCGATTGTGTATACAGATTTAATCAGAGGTGATATCGAAGTTAACTCTGATATTATTGATGACCAAGTTTTATTAAAGTCAGATGGCTTTCCCACCTATCACTTAGCAGTCGTAATTGATGACAATGATATGCAGATTTCTCATATCATGCGCGGTGAAGAATGGTTAAGTTCTACTCCAAAGCATATTTTGTTATATGAAGCTTTCGGCTGGAAACCTCCAGTTTTTGCACATATTCCTGTTTATTTAAACCCAAATGGCAAAGGGAAGATGAGTAAGCGTAATGGCGATGTCTCTGCTCAGAGTTATTTAGACAAAGGATATTTACCAAATGCTTTGTTAAATTTCTTTATGATCCTCGGTTGGACTCCAAAAGATCAACGAGACATTATTACTCTTGAAGAATATATTAAGGAGTTTGATCCAAAAGATATTTCAAAAAAATCAGTTGCTTTTGATATTGATAAGCTAAATTGGTTAAACGGTATTTATATCAGAAAGATGTATGAGGAGGACAAAGCTGGTTTAGTCGTAAAACTAAATGAGTTTTTACCAAATGACTTCCCTAAAGACAAGCTTGAAGAAATTATCCCTTTAATTTTTGAGAGATTGGAAAAATTATCAGATATTGATGAGCTAACTGATTTCTTTTACAGAGAGATTGAAGTTGATCAAGATTTATTATTAAAAAAAGCTGACAAAGAGTTAGTTTCAGAACAGCTCGTAGAGTTATCTAAGAGATTAGCTGAAATTGACTGGACAGTTGAGAATATTGAACAAGTTATCCGTGGTCTTCAAGCAGAAAAGGATTACAAGAAGAATCAGTTCTTTATGATGGTCAGAATTGCTGTTACTGGAAAGAAAGCTACTCCACCATTGTTTGAGACAATGAAAGTATTGGGTAAGGAGTTAAGTATCAAGAGATTGGGGTCAGCGTTACGATAGCACTCTAAAATAATAATTATACTTTTCAATAATATTATTAATCTTCTTTAGTTTTCTTAAGTTTAAAAAACTGACTAATATTTGCTTTTAATGTTTCTAGATTATCTTCAGTCTCAGCTGAAACTCTTTGAATAGATTTAAGCTTATCAGCCTTGTCATTCTCAGTGAAATAAACTCTGATTTGCTCTTCTAATTTATCTAGTTTTTCTTGATCAACTAAATCAATCTTATTTAAAACAATATTTCTCGTTTGATTAGCATCAAGACTATCAAGAATTTCTTCGACAACGGCTATTTTCTCCATCACTTGTGGATCATTAGCATCTACTACGTGGAGGAGTAGTTTAGCTTCCAGTGATTCAAGGAGGGTAGATTTAAATGAGTCGATTAAGACTGGTGGCAAATTATTAATAAAGCCAATGGTGTCTGAAATGAGGATCGGTTGTTTGAAATCAGCTGACTTCATTTTTCCCACCACTGTATCAAGAGTCGTAAATAAACCTTTGTTCATCTCTTTTTCTTTACCAGTTAGGGCATTGAAGAGTGTAGTTTTTCCAGCGCTGGTGTAGCCAACTAAAGCGACTGGACCAATGCCCATTTCATTTCTTTTTTGTAAACGATTCTTCTTCTGTTTGAGGAGTTTTTTAAGTTCTTTTTTGATCTTCTGTTGATCAACTTTAATTTGTCTTCTTTCAAACTCAATATTAGTTTCACCTTTACCTCTAGTTCCAACTCCACCACCTTGCCTAGAGAGCTCAGTCTTACCAAGCCCATAGATCCTTGGTCCCATGTGAGTCGCTCTGGCTAATTTGATTTGGAGTTTTGATTCCACCGTTGTGGCATGCTGATCGAAGATATTTAAGATTAAGTCAATTCTGTCCCAAACCATTATTTTAGGGGAGATTGCCCAGAGTTCTTTTTCTATTCTAAAAATTTGACTAGACTTAACCAGGTCATTGATCACTACCACATCAATACTACTATGATCACAAACCTGAAGTAGTTCTTCAACTTTCCCTGCTCCAATATATAGGTTTGGGTCGGGGTGATTTCGTTTTTGAATAATAGTGTCAATAATATCACCACCGTAGGTCTTAATTAGTTGTTTTGTTTCATCTATGTTTCTCTTTATCTCATCTTCATTATTAAGTTTTGGGACTACTTGAATGATAAGAAACTTAGGTTGGATTACTTTCTTTGTTTGTTCCATAACTAAATCATAACATCTAATTTGAGTTATTTTTTTTGGTTAAAAAAATAAGAGCCAATAGAATTGACTCTTATTTAGTCTTTAAGGACCATTTACTTCTTCTTGCCACAGACTTTGCAATCACCTTTGTGAGTGAAGACTTGGTATACGCCAGAAAGTCCCACTGCCACATAGACAGCTTGGACAAGCATTGGAGATTGACCAAAGATCATTGTGACTAAGTTGATATCCATCAGACCTACAAGCCCCCAATTAAGGGCTCCAACTACTACTAGGATGAAGGAGATCATATGAAGACTCTTCATGATATTTTACCTTTCTGCACCTTATCTATACAATAAAATGCCTATATATTAACTAATTATAGTTTCATTTTTCATCATAAGTCAATGTTCTTTAAAATCACTTCCCATTCTCATCAAGAAAATATCTGTCAATTTTTGTTATACTGACATATATCAATGTCAGCGAACAAAAGTAGTAAATCACCAAAAGTAAATAAATTACGCCAGTTTTATACTGGTCTTAAAAACCGTTTCCATACAACACACCATGAAGCAAGTAAGTGGCTAACAGAAAAAGGTTTAGATGTTGATACGCTTAAGTCAGCAGGCAAAGGGGCAATTACTGCTACTACTCTGGCTGGGGCAGTGATCAGTTCTAAACCAGTTGATGCGCAAATGATGGATAAAATCCTGGGGATCAATTCAGAAAAGAAGGATGAAATAGCAGCCCAAATTACTTTAGAAGAACATGATGAGATTGTAAATAAGATGAAGAGCTATGTAAAAAACCCTCCTGGTCACTTAGAAAATGAGGACGAGTTATATTTAGAACAACAGATTAGTGACATGCTTGGTTTTGAAGTAACTGCAGAACTAGATGGGCATCGGTTGAATCACAGCATTGGTATTATGGGAGGAGAACAACATCTGATGAGGTTTCCGACAGACACCTTAAATCAGCATGATGCATATCAACAAGCTGGGATTGCTCCAGCCCGGGGAGCTTTTGGCTGGTTTACCGAAGGTGGCGAATTGACCCAAAAAGCCATCCAAAGGGAGAAGTATTATTTTGCTGTCCAGACCTTATATTTGTCTGATTGGAATCAGAATTATAAAGATTTAAAACCTTGGTATAAATATCGCAAGATGGTGGCGATAAATCCTGCTGATGGGATTGCTGCCGTTGGAGTTGTTGGTGACGCTGGACCTGCTCAATGGGTGGGTAAACAATTTGGTGGTTCACCAGAAATTATCCGAGAGGGTAAAATCTGGAGTAAAGAAGCAAAGGGGAGAGTTATATTGATGTTTGTCGATGATCCAGAAGATCTAGTGCCACTTGGTGTGATTGATATTAATGATTATAAAAAACAGTTAGCTGAAGGAACAAAAGAAGCATGAGAAATGTTTATTATGCCCCACTAGTTAGATGGGAGATTGTTGAAGAAATCATTTTTTTAGTTGAGCCTGAAGATAGAGAAGAGGTCCAAAAACTGGTGATTGGTTCTATTGACCACGTCGTAATGGAGACAGTGTTGTTATATCTAGATAAGGCTGATCATGAGGAGTTCTTAAAAAGAACTCATGAGGCTTACCATGATCAATCATTGTTAGATTGGGTTAAGTCTAGAGCTCATGGGGTAGAAGATGCAATTAGAAGAGCTATTAGAGAAACTAAGGCATCAATTAGAGCACTTTTAGAGTAGATTTTAATTAACAATTAAATTTATCTTGATTAATCTAGTTTAGGATGCCCATATTTATTTTCGGTCATTTCACCTTTTTTGAAGGTAAAGATTAACCCAACTACGGGGATAAAGGCAAACCAACCACTTTTTCCTAAGTCATGCATTCTTCTCACAAGAACGGATAAACCTGGAAAGAAGATAGCGATGCTATAAATATTTGATAGAGTGGTAGATTGAGAAAACATACCCTCTAATGTTGAGAGAGTAGTCCCGATAAAAAAATTAACAATAGCGAATGTCCAATACTCTCTTCTGCTAGCTCTACCTTTGAAGACAAATGGTTTCTTAAGAGTGCTTAAATATGAATTAAAAACACTAGTCTTTTGTTTGGGCTGGCTGTGAGTTTGTTGCTCAAAGTCATCACTTATTTGTATGTTGCTTGTAGAAAGATCATTACTGCAGTTACTGCAAAATTGATCAGATTCAGATACTTCGTTTCCACATTTAGGGCAGTATTTCATAAAAAATCAGGTTAATTTATAGTAAGAAAATTATATTATCAAAATGATTTATATACAACAGTTTAAAATTTTGCTAAAATTAAATTTATGAATACACCCAACAAAAATAAAACAAATATTAATCAGTCACCATTGATGATCATATCGATTTCATTGCTAATAGGTTTTATTTTAGGCGCATCGTCTCTCTACTTGTTGAGAGGATTTGATAGATTGAATGTAATGACTAACCCAATTACAAGATCAATCCTTAAAGATAAAAGTCAATCCGAACAGTTTTTATCAGAAGACATGAAAGTATTTTGTGATGAAAATACTTCGGTGATGCTTTGTGATAATGGCTATGTAGAACTACGGTCAAAGCTTCCTGGGGGGGGGAGCACTTATCTTAATGGAGATGAAAAAATCATTTGTCCAGTAGTTGATCCGAAAGATATTACTCAACAATGTAGGGCAATTCTAAACTCTAAATTGATCTGTGATAAGGTGATTTGTTCTGAAAGTAACTAATAATCTTAGATAAGTTGATACATTAATTGGTTTTAATTAGTTCTTTGTATTAAATAACTGACCCAATCATAATTTCAATAATTCAAGCTAATAATTAATTTTTTTATAAAAGGATTATTGATTATTATGCCCGCTAATATAAATACTAGAAAAATATAGAGAAATATCTTGGCATTTTGCCGACGGATTATTTTTCTATTATTTTTATAAATTTCTCTTGCAGAAATATTATTTAATCTAATTTTTTTTCTTGTAATTAGAGAAATAATTTCATTTTTAGATTTAGTGAAAATTATTCTTTAATACCCCGTATGCTCTGCATCGGGGTCACCGCTTCGAAGGTTTCTAAGGAAACTAAGTTTCCTTGGTACCATAGTCATAGTTAGATTGA
>Ga0210043_1000685_pt1 | contig 35036 bp, 43 predicted proteins | sample CryGeymet201501t_FD_183990 | JGI IMG/M metagenome (GOLD analysis project Ga0210043, IMG submission 183990) | Groundwater microbial communities from Crystal Geyser aquifers in Utah, USA - Crystal Geyser metaG 2015-01t (SPAdes) (version 2) | ecosystem: Environmental > Aquatic > Deep subsurface >... | reverse complement strand
GTAGAGTATGTAGAGTATGTAGAGTATGTAGAGTATGTAGAGTATGCGTAGAGTACGACCAGATACTCGTACTCTACGCCCTTGGCGCGAAGAAGGACGGGCCAGAGAAGACTAGTGTAGAGTATGTAGAGTATAGAACCCTCCCCCTCCATATAAGAATTAAAAAGAAGGTAGGTGGTGTACATAACGTCGTACACATGTTAGAAGACCCGAACCATACTCTACATACTCTACATACTCTACATCACCCCTCGAAGCGAAGCGGGACGCGGGTTCTGGCCGTAGAGTATGAAGTTTCCTTATACTCTACATGTACTCTACATGAAACCGAATTTGCGCCGCGTCTTGTCTTCTTTGGCCCATCGTGTTACCCTTTTAGGGTCGTACGATTTTTAACCAACCATGAAAGGATATTGTCATGACACAATTTATCTCCGTCACGGAACGCGTGACCAACTCCAAGGGCCAAGACCCGAAGGACAAACAGCGTATTATCGCCCTAGCCGCGATTGCGCACATCACCGCCCTGCAAGCAGGGGGTGCGCTCATCACCTTGATGAACGGCAACACGGTCACCGCTATTCAAAGCTTCAACGCGTTTGAGAAATTGGTTGACGTGACCATGACCGATAAGGACGTAGACCCGAAATTGTCTGCCATCACACCCGAGGAGGCTGTAAATGAAGCACAAAACGAAGACGATGATGAGACTGGCGACACGGCGAACCCTGACGACCTTTTTGCAATCTGCACAGCAAAGGCAAAAGAGATTATCGAGGCGGAAGGTCTGGACGTTACAGCCATCGAACCAAACACAGCAGGTAAAATTGGTGTGCCCGAGGTAAACGCCTATAAAAAGACCCTTGAAGCCGCCGAAGCGGCGAACGAGGACGCGGACGAAGAAGACGCGGAATAACCGAGTAGGGGGTGGGTACTAGACAGGCCCCTCCCCCTATGCTACTATGATGATACGCCACTAGATAGGAGACACCATGGCAAATAAACCACGAGTTTTTATTGTAAACGACAACGGGTCGTTGAATTTCAAAAAAGCACAACGCTTCGGTGACCTTGTTACTTTAACGCGTAACACGGTGTACCCCGACACAGACGAAAATGAAATCCTCACAATGGTAGCCGAGATGAACACAATCTTGGCGAACCGCAAATACAATCCGCTTACGGACTACCTGCTCCTTGCAGGGGACCCCGTTGCGCTTGTAATGGTAGGCATACTTGCTGGAACGAAACTCTACCAAGAGATACAGTTGCTTAAGTACGATACCGAAAGCAAAGGCTACTATGTAGTCACCATTTAACCCAACTCATAGATAGGAGAAAAAACAATGAGTGAAGTTAGCATTAAAAAAATCCTTAGTAGAGGGGGCGCATTAACATGATTGACGACACATGGACAATCAACCCTAACATCGTGCTACAAGATGGAAGCCCCGTCACTGACCGCGCCTTAATTGGTGCGGTTAATAGGGCCAAGTCCGAAGGGGCCACTTCTTTGGCCCGCACGTTTCTTAACCTTAAACGTATGAAGGAAGAATTGGACGCGCTGATTAAGCCGATAACCGAACAACTCGAATACGTGAAGGGGGTCGCCTTGCCCGAGGCGTACGAAGCCGAAGGCGTAACCTCGATGAAAGTGGACGGCATGACCGTTTATAAATCCGAGAACGTTCGCGCTTCCATCAACAAGGACGCAAAAGATGACGCGTATCAGTGGTTGCGTGACAACGGGTGGCCTGACCTTATCCAAGAGACGGTTAATGCTTCGTCCCTCGCTAGTGTGGCGCGTGGCATTATGTCCCCTACGAAAGAGCGGGACCCCGAAACGGGCGAAGAGCGGATTATCGGCGCGGGCAAGAATGGAGATATTTTTGACATGCCAGATAGCCTGTTTAACGTCTACATCCAACCAACCATGGGGAGCCGTAAGTCATGAGTAACGAACAGAAAATTGTCGTAATTGACAGTTCGGGCGAAAAGCACGAATTCACTGGGCCAGTGCGTTTTTACCATGAGGGCTACGTTGCCCGAGTGTGGAATGTGATGACGAACCAGGCTTTGGCTTCGTTTACTGGTCCCCGTTCAATCCGAGTTTACGAGATAGGAGGAAACAATGAATAAGTACAACTGGTCGGGTGCGGCTGGTACAGTATACGGGTCGCAAGGCAAAGCCGACCTGTTGGCGGGTTACGCCTTTATTATGCTTTGCATCATTCTAACCCTTGTCTAAGATAGGAGAACTACAATGGCAACCAAAAAGAAAAATGAAGTAGCAGAAGTCGAAACCACCAATGGTGAAGTGGCAATTGCTGAACAAACCCCTGAATGGATGCGCAAGCACTCACATGAAGGAACCGAGAACGTTGGGTCAGGCGATGTTGAAATCCCCCGCCTCCAGTTACTACAGGCCCTATCCCCCGAAGTGACGGATGGTGACGAGAAACCAGGAGTGTTTTATCACTCTGTCCTAGAAGAAGCGTTGGGCAAACAAGTTCGCGTTATCCCCATTTACACGGACATTCGTTACATTCTGTGGAGACCACGCCACGAAGGTGGTGGTATTTTGGCCCGTGCGGATGACGGCGTTCACTGGAACCCGCCCAAGGCTAAATTCACTGTCAAGCCCGATAAAGGGTCCGACCGTTCGGTAGTTTGGGAAACCAAACCAACCGTAGCTGAAAGTGGCCTAGCCGAGTGGGGTAGTTACGACCCTGACAACGCCAATTCACAACCTGCGGCTACCAAAATGTACAACATGGTGGTCTACTTGCTTGACTTCCCACACTTGTCACCTGCTGTGGTTACCTTGCAACGTGGCGCGGTAGGCGTGGCCAAGAAACTGATGGGTAAACTCAAGTTGGCACAGGCTCCATCCTACGGTCAAATCTACAACTTGTCGTCCATTAAAGATGACACGGGCCAAGGTGATTTCTTCAATTACCAGTTCGACCGCGTAGGTTATCTCACGGATGAAACCTTGTTTGAACAGATGCGGGCCATGTATCAACACTTCAAAGAAGACGGCGTTCGTATTAAAGACATCGAAAACCTTGAAGATGAAGGCACAACTGGCGGCGACAAAGATTTCAAGCAAGACGAAAAAGACATCGAAATGTAATCGAGTTCGGGTTCGGGGGTGTTATGGTACTAGGCATACCTGCTCCGTCCCCATCCCGTTCACAGAGGAGGGCCTCGACTGCATGCTCCGCTATATTAGGCCCTCCTCACCCCTAACATATTAAGGAGAACAAAGAAATGAATAACCGTGAGAAGCTGTCGGATAACAAGGCCAATTTAGATTTGGTTATTGACGCGCTAGACCAATTTCATGTTGACCACCCCAAGCTTAATGACTTTGAACGTACGTTCATGACTGGAATTAATGAGAAATACGAACAGTACGGAGAGGGCATGTTTCTTTCTGACAAACAGGCTGGCGTTTTACGTAAAATCGTTGATAAGATATACGGAGAATAGGAGCCATGGATGTTACTTTCCCCACAATCACAGCGGGAGACGCGGTTGTTCTCGATACTGAAACGACAGGGCTATCATGGCAAGAGTGCCGAACTTGTGGCTTCGTTGTTACAGTCGAGGATGACGGCAAGCCGAAGACAACGTATTATCCAATACGCCATGAAAAAGGCCCTAACCTCGACCCAGAACGGGTTATATCTTGGATTAAGTCATGGTCTCATTTACCGATTAAGCTTATTGGCCACAATCTCAAGTTCGACCTGCATTTCCTTGCAAATGATGGCATCTATTTTCCAAACGCCGAGTTCGAAGACACTCAAACCAATGGTACACTAATATACGAACACATGAAGGGCGGGTTCTCACTGGAAAACCAATGCTACTTCTTCGGGACCCCTGCTAAAAAAGGCGAAGCCCTGTACGAACACATGGCCAAACAATTCGGTGGAAACCCTGAACGTGCGCAGATGGCTAACTTTTGGAGGTTGTCGGCTGACGACCCTATCGCGGTTGACTATGCCTGTGGGGACGGTGATGCAACGTATTATTTGTGGAAAAAACAACAGGACCGACTAGACGCAGATGATTTGCGCCGCGTGTGGCACACCGAGTGCCAAGTGTTGCCTGTCCTATTCCGCATGGAACGGCGCGGGGTTCGGATTGACGAGGAGCGTTTGGCTTATGTTAAGGCGTGGACGTTGAAACAGATTGAAATGGCGCGTGTCACGCTTCCCGAGGGAATGAACGTGTTGTCCGCCCCTTCGGTCAAGAAGGTCATGTTAGACAGCGGGATAACCGATTACCCCGTCACCCCGAAGGGCAACCCCTCTTTCACAGCCGAATGGCTGGAGGCCGAGGGCGGCGAGTTAGGCGCAAACATCATCAAAGTCCGTAAGTTGGAAAACCTACTGCATACCTTCATCGAAGGGGCGATTGAGAATAATTTATTTAACGGGCGGGTGCACACCAATTTCAATCAATTGCGCAATGACGAGTACGGCACGATTACGGGCCGTCTTTCTTCCAACGGGCCAAACATGCAACAAGTACCGAAGCGGGATAAGTGGTTGGCCCCTATTTTACGCACTATTTTTGTCCCAGACGAAGGTTGTCTTTGGTCCACGAATGATTACAGCCAACAGGAATACCGAGTTTTCGCGGCATACGCACACTGTCCTTCTCTGATTAAAGGATACCAACGCGGAGAGGATATCCACTCGGTGGTTGCCCAGATGTTGAATTGCGAACGTGACCCCACCGCCAAACGCCTGAACATGGCGATGCTAAACTGGATGGGGGCCAAAACTTTTAGTACCAAATTCGGTTGTTCTGTGAAAGAAGCCAATGAATACCTTAACATTTACCATTCTCGTATCCCCGAAACTATGATTTTCCTACGTAAATGCCAATCGGGGGTTAGGTCTAGGGGCTATATTAAAACTATTCTTGGCCGCAGGGCGCGTTTCGAGGACCGAGGGAAGGGATATCAAGGGTCCAGCCGTGTAATCCAAGGGACATGCGCCGATTTGACTAAAATTAAAATGGTAGAGGTTGACAAATATCTGGACGAAGTGTCGGGCGGTGTGTTAGGCTTACAATTACAAGTCCACGATGCTCTTGATTGGTCTATCCCGCCTGAACACATGGATTGGAACCAACGCGCAATAGAGATTATGGAGGATTTTAGTATGTTTCCTAAGCTTTACGTCCCCATGACAGTGGAGGGCAACGTCGGGGAAAGTTGGGGCCATGCGTCCTTCCCTAAACAGGATTGGAGCAAGTATGAATAAAAACCTATTCGTTAAATGCGACAAATGTAAAGTTCCCATGACGGGGATTGTAAACACGGGCATCCCTATTCGGTTGCGATGCGAGGCGTGTGGAGGTAGGGCGTTAGAAACACAAACAGAGGAGGACCTAGATGAAAGAAGCTACCTTTAAAAATCGAATTAGAGACCGTGCTAAAGAACTTAAATGGCGGTGTAAAAAAGTGGCTTCGGCCATGGGCCACATTAGTTTAGATTTGTACGTCCGCACCGTGATGCACGGCGCGATGTGGTGGGAACTTAAAACTATTCCCACCAAAGGGACCGAAGTAGGGTTAACACAAAGACAACGACACGAAGCGAAACGCGAAATCCAAGCTGGAGGAAGCGCGGCGTGTGTAGTGTGCTGTAAAATCGAAAACACTGACTACATTTACGTAATAGGAACGGAGGATACCCATGTCAGAGACGACCAACTTGTCCAAGCCAGAGGAATTGGGGACCCAATCGACCTCAACGCTATCGCCAACGCAGTCATTGCTCAATCAGAGAGGGAGCGTATACGGCAAGGCGAATAGAAATTTGCGGTTAACCGCCGCATTTAAACGCCTCTATCGTGAGGCCCGCCGCACCGCCATGATGGAAAACCCCCATTGGGACTTCAAGCAAATTGAAGCACATGACGATGCGATGGAAATGGTACTGCACAAAGTGGCGCGTATTGCCACAGGAACGTACCACCCCGACAACTATGACGATGTTAATGGTTATAGTTCAATTGCCAAAGACCTTGGCGCAGGTATTGACAGATAGGAGATTAAACATGCCAAACCTACTTAGCGAATACGGAAAACTACACATTACAATGGATGGGCAATTTGGGTCCACGGGCAAAGGGGCGTTGAATGCTTATTTGGCCCACCGTCGTCAGTACGACATATGCGTTTCTAATGCGGCCCCCAACGCGGGGCACACGTTCGACCTTGCAGACGGGAAGGGAAAACGAACCACGTTTCATCTACCCATCACGGGCGTTATGAACAAGGACGCGCTTATTTATTTGTGCGCGGGAGCGATTATCGACCCCGAACTTTTGGCGCAAGAATTAGTCACCTTCGGGGTCCACCCGTCCCGTGTCATAGTGCACCCCCGCGCCGCTATACTCCTTCCCGAACACGCGGCGCAAGAGAAGGCCGCTAACTCGGGGGCCACGGGGTTAGGGTCCACCCAGAAGGGGGTAGGGGCTTCTCTGGCCGCGAAAGTCGCAAGACAGAAGGGGGTAGTCCTAGCCAAAGACTACTATGGCGTTCATAAAACAGATATGACTGTTATGGCACTGGATTTAGCGGCGGAATTGGAACTTAAACGCGGGATTATGGAAGTGCCACAAGGGTTTGATTTGTCCCTTAACTACGGACTAGCCTACCCTTATTGCACGTCACGCGATATTACAGTGGCTTCGGCTTTAAATGACGCGGGCCTACATCCTTCTTTTTTAGGGGAAGTAATGGTTTCTCTCCGTACGTTCCCCATCCGAGTGGGCCACATTTACGATGACCAAGGGAACCAAATAGGCGATAGTGGTCCGTTTTGGCCTGACAGTATCGAAACCACATGGGGCGAACTCGGTTTACCCGAAGAAAGGACCACCGTGACCAAGCGCGTCCGCCGCGTGGCTACTTGGTCTAATCAACAATACGAAAATATGTTGCGTACACTTCGTCCCGATGGCGTGTTCATGAATTTTATGAATTACTACCGCACCCCCGAGGAGGTCAACACGCACCTTAAAAAAATGGCCTATATAGAGGATAAAGTCGGCATTAGGCCCGAATATTTGTTTTCGTGGGGGCCTACGGTGAAGGACGTGTCCCCAGAAGAAAGCAAAATGAGACAGGAAGTTACTGGTGTCCCATTCTAATGAAAAGATGGTCTATGAGACCAAAATCATTTGCGGGTGTAAGCAATTTTTACCCGCGTTTGAAAAACTCTTGTCTTTTATGGACGACCCTGCGTACAGGGTAGACTATGAAGAAAGGAACGGGACCGAAGTCTTTGGACGCGGGCCTAATGACCAATACACAGGATTGATAGGATACGGAAAGGTGTATAAACAATGCGACACGAACTAAGCACATTTGCAGACGTAATGGAACATAAGCTTAAGCTTAACGACCACAAAGGCGGTTGGGAAGAAACAAGTATAGAACGATTATTTGAACTTCTAGACCGCGAAGTACAAGAACTCAAGAATGCCATTACCGATAAAGAGGGTTGGTTTAACATCATGCTTGAAGCGGCAGACGTGGCTAACTTTGCCATGATGATTGCGTGGAACACGATGCGCGGCCAAGGACGCGTGTCGATGGAACCTTCTCGCACGACTAATGAAATCCCAACAGGAAGCCCGCACGGGGACCCCCATTACAAAGGATGCGATTGTCAAATATGCACAGGCGCGGTCCACTACGGTTGGCGGTATGTTTGTGAGGCGTGTAAACGCTACCTGCCCGTTTGTGGCGGAGAAAAGGAACTGCCCAATGGGCGAAGCATTTGTGTGGAATGTCAAAATTGTGGAGGCAAGAATGTTTGAAAGAGATTATAGAGATTTGGCCTTTGTCCCAAGATGGGGTATTTTTCCCACTAAACACGTACAATCTGTGGCAGAACACATGTATTACGTGGCCCTGTACGCGGACCAAATATGCACGTTTCTCACGACACGGGCAGGACACGTAATGCACGACAATGAGAGGTTAAGTGTGGTTCGGTACGCCCTCATTCATGACAGGCACGAGTGTTTTATGTCAGACATACCTGGCCCTGTAAAGCGCGAGATACAAGACCCGCACAGACGCGAGAATTTCGAACGCAACAAAGAAATTCAGTGTTTTGGCAACCGCACTAGTCCGTCATTTTGGCCCAAGTCGATTGTTAAGATTGCGGACTTAATGGATGAATACGCATACCTCTACATGGAATTGCGCATGGGCAACACGCTATCCGACACGGACGGGTTGCTTAAGACAGTACAAGACCGATTGGTGAAAGCCATAGACGTACTCCCGATTGAAGAAGCCTACAAAGTCTTATTGTTCAAAGACTTTATCGCAAAACAAGCTGATAGAAAGTTTTTACCAGAAAATGATACAGACATGGCCCCTAAAGCATAGCCCTTTTGAAGTTCAGGCCTTAGCCCTATCCAAAACCGCAGACCGAAGACATGGGTTTGCGTATTTTATGGAGATGGGACTTGGGAAGACCGCCGTCACACTGGCGGAGTTTATGCAGTTGTTGATAGATGACAAAGTAGATAACTTAATCGTGGTATGTCCTAATTCGTTGAAAACCAACTGGGCCAATGAAGTAGAGTTTTGGTCCGAAGGCAAACTTAAATCCGAGGTGTGGGATGACTGTACCCCAGACCTAAAACCAAGAGTTAAAATCCTTAACTATGAAACTTTAGCCATCGCCAGTAAACGGGGATACTTGTACATTAAACAATTACTCGACATGGGGCGGCGCGTGATGCTTGTCTTGGACGAAAGCACCCAAATCAAGAAGCACAACGGAGTTAGAACTAAATCCCTGCTCGGTATCGCTCGTTCCTGTTCTTTTACCCGTATTTTATCGGGCGCACCTATGGTACAGGGGCCGCAAGACGTGTGGTCCCAATTAAAATTCATCGGGGCGTTGAAGGGCATGCCTTATGCCAATTTTAAAAAACGGTATTGTGTAATGGGTGGATATCAGGGGAAACAAATAATGGGGGCCAACCCTAACACCATGCCCGAATTACAAGCTATAATCGACCAAAACGCGTTTCGGGCGAAAAAAGAAGACTGGACCGACATCCCCCCGAAAATGTATTATGTGCGCAACATACCGCAAACGCCCGCCCAAAAGCGCATTTATAAAGAAATGGTGGATGATTTTGTCACTATGGTAAACCAAGAACACATCGAGGCACAAATGGTAATTACCCAGATGGGCAAGTTACAACAGATTTCTTCTGGCTTTGTGTACGATGAAAACAAAGAAGCCCAACTCATCACAGGGGGGAACCCAAAATTAAATGAGTTGAAGGAGATATTGGAGGAAATAGACAGCCGTGTTGTAGTAGTAACCTTCTTCACGTATTCTACGAAGCTTCTAATGAAAGAATTAGAACCGTATGGCGTGGCAGGAATTTACGGAGGTTTAAGCGATGCGGAAATTGACGATGCGAAAAAACGATTTAACACAGGCGATGCGCGTGTTATCGTTTGCCAGTCTAGCGCGGCTAAATATGGACACACTCTACTTGGTGACAAGGAAATGCCGTGCCACACCACCGTTTTCTACGAAAATTCGTTCTCGCTGGACGACCGTCTTCAAATCGAAGACCGTAACCATCGTATCGGCCAACAACACGGGGTCAACATCATTGACTTTGTAACTTCAACCATAGAGGCCAAAGTAATCAAGGCCTTGCAACAAAAGAAAGACTTAGCGGGGGTAATTATAGATGCAGTTAAAACATCCAGAATTTAACAAATACGTAGAATTAGGGCTTAGCCCCATCCCTTTAAAGGAAGGCGAAAAACGCCCGATTGAAAATGATTGGCAGAAATATTGCAGTCAACAGCCGACCCCCGCCAAGATTAGGGATTGGGAAGCACAATACAACCTAAACCACATCGGTTTGGCCCTCGGCACGGAAATCGAAAGCGAATATTTTTTAATAGCGATTGACGTGGATAGTGACGACATGGTAGAACCCGTGCTTAACGCAATCGGGACGCGGGACGCTCCTGCCAAGAAGGGGAGCAAAGGCCTTACTATTTTTGGCCTAGCACCTTCGGATGTTATAAACCAAAAAATCAAACGGAAAGACAAAGACGGGAAGCCTGAACGCCTGCCCTCGGTAGAAATCCTGTGTCACGGGTCACAGACTGTGGTCCCCCCGTCCATCCACCCCAAGACAGAAAAACCATATTACTGGACGACCGCCCCTATTGAAGAGGGTTTCCCCCACAGGCTTCCTGTCATTACCAGCTGGGCGATTGATGAAATTATCGCCGTCTGTCAACGCAAGGGCGACAAGATAAGGGACCTCAACGAAATGTTGTGGTTGGGGGTAGACAAAGGGGGAAATACGCACGACACGTGCGTGGAGGCCGTGGCGTGGATGGTGTCAAGGGACTGGCCCGACCAAGTGATACACCAACGCATCGAACGCGCCAAACGCGAAGCATGTGCCCGAAACGGCGACAAATACAACTGGCCCCAAGCTACCAAAACCATACAAGGCTGGATTGACAGTGCCAAAGAAAAAGGCATGCAGGGGTCGTCCAAGAAAAAAGGAAAGAAAGCCCCGCCCGAGAGAGTAATGGCCCTTTGGGGAATAGAACAACTAGGGGGGCCAGAAAATGTAGCCACCGTGGACGGGCAACTCCGCCACTATAAGGACGGTCATTGGCCCACAATTAACGTGGAGTGGCTCAAGAAAGAAATGTACGAAGCGGATGTCACCCTAAAAAAGTCCGATGTGAAAAACGCCCTCGACATCATTCACACCCTCCAGTCCCGAGAATACTTCGGGGTGACGGCAGGAGTGGACGCACGACACGACCCGAAGCGTCACCGCATATGTCTTAAGAACGGGACGTATAACGCTAGGACGGGACAGTTAGAGAAGCACGACCGTGACCACGAAATCCTTCACCAACTGGACTTCGATTGGGACGATAAAGCCGAATGTCCCACCTATGATAAGTTTTTATCCGACACGTTCAAGAAAGACCAACAATCAATGGACTTGATGGAGGAATTTTTCGCTCTAACACTGATTGACGACATGTCGTTCCAGAAATTTTTGGTATTGAAGGGTCCAGGCGGCAACGGCAAAGGTACTTTGGCCCGTATCCTTAAATCCATGCAGGACCCTGACGCGGTGGGGTCCGTATCGATTACTGATTTAAACGATGAGCGTAAGAGAACGTCCCTTGTCGGTAAAAAAGTGAACATAAGTGGTGAGCAATCCAAGCTTAACACGATGGCGGACACCTATCTAAAAAAGATTACGGGCGAGGACCCCGTGGACATCCGTTATTTGTATGGCGAAACGCGCAACAACGTAATGCTAACGACACGGTTTATTGAGTTGGTCAACGAAATGCCCGCGACAAGCGACAATTCGGACGCGCTAAAACGCCGCATGATTATCCTACGATGTGAAAATAGGGTAGCCAATCCCGACCCCGACTTGGACAAGAAACTAAACGCGGAGCGGGCAGGAATATTTAAACGGTGGATGTCCGCTCTAGGAAGACTATACAAACGAGGAAAATTTGACCCGCCTATGTCGTCGACCGAAGAGATTGAGGACTACATGATGGAAAATGATAGCGTGAAGTTATGGTTTCATGAGAGAATGGAAGAATGTGAAGCCGACAAGGGCGAACCAAGTAACGATTTGTATGGAGATTACTCGGAATGGGCCAAAAACAACGGCTACAGGAACCCTTTTATTTCCGTGGTGTGGGGCAGACGTATGAACGCCATGGGTTGTGAACCTTACAACCGCCGTTTAGGGGGTTCTGTGGTCCGATGCCGTCCGTGCCGCCTCCGACACGGTTCTGACATCCCGATTTAAGCCCCCAGAGAGACGCGAGAAGGCATATCGGAGAATATGCTAGCTATATTAATATGGTGTCCGAAGTATATATTCCGTAAGGCTTAAATCTTATCGTCCCACGAGGGCCATACATTTGGTCAGGTTAGCCTCAAGGCGGGCCAAATAAACACGCCTTTCTTCCTCCGTGTAAGGGTAAGACGGTTTTAAGGGATAATCACAATCCGTGTTAGGGTCCAAAACCTTAGCCGCGCTGTTTGCGTCAGTGCTTAGTTGGGCTTTTACGGTATTTTGGTTCTGGCATCCCGTAAATGTAAGGGTCAATAAGAGACCCACAAGCGGTGTCAGTGCGCGAAAAGTCAGTGTCATTAATGAGGTCCTCCAGTTTTTGGTTAGCTTCTTGGATTTTTGCGCTCGCGGATTGGCGTAGCGAATTAAAGTTTGCTTCACATACGGCCCGCGCCTCCGCTCGTCCTTCTTCCTTTAGTTTGTTTTTGTAAGTGTTCCACTGGTTGTCAGCGTACACAAGTAAGGCCACAGTTAATGCTAGTCCGGCCATAATTAACCATCCTTTCGGGGTTATGCCTTTAAAAAAGGCGGAAATTATTTTCCACATTAGTCCCTCCTTACCCAACGATTATCGATGTATTCCAGTTTCACTGTCTCAAAATGCATCAAATCTCGTACTTTCCATTCGCCTCCCCATGTTACAGGTATGCCTAATTTTTCGCTACAAAAATAAAACGCCCCCGCTATGTACGAATAGGGGTGTGGGTCGTAAGTAATTTTGCCGTCAACGTACGCCGCCACGTCTACAGCCAGTCCATCTTGGTGTTTAGACCGTTTAATCCACGACACGCCTTTTTTAAGGTTATTAGCGTGTTCCTCGTCAGAACGGCCACCATCAATCACGACAAAATCCACCAAAGATTTGTTTAATGCGCAATCTGTAAGGGCCACCATGGCGGGTTGTGTTTCTTTAACATTATTTAATGACCGCAAGCTGTAAACAAAACCGCTAGTGCCAACGGCCACAGTAACCACAGTTCCCAGAACCGCTTTCTGCCACCCCCTGCCATTAAAATTTTTGTTATACATTATTGGCCCTGCTCTGGAAAGTAATGGTTGATAAGAAATGGGAGAATGACAAGCATTACAGAACCCGCAAAGCCACACCCCGCCCAAAAAATACGCCACAAAATACGGGCTACTTTGGATTGCCCTTTTTCTTCGGCCAACTTTTCATTAATATCTTCTTTCCACTCCATGATTTTTTCAATCAAAGTGCGGTTCCCTCTGGCCATTTCCCCAATGCGGTCAATGTCTTGGTCTTGTTTTTTGCTTTGGTACTCCGTAAGCTTAATATGGGCCTCCAACATGCTTACTTGTTTGGTCATAACCAAAGCCATAGCGTGTACTTCTTGTACTAAAGCTGTTACTTGTTGATTATGGCGTTCATCAATTTCTCTCAATTCATTTAGTATTTGTTCCATTAGGCCAATCCTGTAATCAACAATGCGCCTAGGGTGAAACCAAATACAAACTCGGCAAGGACCCACCCATCTCGTTTAAAAACTTTTTGTTCAAACTTTATACCTAGAAGATAAGAAATAAAAAACCCGAACGGAGCGGCGAGGGCCGCGCCCCACGCGCCGAGGACAAGAAACGCCCCCATATAGGGCAACCCGCGCAAAATAGCCGCCGCACACCCCCATTTAAAGACATCTTTTTCGAAGGGTTCGCAAAGCCAATTAATCCACGCCAGTTTTTTACCTAAATCGAAACTTCCTTCGAACCAGCCCCCAAGAGCACCAAATATGGGTCCCCATTTCAAGGATTGTGCGCCCCACATCAAGGCGGCAGAAAGCAAAGATTGCCACGGCTCTGCCCCCATCGCCCCGCAACACATAGCCCACGCTACAGCAAAGAGAAAATCGCCGCCTGACTGGTCGCCATCTCCTCTGATGCGGTTAGCATAAGAACAAAATAAGGGTATAAGTAAAATAGGGTTCATTATTCGTCCTCCTCTGGTTCAGCAGGTTCAATTTCTATGCCGCTAGCCAATAACGCCACATAATCAGAATTACGTTCGTCCACAGGGACAAATTTCACATTCCCCTCGTCATCGGTCACCCTGATGTTAGATTGGTCAGGGAAAAATTTATTATATAGGTACTGTGCTCTCATTTAAACCTCCTATGGCCTTGCGTCTGCTAACCATGCAAAAACGACTGCAGAGTTTGCTGTAGTTGTCGACCCCGCGCCGCCCGCGCAGACGAACCCTTTTTCCCCGATAAAGACCAATTCGGCCAAACGATCTAAAGCCACGCCTCCGTCGTACATGTAACCTGTATTGGCGCTCCCGTAAATGGTGATCGTTGGGCTTTTAGCTTTTCTCCGACTAAACCCGACATGAGCCGCCATACCATAACGGTCTGTACGGTTGGCGTTCAAGGCATAACCGCCACCCGCCCAATATGCACTGCCTACTTGAGGTTTAGTTCCATATGCAAAAGATTTTTCTAGCCTCCCTTCACATAGGTCCAATTCCTCACGGAAAGTGCGCTCTAAACGGAACGGGGTGGCAACACCGCCCACTTCCCATTTTGCGTCTGTGTATTCCACATAGTCCCCAGAACCCGCAGTTCCCGAAGGGGTCCATTCCACCACGAAACCGATTTGAGTGGCATTTGTAGGAACCGTAGCGGTGACCTCTATGGAGAAATTGCCCGCTGTGGGGGTAACACTACCTGAACCGAAATTAGTTTGCCCTGTAAACGACAGGGGCTTTTCTTCGGTTGACGCGGCAGTGCTGTAAAACACGTAAGCCGAAATGTCGCCCCCCGAATAGTCTACCCCTTTACGCATCAACATAGACAACGTAACTTCTTGTCCTTGCAATTGTTTGGTGTCAGCCAAATCTACACAATACGCCAAGTACATTTTAGCGGTGGAAGTGTTACCCCCGTCCCGCTTTAAGCGAATAGATTTATCCGAAACACCAAACCCAGCTTGCTGGGACACCGTCATTCCCGTGGCCGCGCCTAAACGCCCCGTGTACCAATAATCCAACGTAGCGCGAACAGTGGAACAAACGTAGTTACCTTCCTGCATTTGGTCCACGGTAAACCCGCCATTAATCAAGAAATTTTTTCCTAACAGATTGGCCGCTACGTCCGCGATGTCGGCGGCGTAGGGGGCAACAGTGGAAATATCGGTTCGGATGTCATATAACGCGGCGATTTTATTATCTAACGCAGAAAGAGTTGTGATTTCAGTAGAAATAGCATTTAGGGCCACAAGTTCCGTTTCTAACGCGGCCACTGTGGTTATTTCACTGGTTAGCCCTGCCACCGTAGAAATGTCCGCAATGTTGTTGTAAACGGCGGTAAGTTCGGCCAATACAGCATAAAGTGCGTTGATTTGCGCGGTAATAGCCGCCAATGCTTGGATATCGGCACTGTCTCCCGCCACTGTGGCAATTTCTGTGTCAATAGCGGCAACGGCAGGGATAGACGCGGCAACCCCAGCCACCGTAGAAATGTTGGCGCGGATACCATATAGCGCGGCAATTTCCGTGGCCAGAGCGCCAAGCGCGGCAATTTCCGTGGCCAGAGCCGCCACAGCTTGGATTTGGGCCGTAATCCCCTCAAGAGTAGTGAGACCTGTAAAAGTCGGACCGTTGATTAATTCCGTTCCGTCCGAATTCCAACCTACAACTTTGTTCGCTTCCCCATTCGGAAATTGTAAATTCGATAAAGCACTGAATACAGGCAACTTGATAGCGCGGTTATAAAGGTCGCGATTTTCCTGAATTAGCAAAAATAAACGTTGCATCTCGGCGTTGACGTTAGGTGCACTAAAATCGCCGCCATCCACGTAGTTATTATCGCGAGAGATTTCGGACTCACGGGCGATAGTGACCACGGTCCCCTCCGTTAGGCCCGTGATATAGGACAGAGTACCTCCGTTCGTCACTCCCGCCCCCGTCAGACCGTATAGAGTGTCCGAGATAGGGGTGTCATCGGTCCCTTGGTATACTTTGATTTCATCATTGTCCAGCCACTCAAAGGGGACAGCAAAATCCTTCTGCCCCGAAGTGGCTACATATTGGACGCGAGGAGTAGTGTCATTAATAATTAAAGGCATTATTGGCCTCCATTTCTAGGCGTGGCCCTAAGTAAATCTTCCTGTCCTGTGATGTCCAGAATGCGCTCCCGCATTTCATCGCTAAGAAGACCAAAAGACTTTTGAGTGTCAAGGACTTTTGCTTCTTGAATTTGACGTTTAAGGGCGGGGTATTCTTCAAGCAACTGTTCACGCGCCAATTTGTCGAACCCTTTAGACATTTGTTTAATTCGGTCCGCTTGGGTTTGGGGGTAATCTTTGGCCCGAGTATAGCTATCAGCTTTCGTGACAAGATAGTTAAGCGTGTCACGCAAATTCCGAGGTGTGCCAGTGCCAAGTGGGTCAAGTAAAATTTCCTTCCCTGCGATTTCAATCAACCTGCTATACTGTTCAGCGTTGAGCGGGATAGAGGTCTTCCCTTCCCTTATAACACGTTGCGGCATCGAAATCAATGCTTCGGGGAAAACGTGTTGGGTCCCGTCCTTCAAAGTGACCCCCTCCACCGCCAAACGATTAATTTCGCGGTCAATAGGCTCGGCGTACCCCTCATCCATGCCAATAGGTGAAAAGTAAGTCCGATGTCCGAGGAGCCACCCCTTGTCCCGTATAATGGGGTCGCCCCAACGGTTACGGGTGACAGGTACTTTGTCCGACCCGCCTATGAGTTTTTGTTGGATAGCGTTGTCTAGTTCACGAAAGTCGCGCAGGTAAACTTCGTCTTGGCGCATCATCTCAATATCGCGGAATATGTTAGGTACGAAACCCGCCACGAAACGGTTTTTCCATTGCGCCCCATATCGTTCCCAATCAGAAATAGCTAAAATAAAGTCGTTAACCCCTGTAAAGAACGACTTGTCTAGCGTCATTTCGTTCATCTTAGCAAGATAGGCCCCCGCGTAATCGTCCCAAGTTTTATCACTACGGTCGTTAATCAGGGACGTGTAGTGGTGTACTTCAATCATGTTGGCCATAGAACCAATCATAAAAGCCACAGGGTCCATTTTGTTGTACTCATAGCTTTCGTAGATGGGGTTACCATTTTGGTCCACGCCTGTTTGGAAACGCACCGAATAAGGACGATTGCCCGCGTCTCGCCACGCACGGTTAGCGTCAGGGTCTGGTGGCCCCCCGCCTGTGATATTACCGTTAAGCACTTGAAACGCGGTGAACCCCGCCACCGAGGAACCAAACATATAACGGCCCAAAGCTTCGTCACGCGCCACCCCGCCTTTAGCCCCACTCATCTTGCTCCAAAACTCTTTGTTCGCCAAAGCAATCATAGGGTTAGTTTCCCCTAAGCCTTGTTTCATAATGTTGGAAGGCGTGTCAATGAACGGCAATAAATACTCAAACGCAGGAATATGAAGCGGAGTAATACGCTGTTTAGCGAAATTCCTAACTGCTTGAGTAATCTGACCCGTGGGTTCCTGAAACGTTGTGCGTTTAGCAAATAAATCTAAATCCTTAGCAATTTCTTCTTGGAATGTTTGGTCACGCAACAATTCGTGGAAACGATCCCCCATCTGGGCAATAGGCGTTTTTTCATCCATCATTCTACGGTAAATCAAAGCAAATTTTTGTTTGCGGCGGGCGTGGTTTTGGACGAACCCATCTTGTATGTTTAAGGCCGTGCCTGGAGCATTTATTACAGACCCTGTGACATCAACCGCCTTCGCCATCGTGCGTTGTACTTGTTCGTTCTTGAGCGCACCGCCCGTCATCTTCTCCACAAACCGACCAACTGCGCCGTCTTTTGTGTTCATACCCCAATAATCCGAAGAAAATTTGCGAGTAAGCCCTGTCTCGGCTTTATTGCGCAGAGACTTAGGAACTTCCATGTTTTTAAGCGTTTCTACAGGGCGACTGGCTAATCTGGCCGCGCTGTACACCATGTCACCAAACGACATAACATCAGCCATCATCATCGCCGCCGCTTCACCCATGTAAGCCCGACTTTCCCCCGCTCCTTTGCCTAAAACGCGGTTAATGGGGTGTGCCGCGCCTTCCATGAAACGAATAGGAATTTGTAAAGTAGAATTCGCCATGGAACCTATAAAGTTCACATTAAACGTGCGCAATCCCGACAGTAGGGCATTTTTCCAAATTTCTAGTCCCGTGTTACCTGCGATTTCCCATTTGCTCGTTTTCATCAACGCGGTGACTTCTTTAATGTCGCCACCTGTAGCGGCAAAAGCGCGTTTAAATTTATCAAACCCTGCTATTGTACCGAAACGGTCTTCAATGTAGTCATCAATCAGAGCGCGGTCCCCCTCGGAAATGGCGACCTTCATGCGGTTACTGTCCAAAACGCGACCCGACTCATTTCTGAACGACATGAACAAGTCGGCAAAGTCTTTGTATCGCGCCATCTCGACAAGCAAATCTTCGTCTTTCATACCCGCGCCAATGCCTTTGGCGATGACATTAGCTTGGTCCACTAACATAGATTTAGAGACCAATAATGCTCTCGATGACGTAGCCCCGAGATCTACCATGTGTTTTAATTGGCCCACACTCATGCCATAAACTTCGGCGGTGCGTCGTTGTTCTTCGTGGGTCCACTTTTTAAAATCAGGCACGGTGACATCATTAAGGCTGTCCATTACCGCCGCCACGTCATCCGTAGTCTCGAATGTATTGCGGTCTACTACCCCGCCGATGGCTTCATCTAAATATTTGTACGCGTTCTCTTTATCCCAATTCGCGGCTTCGGTGAACAACTTCATTTGGGTTTTAACTTCCCCAAGCTTAGCCTCATCAATTTTTACTTTAGGGGCCAAATTCTCGTTAAACCTTAGGCCTTTGGGGGGTGTAACCGTGGTTATACTCGCGTCAATTTTGCCCACTGCATCCGCGTTACGCTCAAGAACTTGCATGACTTGTTCTTGCGCTCCTTTAATAAATTTCTTAGCGGCACTGTCATCGCCCTGCGCCCAAGATTTTTTAGCGTGGTTTAAGCCTTTTGCCGCCCAGAACACGGCTTCGACACCCGCGCCCAATCCCGCCCCCTCTAGCAGATTTTTAAAACGTCCTTCGATGTCCCCGTCATCAGGGTCGGCGGCGAGATATTGAGTAACCGCATTGTTGACGATAGGGTTATCAATTTCAATCAACGTATTGGATAAACGTTCTTGTTCGCCCGTGAAAGAAATAAAATCACCAATGGCCCCTTGGGCCATGGCTCTGCCAAAATCATTGAGTTTATTGCCCGATTTAGCCCATTTAACTGCGTCAAGGGCTTTGCCCCCGAAAACGTAACCTAAACCAAACTGTACGCCCCCTTCAATAAGGCGACCCCCAATAGATTCATTTGCCAGTTGAGCGGCGGGAGCAGCTTTAATTTCTGTGCCCGCTACGGCGTTTACACCGTCAAACATTAATTGGGCCAAAGACTGACCAAATTTGGTCGTACCGTTCACCACACTTTTTAAAAGTGTCTTAGTAAACTCATGAGGGTCTTCTTTTTTCTTCTCAAGGTCCGTACGAACGGTTTCATCCATCTCGAACTCAATCGGGACGGGTTGAGACTGTGCGACATGGGTCATTTCTGGCGACAGAGGAGCCTCTCCTTGGGGTTCTGGAGGGGTCGCCGCTATATCAGTGCCCGAAGCGGGGGTGATACCCTCTTCTGCCATCCTCTGGGCTATCCTCTGCATGATGGGGGTGTCGTTATCCATTCGTGGCCTCTCTCTGGTTAGCTATGTATGCGTCTTCAATAGCTTTTTCAACATACGGGTCGTCTAAATCGGGACTTAAACGGTCGTTCTTCTTATCATACTCATACAAGGACGGATTGTCAATATATCTCTGGTCAATAATTACTTTCTTACCTAAAGAATTTACGGTGGTTTTAGCCGCTTCGGCTACGCCCCGCGCAGATTTCCACTGATTGTACAACGATGTGTATTTCTTGATGGGGTCTGGCATTTCGGCCTCCCCTCGCTGGTACTTGGGGTATTGGTCCCGCATCCAATCGTAAACCTGTCTACGTAAAGCTTCACCTTGTTCATCTACTACTTTGCCCCCATACTCGGACAGAACGGCGAAATCTTCGTCCACTCGTTTCAAAAATTCTCCATAAACAGGAGTTTGTTCAAACCCGCCGCCACTTTGTTGTAAAGTAAGCTGTTCAGCCAAATACATACGGTCTTTTTGAGTGAGGCGGGGCACATCAGTACGAGGTTGACCATCCTCTCCGATAAACGAAATATCTTGATAAGTCAATTGTCCCCGCGCCAATTTGTCCGACAAATCACGCATAGCTACAGGGTCTGACTGTGTGACGGCGTTTTGCATATACTGTTGGTATTGGAACGGGCTATCCGCGTATGAATTATCAAGAAGCGCGTTATAATTTTCTAAGGACGGGTCTTCTACAAATTTTTTTTCTAATTCGAGGGCCAACCTCTTCCCCTCTTCTTCGGCTTGCTCATCGGCGCGACTTTGTGCAGTAATATGAGTGTTATACGTAGTATTCATTTGTTGGACCAACTCATCAATCTCACTAGAAGCAAACAAATGCCCCGACGCTTGCGATTTAGCCATGATGTTGCGTATATAGTCTTGGGTTTGCTTGAAATTATCGTCGCTTTGAAAATGCGTCATCGCCTGTTTCCAAGTTTCGGGTTTCCCCGCGCGTTCGGCGTACTCTTCCGCTTTGCGCACAGTGTGAGGCCCTGCATTATATGCGGCTAACGCTTTTTCCACGTCCCCAAACGTTCGCAATTGCTCTTCAAAATAAGCCCTTCCAATTTTTTCGTTGTAAGCGGGGTCGTTTTGCCATTTGTTTCGGTCCCAAGGTACGCCCGCCAACGCCGCCGCTTCTGGCCCCGTGCCCTCCATTACTTGAGCGATACCCGTAGCACCATCCGAAGAAACCTTTACTGTGCCGTCAGCCCAATAGTGGTCGCCGCCGCTCTCTTGGTTTAGCATTGCTTTCCACACATTGTCCACGCTTTGCGTATCCGCAGACAGCTTTTGCACCATTTCTTCAATAAAACGAGGTTTATCCTCATCGGGGGTCCGCATGAAATCCCCGATAAAAGTCTCTCTTTTAACCGTTTGGTTTATAGCTTCTTTTTTAGTGTAATACTCGTCCGCCGATAAAGCACCATTTCCCCCCATGGACACGGGTGCATGAGCGCGAAGACGTTCCAGATAAAGGGATTGAAAACCCGTTACGGCTTCCACATTGGCATTACGGGCCGCTACCGACAAGTCGCGGAAAAGCCCTTTTTCCATGTCTTTAAAAGAGGCGGATAACTCCGATTTTTGCTCTTCAAAAGCCCGAGTTTGTGAGTTATTTATCGCTTGGGCGGCGTTACGGTCGAAAGCCAAAGACACATGAGGGACAGCATCGGGTGGCAAATTGGCCAAAATCGCGGTTCGGATGTCGCCTAATTGTTCTTGTAAAGCGATAGGGTCGCTCGCGAATTTGGGGTCCATTGCTAATTTGTGTACGGTGGTAGAAGCATCCACTACTGATTTATTTACAAAAGTTTCCACCCCCGCGTTGTTGAACTCCTCGGCGTATAAACTGCTTCCATCCATAGGCGCAAAGTCAGGCTGTAGCCCCGCTAACGCGCCCGCTCGTTTAGCTTTAGCAATAGTGCGACGGTCTAGAATATTAGAAGTCTTCTCCACAAAAGCATTTAAGCCCCTGATGGTAGCATCCAGCCCCGAGGTCCCAATAATTGCGGATTGGGGATTAGGGGTGGCTACTTCTAGCTGTTCTGAACTCTCGTATCTTTGTACCATTGTTTACCCTTTTTTCTCAAAAACGCCTCGGTTGTACGCGTCCGAACCGTAATTTATTAAAGTCCCCGCCGCGTTCATGTATCCCCCTAGCCTAGAACTAGAAGCTTGAGCGCGTAAAATAGCCGCACTCGAAGAGGCCCCTGCCCGAAGAGCCGAAGCTTTATTGTATGTGTTGTATTTATCGATATCATAATCTCGGGCGAACTCTCCCCCACTATCATTCAACAAACTATCAAAGACCCCTGACGTGGTGGAAATGCCTGTTCCCGCGCCTGTGACCAAAATACCACCGCGCACCTGACGTAATTTACGAAGGCGGTCTACCGTGCGCTCTGCCGCCGCCGCCGTTTCTTGCGCCGCCGCACTCTTGCCTTTGGCTAATTTAAAATCAGCTTCGGCTTTGTATTGGTCCGCCATGGCCGCACCCTGTTGTATTTGTCCATACGCTTGAAATAACGTTCCTGCTACCAATGCGGCTTCCATTACACTCTTACCTCCAATGCGGCATCCGTTACGTGAAATGGCAACGGCTCGTCCTGTGAAATCTCAATTATAGGTTCTCTTCCTACACCTCTTAGTGTAACACGCTTGCGCCCGCTGAACAATTGGGGCGTAACCCCATAAAACGGAGTACCCGCCGTGTAAAAATCCACAGGGATGCCATTAACTTTGAGGCCAAATGTATTAGACACACCGACCGAAACACTCACCACGCGTTGGATTTCAGCTATCATAGTACCGTCAGGTTGCTCACGATTAGGGGGCAACAACTGGATAACAGGTGTGAACTTTAACCCCACCGACACTGTGGAATATTCGCTGGCTAAATTAATTTCCCCTCCGCTTACGGTTCGATTTTCGTGAACATATCCGTCCGCCAAAATTCCCACTTCTTCACCTTCTAAATGGTCGTACCCCGTCAGGGTGTCCGTAGCTGTACTGTCATAAGTTTTGACACAATCCATGGTCAGGGTTTCATCGAATACTTCTAAATAGACCTTAGGGCTTCCATCGATTGACCGTTCAAATAACGCATAAAGTGTACCATCTAAATTCTTAACGTCTAATAATTTATCTTCCCGACTAGAACCAGTCGTCCACCCTGTAATGTTTTGTTTGCGCAACGTGTTAAGCACGGCCCATGTGCCGTCAGCATTCAACACAAAAATATTGTCACTATCTCTATTTCCCGCAGGAGGAAGATGTTCACAATGTACGGGGCCCTTCAACACATGAGAAGCCAAAAGATTAGTGTTTAACGCAATGTATTTGGCATCCACATCGTTGTATGCAAACTCCCGCAGAATGTTAGCTTTACGTTCTAAGAAATAAGCTACCCCGTCTACAAACAACGGTTTACATTTTTTGCGTGTTCCTCGTTTATCTTGCCGTTTTACCTGAAAATTCAACTCGGCGGTCAAAGCCCCATCTACATAGTGTTCGGACGCGGACGTGAATAAAAGTAAATCATCAATAGACAGCATATACCGAAGGTCTGCTAGTTTATCCGACCGAGGACTAAATGTTAACGCGTCGTCCGCAAATGCCCGAGTATTATCCATATTATAAGGGTCCCCGATGGCCGAAAACCACACTACATCTGGCAAACTAGGAGTTCCACCTAACCCTAATCTGTCTTCGTGGTAAACAGCGCATCGAGGATACCCACGAGAAGCCGACCAAGCATCCTCGTAACCATTTTCCAACTCCCACTGTCCCGACGGTATGGCGGTGGTGTCGACAAATGGAACCGTAACAAAACCTTCCACCTTAGTGGCTGAAATATACTTGGTAATTCTAGCCTCGCCCCCGTTGCCTGACACATACCCCCCTAGGTCTGTAGCGGCGAACGCACTAGCCGAGGCGGTCAGCGTTACGGTACTGGACACCGCCGAAGGGGTTAAGGTAGCGGCAGGGTTGGACGTACTTAAGGAGAAGCCATAAAGCGGGATAGGCGTAAAGGTTATAGGGGCTAACGTCCAAGTAGTTACATTCGCGCCACGGGACAACTCTTTAGGAAGAAAACTTTCTTCCACAATAATAAACGAATTCGCCTGTTGTACGCTGTCCATGTTGTCGATTTCATCATCAGTTAGAGCGGTAGTGGTAATCGTGTGGGCCAAAATACCATCTTCCCAAACGTCAATGTTATCAGCATAAAACACTAACAAATAGCGGATGTCGTCACTGTACTCAAAAACCTCTAGGCGGGCGGGGGCATCATCGGTGTAATCATGTAAATACCTTGTACCCGCGCGGCGGTAAACCCCGCCTTGGGGATTGATGTGTACATTGTGCAACCCATAAGCCGCTTGGTAATACTGTTTTAAATCCCGTCTTCCGCGCAAGCGTTCGTAATCGATAGAACCACTAGTAAAGGATGTTTGCGGGAGTTTAAATACGGCCATATTACCCCCTTACATCAATCAACGAAAAATGTCTAATTTTTACGCCTCTACGCTGTTGAGCATCGGCGGCTTTGGCTCTGACCATGATTTCTTTTTCTAGGGCCATCATAGTTTGTAATTTCTTTTCATCTTCGGTTATTGGCATGCAAAATTTTACGGCCAATCGGGCTTCTAACAACTCACAAAAATAATCGGGAAAATACCGGGTGTCGGGGCGGAACGTATACTCGCAAAACAATGCCCCATCATAGTCAGCAAATATGTAAGATGTACCATACAAATCATAATTTATGTAATCGGGGTTTAAACGCCACAATTTGAGAAAATCAGGGGGTAACTGATAAGCTTTGGAATATCGGTCACTTTCAGGCTCCGCTACTAATTGCGACAACTGGGATATTTTTACGGAAAAACTCCACCGTCTTTCACACAACAAAGACTTTAAAGTACGCTCATATAAAGCATTAGCCGCTTGGGCTTCTACCGACCCATCCGCAAAACTATCAATGTCATTCGCGCCTAGAAGTAAACAGGCGTTAGAAGCTAATTGCGTGTCAGTAGTAGTCGGCATTAAAATCTCCTATAAAAACGGGGGAGGCCAAATAAATGACCACCCCCGCGATTTATTTTGGTTAGGGTTAAACTACGTTGTCTTTACTTAAAAGAACGGTGAGACCGACATCGGCCCCCGTACCTGTTACCCGATAAAACTTCAACTCGGGGGTCCCATCAATGTCCAAATAAGCTTCGATAATATCGCCTGCTTTCAGTCCATTGTTTAGAACTCCATCGAAGTAGCCATTCGTTTCCACAACAGTGTCTGCATCATTGGTCTGGTAGAAATATTTTTGTGGAACATTTCCAGGGGCAGTACCAAGAGGGGACAACTCACTTGTTGCGCGAAGAATGGAACCGTTATCACCATAAGGCATAATTTAAGTCTCCCTTTCTTACGCTGGACTACGGTCTGCAATGATTTTTTGCACACCATTGTTATCGATGAGAACAGCCGCTTGGGACATCATGTTATTGATGAACCAAGAAGCGCGGTCGCCGTGCCACGTAATATCTGCCATCACGTCCGCGCCGATGGCATGACCCACGGCAGTTTTGTGATACAAATAGTTTGTGGTGTGGTCTGAACCGTCTGGCTGGATTTGCGAAGTCGGGAAAACGTAAGCGCCCGCAAACCATTTGGCTTGCTTGCCCCGTCCGCCTAACGGCATTTCGCTTTCAGGAACATAATCCGCCGAAGCAAATTTTTCATCCTGCAGAAGTTCAGTCCATTCTTGCATACCAACGGCGGCAAAAAGCATCCCGTCGTCAATAGGCACGTCACGGTCACCCAACTCGGAAATACCTGCCAAAAGTTTGGCAACACTCATGCCCGTAGTTCCCACGACGATAGAGTTGGTAGCCCCCGACATTGCCGTAAGAATAAGGTCATCAGTCTTACGGCCCAGAGCAAACGCACCAGCATCACTAATGATTTGCTTTTCAGGCGTGTTGGATTTTAGAAGGTCAAGCTTGTCAGCCCAATCACCCGCGTAATAGTCCACCAGTGTTGCAGTTACCGTACTGTGGTCTGCATTCATGACAGGAACTGTACCATGTTTGGACTTCGTTCCAGCCACACCCAGACCCACTTTCGGGAACTGTACTGTTGAACCTTTAACGTTGTTGACTGTACGGACTGTACCACGCAGTTTAGAACCTTTCCGCTGGTAGGCGGTATGGACTTCTGCTTCGTACTGCTTGATATAATGGTTGTCAATAGTTTGAGACATTACTCAAGTTCCTTTCAGATTTAAAGTTAAAGATTGAAGCCTCGTTCTGCTTGGATTGTCCCTTGCGGGGTCCTGACCTTCCCTGTCCGTGGGGTCCTAGAGGCGGGATTGTCCTTGCGGGTCCCTTGAGTGGATTGTCCCTATTTTGGCGGGTAAAGCTTTTTAAAGCCTTCCGACACTTGTTGGCGAACCTTATGATGATCGGGATGACTCTCTTTCTCATAAGCTTCTGTTAACATCATAGCACGAAGTTGCGCATCTGACAAGTCGTCCGAAACCGTAGTTTTACCCTCGGGTGGCGGGGTCTGAACCGACATGCGCTTGCGAATTGCATCTAGGGCCAAAACAGCTTCTTTAGTGGTCGCCGTGGACTGCAAACCTTGATACTCCTCGGGAGTTAGCATGTTTTTGAAGAACGTCCGTACTCGGGAGATAGTTTCTATGGCTTGTTTCTCTCCACCTAACGCTTCAATTTCCGCTTTTTGGGCTTCAATTGCCGAACCGTTAACGTGTTTGATGAAAAATTCGAACGCGTCTTGGGCGCGGGCTTGGCCCCATTTCTTCTCTTTCGCAAACTCTTTAAATTGAGACAACATCGGGTCGTCCGCGTCTACTTCCAGCTTGTCCTTAAATTCTTCGGGGATTTGGAAATCATAATTTTCAGGGACTTCTTCCCCCTTACGCAAGCGGGTCAATTCTTTTTCAGCTTCACCATAAGATTTGGTCAATTCTTCAAGTCGAGGCTGGCCTTTTTCTGCGTCCCAAAATTTCTCGGGTATGAATTCAGGTCTAGTAGCGGGTTCGCCTTTATCACCGCCGCCATCGCTAGGCGGGGCAGGGTCCTGTCCTTCGGGGGTTGTACCCCCCTCTGCGGGTGCTGGTGTTTGGTCATCGGTTTCGGCTCCTAGGTCCATCAAGTTTTCATCGGCCATTGTCGTTCTCCTTCTCGGGTTGGGGTGGTTTAAGTGGGGCATCGGCCATGCGTATTAACTCTTGGTAAACACTATGTCGACCAAGGTTCCATTTATCAACCATCGGGTCGGTAGTCGGCTGAAACACACCTTGTTTAGCCAATCTTATGGTCAATAAATTCTTTAATTCCTGCCCCATAGGCGATTGCATAAGAGCAGTAAACAATTCATTTATACGTATTTGTTCGGGTGTAGTAATCGGTTTGTTATCCATTGATTACTCCTTCCACTAGAGCGCGACCTGTATCGCCGCCCTCGGCAATGGACTGGCCCGCCATTTTTTGAATTTCAAGCAACTGGTCGCGGGACGGCAACAATTTTTGAGACACGCCCATTTTCTCGGCGACATAGTGTACGTATTCTTCTGGTTTCACCGCCATCGCGCCTAATCCAGGAGTGTGTGCGTTCATACGGGCGAGGAAACCGTCCAAGGAGACCAAATCATCATCATTTTGGGCTTGAGCGATTGGGGAAGTATAACGCAGAGTAATATACCTTCCGTCAATCTCGAACGGGGGCAACATTTGTTTAGCTTGCCACATTTGAGTGGTAGAACGGACAAAGTTTGTGAGGAATTCTGTTTTACAGCGACCGAAATTCGGGCCTACTCGGCGGGACAACCTAGATTGGCGCAAGGCAACCTCGCGGGACGACCGCACAGCCGCATCAAGAGGGGCAAGGTAATCATCAAAAAGCTTGCGGCGTATGGACTGACGTAGGTCGTTCAACACCAGTTCTGATACGTTGAAATCGCCTGACCGTTCAAGGGCTTCTAGCGATTTACCATAAGCCCCTCCGTTGTATGCCACGGGAATAATAACCCCAGGGGCAATCTCGATTGTTTCAGGGTTGAGAACCCCGTCATCCACCGCCGTCCAAAGGCCCGACACCGCAATGGACGCGTTCTGCAACACGAGTTCAACCACGCGGTCTGCCGTTTTCGCGTCAGGTAACGCATTGATAATAGGCCCGCGACCGTAAGTCTCGCCCGACACAACCGACCATCTGAAAACAATCCAGTTATTGTAAAGCATTTCTTTACTAAAGATTTCATCCCCTTTATGGAGACCTTCGTGTTCGCCTTTAGAAACAAAGACCTTGTACATGATTTTCTTTAAGTCGGGGTCGTAGTAAGTCGCTTCAATAACGGTCACTTCATAGTTATTGCTACCTCGGGGATCGTTATCCTCGGTGTAGGTAGATTGGGGCCAATTAAGCTTAATCTGGCGCGGTTCTAATTTGAATTCACGGAACGTAGTGTCTACAAAACCTTGACGGCCTTCTAGGATGTACAACTCGAAAGGAGGGCTAGCGACAAATGTAGCAGGAGAGCCGTCGTCATAATCCCTAATTCCCAAGGAAGCAGTACCCACGGCGAGGTCGTAGAAACACTGGTTAATCTCGGTGTCAAAATTCGTTTGCCATAGCAATTGAAACCAACGTTCCGAGACTGCATCCAGAAGGGCTTGTACTTTCTCTTTCTGCGCCTCAGGTACTTCCACCCCCGCCGCAAAAGTAAACCATCGTTGTTCGGGAGGGGTAAAACCTTCATGCATGAAGTTGGCAAAATTAACCGTGCTGTCCGCCAACGTGCTATCGAATAAATCTGAATTCTTGGACACCCCCGCTGTGGTGTAATTAGCCATATCCCTGTGTGGTACGCCATATCGGTACGCATCTCGGATAAGCGCGTCCCAATGGCGGCGTTTCGTCTTAGCGTGTTGAAACAGTGCGAGTAATTTATCCGTTTGCATTTGCGCCTAAACTATCATCGTCGTCGGACAGTAATAATAGGGAGAAACGAGAAGAAGAACGTTTCCGACGTGATTGATTTTGTGCAATAATTTGTTCTTGAGATAATTTTTGTTTCGCCTTAGCATCAGCTTCGCGCTTTTCCGCTTCTTCTCTAGAACGATTAGCCTCTGCAATGGCCGCGCTGTTATCAGGTTTCTTCGGCTTGGACATCTTCTCCCCCTTTCGTAGGTATTCGAGAATATTGGAACATGTTAAGCCTATGTTTGACAATATATCGGTAAAGTTGTTTCGGGGTGAACACAAACGGATTGCGTATTGCTAGAAGCTGTCGAACTAACTCTACGCATGTCATTGGCCCTATTCTCCACAAATACCGAGGGTCTATTATACCGTTGGCGGGTAAAATTTGATGTCCTTCCTGTACCAAAATGTCTAACAACCCCCTCGGATTTTGTTCTAGAACCAAAAAATCAGGGTAAAAACGAACCTGTAGCCCGTTCGCGGTGGCATCGAGGCCCATCCAGCCGTCGTCCATGGGGGTCCGTGTGACCGCCCAGACATGTCGCATACCTGCCGAGGTACATCTATCCCACAGGCGGGGCCTCCTGCCCTCCCTGTCCTCGAAAACAACCCACCACGTTACGTCCGTGATAAGGGGTTGAACCCAGTTTTGGCTTTGAAAGTCTTGCCCGTCTTCCAATTTTTACCCTTTCCTGTTACTTCTTTACCGTAGCCCGCCCCACAGAGTGCGTATTGCCGCGCATCATGTATGTGGGAGAATTTTGATTTCTTATCAGGCTTATCATCATATAGAACTGAACCCCCTGTCATATTTATTCGTTTATATCTGTATCCTGTTTTGAACCCTTTCTGGGTCATCTTCATAGTGGGGGATAGTTGGTAACCCGCTACCCCATTAGGTAGCAACAATTCTAAAGGCTCCCGACCTGCTTCAATGCGGGTATAAGCATTATTTGTGGGGGCGGGTTTGATTTTTATGCCCTGCCCTTGGAGTATCTCGAACGATGATTTATCCTCATTCTCGGTCGGGTTCATACCAGCAGGGTCCCCATAGAAGTCGAATTCGGACAATTGGTGGTCGGGAAACGCTATTCTAATCTCGCGCTTAATGAGGCGGGCAAGCGTCTTGGTCCCCACGCCACTCGTCACAATTTCATGCAACCCGCGCCACTGGCCGCGCAAATCAGGTTGGCCAAAATAAACAGCAGGAGTGCGCCCGAAGTCAACTCCTGCAATAATCCGTTTGCCTTTGATAGCTTTCAGTGGTTCCTTGGCCAAATGTACGTCATCGCTGTACTCGGGGTAAACTACTTTCCCGTCCACTGTAGTACCATACTTATTGCCTACGTAAATCCTAATGTGGGCATTTGTTTTCCCTTGAATGATGTTGGCATAGTAATCTTTGGCTAGGTTCTCTAAGTTTTCCGCGTTGGGGTTCAAGTGCCATTTGGTTTTCCCATCGACTTTGATTTCAAAGGCGGCGGGCGGTTGAGTGAAGAATTCCCAATTATTCGGGGGCACAAATCCTTCCCACTCGGGCAGTTCGGGCACGGGTACATCTCCCGCATAGATAGGCCACCAATGTTCATCGTCAGGCGGGTTGGTGTCCATAATTACCCCATACCATGTCGGCCACTGGTCCCAAGGGATGTTTGGCGGTCGGTCCTTCTGGCTCGGGTAGCGTCCCACGCGGTCAATGGCCTTAGTGATGACATCAATATGCATCTCGCGGGCCTCGTTAAAAAAGACCCCCGTCAGTTCGAGGGAAAGCACTTTCTTCGCGTCCTGCGGCTTGTCCATCGCTATAAAATAAACTTCGGCTTCGATATCGTTATATTTAAAGTGATAACACATAGGGATTTTGCGGATTAACTTACCGAAAGTGTCTTCGGGGAACCAATCTAACCACGTCTTAATGGTCGTTGTTTCCAACTCGGGGTATGTGTTACGGATGATGACCCATCTCGATTTGCGAATTCCTTCGGCGTTCGGGGCTTGGTTCGCCATCTTCATAAATATTTCAAGACAACAGCCCACCGATTTGCCACTCCCGATAGGCCCTCTTATCCCCCGAACGTGCGCATTGGACCGATGGAAGCGGGACAGGGTAGGACTGGCGTTATAATTGATTGACTGGTCGCTCATGTTTGGTCCATGTCTATCGCTTCTACGTCGATTTCCTGTTTATCAGGGGCCAAATTAATATTCACCGTGACTTTGCTCTTGTTTTTCCCGCCCCCTGCGTTGTATCCGCCCTTGATACGTGCTAATTTATCCCATGCGCCTACCCGTGCCGCGTGGCTAACTGTTTTATCGTCTTTCCCATCAGGCATGCGGGTCGCTTCGGCTTTCAGACCCATGATGATTTCCTCCATCGTCACATCCACTTGGTCCGTCATCTTTTCCAACCTGCGGGCGATGTACTCGGACACGGGATGGCCTTCTTCCAACCAGTCGTGCGCTTGCCTCATGGGTATTCCCGTAGCGTCTGCCGCATCCCCGATATTCATTTGTTTAAGGAAAAAGTGGTTTACAAATGCCACTTGTAGTGGCGAGAGCCTGTTGTTCATTTCCGCCGCCAGTTTAGCCCTATGCTCGATGGCTATTTCCAGCGGTTTCTTCTCAAATTCAGTATTTTTACTTAAGTCCGATGTCACTGTAATCCCTCATTGGTAATCTATAATACGCGTTTTCGTTCCCTATGTCAAGCCCGTAATAATCCCACGGGCCTTTTTCTAAGTCTATAACCCCCTCTTCATGCATTTCACGTAAATCTTCAATACGCTTACGCATCTTGGGCTTCGGTATGCAATCCTTCCCAGTCCGTTTCTTGGGCCAATGGACGCGCCGAAAAGCACTTCTTTGACTGTCGCCACGGGCTATCAACCAACAAACATACTCTTCATGTACCGTTATAAACCCTTCGCGGGTACACATCAAATAAACGCAGTAACCTTCGGGTCCTCGGCTCGGGCCGACATACCCTTCTCTATCGCACCACCGCCCACCATAAAAGGGGTTGGCCGCGTTGCGCTCGTTTCTGCGCTTCGTGTGACCTGCCATACCCATATTATACCACGACAAGCGACACGGGCAAAGGGTTTGGGAAAACGTTATGTATGTAGAGTATGTGTAGAGTATGACGAACGGCTCATACTCTACGGCCCAGAACCAAAGAGAGCCGCCGCGCAGAGCCGACCTGTAGAGTATGTAGAGTATAATTCTCCCCCCTTTATATAAGAATTTTAAGAAAAAAAGGGGTACATAACGTCGTGTACACGTTAGAAGAGTTCGAACCATACTCTACATACTCTACATACTCTACATATGGGCCAAGGATGAAGAAGGACGCGGGCTGTGAGGTGTAGAGGGTTAGTTTACTTCATACTCTACAATACTCTACATCTGGAAAACAGTGAATTCGGATTTCGGCGAAGCGGGAACGCAACCTATATACTGGTGGGGAATAACCCCCCGTGTCAAAAACCGCCCGTCCCCGACGCGTTTCGCGGGTCCTCCCTCCCTCGGCGCGGGGCAAGCACCCCCTCCTACGGGCACAGGCATGCGGGTTTCACGACACGCGCCACATACACCCGCTCTCGCGGTTTTTGACCTGCAGGTATGTCACCCCGTCCCGTGTCGCTTGGCCCGCCTCCAGCCTCCGCGGAAACCGCGCCCCCTCGTGGGCGTTTCGTGCTTGCGTGCTCCCCCGTGCGTCTGCCCGTGTCGCCCGCTATGCACCTACCTGCGCCCTCGCGTGCCATGCGTCCTCGTGCTCCCGCACCCCGCCCTTGCGTATCAGCACATGGCACGCGCACCGCACGACCCGAACCGCCTCGATGTTGTGCACCGCACAACCCCACAAGCCGCGTCCCGCCTCGCTTTCCGCTTGTCAACCCCTCGCTTTTTGTGCGGTGCACAACATCCGACGCTTGACACCGCTTTCTCGCCGTGGTAGGATGGTTGTATCGGTTGGGCATCCCGCCCCGCCACAAGAGAACATATAGGAGACCGCTCATGACACAAGAGACCGCACCAAACGCCACCCCGTGGACCGTGACCCTTGAGGGGGACGGCTACGAGACCCTGACCGTGGAAAACCCCACCCCGTGGGAACGGCAGAAGCTGACCATGCTCCTTGCCCTCGTGGAAACCGCCTCAACGGGGCTGGGCCACGATAGCCCCGTGATAGAAGACCCCGAAGAGGAACCAGAGATAACCGTGCACGGATACGAAACGGTAGAAGGACACCTCAAAGCGTGGCTTGACACGTACCTAAGCGACCTGTGACCAGACCTGCGGGGGTTATTTGGCCCCCGCTAGCCTGACCATAAGGCAGGAAAACATGACAACAGATAGGAGAACCGTCATGAAACTAATCGCAACCCTAATAGACTACACCACAGGGGACCACGTCGTGCTCACTCAAGGATACCTCGGCACCCAAACGGGGAAGGGGGACTACGCTGCATATCGCGGGACGCTGGACGACTGCGACCATATCATCGCACACACGGGGGATAAACTTGGAGCCCGCGAAGCCGTGGAGCTTTTCCCGAAGTACATCCAAAATGAAGAGGACTACAGACGATGACCGCCGAACAACAACTAGCCGAAATATATGAGGCCCTCGTGGGGGACAACGGACAAACCCGTTACACGCACGAAGAAATCATAGAAGAAATAAACCGCTTAAAAGACCTAGACGGAGAATAAACATGGACCACACAACCCGCATCGCGTACCGCCGAATGAACGCCCCGCGTCCCTTGCCTCTTTACGTCCCCCTACAGCTAGGGGACGGGGAATGGACCGTTCTAGAGGTCCCCACCAAAAAGCACATAGGCGAATACACGTCCGCCCGTGACGCGTGGGACTGGATTAACGAAACCATAGGCAGGAATAAGGGTACTTGACACGGACCCAATGCCTGTGATTAACTAGGTTTAGATAGGAGAAAAACCAATGCCGACCACTTGGAAACAGCTTTTGCTGATGACTTTAGAGGGAATTACTTTCCTCGTCTTTATCGCCATGCTACTTGGACTTGTAACTTTTGCATGTGTAGCAATACACGGCAACGCTTGCCAGTGATTTCAGCGGGGGAGGGGTCACCACCTTGGCCCTTCGTCCGAAGCAATCACGCTTCATTAACGTAACCATGCACAGATAGGAGAATGCTATGAATAACGTTGAAAAAATGACCCTCGAACAAATCAACAACTTGTTGACTGCCAGAGGTATGAACCGAGAGTTTGCGCGGATTGACCACGCCCGCAACTTCATTAACAAGCTTATTGAGGAAGGAAAAATCAAGATGAGCGACATCAAAACCACCGAGAAGGCCAAAGCGGAGAAAAAACCCGCTAAAACGGTCGAAGCGAAAAAAGAAGCCCCCACGTACACCTTCGCGGAAAGCAAGTACAACGGACGCGCCGTGTTCACCCCTGCGGGTAAAGGCGTTATCACAGGGCAAGACGAAACCGCTAAACGCTTTCGCGTCAAGCTTGAAAACGGAACGACAAAAAACTACAAAGAGAGTTCAGTACGCTTTAAAGCCGTTAATGACCAATACCGTGAAGGATACCAACACGACCGCTCCGTACGTACGGATAGTGGTTCAATTTCCATCCACTGCGGTGACAACGTTGCCGAAGGCTTACTTGGCTTGTCCGAACAGGAAGTAAAGCAAGTAGCGTTGGAAAACGGCCTTGAAACCCGCTATAACGGGTGGGTTGAAAAAGACCTTAATGCGGGCATGCTCCGCATGAACGTAGGTAACGTGTTACGCGGTAAAGTACGCCGCAACGAACAAGTTACCATCCTTGGCGATGACGTGAAGACCGCTATTGCGAAACGCAAAGCCGCTAAGCCAAAAAAAGAGGACAAAAAACCCGCTAAAACGGTCGAAGCAAAAAAGCAGAAAGCCGCCTAACCCTTTCCCCAAGACTGGCGGGCCACCGTGCCCGCCTCTTTTTTGCAACAGATAGGAAAACAGCAAATGCCCACACGCCGAAATTTACTTCACGTATCACAAATAGACGCTTTCGTGTCGTGGTGTCAACACGAAGGATATAAAAGTAAATAACAAATGGTATCCGATATATGTTCGAGACCGAACACACGCGGGCGGAGACACTGTACACGCCTCCATTTATGGCCCTATAATAGGGTTAGTACAAAAATTTAAACATGCGTAGAGTATGTAGAGTATGTAGAGTATGTAGAGTATGTAGAGTATGTAGAGTATGCGTAGAGTACGACCAGATACTCGTACTCTACGCCCTTGGCGCGAAGAAGGACGGGCCAGAGAAGACTAGTGTAGAGTATGT
>Ga0210043_1000684_pt1 | contig 35053 bp, 45 predicted proteins | sample CryGeymet201501t_FD_183990 | JGI IMG/M metagenome (GOLD analysis project Ga0210043, IMG submission 183990) | Groundwater microbial communities from Crystal Geyser aquifers in Utah, USA - Crystal Geyser metaG 2015-01t (SPAdes) (version 2) | ecosystem: Environmental > Aquatic > Deep subsurface >... | reverse complement strand
ACTGGTTACACAGGTCCGAATGGAGCAGCCTCTACTGTAACAGGACCGACAGGCTACACTGGTTTTACTGGTTACACAGGTCCGAATGGAGCAGTTGGGGCCACAGGTCCTACTGGATATACAGGTTATACTGGACCCAATGGCGCGGCTTCTAATGTAACTGGCCCCACAGGATATACTGGGCCAAACGGAGCTGCTGGTGCGACAGGTCCTACTGGTTACACAGGACCAGGAGGAGCGGCTGGAGCGACTGGCCCGACTGGTCCGAGTGGTATTTCAGAGCCTTTCTTTATTGGCGGATATACAACTAATTTTGTATTCGTGTATTCAGACGATATTTCTAATATGTCTTTTGCTGATAATGGAGCGACAAAATATGTAAAAATAAATGTCGGCTCGCAATATACACATTTCTTAAAATATCTTGGTGGTAATGCTCAAACAATAGTAATGACAGACATCTGGGCTTCGGCGACAGTTATTCATTATGCGATGACAGTTGATGGATACGTCTATGTTCTTTTGGGCGATGGGACTAATGGTAAAATATTTAGGTGTGCTACATCAAGCGATATATCGTCTGCTTTAAACTGGGCAGAACTTACAATTTCAGGAACGGCGTTGGTAAGTGCGGATTTCTTTATTGGATATGGTGATGGGAAATTTTGGATTACAGACCAATCAGCAACAGGGCTTAGACCATACACTTTATCGGGGACTACTTTAACTCACGGAACGGATATTACGATTACTGGCTCTCCTTATTCCGCTAAAACAAAGGTAAATGAAAATGGTATTTACGCAAGAGCTGGTTCTGCCCCGTATGTAGTTAAAGCTGGGTTTAATGGAACTCTAACAGGATGGCAGGCTATCGTGGCCGACCTTCCAGGGTTTTGTTTGCCAACATCGTTTTATCTTTGGACTTACGGAAGCGATGGTTCTGTCATCGGTGTTCAAAAAGCAGATTAAAATGTAATCAAAATATTATGGAAAAATTAAAAAAAGTCTGGGATGGTGTCGTGTTATTTTTCAACACAACAAAGCTCGGACACTTCATTAAGTCATCTGTCTTATCTTTCACAGGTATTTTCTTCGGGATACTTTTTGCCAGTCCGATAATCAATGAGCTGTTTAATACGAGCTTTCCGACCATTCAGCAACTAACTGATGTCTGGCCTGTGGTTATTGATGCTTTTTACCGCTCTATCTGGGCCTTCATAATGGTCCAAATTGGAGTATATAAGTATAGCTCCAGTGCGGTAGAAGTTAATAAACCAATCGTAAAGATTGATAAAAAATAATTTATGTTTGGATTATCTTGGCCAGAAATATTTGTGATAGTATTAGGAACAGTTACGCTTATTAAAACAATTTTAGATTTTAGTAGTGGAATTAAAGATCCAAATATAAAACAAGACTCTGAAATAGCTTCAATTAAACAGGGATGTGTTTTCAAGCATACCGCTCTAGATACTTTGATGGATGAACGAATTGGCCATATAAACGATAATATTGCCTCCCTTAACAAGACACTGCTGCTATTGCAAGAGAATGACATAAAACATATTGAGATAAGACTGACTGATCAGGACAAAAGTTTGGCTAAATTATTTACAATCTTAGAGGAGAGGCTTCCTCGAAAATGATATGTTTATATGTTATTTAATTTTCGCAATAGCTTTCTACACCGCAATTTTCTACGACTGTAATCTCTGGTGGTCTTTATTAGTAGGATTTATAGCCTTTTTAATATCAAGCATAATTCAAATAATATGGACAATGAAGAAAAAATAATTCCTCAGGGGGCAATAACCCCAGTAGTAAAGCCAACAGATTTCGAATTTGGTGGAATGTCTGGAATTAAAAAGACTATTCTTTTTGAAAATGGCTGTTTAGTTAATATTCCAGTATTTGAAAGCCAGGTCGGTGTTTATTTTGATGATTACGGATGTGTTTCTAGGTCTTTCGCAAATGCAATCGAGATTCTTCTAGACAGGATGATTGAACTTGGTTTGCTTTCCGATGGTCATATTAATTGGCTCAGAAATAATGGTTACATGATCGTTAATCGAGTTAGACTTTCTAATCGGTGGCTAGTTGTCAGAAGCGGAACCGATCCTAATTTCGGGAATAGAGGAGATATCGTGGCAGGATATGCGCGTCATTTTGGTCTAGCGCCTCTTTTATTATGTGATTGGAATATGGGAGATCGAGATCCTTCTGTAAACAATAAAGAAGCTTATTATAATGCCGCGACTATTAATCCGAAGGCTGATGAGGTTGCTGCTATATTTGCAAAGTTATTTGATATACAATATGAATGGGTCAGTGTCCCTGACTTCGAAGAAGCATCGAAGGAGGGAGTGATCCAGGTTTATACAAAAGCTTGGTATAGACTCCCTAATGGAAAATATTATAACCCAGTCCCAGGAAGCTCAGGACATGCGATAGATTTCGGCCAATATTCAACAATATCTATCATTGACCAATATGATCCTCAAGTAAAAGAGATGAGCAAAATGGAGGATTTTTATCCGCTAGGTTTAAAAATTAATATAAGCCAAAAAAATATGATAAAGCCAACTATCGCAAACAACACATTAATCCAATTAGTTTCCGCTCCAGGAGGATTTGGTCTTTACTTGGATGGAAATATAATTGTCGATGACTTAGAAAAGGTTCTCGCCTCTTTCATGGTTAGAAATAATGGAAATACAGGAGGCAAAGTCATGCCTCTAGTCATGGAGCAGTGGGAAATGTTTCCTAAAGTTAATTTGAAATTAGAGCCAATACAATAATATGTTAGAAAAACCACTAATATCAATAAATAAGTTTTCTGGTTCTGGCGAGGGCGGAGTCTTTTTCAACGAAGGATTCATACCAGACGAAGATAACGGAGCATCAGTGCTTAGAGAAGGCCTCGGTAGCCTTAAAGGGTTTGATAATGCAGATGCTAATTTTGGAGATCCTAAACCCTATGTGGCTGATATCCAGGCTGTTAAATATGTTTTAGGGTTAAACGGAAATAGTGTTTATAAACTATGTTTCGATAGTCAAGGGTCCTTCTATCTAAAAAATTATCTTTTAACCACTTTTAATAATGGATATATTGGAAAAACTCCGACTGTCGGAAACTATACATTTTGTCAGAAGCCCGATCTTCATGAAATGATCAGTGGGAATATTCTTTTTACAAACAATATAGCGATGGGCCTTTTGATTAGAGGAAAAGTAAAAACTGGGTCATCTACTACTACGATTATTGACTCAGCTGGAAGAAACTTTACTACTTTGGGAGTAACTACTGATGATTATGTTACCAATTTAGTAACTGGCGCTAATTATGCTATCACAGCTATCGGAAACGGAGATGCGACTAACGATAAATTAACTTTCACTGCCAGCGGAGCTTTAGCCAATACAGCTAACGATGAATTTATAGTTATTGTGCATCAGAAGTTTGATTTTACTAGCGGAGTTACTTTCCCTTTGTTTGTCGGCCAACCAAGTAGAAATTATTGGTCCAGACAGATAAAACAATTTGGAGATAATTATTATGCTTTGAATGGCGGATATATCGCAAAACTATCTTCGGATGAATCAACTTTTGCTGCTAATCATAAACTTCTGCCAGCTGGGTTTCAGGCCACTTGTTTTGATACCAACACAGACAGAATGTTAATCGCGGCTCGATCCATCAGCCAAGGGTTCAGATTATTACTATGGGATGGATATTCCGATGGTTTTAACAACATTTTGGAAGTGGATGACGAAATAAATTGTGTAAAAAACTATAAAAATGGATGGGTTTTCATTCTAAATAGCACTATATATTTTACAGACGGATATCAGATCCAAGAGTTGCAAGCTTATTCTGGGAAATCTTTACTTAATTACACTTCGATCCAACCTAGAAACTTTAACGGAATAGAAGTAATCAATGAATCAATCGTTACTTATTCTAGCAGTGTGGATTATGCTCGCGCCATGCCTGGTGTTTATGTTTGGAATAGAAAATTCGGATGGAGCTATACTCCGATTATTTATAAAAGTAGATTATACGGGATCCCTACTGGAATATTTTTGAGTAGCTATGCTTCTAACTCTGCTTCTTATTTCCGACCAGGGATTGATGTCGGTTTGTCTGGAGGGTTAAGCTCTCTGAGAGATAACTATTCCTATGGGAATGGATATCTGACTAGATCATTTATGTATTTTATTAAGCTCCCTTATAAATCTCAGATAAAACAAATTTCTTTGAATGTCGGAGTGGATAATAATATAGCAGGGGATATTTCTTCTTATCAACAAACTAAAATTTCAGTTAATGTCGGAGCTGGCAAGGGGAATATAATGAGTTTTGTTCAAACAACCACCACTCCATCGACCACTACGATTTCGGTAAATGGGACTGTCAGATCTGGGACTGTCGGAGATGAAATTCAGTATGTTAATACTATTTTAGCTGGGGAAAGGACATTTATTACCAGTATTGCCGAAAAAGGGACCGCAAACGAGGTGTGGACAGTGAGCCCTGCTCTTAGCTCTTTACTGGCGGCCTCCTCTAATTTGAAAATAATTAGGGTAAAAAGCACGAAGCCATTATCGAAGACTATCAGTATAAATGATTTCGGAGATCCAATTTTATTCAATATTGATCAAGGTTTAATTTCTGATAAATTGTTTATTGAAATAATTGTGCATGGGATAGCTAGCTCCTGCCCGATTTCTATAAACAGTATTGATATTTATTAATATGGAAGAAAAAGATAAAATTCAAAATGTTCAACTCCCAGTAGATAATAAAATATTATCAACCGAAGAAATGCAGGGGTTAGATAACGCGACAATCTTTGATAAATTAAGAAGATTGAATTTGAAAAATACTAATGCCCCTACTCATACCCCTCAGAGTTTTCAGGAGCAATTTTATCTTCAAGATGGCGGCTTCTTATGGGTGTATATGAATGGAACTTGGGTAAAAATTAATCCTACACCAGCGACTCAAATCGCGGTAGGCTATGGGGCTAGTCCAACATCAAACGGAACTCAGGCTATAACAGGAGTAGGATTTACCCCTAAGCTGATCCTAGTATATGCTAATAAAGTAGATGATCCTGACCAATACACAATTTCTTCCCATTCTAGAGGACACGCATCAACCACAGCCGATCCTTATTGTCTGATATATTTTTATAGAGCAGGAGCTATCAATAAGGATATGCAATCAGCTTCTGCACATTTAGTAGATTTAATCGGAACTGATGGAGCCAGAAAAGCAGTCGCAGATTTAGATAGTATAGATGCAGACGGATTCACTTTTGATTGGACCACGACTACAATCGCCTGCGATTATATGTGGGAATGTATAGGTTAATAATAAATAATTAAAAATATGGCTATTAAATTACCAACACTAAATAATAAAATACCTACTTTAAATACCAGCGGACCTATCAAGTATAGTTCTCCTGCTATTTACTCTCCTGGGACTCCAGCTCCTCAGTTAAATACCTCTGCTGCTGCTCAGGCTAACCTTTCTTCCCTGTTAAAAGGATCAGCATTGAATTTGAATCCCAGTGTTATAAAAACTCCGCAACCTTCGCTGACTCCTTCGTCAGCCATTCAACCAGTAAACAGCGGAGCTTCTTTCTCTGTGCCTACTGCTCCTACAAAATCAATTTATCGAGTTGGTAACGATATCTATGATGCTGCCACTAATACTAAGATCCCAGATGTCGCGACTTTAGTTTCTCAATATAAAGGCGCTAAAGATTTGGGCCAACGACCAGATTTGTTAGTAAGTCCGACAGCTATTAATACAGATAATTTAAATCAGAATGTTACAGATATTAAAACACCAGAATCGACTGTGCCTAATTATGATTTAGATCCTTATTACGCTGGGCTTAAAAAACAGCAAGAAGAACTAAAAGCCTCGGCTGATGCTATGGCCGCAGAAAGAAAATCTTTGATTGATAATTACGGAGCTAATATCGATAAATACGGACAGCTCGGGATTCGTCAGTCAGAGTTGTTAAAAGAATCTGGATTCCCAGAAATGCAAAAGAACTTAGCCGATTTAATGACCCAGATATCTGCCAAAAACTCAGTTTTTGAAAGAGCTAGTGTCGATAATACTGGCCGAGCTGTTATGTCTTCTATGATTGGTGGTCAAGAAGGCCTGATCCGAAGACAGCAAGCTGCGGAAGTAGGCGCTCTAACCTCAATGGCGCAAACTATTCAAGGTAATATCGCGACTGCACAGCAAACTGTTTTAGATACTGTAACGATGGAATTCCAGCCGATAGAAAACGAAATCAATAAATTAAAAGCTCAAATAGATCTTAATTATCAAGATTTGACTTCGGCTCAGAAGACCCAGGCCGATCAGCTGGTAACTGTTTTGAATGAAAGAACTGCGCTAGTAAATCAAGCCAAAGATGATCGTAATGCTGTTCTAAGTGTGGGCCTAGAAGCTGCTAAAAACGGAGCCACTGCTGATGTTCTAAACAAGATCGCTACTGCGAAGACTCCAATGGATGCGCTAAAGGCCGCAGGGACTTATCTTCAAACAAATAAATTTACTCCAATCACAGGGACAAACTTTGTTCTTAATAATGTAACTGGAGAAATTACGACAATACAGGCCTCTGAGTCTGATACTAGCTTCGGTGGCGGTGGGGCGGTTACAATCCCACAAAATACTTTAGCTTATAGGAATAATAACCCAGGAAATTTAAGATTTGTCGGTCAGGCTGGAGCAACTCAAGGAGAAGGAGGCTTTGCCAAGTTTGCTACTCCAGAAGCAGGCTACGAAGCTTTAAAATCTCAAATACAACTCGATGCTTCTCGCGGACTGACTCTCGGACAATTTATTAATAAATATGCTCCTCCGACAGAAAATGATACAAATCTTTATATAAATCAGATATCTCAACAAACTGGAGCAAACGCGAATACGCCTATTAGTCAGATCAATATTGATACTTTAGCTCAAGCTATGGCTAAAAAAGAGAGCGGAACTTCAATTTCTGCTGGTGGTATGTCAGAAGGTCAGCAATACAATCAAGATATTCTAAGCTCACTAGATCCAATAGATCGACCTGCTTGGCTTTCAGCTACTCAAGAAGACAGAAATGTCGCTCAAGGTTTAGCTGAGTATAGGCTAGATATCTCTAAAGTTTCCTCCCTAAGAGGAAATAAAAGACAATCTATTATTAATCTCGCGCAGTTAATCAACCCAGAATTTGATATTAATTCTTATGCTCAGGTAACTCAGGCTAAAAAGTCTTTCGCTCCTGGTGGAAAGGATTACAAAAATGTGGTTTCTCTTAACACCGCGATTCAGCATCTTAAAGAACTAAACGATGCCTCGATTGAATTGGAAAATGGTGGTTTGAGATTATGGAATGCTATCGGAAATGCTACTTTAAATGCAGTCGGAGATCCTCGTATTACTAAATTCAAGACAGCCGCCACTGCGGTAGAAGGAGAAATGGCTAATGTATTTAAGGGGACTGGAGCTACTGATCAAGAAATCAAACAGTGGAGAGAAAATATCAGCTCAAGTAATTCTCCAGCTCAGTTGCAGACTTCAATTAATACCCTTTTAGAATTGATGAGAGGCAGACTCGAAGCTTTGGCTGGGTCATGGGAAACTATTATAAATCTTCCTAATCAACAACCGCCTCAACTTATTTCTGATAAATCAATGAAGATTTTACAAGAAATGGGGTTCTCTGATATTTTTTCTGGATATACCGCGCCTAATCAATCAACTTATTATCCGACAGGAGATAATAACAGCGGACAAACTTCCACTGGTTTAGGATGGCAGGTTATTCAATAATTAAAACTTAAAATATGGCTATCATAAAATTTTCTAATGGGACTCAGGTTAATTTTGATGGGAATCCAACCCCTCAAGATATCGAAGAAGTCGCTAATAAGCTAGGAATAAATCAACCTGCAACACCTGAGAAAACTTCTGAGGTGGCTCAACCTGGTTTTATTCAGTCTTTGGCCCAGGGAATAGCCAAGCCTTTTCTAAAAACTTTGTCTGCGCCATATACCGCAATTAAATCGGCTGTTCAGCTGGCCAAAGGAGATACCGCTGGCGCTAACAAAACTCTGACAGAGCCAATGAATTTTGGTTATTTCGGAAAAGTAGATCCTCTAGGAAAAAAAGTAGATCCGAATGCTTCGATGGGAAAGCAATTTGGCCAATTCAATAAAGAAATATTCGGAACTGGAACTGAGATTGGATCATGGTTTATTCCAGTCGGACCAGCCGCTCAGGGCCTTAAACAATTAGGGACTGGCGCTAGAATATTAAGATCTGTCGGCCAGGGAGCTAAAATAGGAGCCGAGGCTGGATCTTTAATGGGATTTGGTCAGGCTTTGCAAGAAGACGAGAATGCTTTCGCGGGAGCTATCAAAGGAGGTTTAGGCGGAGCTGTTTTTGGTGGCGCTATTGGCGGAGCTGGAGCTGGTTTTAGTAAGATCATCCAACCTATCAAACAAGATTTAACCAATTATATCGCTAAGGCTATCAAGCCTAGTTTTTCAGGTAAAATAGGGGATATTGCTTCTGGTAAATATTACGATGATGCTATCAAGGCTTTTGAGGTAATCGTGGATAACAAAGAAGCCATTAAACTAACTGACGAGCTTGGTAACCTGAGTAAAAAACTTCCTGAGAACAGACAAGAATTACTCCAGGCTATTCAGGATGTAAAAACATCTATATTCAAAAAATACAACGATCTAGCTGTCGGAGCTGGAAAAGAAGGCGCGACTTTCAATGCTAAGTCGATTATCGATGACTTGGTAAAAGTTACTGAGGATGTTTCTTATAACCCCCAGATCAGAAAGTATGCCAATGATTTAATATCGGAAATGAGCGAACTGGGAGGAAAAGCGCCTGAGGTTATTCAATCTAGAATAAAAGATTTGAATGAGAGCCTCGGTGGGTTCTTTGCAGGTCGTGTCGATAAAGCTAAAGCTCGCCTGGATGCCTCTGTGGCCTCCAAATTGAATCAATCCCTCGATGAGCTGGTAACTAGGATCACTGGGGAGGCTTATCGCCCTCTAAGGCTAGAATATGGCGCTCTTAAATCTATCGAAAAGGATGTCGCTAGACAGGTGGCGCTTGAACTACGCAGGAATCAAAAAGGATTAATCGACTTTACAGATATTTTTACTGGTGGAGATATTTTAGCTGGTGTGATCGATCCTACCAGTTTGATTAGAGGGCTTGGTGGCCGAGGGATAAAAGAGGTTTATAAATATCTTAATAACCCAAATCGGTATGTTAAAAAGATTTTTGAGGCTATCGAAAAACAGAAAGCAAAAACTCCTAAGATTTTAAAACCAGCGATGCCTAAAAACCCTAATGCTGGGCTTTTAGAAGCGCCTAAATATATCCCAGTAGGGGGTAAATACTCGACTTCTGACAAAGTCAATCTAGGATCTAAATTATATACCCAGGAAGAAGCTATCGCTCTCTTAAAAAAGCAAGGAGTTATCCGCAACACCGAATTAGACGGAATCAAAATCTATCCAACTAAAACTAACCAGAATGTCGAGGCCCAGCGCGCTCTGTTAGAAAGAATGAGTCCTGAGGAAAAAGCTACCTACATGAATTTTAAGAAAAATGTTTATATTGATTCCCAGGAATTTTCTGAGAAGTTTTTAACCCTGGAAAGAAAGTATGGGATCTTGTCTTCTTCTAACATCAAGTCTGATGGCCGCGCTATCGAAAAAGCCTACAATAAATACAACGGAAACTTTGAAAAGATTACAGACATGAATCGTGGCTACTTTGTAACTAGCGATTTCAATAAGACTCTTAATTTATTAGACGATATTAAAAAGGACTATAATGTTATTAAGATTGAGAACAGGCTCGAAGATCCGACTTTGGGATATCGAGATATTACTGTCAAAGTTAAACTAGCAAACGGAACTACTGGAGAAATTCAGATTATTCCTGCTAACATGGCCAGGGCTAAGAAAGCCAACCACATCCTATACGAGGAATCTAGAGTTATAAAAGAAGCGCGAGCAGTCAGGGATCTAACTTCTGAGGAGCGGATTAAGCTTTATGAGCTAAGTAAAAAACAGGATGCGAATTATAGCGAGGCCTGGTCTAAAGACAGTAAAAACTATATTCCAGTCAAGCAAAACTTTGTTGGACTTGACAAAAATAGATCCGCAGTATATAATATAAATGCTAACGCGAATAAATCAATTTTGAAAGACTTGGCCACGAAAGCTAACGAAGGCGGTTTTACCTTTAATATTAAGGGGAATTCTGACCTAGCTGGCAAGAGTGTCTATTCAGTTTCAATTTATCCAGAGCGCAGCAAGATATTTGATGGTAAAGTTACTCCGACTGATATCTATAAATTCATCAGAAACAATCAGGATCTTCTAAAAAAACCTGAAAATTCTATCGGTGGATGGTTAGACGAATCAACTGGACAGCTTTATTTAGATGTTGTTGTTACTCCTGCTGGGCTTGGTAGAGCTAAGATCCTCGGAGAAGAATTCAACCAGAAGGCTATCTATGATCTTGGCAAAGGACAGGAAGTCCCAACTGGAGGAACTGGAGAAAATGTTGGTCAATTCGGAAGTGTTTATGAGCGAGGGAAAAAGGTTAAAAAACTATTAAACGATTAAATATATGGAAAAAGCAAAAAGAATAGTAGTCCCTATAAGCGCGGAGGAAGTCGATAAGGTTTTGCAATCTGGTCCGCCTCAGGAAGAAAAGGAAGAACTTGATGAGGTTGGTCAAACAGAAAGCGCCATGACTCGGTTACTAGCTCCTGAGATGGGGATGCCTAGATTCTTTCTCCTCGATGATGAAATTCCAGTCAAATCAGAAATGATCGAAGACGAGGGATTGAGAATAACCGCTTATAATGACGGAGTAGAGCAGAATGGAAATTTTGTTATACAAAGTGTCATGGATGATAATGAATCACTAATTGAAATATCGGAAGAAGAATTCAAGCAACAAACTGATCAGACGGACAAGGCTTTAAGTGAATAACTTATGGCTGGCCTAAAGTGCCAGGTGGGATGCGAGTGGTCTAGATCAAAAGAAAGAGCTTTAACAGGCTCTTTTTTGTTTGTGGATAACTACCACTTGACAGGTGTATGCGACAGGTGTATACTTACTAAGTAATGAGGAAATAACCTCGAAAATAATAAACTATATGAAAAAATCACTCAGGGCCACAAAGGCCTACAAAAAAATGACTCGTTATATGGCATGCGCCATAGCGGAAGGATTCTGTGAGGGAGAAGGAGCTGGTCAAATTGAGAAACTGGCAGCATGGCAGTATTTGATCGACACGCATCTGTGTTGGAGCTTGCAAGGCTGGTATGGTCGGACCGCTTCTAACTTAATCGAAAATGGAGTCTTAGCTCCAGCTAAAGCTTAAATATATGGGACAATATTACAAAGGTAAAAAAATCGGCACTTGCGAATCAATGTATTATATGAGATTGAGCGAAGCGCAAGAATTAGCAAAGCAAGGAGCCAGAGATGATGACGGAATAACTTTTGAATCTTATCTGACTGACAACGCAACCATGTTTAGATTTCCTTTCCCTGATGAAGACGAAGGCATACCAGCTAACTGCCAGTATGATAAAGGATTCAATATTCCAGCTGGGGACTTAGAAGATGTTGGCCATTCAACAATCTGCGTAGGGAATACTCACAAAAACGGATTCCACAACATGAATATCATGATTCCCTGCCCTTATTCAAAAGATTTCAAAGACCTTATTCTTGACGGAAAAGTAAAACAAAGTAACGGAGGGGCTGGAGAACAATTTTTAACAGTTAGATTCCAGGCGATTAGAGATGGTAAAGAAAAAACAATATTTGAATGCTCTCGCTGTGGTCAATTACAAAGATTCTCTGACGATGATATCGATAAGATAAAAGAACGCGCCAAAGAATATTTCGAATGTTACAACAGAGAAGGTAAAAATCTTAGCTATAAAGGAGATCAAGGTTTATACGATCAGGCAATAAAAATAATTAATAGAATTAAATAACAAAAATATGTCTAAAGAAACTTTAATGACAATCGCAGAGTATGCAAAATACATCGGAAAGAGCCGCGCTCAGGTTTACATGGATATCAGGCTCGGCAAGATCAGTAACTTTATCACTCGGCCAGTCAAAACGCAATTATTAATTGTCGTTAATAAAAACAAATATGCGAAAAAATAAAACATACAAAAAAAGACTGACGAGATATCGCCAGGAAAAAAGAAGTCATGACTTTATGCTCGGAGGCTTCATCATCGCATTTATGCTCTGCGCAGGGTCAAATATGATCTATGATGTAATCACTGAAAAAAAAGAAGGCCCTATAATGGCCCAGGAAGAAATTCAAGGTATAAACACTCACGAAACATCTGAAAACATTGTGGCGGTGGCAAATATCCAGAAAAACGCCTATTCTAGCGCTGATTACGAGCAGTTATCTGACGGAACTAAGCTGATTCCTATTAAAACACCATATTTTGATGCTGAGGTCAATATTAGACTGGCATCCGAGCAGGCTTGCAAATATATCGGAGCTGAAAAATGGAGTGGAGAAAAACAATGCATTGAGGATCTTGTTGGGATTGCTTATGCAGAAACTAGATCATTCAACTGTAAATCTTCTGGAGATTCTGGAAAAGCTAAGGGATGTTTTCAAATTCATCTAGGATATCATCCTCAAGTTACAGTCGCGCAAGCAGAGGATCCTTTCTGGGCCGCTATCTGGACTGCGAAGCGATTAGTTTCTAAGGGCTACCCTAAATATAGATCTAATAGTATTATGGCTCATAATGGAACTCCTGGGACCGATAAAACTTTATCCTACCTAGCGACTGTTAATTCGATTGCTCTTAGGTAATTTAGATCTTTGAGTGCAGCGCCAGAGGCAATTCTTTCTTAGAATAATCCTTCTTTCATCACTGCTTATAAAGCATTTAAGGATTCTAAGAACATTGGGGATGCTAGTGTTATATAAAACACTTAACTCTTTATAGGTTAGGTGTTTTTTTGTAAAATCTTTACAGATTTTATTTTTATTAAGCATAGGATCTGGAGAAGGGATTCGAACCCTCGTTGCCTCTTGAAAGAGGAGGCCTGGACCACTAGCCGACTCCAGATTGTTTTATTTCTTTCTACCTGAAATCGATAAAACTGTGATCGAGAAAGCGATCAGATAGAACATTAATAATGCTCCCCATCCTGAGGCAGTTTCGGCATCCATTGTGGCGATTACTATCCATGTCAAAAGGGATAGAGCTAAGCCCACGATAGCCATGACTTTTAGAGTCTTCATAATTTTTGTATATTAATTTATAAAAGTTTTTTTTGGGGGGAGTTTAATCCTCCCCCTTTTTTTTGATTGTTATGTCGTATGAGTTATCCCACAAATTTTCATTTAGGAATTCAAGTATTTCCCAGGGAAATAAGTTTCCGAAAATTAGATGTGATAAATGATGAATTTTTTCATCTACTTTGCATACTCCATGTTTACTCTGTCCCTTTCTCCTTGATTTCGGAGGGTCGTAGTGATGACGATTTTTTCCCATGATTCAGCTCCTCCATTTTTTTAGTTAAAATTTTACGATCATTTTCTACCTCAGACCATCCTAATTCATAAATAGGATCGATCTTCCCTCCGCGAGAAAAATGATAATGGTGGATGATTGCATTTTCTGCCCTGGTTTTGAATTGGCATCTGGCCCAGAGCAAATTATCTACTCCGATATGGTTGAAATCTTCATCAAATATTTTTCCATCTAACTCAAGCACTACATAATCTCTGTTAATCATAAAATGCTCGCAGATATTTCCTTTATCTGGTAATAACTCCCCAGTGTTAAAAGCGATCAGATTATTCTGTCCTGTTTCTTTGACTGCTTCTAAAAGACAATCTGGAGTAAACTCGATGTCGTTTGATCCGTAAACAATCCATTTGTTTTTACTTTTCAGGAATAGGCTATTTAATCTTTTAGCGACTCCCATTCGAGGAGAGTCTTCCTCCGATAAGACTTCTAATTTATCTTTAGGGTATTTGATCATGTCTATACTATCCAGGCATCGTTTTAAGCCTTCTGGTCGGCCTAGAGTAGGGATGAGGATGCTAATAGTCGGAAGATCTTCTGGGTAGTCTTCATAGAATTTCTGCTCTTTTTTATAGGTTTCATTATCTGGACTTAATCGAAGGGCCTCGTTGAAATACTCTTTGCTTTTTTCGTAGTCCCCTAATCGGTAACAGACAGCATAAAGCATTCCGTAAGGGTAGTCCCCATAGTGGCTCATGTCATCAGCATAAAAACCAGAGTATTTTATAGGGAGAGATCCTTCTAAATAAAATCTAGCTTTGGGCCAGTCTTGTTTATCAAAAAAGTATTTTCCCAGTCTTAATAATGGCTCTCTGCGGTCAGAGCATTCTAAGTAGGCGCGCTGGTAATAATCCAGGGCTTCTTTTTCTTTCCCTAGTTGCATAAGACAATCTCCGATGAATATTAGAGATTGGCTTCTTTCTGCGGCCCACCAGCCAATAGTCAAATAGCGCTCAAATTCTTTGATAGCAGAATGAGTAAATCCTTTATACATTAATTCTCTGGCGAAGTAGTGAGAGTTTCTGTCTTTATTGGGATTTTCGAAGCAGTCTATTGCCAGGCCGACTAGATAACCTTTGCGATCAGTGCTTTCGTTTTGGTAGTGTTCTATTTTAACAATATCTTCTGATAATAAAGTTCTCTTAATTTCCATATATCTTATTATTAATATTTAACTTTATTTTCTTTTTATCGTATCTATTATGGCAAGTTACACATAACATAGCCCAGTGTTTTCTTTCTCTTTTATAAATTCCTGTTATATTCGCCCAAGCAAATTTTTTCTTTCCGTCTTTTGAGCAATCAAGATTTTCGCATTTATTAGCCGACCCTTCATTTTTTTTTAACCAATCGTGTAAACCACAATAACCAACATCATCTCCTTTCCAATTTGGGTGTAATTCTCCCACCCTAGCTCTCATTACAGATTTTTGTAAATCGCTAGTGGTTTTTCCCCACATAGGATTATTTTTGCCAAATTTATTAGCATTTAACATTTCCAAATTTTTTGGCATTTTTCCTCTTAGCGCAACACTATGTTTTTCTTTCTCTGTGTCAGACATTTTTCTTCCAGTTGTTCCTTTAAAAGTTCCGTTTTCCCATCTTAATTTTAATGCTTCGCTTTTTGTCATAATTTTAAATATTATTTTATATTAAAATTATAGCATATTATAGAACTTCACGCAATACCTATTGGAGATAATACTTCGTGTATGATACCCCGCCATTCTAATTTCCTTCTATCGTATGCTTTGCATTGAATAAACTTAATCAATTCTTCCCCCTTAGGGCCATGAGCAAATACAAAATTAAATTCTAATTGCTCGAATCCTTCTTCTATTTTTTTATCTATTTCTTCAATATTTAATTTTGTAAATATTTCATCACAGTCTGGTGTCCAAATAAAATTATTACTCGCAAGACTAGCTGCGTAGTTTCTGGCTGAGGCGAAGTCGAAATTCTTATCTCCGTCTTTGACTATTTCTCCAGTATCTAGAGGAGCCTTGAATTTTCTATTAATCTTTTTGGCCATCTGAGAATCTACATATCTGACAAATCGATCTCCGACTTCTTCGACTTTGCATCCCCAGTCTTTGGCCGCCTGGACTGTTTTATCAGTTGAGCCAGTATCTAAACATACAACTTCCCCTCCACAACTTTTGAAATCTTGTAAAGACTTTAATAATCTTGGGAGTGTATTTTCCTCATTTCTAGCGATAAGACAAATTGAAAATTTAGGCTTTTCCATAGTTTTTTGTTTTTTTATGGCAATCTATACATAGTGTTCTTCCATTATTTATATCCCAGATCTCAACACAACTTAAAGCATCCTCTATAGATTTTATTTTATTTTTACTTAAAATATCAGCAAAACTATTAGGGTAATGGTCGGCATTAAGATTATGTCCTTTATTATTTCCGCAATGCTGACAGGTATAATTATCTCTTTTAAATACATCAGAGCGCCAAAGTCTATACTCAAAGCATCCCCTTATTAAACATCTTAAAACAGAAACCCCACCTTTCCAGCGCGGGTTTTTATTCCCAGTCCAACTTCCATTTTTTGCTAAACGAAGATTAATTTTGTGTTGTTCTGATTTTGGTTTTCTCATACCAATTTTCTGTTGTTCGGTAAATTTTTTCCCCCTCTTTGCGTTCCCAACATTTATTCTGTGTCGTTCTCCTAAATTTTTCATTCTTTCTTTATCAGAATAAGAACATTTTAATGAGCAGTATATTCCTTTAGAATTGCTTTTTGGTATAAAATCTTTCCCACAAATTTTACAAAATCTATGTTGTGGCATATTTTATGATAATATTTGTTGAAACTTCTTGTATAGGATTTCGGTGTTATCAAGATCTTCTAGACAGTGAGTTTTGATTTCTTCTTCTGTCGCTGTTTCGAAATCGATTGGTGTCTTGCTGATTCCGCAATAGATTTGGAGAAGTAAATCTAAGCTCTTATAATCTCCATCACAGATTAATTCCATGAGATCGTAGTGGCCATTAGTGGTCCACTTTTTGCTCATTTCTTTTAGCCTTGCGTAAGGGAATTTTAGATCTCTTTTTATCCCTGCTTTGATTAGAAGCGGTAAGTCGAATCCTTTTCCGTTAAAAGTAATAAATACCACGAAAGGATTTTCTTCGAAGAATTTTTCCATCTCATCTATTGAATATAATTTACCATCCTCGCCCAGTCTTTTAAGGCCGATGCAAATTATATCTGCAAAATCTGGATCTACTGACATTTTCTTTTTTAATCCTAGTTTCTTGGCCTCGATGTCAGCCTCTATTTTAGCTGGATCTTTTAATACTTTACTAGCGATTATCTCCCCTTCGCAAAGTGGGACTAAACTTTCTTGTGGTTTGCTCTCGATGTCGAGAACAAAAAATGATGTTTTTTCTTTTTCCATATTTGTATGGTTAGTGAATTATTTTGCTTTATCTAAATATTGTGATCCTAAACGATCAAGCTCTCTCTCATACCACTGCCTGAATCCTGATGTTTCGCTATGGGTTGCTTTGTAACAGACAAACATTCGGTCATGCATTCTCTGAGAGGGAGATTTCTTATCAAAACTTTCCATCTTGCTATCTCCTAGATCTTCGACTTCTTTTCCTTGAATAGCATCTTCTTTGAAAAGCATCCAGCCCATCTTATTTTTAAGTCCAAACAGCGAGGCCATTTCAGTAGGATTCAATTCATTTGTAACTATGTCTAGTTTGCAACCGCCATCTACTAGGGTCCTGATTGATTGCACTATGGCTGGAGTTTGAAATAATTCTAACATATTTTTATAAACACTTTTCTTTTTTAAGCTTTTCGAATTCTGCTTTATAGTGGAGGTAAGCGACATTGATTTCGAGTTGGTTTAGTTTCTTCTTTGTTGTTTTGAAATAGTGAGATTGCTCTAGTTTCTCGACAGCTTCTTTCCCATATTTACTAATCAGCCTGAGTCTATATTCTGCAAGGTTGCCAGACTTCATTCTGTTGCAGGCATAAGAGCATTGAGCATTGACATTCATTTCGTTGTATTTTAATGCGCTGTCGCTTCCTACTGGGATGAAGTGTCCTGCATCGATTCCTTGATTCCACTTCTTTACAGTGGAGCAAGAGATGCATTGGCAGTAACCCTGCCAATTAGCATCCCTGGCTCTTATAAACTTTGAGAATATATCCCAAAGATTTTTTTCTGATTTGTCTTTCATTTAGAAGGGAATATTTGCTACATTTATCTCCTCATCTTCTCCTGGTTCTTGTGGTTCTTGGTCGGCCTGTTTAGCGAATGGATCTCCGTTTGAGAATAATTCGTTAAGATCAGGATTTACTTCCTTGAATTCTGCGATTATTTCTTTTGCTAAGGGTTTAGGAGGCCTAGCGATAACTGAGTATTTAGTTTCTAGCTTCTCTCCAGTGCGATTTATTTTCAAATCATAACCAGTCGGATCTCCCCACGATTCATCGGAGTCAAGATTATAGATAACTTCTTGAATAGATGCTTGAGTGATCTCCCAGATTTTAACTGCCTTATCTTTATAGTCCCAAACAGGGAAGGCCCAGAAGTGTTTCACTGGTTTATCAGCTTTAATTGGAGCTGGTTTCTGATCAGTAAAAGGTGTTCTGACTGGGGATCTTTTACCATCTCCGTCTTCGCTCCAGTCTAACCAGCCCATGATAGGTTTGGCGAGAATACGAACAAGATTATCTCCGTCTTGTAATTTTAGATAGTGAGAATTTGATTTAGGCATCTCGTAACCTTTAGGCATGAATGACATAAAGTTTTATTGTTTATTTTTTAATTATTTTTAATAGTCCTTCTTGGTAGGCTTTTTTCAAATTAGAGGCGATAGTGTATAGAACATTGGCGCTTAATCTGGCATATCCGAGAACATCGTTTGCTTGCTTAGTTGAAACTTCTCCAGATAACCAGGCCAGTGCTAATTCCATGCGGTCTTGATCAATTTTAACTTTAGGTTGTCTTTTAGATTCAATCAGTTTAGCTTTTTCTACTAGAGATTTTGCTTTCATAATTTTAATTGTCGAATCTAAGTTTCTCGCACATCATGCATTCTCCGTAAGCATCGATGTTTTCTTTGTCTTCTGCATCTTGCTTTACTTGATGACATTTAGGGCATTGTCGAGATAACATATCTTCGAGTTCTTTTGGTAATAATGACATATTGTGATGATTTAATTTATTATTATCATACCAGAGGCGGAGGAAGTAACATCTTGCTTGATGGCCGCTCCATCATGCGTAATTACCGCTCCGCGCCTAGTGATGATATTGAAATTATAGCACTTTGAAAATGTTTGTCAAGTTGTGGTCTGTGGATAACTTGTGTCATCTGGGGATAACAAATCAATCATACTTGTTTGGCCTTTTCCTGGTTTATTCCAGGCCCTACATTTTCGGCACATAATCACAGAATGATCTTTGGACTGTCTTTTTTTACTGCATGATATGCAAATAAATTTATAGATTGTGTCAGACATATTATCCTCTTGCTGGATTACTGGGGGACATATCTTCGCGCCAGTTAATCTCATTAATTTTTCTTTGTTTGTATACCTCTGGATCGGTTGGGAGATATTCCCCATTTTCGGTTACTTTTCTTCTGATCCTGGAAACTTCATCCTCTCTTGGGAGGTCCATGAGGTCATCGTCATAGTGGGCCATCCTTCCGTTATGCATAAACCCCTTGCTGTTGTGGAATTCGTGCCAAACAGCGCGAGTTAAAAGCATGTCAGAGTTTCTGGTTTTAGGATGCTTCTCTAGACAGTGGATCACTTTCATTTTTAAGTTTGATCTAGACATATTTATTATAATAACTTTCTAAAATATTAATTATATCTTCGACTGAAACTTTAATATAACCAGTTGCTCCGATATGTATTAATCCTTTATTTTTTATCATCTTAATCATCTCCTCCTTATCAGCTTGTCTTAAATCGGAGATGAATTGATTAAGTTCTCTTTCTATAATTTCAGTTTTAAGGCTAACAGTATTTTCTCTATGAAACTCTGCTAAATCATTAGCATATTTACAAGATAGTTCTTGTAGTTTCTCCTCCCATTGTGGCTTGTCTTCCTGAACTGGGTCGCAAGGTTTACTACAAGATTGACACTCGTAATAAGAAGTTCCAGCTCTCCCTAAGTCAGTATCAGTTATTACTTTTATTTCTGCCTTACAGCAGTTAGATAATTGTGGCTTCTTGTTAGATAAGGGCATATTATTTAGACATTAAATATTTAAAAATCTTATTAAAAAATCTAACTCTTAACGGAACGCTTAGTAATAAATCATAAGGATAAACTTTAGTTTTATAAATAGTTAAGCCAAATATTTTAATAAAATATGAACGATAGTCTTCTGGGTGGTTAAAATATCCAAACTCAATATTTCTTAATAATTTTTTCATATACATTTCTCCAGTATTATACTGGGTTAATTAAATTAGGGTTTTTGTAGATGTTGCCGATTACTTCTAAATCACTAGCTATTCCTAACGTGCCAACTGAACCATTGTGTCTTCTAATATCCCAATAATAATTTGTCCAAGTTATAACTCCAAAAATGCCACCGCCCCTGCAAATATCCCCCTCATAAATATCCTTACCGTTCTTATCTTTAAGTCCTGTGAATTGAACTTTGCCTGTTATTTTACTATCTTCAAATATTGGTTGACATTCGCAATGATTACAACTCTCGTTCAGACAATTACAATCACTATACTTATCTTCTAGGTCATCAAAAACATCCTCTTCTGATTTTTCTAATAACTCATCTAAAGAATACTCTTTTGTTAAAAGTTTATTATCTATAACAAATTTAAATTTTATTTCTCTCATACATATTTATCCCCCTAAGTATTACCTTATAGTGGGGGTGTTAGTTTTTAAACTCTTTTTTAACATTAAAGAATGTTTGTAAATCTTTACCCCTACCGCAATTACAAAACTTGATTCTTATTCCTAGACTACGATATTTATAAGTCTTATCTCCTATAAAGTCTGCTAAACAAAATTGGTCACCTTGTAATTCAGTAGAGTAACCTTTATTATAACAATTTTTACATACTTGAACTTCTTTCATACATTTTACATTCCCCAGCTCTTAAAGATGGCTGGATTTTATTTAACTTTATAAATTTATCGATTAAAAATTGAATTAAGATCCATAGCGCGAGGCTTGAAATTCTTTTCAGTGGTTTTATTCAGGGCCTCCATCTTTTCCTCCATCTTGTTTAAGATCTTCTGTTGGTTTGGACTGATCGGATGACCCTGGGAGGTCACACGCTGTTTAAATCCTTTGACCATGCTAGTTAGAGCCTTTTTATATCTAAACAGGTTGTAGGGGGTCGTTTCTTCGGCCTGGAAGTGTTCTGGAGTGGACTCTGGTCGCTCTTTTGGGTTTTGACGATAATATTCTCCCAATTCTACTATTTCTGAGATGCTAGAGGTATTTACCTGGTTGCCATTGATATCGACCATCATCTTGTCAGGAAGTCCTCTGAGGTTTTTCTCTTGATCCTCAGTGATGATGTATTTACCGCCAGAGAAAGTCTTGAGCATGAATTTTTTTTTGTAAATTGTGATGTTTTGCATATATTTAACAATGTTCTCTGCAATCAGAGCAAAATGAATTAATTATTTCTGCGCCGCAGCAAGATGAGAGGTGGCCACAGTGTTCGCAAACTTTTTGAGTTTTTATGTTTCCACACAGTTTGCACTCTTTTTGATGATTTTTCATATTTTTATTACTTCTCTTTTTTTATTAGCCTCTTTGAGTTTATCAGCATAGGCGATGATATCTCCTAGTTTATTCTTAAAAGCGAGAGGATTAGTAGCAGTGGGGCAGAAACGATCTGACATTCTGGTTCTATACCATTCGATCATTCCAGTAAGTTTCTCTAGTCCGAACTTCTTGATTAAGTCTTCTGCTGCGCTCCTCTGGGTCAAGTTGCCAAAATTGATAGTAGGATTAAATTCATAGAAGATTCCCATTAAGATATTTATAGGATTTTTCTGGTCCTGCAAACTTTGTTTGCTAGATATGTCTTTACTTCTTATATTCTTATATTCTTTAGGTGTTGTTAGTGGTTTGTTGTTCGTTTGTTGTTCGTTTGTTGCTTGGCTTGTTGTTTTGCTGGTTGATTTTCTAGTGTCTGACTGATAATCTTCCCATTTTAACACAGTAATAATGCTAAATCTGTTTGTTGATTGGACTGTTATTTCGTTTGTTGATTTTAGCTTGTTTATCGCTGTCCGTAGCGATTGTATTGAAATCTCTAGTGTTTCTGATAGAGAAACGAGTCCGATCACTGTCTGGCCTGGCTTGATTTTGTGGCCCATCCATTCTTTTTCTTGGTAGTTGGCAGTCAATAAAAGATGCATGAATACTCTGAAAACATTTGCATCAGAATACCATCCCCAGCTAGTTATCTTGTTATGAAGTTTTACCCATCCGTTTGCCATATAATTAAAAAAATCTATTGAGGAAGACTACTACCATACCTGGTATCATCACAAACCAGACTCGAAACTTTCGAGAAGTAATCTTCCTTAATAGACTTTTAATTAGATTGATGATTTTTTTTGCATGATTCATATACCAGGATCTTAGCGCATGTAAGATTGTTTGTCAAGTGCTTAACTTGTGGATAATTATCCACAGTTTTTACTATTGTGTCAAACCAAATAATGTTTTATACTAAGATTAGAAACAAAAAGGGCTTTAATTCCCTGACACATATCCCTAAGCAAAAAGGCCCTGAAGACGAAAGAATCTTTGACTTGTGGCCTCAGCGCATCGAGGACTGGTCGGAGAATTAAGGTCCTTTTATTTATTATTGTCTGCTCAAATTATTACTTGGCTTATGGGCCTTGTCCTCTGCTAGGATTTAATTGAGGATGTCTTGCCTAACTCTACGGAGTTAAAAATAATGAGCAAGACAATAGTAAAGAAAAGCATAATAAATGCGTAATTTATTCAAGATAAGGGGGAAGCTGATTAAAGCATCTAAAAGACTATATGTCGCGAGTCAAACTTTCCCCCTTTCTCTATTATCATGGCGAAGACAGGAAGACCAACTCTATACACACCAGAACTGAATGAAGAATTGAGAGATTTTTTTAGTAAGGATAGATTTGCTACTATTACTGTAGTTACTACTGGGAAGAATGATTATTGCAAGGAAGAAGAAAAGAGAGTGGCTAACGAATTACCGACCTTCGAAAGATTTGCTGAGGTTAAAGGAATTTCTCGCGATACTCTTTACGAATGGGAGAAAAATCATCCTGAGTTTTCCGACACTATGGAGAAGTGCCGACAGATTCAAAAGGATTTCTTAATCCAGAACGGATTAATGGGACTTTATCAATCTAACTTTGCTATATTTGTTGCTAAGAATTTTACTGACATGAAGGATAAGAGCGAAGTCGATATGACCACTAAAGGGGATAAAATTGAGGGATTTAATTTTATAAGAAAAAACGAAGATGAAACCGACCATAGAACCGACAATCAAACAGGATCTAGCATGGCAGAAGCTATTGGATAATTTCACTAGATATATTTTGTTTGGTGGAGCAGCTGGAGGAGGAAAGTCTTGGATGGGATGCGAATGGCTACTGACTGGATGTTACCTCTACCCTGGATCTAAATGGTTTATGGGCCGAAAGGAATTAAAGCGCCTGATGGCTTCGACCTATGTTACTTGGAGAAAGGTTTGCAGATTTCATAAGATTCCTGATTCTGACTGGAAACTTAATGGACAATATAACTTCATTGAGTTTGCTAACGGATCGAGAATAGACTTGCTGGATGTCGATTACCAGCCCTCGGATCCTGACTTTGAAAGATTTGGATCGCTGGAATTTACTGGAGGATGGATCGAGGAAGCAGGAGAGGTCAAGTTTAAAGCTTTCGATGTTCTAAAGGTTAGAGTCGGAAGACACATGAACACCGAATACAAACTGACTCCTAAGATCCTATTGACCTGCAATCCGACTAAGAACTGGCTATATGTTATTTTCTACAAGCTTTGGAAAGAAAACCAACTGCCGTCTGAATATGCTTTTATACAGGCTTTACATAACGATAATCCATTTAACTCCGAAGACTACAAGAAACAGCTGTCTTCGATTACTGATAAGGCGCTTAAAGAAAGGTTAATGTTTGGAAACTGGGAGTATGACTCTGATCCGTCATCTCTAATGGTTTATAACTATATCGTGGATCTATTTACCAACACAGTCCCAGAATCAGCCGACAGATTCATCACAGCGGATATTGCGCGCTATGGGTCGGACAAAACAGTTATCATGCTATGGGAAGGTTTGAGAGTTATTAAGATACTGACCTTCCGCAAACTAAGTATAGTCGAATCCGCGAAGGAGATTAGAGATCTGGCGGTCAGAACTAAAGTCCCCTTTTCTCACATAATCGTTGATGAAGATGGAATTGGTGGCGGAGTGGTTGATATATTACAGGGAGTTAATGGCTTCACAGCCAACTCAGTGGCTATCAGTAACGATCCAGAAGCCAAAGAGAATTATCAGAACTTAAAAACCCAGTGCTGTTATCTACTGAGCCAATATGTCAATAATCATAAAATGGCCATTCAATCAGTCAATGAAAACAACGAGGCATGTCTAGAGGATGGAGTGAGAGAGTATATTGTCGAGGAGCTTGAACAGATTAAGCGCGAGGACATGGATAAGGATGGCAAATTAAAAGTAGTTTCAAAAGATAAGATAAAAGAACTCATAGGCCGCTCTCCAGATTATTCCGATAATCTCATGATGCGGATGTGGTTCGAGCTTAACAAGATCCTAGTCGAAGATCCCACTTTCATTAATGAAGTGGCAACGCACAGGGCCTTGAGCATAAATCAAAACGAATAGTATGACTCCACAAAACATATACGCGATGATTAGAAACGAAGTCCGAAGTTTTACTGATGACTTTATTTCCATTGTCGATGGTTACAGTTTTAATCAATACCAAACCATTAAGAAAATCCACCTGTATTACAATTCTAAATTTGTAAGCGGAGATGTGGATTCTTCTGGTAACAAAAAGATATTTTTCAATGTAGTAAAACCGCCTTGCAAGGTCGCGAGTCGGTTTTTGAATTTCGATACTAAAGATATCCGTTTATTGGCTAACAATGCTAATAGCGAGATGGCCGCCTTCCTATTGGAGAAAGAATTAAAGTATTGGATGAAAACCAATAAGGTGGCTAACATCATGAATAAGATAGCAGCTGAGGCTCCTATTTATGGGACTGTTTTGCTTCGTAAGACTAAAGGAGGCGCTAAGGTCCAGGATCTTAGGTATGTCTTCATGGATCCGACAGTCGAAACTATTCAAGATAGCCGATTCGTTGATATAGAACACAACCTAACCCCCTCTCAAATGCGCAAGAAGATAGCCGATGGTTGGGATAAGGATGCAGTCGAGGAAGCTATCTCTAAGTTTTATACAAATAAAGCTCCTGATAGTTATGTCAATTCTGAAATGATGAATCAGGTAGTTTCTACCCCTTATATCAAGGTTTTAGAGCGATTTGGAGAAGTCCCAAAGTCTTGGCTAACAGATAACCCTAGCAACGAAGAAGGCCAAGAAATGGTCCGAGCAGTCTTTATTGTTTGCGGACAGAACAGCATTCAGCTTGGCGGAGAACAGAATAGTGTTTACCTGGGAGAGAATGGAGTTACTTTGTTTAAGTCTAAATGGTATGGAGAATGGCCTTTTAAGGATTTCCACTACGATAAGACTCCAGGTCGTTATTTAGGAATCGGTGTTATTGAAGATTTATTTCCAATCCAGGAGAGAGTAAACGAATTGACCAACCAAAAGAGAACATCAATGCAGATCAGCTCGATGCATATATTCCAGACTCAAGACAAGACAGTCGTTAAAAATATCATGAGAGATCTGGTCGATGGCGCGGTTATTCTCGCTGGCCCTAAAGGTGGTTTGACACCACTGGCTAACGAGGAACGCAATCTCCCAGCTTTTCAATCTGAGGAGAATAGATACGCGAAGCAGGTTAATGATTTAACTTTTGCCTATGATGCGACTCGCGGAGAAGCTTTGCCTAGCTCTACTCCTGCTACTAATGCGATTATTCAGGAAAGAAGCTCGTCATCTGTTTACATGTTTAAGCGCGAAAATCTCGGCAATATGTATAGAGATTTTTTCAATGATGAAGTAATCCCTCAAGCCATTAAAGAACTGACTCCAGAACATATTATGCATTTTATCGGAGGTCCAGAGGAGTTAGCAAAATTAGATAATCTTTTCGCTGATAATATTGTTAAAACAAGAGGAATCGAGCAAATGCTATCAGGTAAATATGTCGAGCCAGAAGAAATGAAGCAGAAGGTTTTAGCTGAGATCAAGAAAAAAGGAGGCAATAGATTTATCATCATCAAGAAAGGTTTTTATAAGAACGCAGACATTGACTTTGATATAAACACTCAGAACGAGCAAGAAGATATGCCTTTGGTTACTTCTAACTTATTCACAGTGATCACTACTTTGGCTAAGAGTCCTGGTTTACTCCAAGATCCAGTATTAAAGACATTGATCTACGAATGGGCCGAAAAGAGCGGTATTAGTCCATTAAAACTAGAAGCTGCTTCTAACTTAAAAGAACAAAACAGCCAAATGGTCCAAGCTGGAGAACTTCCAGCAGCTCCAGCAGCGCCAGCGATGCCAGGACCGATGGCTAACATGATGCAATAATATGGCTAAAATATATACCGCAGAACAAATGAAAGCTCTGAGAGATAAATTCTTCCGAGATCCAGAATGGCACTTGGTCGAAGATATGTTTTTAGATTATATTGAGCCATTAAAGGATATTGATAATTTAAATATAAACGACACTGCACTTTCAATAAAAGGAGAGATCCGCGCCAGGAAACACTTTCACGCGCTGGTTACTTCATTTTTTGGAGATGCTAAATTACTCGCTTCTAAGGCCAATCCATCAGGGAGCGACCCTAGAGATTCCAACGAGTAGGTAGAATGGTTATTCCGAGGTTCGATTCCTCGGCTACCACAATTAAGCCAGATAGGCTTATAAATATAATTTCATAGAAAGGCAGAGGCTTCGCTATGAGAACAAAAAAAAGATTATGTCAGATGACAACAAAAAAGTCTTGACCACAGAGGAGGTTAAAGCAAATGTGATTACAGAATTCGGCCTAGATCCTGAGGATGAAACTAACAAGGTAGTAATCGACAAGATCGTTGCGGATCGAATTGAATCACAAAAGAGCCTTTCAAAGGCGATAGATCAGAAAGTAGCCTACCGCTCTAAGGCGGTGGAGGCTGGATTACTTGATCCAATAACTTTTGAACCTATTAGTAAAGAACCTAAAAAACCATCGGCTGATGATCCAAATTCAGATCGTTTAGAGGCCATCGACTTGAGATCCAGAGGTTATAATGACGAAGAAATTTCTGTTTTACAGAAATACGGAGGAGTTAAAGCCTTAGAGGACCCAATCATTATGGCTGGGATAACCGAAATGCGCGCCAAGTCTGCGGCTGAGAAAGCCACTATTGGCGAGGACACTGGAGGCGGTAGTGAAGTGGAGAAGAAATTCACTCACGACCAACTCAGGGACATGCCTGTTTCCGAGCTTGAAAAGATCTTGCCTAAAGCGCAGCCGAAGTAAACGACCAAAATCGTTACTTAAAATATTAAGAATATGAGTGCAAACTCAACGACTACTGGTTTAACCCAGTTAATGTCGATCTTCTACGACAAGGTGTTCCTTGATCGCGCAGAAGCCGACATCCGCTATGATTATGGCGCACAGAAGAAATCTGTTCCTCTAAACAGTGGTAAAACTGTTTACTTTAATAGATTCTCTCCTTTGGCAGTTGCAACTACTGCCTTAACCGAAGGGACTAGCCCTTCTGCAGTTTCCATGTCTTCCACTATTGTTAGCGCAACTGTGGCCGAATATGGGACCTACACTGTCGTTTCTAGCCTATTCGATATGACATCTATTGATGTCGGTTTGAAAGAACATGTCGAAGTTATGGGTCAAAACGCAGGAGAAACCCTTGATACTTTAATTGCCGCAGCTTTGTCAGCTGGCGGAACTGCTCAAATCGTGAGTGGCAAGGTATTGACAGCGGTAGCCGCTACTGACACTTTGACAGGCGCAGAAATCCGTAAAGCTGCTAGAACTTTGAAGCAAAATAAAGCCAAGCCTTTCAGTGATGGTTTCTTCCGAGGAATCATGCCTGTTTCCGCGGCTTATGATCTTCGTGGTAACAGCGATTGGTTAGCTGCCAACACCTATGTAAACACAGAATTCTATAAGAATGGCCAAGTTGGCGCTTTGCATGGTGTTCGCTTCGTTGAAACTAACAACGAGGTGTATGTAGCTTCTACTGTTAATGTTTATGAAACCTATGTCTTCGGAGCGAATGCATACGGAACAATAAACTTAGCAGGCCAACCTGATAAGAGGATTTATGTAAAGAATCCTGGCATGAATGACACTTCCAATCCTTTGGATTTGTATTCAACCATCGGCTGGAAAGCTACTTTCGTTGCTAAGGTATTAAACGCTAATTGGATCATCAAGATTCAAACTGGTGTAACTGCCTAACGAATTTACAAGATTATTAATTTAATATACTTGCTTGCTCGGCTCTGTGGCCCTCCTCAGAAGCCGAGCAAGAGGGTAAGCAAGTTTATGAAAATAGAAGACTTTGAGCAGAAGCTCAAAAAAGAAGTAAGCGAGCATATCGAGATAGTCGATCTTTCACAACATAATGTTAAAGACATCATGAGTGTCCGCTACAACGACCCAAAGAGTGGGAAGCAGTTAGATATCTGCGCCTGCCCTAGTAGGGAGATCAGGGAGGAAGCTGATCCAGGTTACACTGATGATTTCGGCAGACCTCACAGAAGTATTGAAACAGTTACAAGTATGGCTAAGGCCTTTGTCGCTAAGCTAGCAGACGAAGAAACCTATAACCTTTTAACAATGTCTGATGATGATCTTGATGCTTATTATAAGAAAAAAGGAAAGGTATGAAGATTTTATATACAAACAGACCTCAGAGCGCTTGGATCGGTGGAGATTATGTCCAGATGTTAAAGACAGCCGAGCATTTAGGTAACTTAGGGATGGAGATCGAAATAATCGAAACTCCCCTCTTAAGTCCAGCGATCAGGGTCCGAGAATTTGATATCATTCATACTTGGAATTTTAGTATGATCTGGGCCAAATACGCAGTGATAATGGCTGAGATCCATAAAAAACCTTTAGTAGTTTCTATGATTTATCATGAAAGTGATCAATTTATTCCTTATGACCAACAGCAAATCATGGCCGATGTGGCGGATGCGCTTATTTTCTTAAATGAAGGCGAACTGGCTAGAGCAGAAAGACATTTAAAAATAGATCGAAAGAAAGTCCACTTCGTAATGAACGGAATCGATAAATCCTGGTTTAAGAAACCGAGAGTAAAAGCTAATGAGAAATTTGTTCTGACTGTCGGCAGAGTCGAACCTTCTAAGGGTCAGCTCGCGACAGCTAAAGCCTGTAAAGAATTAGGAAAGAAATATATCTGCGCTGGCGAAAGATACGATGAAGAATATAGTAAATTAGTCGAGGCCGAAGGAGGGATCTTAATTGGTCCCCAGAACCAGAAAGAACTGATCAATCTCTACGCGACTTGTGAGGTAATGTGCCTAGCATCACGCGCTGAGATCATGAGCTTAGTAGTAATGGAAGCGATGGCCCAGGATTGCAGTATTGTTTTAACGGACCATAGCGAATGGAAACCAGCTTGTGTTACTTTATGCGAGTTTGATAACCAAGAAAGCATTAAGGCCGCGATTGAAACATCGATTAAGAAGAAGGACACCCTAAGATCGGAGCTTATTGGAAGCCCAAGCGATTTAGTCAGACATTATTTATGGGAAAATGTAGCCCAGGAAATAAAAGAAATTTATGAAGGTGTTATTATGGACAAGGCCAATAGACGGAATCGGTGGGGACTTTATCCAGGTCCAGAAGACAGCGGAGAGCCTCAGGAAACTGGGACTAGAAGTTGATATAATCGATAAATACCGCGAGAGCCAAGCAGAGATGTTAAAATACGATTTGATCCACTTGTTTGTTTGGGATGTGAGAAATGTCCCTGAGAAAGTTAATTCATGCCGAGAACTAGGGATCCCCTTAGTAATAAGTCCCCTATATCGAGATCTAAAATATGGAGATTAAGCAAACACACGAACTAGATTTTTGGAGAAGCATTTATTCGGAAGCCTATCCAGAGTTTAGAGTCGCTGACGGAAAAATAAAGATGAAATTCTTTCCTGATTTGCCTGACCGCGATGGAATAGGCCTTGATCTAGGTAATGGATTAGTGTCGGTGTTTAGCGGATTAAAGAATCAGATAGTAGCCATAGACCCTTTAAATGACAAGTATAATGAGATTTATGACTATAAAAAGGATGGAAATGTAGCTTATTTGACCGCCAGCGGAGAGGAAATACCTTTCCCAAAGGACTATTTCGACTATGTTTTCTGCTGTAATGTGATCGACCATACTCCGAATCCAGATAAAATGATCTCAGAAATCAAGCGAGTGCTTAAAAAAGGTTGTAAATTGTATTTCCAGGTTAATTTCGATGACTATTTAAGCCCATGCCATTATGATCTATGGGATGAGGACATGGTTAAGAAGTATTTGAAGGGATTTAAGCTCCTAGATAGCATGATCGAGAGAAACGACAAGGGGAACCAATCAATTTACCATGCAATATATGAAAATTTATGAAGATTTCTGCTTTCATGCCAACTTTTAACCGACCAGACTTCATCGTTAAGGCGGTTGAGGCAATTCTCGCTCAGGATTATGACAATTTCGAAATAATAGTTAAGGATGGCGGAGATTCAATCGAGCATTTACTCCCTAAAGATGCTCGGATCAGATATATAGGCGGCAGGGACCGAGGAATTACAGATGCGATGAACCAAGCGATGGCGAAAGCGACAGGAGATATATTTGTCTGGGCCAATGATGACGATTTGATAGCGCCTGGGACATTCAGATTCGTGATAGACAACATCGGAGGTCATAAATGGTTAGTCGGTAGAATTCTGATGGGGGATCAATTATACGGAGAAACTTATAACTACGAGAGATTGAAGCAAAACAACATAGTCCCACAGCCAGCAGTTTATTGGAAACGAGATTTGTATAACGAACTAGGGGGTATGTGCGAGGACCAAGACTTAACATCAGATTACGAATATTGGCTAAGAATAGGTAAAAAATACGAACCAATATGGACCGACAGAGTGTTAGCAAATTACACAGTCCATGAAGGGCAGATCACTCAAAAAATAACAGGCGAGCAGCTGGCGCAAGCCGAGCAAACTAGGAAAAAATATTTATGAAAAATTGTTTATTAGGCAGAAATGGCTTTCTCGGAAAAGAGATTGCTAAAAGACTGGGAGAATTCGACACCACCCCTCAAAAAGGAAACGAGGCGGTATATTTCTTTGGATCTCCATCATCGGTCATTCTGTTTAATAAGAATTTAGACTATTGCCTAAGAGAAACTATCGGAAGCTTCCTATCAATGGCATCGTTCTGCAAAGAACATGGAGCCTACCTGATTTATCCATCTAGCGCGACTGTAAACAACAAAAATAACTCCTATGCGCGCTGTAAAGCTTGTTTGGAGGAAATACACCAGGCCTATGGTCTAAAAGCTCTAGGATTGCGAATTTCAGCCTCCTATGGGCCAGGAGAAGGACATAAGGGAGAGTATGCATCAATCATTTATCAGTGGTGTAAGCAAATGAAGCGCGGAGAGCGCCCAGTGATTTGGGGAGATGGAACTCAGACGAGAGATTTCATTTTCATAGACGATGTCATCGACAACATTATGGATCTAGTGGCCGAAGGTCGGACTGGAATTGTGGAGCTTGGAACTGGAGTAAATACCAGCTTTAATGAAGTAATTTCAATCATTAATAAAGTTTTAGGCACTAAGATCGAACCAATTTACATAAATAAACCTGATTCTTATATCCAGGACACTCCAGTAGGGTGTGTAAAGACTAAAGTCAGCCTGGAGCAAGGGATCAGACGAATTATAGATATTATTTAATTATTAAGAGGGCAATTAAATATGAAAAAAATAGCATTCATAGAAAACACTTGGAACAATACTAAAGATAAACAATATAGCGGTGTCGGTTATTACAGATTGATTCAACCAGCCAAATATATTACGAAATATCAGATTGATATTATCGGAAAAGAAATCAAGGATTGGCCAGGCGATTTAGCCCAGATCTTTACCAAACTTTTTACAGAATATGATGCAGTAGTTACCAAAGCGGTGGACAACCCTCAAGCGGCCTCTGCGCTGTGCTTCATGGCTAATCATTTTAAGAAACCATTGATAGTGGATCTTGATGACAACTATTTCGAAGTGCGCCCAGATCAGCCAGGTTATAAATATTATCATCCTGGAAGCCAAAAAAAAGGAATTCTAAGCGCTTATTTATCGCTTGCGACTCATTTAATCGTTTCGACTCAGCCTTTGGCAGATTATTACGAAAAATGGTCTAAGAAGCACAACAAAAAGAAAATAGTCCCTGATGTTTTGCCTAATTGTCATGACTTTGCAGAATTTAAATATAGCCACCGAAAAAATGCCGATAGAAATAAGATTATTATCGGATGGCAAGGATCAACGACCCATTTAGGAGATTTGAAACTTGTTATGCCAGCGCTAAAAATCTTAATGGATAGATACCATAATCTGCACTTGGAATTTATGGGCGGAATCGAACTTTATATGATTAAAGAACTATTTGATCAATTTACCGATGAAATGTTTAACCGAGTCAAGGTTATTGGTGGGACTCCGAGCTGGAAAAAATATCCACGCGCACTTTCTCGAAGAAAATGGGATATCGGTATTTGTCCGCTGATCAATGACGAGTTTAACCGCAATAAGAGCCATATCAAATGGATGGAATACGCGACCTTTAAGATCCCAGCGGTAGCTTCAAAAGTTTACCCTTATTACAAAAAAATACAGGGAGTTAAGACGATAACTGACGGAAAAACTGGTTTTCTTGCCTCTAATACCAATCAATGGGTTAAAAAGTTAGATAAATTGATTAAGAGTGAGGAATTAAGGGATAAAATAGGCCAGAATGCTTATGATCATATTCAAAAAGAGTGGAGAATACAGGATCACATTTACAAATGGGAAAAAGTATTTGATAAAATATTAAAATAACATGGATAGAAGATCAGAAAAAAAGAAAATAATAAATATTAGACAATGTATTATTTGCCATAAAGATATAAAGAGAAATACTAAACAAGGAGAAAAAAGAATAAGAGTAAGCCAATATCTTAAAGCAATTTATTGCAGCAGGAAATGTAAGGGGATAGGACATTCTGGTATAATGATGGGAGAAAATAATCCTAGATGGGATGGAGGAAAAAGTAAAATTAATAATATTATTAGGGGAAGTGTCAGATATAAAAAATGGAGAACTAAAATATTTTTAAGAGATAAATGGTCATGTCAGAAATGTAGTGATAGAGGAGGTAATTTAGAGGCACATCATATCGAAAGTTTTAATAATAATATCAAATTAATTTTTAACATCAATAATGGGGTAACTCTTTGTTCAAATTGCCACAAAAAATTCCATAATAAATATGGTAAAGGTAACAATAATTTAGAACAATTTTTATCCTTCATTAAATAATCATATTCAATTTAACGACACAACAAATCTTCAAGGATTGATCCAATATATGGAGAAGAAAACTTCTCTTGGTTATGGGTCAATTAGCGGAGATACAACTTTATTAAAAGAATTTACCACCTACGCGAATGATGCGGTCAGTGATATTTGGTCTTTGATATTTTCTGCCTCTGGGACTTGGCGCTGGGATGACAGCAAACAGACAGATCTTCCTCAAGGTGTTACCGATTTAGTGTCTGGGACTTATAGATATGCTTTGCCTGCAACTGCGCTGACTGTCGAGAGAATAGAAATCAAAGATGCTAATGGAAATTGGAAAAAGCTTGATCCAATTAGCAAGGAAAAAGGTAGCGCTGCTCTTGGTTACTTAGAAACTCAAAACGGAACTCCTGAGGGGTATTTCTTGAATGGAGATACAATCGAACTTTTACCAGTCCCTAATTATGCCTCTACTGGCGGATTAAAAGTTTTCTTTTCAAGAGATGCAGTGGACTTTGCCTACGATGACACCACCGAGGTCCCTGGATTTGCCTCTCCTTTCCATTCAATGGTCGGTTTAGGAGCAGCTATTTCATGGCTAGAGATCAATCAGCCCAATTCCCCTACCCTACCTTTATTAATCAAGAATTACGATAAAGCCTCAGCACAGTTAGAGGAATTTTATTCCGAGAGATACAAAGATGATAACCCAGTAGAGATTACCGCTAAAAAACAGAACTTTGAATAATTATGAGTTTTTCAAACGACACAAAACCAGCATCAACTTTCGACTTTGGGGTTTATTATCTCCTTCAACAGTCTTTGTCATATCTGCTTCAAGAAAGCGGATTTAAAATAGAGCTGCAAGCGAGTTATAATAATGTCCCAGATAATTTATATACTAACGATAGTAAAGCTTAAAAATATGCCTGATAAAAAAATAAGCGAATTGACCACAGGAACACCAGCCGCAACTGACTGGATTCCTTTTGTCGATATTGCCGCTAACGAAACAAAAAAGGCCACAAAGGATGAATTGATCGGAGCCACTGGCCCTACTGGCTATACTGGTCCTTTGGGTCCTACTGGCCCCACTGGTCCAACTGGTTACACTGGTCCTTTAGGCCCCACTGGTTACACAGGACCAATCGGTCCCACAGGAGCGACAGGTTTTACAGGTTACACTGGGCCAATCGGTCCTACAGGCTACACAGGCCCTCTAGGTCCAACTGGAGCAACAGGCTATACTGGCGCTGGTAATTTTACAGGCTACACAGGCCCTACTGGTTACACTGGTCCTATTGGAGAAACAGGTTACACAGGTCCGATAGGCCCCACAGGCGCTACTGGTTATACAGGTCCAGGTAATTTTACTGGTTACACAGGTTATACTGGACCAACTGGCTATACAGGCCCTCTGGGTCCAACTGGTCCTACTGGATATACTGGACCAGGAAATTTCACAGGTTATACAGGTCCTATCGGTCCAACTGGTTACACAGGTCCGAATGGAGCAGCCTCTACTGTAACAGGACCGACAGGCTACACTGGTTTTACTGGTTACACAGGTCCGAATGGAGCAGTTGGGGCCACAGGTCCTACTGGATATACAGGTT
>Ga0210043_1000683_pt1 | contig 35064 bp, 38 predicted proteins | sample CryGeymet201501t_FD_183990 | JGI IMG/M metagenome (GOLD analysis project Ga0210043, IMG submission 183990) | Groundwater microbial communities from Crystal Geyser aquifers in Utah, USA - Crystal Geyser metaG 2015-01t (SPAdes) (version 2) | ecosystem: Environmental > Aquatic > Deep subsurface >... | reverse complement strand
AACGGGGGGGAGATTTGAACGGGCTGGGAAGCCGGCCTCCCCCGAATTTTCACCACCACGAAAGGAAAGACCATGACGACCTTGATGGAAGCGCACACCCAATGGGCCACGCGCCCCGACGACGAACGCTATACCTCGCTCGACGACATACTCGCCGACATGAAGCGCAACCGCGCGATCAGCAAGATGGGCACGCAGCAAAACCGTTGCATCGAAGCCCGCCCGATCGAAGGCAACCGGCAGGCTCTCGCCCTGCTCGGCATCAACGACGAAGCACCCGCTGCTCCCTCGCACTGGGCGTTCGGCCAGCTGTGCTCGCTCATCGGCGCGCCGGCATCCTACCTGCGCACGCTCTCCTCGGATCTCGCGAGCGACTGCATCAACCAGTCCATGCTCAAGCGCCAGGTCGAGACCGTCGGTTACCTGCACCAGCAGGAACAGGAAGGATCCACCAACCTGCGTGCGGTGACCGGGCCCAGCTACGGCCGCATCTGGAACAGCGACGTGGTCCGCCTCGTGATCGAGCGGTTCGGCACCGGACCCGGCGCCGAGTTCACCGTCCCCGGCGAGTTCGGCCAGGAGGTTCCAATCACCAAGGCGAACACCACCCTGTTCGCCGGCGACCGGGATATGTTCGTGTTCCTCGCCGACGAGCGCAACCGCATCGAAGTCCCCGGTCGGCGCGACGGCCAGCCCGGCTCGCTCGCCCGCGGGTTCTTCATCCGCAACTCCGAGGTGGGCGCGAGCTCGCTGCGCATCGGCACCTTCCTGTTCGATTATGTCTGCGCCAACCGCATCGTGTGGGGCGCCGAGAACGTGCAGGAAATCGCCATCCGGCACTCGAGCCGCGCGCCCGACAGGTGGATGAACGAGATCGCTCCAGCGCTGCACCAGCTGGCGCAGCAGGATACCTTCGCGATCGAGGACGCGGTGCGCACCGCGCGCGCCCGCCGACTGGACGATGACGACATCGACAAGGTGCTGGCCAAGCGGTTCACCACCAACCAGGCGAAGGGCATCAAGCTAGCCCACCTGGCCGACGAAGGCCGGCCAATGGAAACCGTGTGGGACATGGTGACTGGGGCGACCGCCTATGCCCGGGGCATCAAGCACCAGGATGCGCGCGTCGATGTCGAGCGTATCGCCGGCGCCCTCTTGGCGGAGGCAGGCCGATGAACCTGCTCCCCGACTTCACCCTCCCGTCCGAGAATCGCACCGCGCTGCTCAAGGTGATGACCGACCGGGGCGTGTCGATCAGCACCGCCCGTGAACAGGTCGACCTCATGGTCCACGCGGTGACCTCGGCCATCCGTGCTTTCGAGGACACCGCCGATCGCTCGAGCGATCTATCGATGGCGCTGAACATCAAGATCAACGCGCTGCCGTGGCTGTCCATGTATGCCCGCGTGATGTTCAAGGTGGCCAAGGACCTTGGATTGACCATGATCGAGACCGAAGAAGCCGAAGCACTCCGCCGTAAATTCACGGCAGAGGATTGACGAGACGCGGGGCGCGCAGCATTGTGCGCCTCGCTTCTCACCACGAGGCCGACCATGCGAACCAAGCTATGCCGGGCATTCGATTGCCCACGATATGTCGATGATGAACGCCTGTTCTGCAGCGTGCATCTCAACCTGCTCACACCAGCCGTTCGCTCGCCGATCTCCGACAACCGGGAAGCACCTGCCGCAGCGGGGCGCACAGTCCAGCGCCGTGTGCTGGCAGGAACCAACGACGCTGTCCGCTTCATCGCCCGCAAGGAAGGCCAGCTTGCTGCGCTGACCCGCGCGCAGCGAGCGAACAGCTTTGCACCTGGGCAGGGCGGCGCTGGCGGTCCGGTTCAGGGAGGCTCGAGCGGTGGCACAGGCGGCGGCACCACCGAGTTTGACACTCCCCGCCTAAAGGAACTCGATCGATGACCATTGCCAATCTGAACGCTGAGATCAAAGGCGCGCACGCCGTGCTCGACAAGTATCGGATCCCGCGCACCGAGGAACACGACGGCGACACCATCACCCTGTCCGTCGAAGATCGTGTCGCCTGGATGGGCGGCAACAGCGGCACCGAGGATCAGCGCGAAGAGGCGCGCGTGCTCACCACCTATGGTCGGCTGCGCGGTCCCCTGTTCGACAAGATCATGGACCGAGTAAAGGCGCTCACCATCCCCTACTCCAAGCTGAGCGAGCAACAGCAGGGCGACTTCCTGCGCACCATCCGGGGCGAGATCGATTCGCACCTGCACCAAGCGGTGCGCACGGTGGTGACCACCGAGCTGCCAACCTTCACGGCCAAGCTGGGCGACTTCGTCGTGAAGTCCGACAGCATCCACGGCAAGTTCGAGACCACCCGCGTTCAGACCACGCTCGAGGAGCTGGGCCGCCACGGGCTCAAGCCCATTCACATCGTGCTGGCCGACCCCAAGCTGGTCGACGATCACAGCTACGAGGAGCGCACCAAGCCGCAGAAGGATCAGGCGCACGTCGATGACCTGCTCGACCATGTCGACAACAGCGACCTTGCGGACGCCGGCGATGCAGAGGATGAACCGGACACCGAGGGCGCAGACGCACCCGAGGATGCAACCGAGGAGAACGAATAGTGGAAAACATGGGAGGCGTCTGCCACCTCATCGATCGCCAGCCGCTGCCGCAGCCGCTGAAGGATCTGATCGCAACCATCGAGGCCAGCGGCATGAAGATCGATGCACCGCCGAAGGAAGGCGCTGATGCCATCCGCCCGGTGATGCAGCTGGTCGACGGCCACAACCTGCTCGCCGGCGTCATGGCCTGCCTGCTCGGCGCGAAGATCCAGAACGACAACTCGGCCGCGATTCTCAACGGCCTGTCCGGTGAAGGAACCGACCCCGATGAAACCGAACTCGAGCCCGACCCCGCCGCCGATGACACCGATCCCCCTGCCGATCCTCCCGCCGAGGACGATGATGCGGGCCGTGGCAGCGGCGATGACGCTGATGACGGCAAGGGCAATGAGCTCGAAACCTACGAGCCCGACGACAACGACACCGTCGAAGTCGAAGGCACCACCCACGATCTGATCCACAAGGGCGGCGGACATTACCTGGTCGTCACCCGCGAAGGAAAGATCACCGAGAAGATCCGCGGCAAGGATGCCGCGATCGCCAAGCACAAAGAGATCACCGGCGCTGACTGACCCGCAGTGCTGTTGACGGGGGGCTCTCCCGATCCGTGGCCCCTCACACCTGGCCCGCCGCTCAACCCCGGGCGGCGGGTCTTTTTTCACCCACGAAAGGAATACCTATGACGATCACCCTGAACCGCGCGACCCTGCTGGTTGCCAGCCTCGCTATCTCCCCGCTCAATGCGCGCGCCAGCCGCACCGAAGTCGATGACATGCTGACCGAGAGCATCCGGCAGGTCGGCCTCATGCATCCGCTGGTCGTTCACTCGCTGACCAAGGGCGGCAAGGCACCCGCGCGCTATGGCGTGCTCGCCGGTGGCCGCCGGCTGCTCTCGCTGCAGGCCATCGATGCCGAATCCAATGACCCGCTCGAAGTCGAGGTCACGATCGCCGAAGGGTCCGACGAAGAACTGGGCGCCGCCAGCCTGGCCGAGAACTTCCAGCGCGAACCGATGACCGACATCGAGATCTACAAGGCCGTGCGCACCGCGCGCAAAGGCACCAAGCACAAGATGACGGACGAGATGTGGGCCCAGGCATTCGGTGTGCCGATGGCGCGGATGCGCCGGATCCTCCGCCTCGCGCATATCCATCCCGCGATCATGGATGCCTACGAGGCCGAGAAGATCACGACGCAATACCTGCAGACCTTCGGCAAGATCGAGAACACCGACGAACAGAAGCAGTGGTTCGACAAGATCAACCGCGGCGAACTCCAGTATTGGCAGCTCAATGCCGCGCTCGGCTTTGGTAACCACGAGCACAGCCACGCGCTCAAGGTGGTCGGCGTCGAAGCCTATCAGGCTGCAGGCGGGCGGCTCGAGACCGACCTGTTCGCCGACGAAACCGACGCGCGCGTGCTCGATCCGGAATTGCTGCAGGATCTGGTGACCAAGAAGCTGGGCGAGAAGCGCGACGAGGTGAAGGCGCTCTACTCCGAGCGAACGATCACCTTCACCGACGAGGCGCCGGGCGGCTACAGCAGCTACGAGCTGCGCGCCGAACCCGCGCTTCCAGCCGAGAAGGCAGAACAGTGGAACGAAGCGATCCTCCACCTGTCGAATCTCGAGGACGAAGCCTTCGAGGAAATGCTGTCCGAGGACGTGGGAACCATCGACGGCTACCACGATGCCGACAACATCGACCAGCTGCCGCGCGAGGAAGTGCTGAGCTTTGCGCACACCGGCAAGAAAACCGCGCTCAAGAAGCTGCTCGCCACGATGGACGAACAGCGCAAGATCGTCACCGAGATCGAGGTGCTGCCCAAGGTGCTCCCCGAAGCGGCCACCGTCTGCGTCCTGTCGTTCGGCCGCAGCGGCGAGATCGAAACGTCGTGGTATTTCCCCGACCGCAAGAGCGCGGGCCTCACCGCCCGCAACGATGCAGGCGCGGTGGCGCAGGAAGCGCAGGCCAAGCCCGGCGAGGAAGGGTTCGACCCCGACAATCCGAAGCTGACCCAGCGGGCCGTCGACCACATCAAGGCGATGCGCGCACGGCAGGCTGGCAGCTACCTCGCCAGCAACGAGAACGCCGCGCACCTGGCCCATGCCGCGCTGCTGTTCAGCTACGCCCGCTCGATCGTCAGCTCCTATTGGGAGCGCGATAGCGGCATGGTCATCAGCTACGGCGGGTCGGTCTATCCCAACCCCGGCACCGCGCTGGAAACGTTGGCCGCTCCGGACGTCCCCGGCATCAAGAACGCGGACGCAGTCGCCGGCTGGCTCGAGTTCAAGGCCGCGTTCAACCCGGCCATGCTCGACCGACTGGCCGCGTGGATCTTCGCACGCAAGGTGAACCCCGAGATCGGCTGCTCGCAGCAGCGGACGATCGCCAGCGATGTGCTCGCAGAGCTTGCCGACAAGCGGCTGGCGCGCGCGCACGTCCAGCCGGACATGACGACCGACTTCTTCGGGCTGTTCCCCAAGAAGGTGCTGGGCGAATTCGCGCAGACCATCGGGAACACGCACAAGATCAGCGTGCTCGCAGGCAAGGGCGATGCCCCGGCGAAGTATATGGCCGACATGCACCTTGCGGCCGAGCCGATGAGCTTTGCCAGCGACTGGCTCCCCTCGTTCCTGCGATGGGACCAACCGGCACCGCCCGTCGAAACCACCGAGGAAGAGCGGGCGCTGGTCGCCGCGGTGTTCGATCGGGAAGATGCGGAGCACGACACGCTCGATCCGGACGCGGTGCCGGCGTGAGCCGCCCGCGAGGAAACGCGGCGCAGCGCGCGATCTTCGCGGCGGTAAAGCAGGAAGCAGAGGCGCGCGGCTGGACCGCGCGCCTCGACTTCGCGCAGCGGGGCGGATCACAACGCGCCATGCTCGAAGGACCGGACGGGCAAACCGCGCGCGTCCAGATCCACGGCACGCCCAGGTGCAAGCACGATGAAGCGGAGCGCGCGGTTCGCCGGGTGCGCAACGCCATCAACCGACAGACGAAAGGGTAACCAATGGCCTATGCAGAAAACACCAGCGTCTCGTTCAGCAAGCTGCACCTTCTCGCCAGCGCCGGAAAAGGATCTATGCCCGGAGCACCGGGAAGCGTTCAATCGGTGGCAGCTGACGCAGCCTGCGCCTCGATCCAGGTGATCAGTTCGTCGAACCGGATCAGCGAGACGAGGCAGGCCCGGTCGCAAGGGGCATAGGCAACACCGGCCTCTGCATCAGCGCTTCCGGTGGCGTCGGGAACACCGGGCACTGGCTCACCACCGGCCTGACTTCCAGCGGCGGCAAGGGCTCGAGCTTCTTGCCGCAAGCCCCCAAGGCTCCGGTCAAGCACAGCAACCCGAGCATCGAAACGATTGACTGCATCCGCATGAATTCTCTCCTGCTCACGAAGCGCAGCTGCCAGCCGCGCCGCTTCCATCCGTGCCGCTTCGGCCTGCGCATCGCGATAAGCAAGCCGGTCCGATTCGCGCCCCTCGCGCTCGGCCACCCATCCATCCCGCTGCTCGGTGGCGTCCTCGCGCGCGTCGTCCAGCGCGCCTCGGGTGAACAGCAGGATGATGGCGAGGACAGCGATCACCGCGAAGGGAGCGGCGCGCAGCGCGGCGGCCCAGCTCACGTTCCCAGCCCCGGGAAATACTTGGTTCGGCCACCGACCTTGCGCGCGCTCAATTCCTGGTTGCGGTAGGGCTCGCGGTAGCTGACGTGCAGCCAGCCACCCTCCCCGAACTCGTAGATCAACTGGTCGTAATTGAGCCGCGCTTCCATCCAGCGCGCGACTTCGAGATTGCCGACGCCGGCGACGGTGAAATCCGCGGCCTCGCCCTTGGCGTGCTGGCTGTTCGCCGCGCCGCCGATCGCACGGTTAAGCGCCGGAGACCGGAACCCGCTGGTCACGATCACCGGCGCATCGAAATGGACCCGGACTGGCTCGAGGACGTGGACGCAGAGCTTACGAAGAGCGGCGATCTGCGCTGCGTTTGTGGTGTTGTCGATCCCGCGCAGTGTCGCGGTTCGCGACCTTGTCATTTCGCCGAGCTGAAAGTGCGGTGCCAGATACTCGTGAAGCTTTGCCATGATGAGCACTCTCCGGTGTGTCTCCGAAGAGCCTACAAAGCTCGAGGCGCTTGTGCAATGCACCGGCCCGAAGGAACGAAACGACCGCGACGGCCAGGAAGATCAGGCCGATCACGACGAGAAGAGCAAACTTAAACATGGTCGGATCCTTCCGGCTGCTGAAGCCTTTGCGCGACACGCTTGCGAAACATCCCTGCCAGGAACGGATAGCCCAGCACCGCAGCGCCGGCACCAATGAGAACGGCCACCGGGCTTTCATAGTTCCAATAAATGACGATGGCTTCCGCGATGATGACGAACGAAATGATCGCCGCGACCTCGCCACCGATCGCCCAATAAAGCCGGTGCCGCCATACGCGCGCGATCTCTTCATCCGAAGGAAAGCTTTTTTCATCTTCGAGTAGATTATGAATTACACGCGCGGCAGTCACCGCGAGCGCAACGAGGAACACGAGTGCGACCTCGATCAGTCTGTTCCAATCAACCATGCGTCCCTCACAAATCCAGTTCCGGGTCATAGGGGAGACCCGAAGCATCCCCGACCAGCACCCAGCCCGGGATCCCGTCGGCGAACGAATTGGTATAAGCAATCGGTCCCGCCCGCGTATTCTCCACGATCAGGCGGTGGCGGTGTGCGCCAGCCGTGCTCTTGATGACCTGGATGAAGTCGATCGAACCGGGCGAGATGATGGCCTGGTCGTTGGAAGTGCAGTTGCGGACGTGCAGCGTGCCAGCCATCACCGAATTGGGCGAGCCGTGGCAGACAATGATCCGCTCGGTACGCGTCGAATCGGACGGCACCACGAACTGAACCTCGTCGATCAGCATGATGTGTTCGTCGCCAATGCCGGCGCCGATCAGCGGAGCGTTGTGGTCCGCATCGACTTCCAGGATCCCGCCGTGGATGATCGACTGCAGACGCCGCCCCTGCATCCCGGCGAACCGCCCGTTGAACGCGCCAGCAGCATCGATGTGGAAAATGTAGCCGTTGGCCCCGACGCCGCCATTGCGCCGCCACTTGCCCCCGCCTTCGACGCGGAAAGTATGCGGAGCCTCGACTGTCGGCGCAGTGCCGGCCGCATCCATGTAGATGTCGGTGTCGTCGCGCGTGCGAACGATCGACCCCATCGGAAGGCGAAGCTCCGACTGCAGGATGGAAGCATAGGTGAACGCAGGCACGTTCTCCGAAACAGGATCGACGAACTCAAAGATCGCCGGGTATTCGGTGCCGATCAGATCATTGCTCGGGTAAGTCGAGCGCGTGATTGTGGAAGCCTTGCTAGGATCTTCCAATGCCTGGGTCGCAAGATGCAGGAACGGATAGTCCCCGTTAGTGGCACCGATCCGAAGGTGACGCTCGGGTGACACGATACCGCTGACCCACTGGCGCTCGTTCTCCATCGCCGTGATGATCGCACGCTGGCGAATCCCGGTCTGCGCCGCGGTTCTGTGCGCGGTCATCGCCTTGCCATAGGAAAAATTCTCGACGTTCAGGCCCATCATGGCCGTCACACCGTAATCGGTTCCGAACACGAAACCGTCGACGCGATTGGTCAAATAGATCTGGTCGGGAATGTCGGGGAAAACGTCGGTCGCGGACTGCCGCGACCAGCGGGCGACGATCGCGCCCAGCTTCTCGCTCCAGAGCTCGATGCGAACACGATAAAGCGGGATGCCCAAATAGGCTTCCATCTCGTAATTGATGAAAGGCTTGTCGTCGGGATCGAGGCCCGCAATACGAACGAACCGGACGATGCTGCGCAGGTAGCTGTCCAGCGCCAGCGTCATTTCGACCGGCACATCAGCAGCTGCATCGACGATGGCCCGGGCGCGCGCGTCGATCACCGAAAGTTTCGACTGCGTGAGGCTGACAGTGTCGAGACGCAGCGTGCCCTCGGCCGCGGTGAAGGACACCGCGTTCGAGCCGAACAGCGAGCCGTCGGTGAAATCGACAGGCACCGAACCGAACGCACCGCTGCCATTGAGCGCGACGAGCTCGATCACACGAACGCCGGCAAAGCCGCTCGGGTTGAGCGAGGATCCAGACCGCCCGACGCCGAGGACGTCGACATTGTCGCTGTTGCGCGTGATGATGAGCTGGAACCGGCCACCGCTGACGGCATCGCGCCAGAAGGATTTGAGCCGGTAGCTCTCCGTGAGGTCCAGCCCCTCGATCGACATGCCAGGCAGAATGCGCAGCAACGCCGGGTAGGTGTTCGCGATCGTCGTGTCGGCAAAAATCGACAGGCGACGGACGATCTCGCGCATCCCCTTGGTGTTCAGCAAAGAGACCTGCGTGCCGTCGCCATCCAGCACCGCCGCCGCCGCGCCGCCGTTGTTGCGGGTCAGCAGCAGGGTGTGACCGTCCACTGCGATCGCGAAATAGGTGCCCTGCTCCGAGACCAGGTCGCCAACCGTGGCGGTCGCCGCCGCACCGCTGCCGCCGCCATTCGGAAACGACAGGGTCGGGACCGCATCGGAAGGCGAAAGCCCGGCAAACACGATGTCCACCTCGGTGACCCCGCCACCCGACGCCGTGTAGGTGAAGGCAAAGCCGGTCGGCCCGCCACTCACGCCGCCCGCATAGGTGCCATCGGCAAAGCCGGTGCCGGCAGAACCGATAGTGATAGACGAAACGCCCTGCGGAACCGCGCTGATATAGTCGCTGGTGTAAACGCCTTCGGCCGACTGCGCCGCGGTGAAAGCCTGCGAAGCATAGACCTCGGCCAGATCCCGCGCGTTCTCCGCGCCGACGCGCTGGGCGCTGGCGAGCGCCACCTGCTCGAGCGAGGACGCATAGGCATTGGCTGCAGCCAGCGCGGACACCGACGCCGTGTAGAGAAGATCCGCCAGCTCGGCCGCATCCGTGGTCGCAGTGCCAATCCGCTGCTGCTCGCCCTCGCCTACGACGACCAGCGCCTGGCCTGCCTTGCCTGCCAGCGACAGGAACGAAGGCACGACTTCACCCGGCGCGAACCCGGGCGTGCGCCGCGCGCGCGCTGCGATGTCCTGCAGGGTGCCGACCGTGCGGTTGAACTCGAGGTTCAGGTCGTTGTTCGGGACCGGGCCACTGTCCGGAAACTGCGTGATGCGCTCGATCGGCAGCTGGCGATAGACGACGACGCGCTCCCCGCCGACCAGCGGGGCGCCGATCGTGACGAAGCCGCCGTGCGCATCGGGGTCCGTCGTAACGGAGAACTCGGTGAAGCTATCGGCGTCCGGGGAGTAGGTGAGCGAGACCCCGTTCACCTGCACAGCCACGTTCCCGAGACCGAAGGTGCGGAAACCAAAGCTGAATTCGGTTTGCCCGGTTACGGCGACGTAAGTGTGTTCGGTCGGTAGGTCTTGAATGTTCATCGGAAGCTCCCTTTCCCTGCCTTTTGGCGGGGGAGGGAACCTCTCTCAATGCACCTACAAGATCGCAGGCTTAACCCGCCGCTTGGGCCGCTCGGCACGGACGCGCGCGCGCGCCTTCGCGACATCGCGGTTGGTCATTCGAGTGGGCAGGTTCTCGACATCGATCACGCCGCCCGCTTCGTCGATCTCGCTGGGCCCTTCCATCGCCTCGCTGGTGCGAAGGTCGAAACTCTCCGCGCCGAAACGCCCGCCGCCGACGCGACGCGGCTGCTCGGCACCCTCTTCCGTTTCGTCCAGCTGCTGGCTGACCTCCATCGCGCGACTGCCCTGCCGTTCCTTGTCACCCTGGATCACGTCCTCGAGCTTCTTCACCGTGCTCTGCAGCCAGATGAGGTTCGCAAAAGGCAAACCGCGGCGCACCGTGGACACCCGATCGTCGGGTTCCATCGTGGTGCTGACGAACGGCTCGATCAGGTTGGCGGCCACGCCGAAGGCAGGACCGGCGCCGGCAATCTCGTCGCCCACGCGCTTGCCGTCGGGGTCGAACTCGTTGTTCGGCATCACCGGGTTGTCGAGCATACTGTCCAGATTGCTGCCCATGCTCGAAAGCCAGGTGCCCATGCCGCTGGCGTCGAAGCTCTCATAGATGAACTCGTCCCAGCCCATCTTGTCGAAGTGGTCCCCGGCCTTGAGCCAGGTGACCAGCGCGCCAGCCGCCATCATCGACACGATGCCAGTCAGGCGCGCGCGGTCCCGGCCGGACAGAACGCCGTGCGTGATCTTGGCTCCAGCCGCCATCGCGAAACTCTGCGCCTGGAAGGGGAGCGAGGCGAGCGGCGCTTCCATGCGACCCGCGCGACCGACGCCGCGGCGCGCCTTGGTGAGCTCGGCGCGCGCATCGCGCAGCGCCTTCTCTGCAGCCATGCGATCGGGGTCCGCTTCGTCACGGCGAGCAAGCTGGCGGAAAGCGCCCTCGAGCTCGCCCACCTGCGAGCGCAGCTGCTCGACATTGCGCAGCGCCTCCTCGCGGCCCTTCTTGGTGTGGAAGATCCCGTCGAAGATCGCGGGACGCTCGAGCGGACCGGGCGTGGTGACCGACCGGCGCACCTCGCCGTTCACGGCGGACAGGAGCATTTCGCGGCCGCGCGCACCGCGCGCACCTTCCCACGCCTCGACATTGGCGAGGATCAAGCCCGACTGGCCCCGGTCCACCGGCATGTCGGCCAGGATCATCGCGTCCTGCTCGTCGATGCCGTTGGCTTTCAGCCGGGTCATCATGCGCGAATCCACCTCGCCGCCCTCGCGGATGGCCTTGGCGACGATCTGCGCCTCGTTGATGATGTTGTGCGCGGCCACCGCGCCAGCCCAGTCCTTGAGCACCACGGTGAACGGCGTCATGCCGTTGGCAACGAAGAACGGCGCCTGCGCCTTGGCGATCCAGCGCTCGACGGCGCTGTCGCGGTGCACGATCAGCGCGTCGTCGCTCTCGATCATGCGCGCCACGTTGCGCGCGACCACATATTCCAGCGCCTCGCCGGCTTCCTTGGCGATGCCGCCCGGCGAATAGCGTTTCAGGTCTCCGACCATGGCCGCGAATACGCCGCCGATCAGGCCCGCGGGACGCTGCTCGCCGTGTCCGGACACAGCCGAGCGCACGCCCAGTCCCTGCACCCCGATGGTGCGAGCGATATCGCCGATCTGCGAGCGGATGATCCCGCCGAAAATCACGAGATTGGTGAAGCCCTTGATCGCGCGCGCGGCGCGGTTGTCCCAGGACAGCGGGCTCTTGCCGTGAAAGCTGCCGGTGATGCGGTCGCGCGCGTCCTCGAACAGCTGGATGGCCTGCTCGGTCTTTTCCTTGGGGACGCCCCGCGACAGAAGATCAGCGCGCATCACGTCGATTGTATCGAGCGCGTGGGTGTCCCCGAACTGCCGGGTCATCTCGATCGCACCGCCGACGCGCTTCAGGTAGATCGACATGACCAGCTCGGCGTCCTGCTCGATGAAGTCCCAAGCCTCTTCGTTCGTCACAGGGACGCTACGATGGCGCAGGGACGCAGGAGAGCCAGGCGCGCTGAACTCACCAGCCGGGTCCAGCGTAATCGTCTCGTATGCCCCCTGCGCTGCCGCCTCAGGGTTCGGATGGCCCTCACGCGCATAGCCCCGGCGCAGGATTTCGAGGAATTCGCCCTTGCGCTCCTCGACCACAGCGGGGTTCCAGTGGCGCGGGAAGTAGTTTTCCTCGCGCAGCGGCATCACCAGTTCGTCAGCCATCTCGCGCAGGCTCGCTGCCTCGGCGCGCATGTCGTCGGCCGCTTTCGCCATGTCGAGGGTCCAGTCGTCGTTCGCAGCACCGCGGCCCGCAAAGCGTTCGAGGATCCGGTCGACCGACGCAGCAGCGCGCTCTTTCCGGTCCGCGCGCACGCGCAGGCCCTTGGTGGACTGGAACATGCCGAGCTCGCGCGCGGCCTCCTCGGTCTGACGCATGACGGCGGTGAACTTGGCAGCGGCATTGCGCGCCGCCACGCTGACCTCGGTGCCACCGACCACCGCGCGCCCGACCTCGCGCCGGAACTCGTCCAGGGTCGGCATGTCGGTAGGATCCTTGAGCACCTTGCGGATGCCAGGGATCGCACGGACCGCCAGCGCGGCCTCGATCTGCAGGACGGACGCGCCCTTCTGCATCCCGATCATGGCCAGATACTCACGCCGGATGCTGTCGCGCACCGGGTAGAGCTTCGCCATCCAGCGCGCCGATCGCTGGAACACCGAACCACCGACCGCCGCGGTCCCGCCCTGCGCATGGCGCGCGGTCTGGATCGCGTAGTCGTCGGCAAGGTTCATCATGTTGGAATGGATCAGCGCCTCGCCATCGGGGATCAGTCGCTCGAGCTGGCCGCGCGGAGTGGGTGCGATCGCCAGCCTTTCGACCAGGCCCTTCTCCGGAGTGAACGGAACCTGCCCGTCGAGCAGCTGCTGATAGGCGCGCGCGTTGATCCGGTTCTCGTATTCCGCGAGGGTCTCGCCGGCGCGACGCGGGTTCACGGTGTGCTCGATCTCGTGGTTGACCGCGAAGTTGACCCAATCGGCGGGCGTCTTGAAAGCATCGTCGGCCAGCGGCTGGACCCCTTCGATGTGAGCGCGGGTCCACGGCTTGGAAGCGAAGCTGGCGAGGAGCGCATCGACATCGACGACGATGTGGTCGCCGTCCTGCAGGTTGCTGCGCGGCGCGCTGCTCTCCACGCCGAAGGGGAGCTCATCGACTTCCGGCTCGTCGCCGCTGGCGCGCATGGCGTCCCGCATCTGGCCGCGCGTCATGCCGCTGTCGGGCTGGCGCTCGCCGCGCTGGACCTCGATGTCGCGGCCGCGCGCCCGGTCGCGCTGGGCGACAAGAGCATCGGCTTCTTCGGACAAGGCGGTCTGTCCGACGCGCGCGTCGTCCGGTGCGAATCGTCCTGCAGTCTCGAACAGGTCGTCTGCCAGCGCGGCATCGCCCCGGTCGGCCGCCGCCATCGCGCGCTGCTGCAAGTCCTCGTAGATCTCTTCGCGGCTCTGCGCCGGCAGCTTCTTCGTCTTGCCGGTGAAGTGCTCGCGCATCTCACCCATGATCGCTTTCGAGCGACGGGTGAGCGCCTTGCCTGCCAGCCCCTCGGCCTCGGCGAGCGAGTTGGCGATCGCCTTGGCCTCCGCGACGGGCATCCCGAGATAGGCCCCGGCGTCGTCGAAGCGGTTGGTCTCGAGCCGAACGGGCGGCGCGACATCGCGGGTGGCGGACGGGCTGCGCTCGATCAGCGGCTCTTCCTGGCGCACCGCGATGTTCATGTCCTCGTCGACGATGTCGGCCGCGGTGCGCGCGCGCACGAAGCGCGCCGGCGAACCGCTCCCGGTCGAACCGACGACGACGGGCACGCCTCGGCCATCGATGTCGATTTGCGTGGGCGGCGCCAGCCCCTCGAAAATGTTGATCGCCTGCGTGGGGGAAGACGGGCGGCCCAGCACGGCAAAGGCTTCATCGCCGAAGGGATCGACCGGCTTGCCGTTCACATGCACCTCGTAGTGAAGATGCGGCCCGGTCGACTTCCCGGTGTTGCCGGTCTTGGCATAGACCTGGCCCGGGCGGACGGTGTCGCCCACCTGCACATTGGCTTCCGACAGGTGCATCACGCGGGTGGTGACGCCCTCGCCAAAGTCGATCGTCACCGAAATGCCGGCGCCCGACGACGCCGGGGTCATCGCGGTCACGCGCCCGGTGCCATAGGCTTCGACCGGGGTTCCGATTGGCGTGGCGAAATCGACGCCCTGGTGGTTGGAGGATCCGCGCCCGCGCGCGGTGCGAGGCGCGCGGCGCGGCCCGAACTGGCTGGTGGTGCGGAAACCGCGGACAGGCGGCGGGATCTGGCGGGGAGTGATCGAGCGCGTGACCGGCTGCGAGGGAACGCTCTGCCCAGCGCGCGAACCGATCTTGCCGAGCAGCCCGCCCATTGCGCCGCCGAGAATGAGCGAACCGGCCACGCCGTAGGCAGTTTCTTCCGCGGTGGCGGTATCGTCGAGACTGCCGCGCACGAGCTCGGTGCCGGCGCCAAGCCCGCCGATGGTGACCACGCCGCGCGCCGCGCCGACGCGGCCGCCGACGCCGACCAGCTGACCGACGGGAATCACGTTCAGGGGATCCAGCACGCCGGCGACGACATCGTTGAGCACCGTGTTCGCGACCCCGCGCTGGTCGCGCCGCTCGCGGATCGCAAGGTTCTCGTCGATGTTCTGCTTGATCTGGTCGACCATGTCCTGGTTGAGCGCATCGGCAAAGGCATCGGCATAGGCTTCGTATCCCTCGGGGATCGCCTTGCCGATGTCGAAGTCGGGATCGACGGTCTGCCATGCCTGGCGCTCGACCTCGACAGCATCCTTGATCTGGCCCCACACGCCGAACGCATAGGCATCTGCCAGCGCGCCGACTTCCTCTTCCTCCTGCTCGGGAGCGACAGGCTCGAGCGTGACAGAACCGCGGCGACGGTTCGGAAGTGGAGCGATGGCCATTACTTGTTTCCTTCGTCGAAGATCCGGAGCCGTTCTTCGCGGCTCATGTAGCGCACCTTGCCCTCGGCATCGCGCGCCATGCGCCAGCGCGGGCCTTCGACGATCGCCGTGCGCTCGGCGGCGGCGCGGGTCGCCTGCTGGCGAGCCTGCACGCGCGGCTGCAGATCGCGCATCACGTCGTCCATGTCGAAGCGAACCGCGGGCAGCGGACGCCCATCGGCGGTCGACGGGATCAGGACATAGACGCCGTAGCCCTGCGCGGGATTGTCGCTCTCGGCCTTGATCTTGTAATTGCCGGTCTGGACCGCGCGCCGAACCTCCGGTGAGCCACCCGGCACGGCACGAGCGATGTCCCCCCAGGTGATCCCGCGCGCGACCGCGGCGTTCACGAGGCGGCGCGGAGCGAAGCCACCGACCATCCGGCTGCTGGTCGCCCACGCATTGTTGACCATGCGAGCGGTGGCCTTCGCGGCGCGCTGGATGTCGCCGCTGTAGTATTGCAGGTTGACCTTGAACATCGTGTCATAGTCGCGCTGGATCTGCGGATTGCCGCGCGCGGCCGGAATCTTGAACACATCGAGCAAAGCCTGGGCGCGCACGTCGTCGTATCGCTCGCCCTGCTTGTTGCCGAACAGCGCCCGCGCTTCGCCATCGGTGTAGGTGCGCCCGCTGCGCGCATCCTTGAGCGCCTGATAACGCTGCTCCTCGGGCATCCCCGCGCGGCGCAGCTGCTCCTCGAGCTCGAGAGACGCGCGCGTGCTGGCATCCAGCCGTTCATAGGCGAGCTGGCCAGTGTCGGTGCCGCGCCCGTTAAAGGTCCGCATGTCCTGCACGAAGTCGACGACCTCGGCGAAATTGCCGCCCGCCATCCGTGCTTCGATGTAGCTGACAAGCTGGTCGGGGACATAGCCGGTGTCCGCCACGAAGTTCAGCAGCCAGTCGCGGCCGCCCGGCGCCTGCATCTGATCGTAGATCGAGCCGCGCTCCATGATCGCCGCCTCGAACGCGCCGACTTCCTGCGCGGTGTAACCCAGCGCCGGATCCCGGTTCATGTCGATCATCTCGCGGCGCACGTCCTCGAGCGTGTTGATGTTGGCCTGCGCAAGCCGCTCCATTTCAGCACGGTGCGCAGCTTCATCGGCGGCACGCTGCGCAGCGATGCGCGTGGTGAGCGCGTTGCCGGCGATCGCACCGACCTGGTTGGCGACGACCCTGTCGGGGAACAGGATGTTGAACTCCTCGAGCCCGACTTCGACATCCTTCCCGTTCTCGTCGGGGATCATGATGGTCGAACCGTTGGTCATGCCGTTGCCGAACATCGCGACGGTGGCGAGCTCTTCGTCGGAGAGGACGGTGAGCACGCTCCCGAACCCGGCCTTGACGTTCTCGCTGAACGCGCGGCGCTCGACGGGCCCGAACAGGTTGGTAAGCGAAAGCCGCTTGGCGTCCGCCCCCGCTTCGTCCAGCACGCCCATGTTCTCGAGATCGTCGATCGCAGACATCGCCTGCTCGTGCGGGATCGCAGCGCGGTCCCAGCGGTCCGGAACCCCGGTCTCGAGGATCTGCACCACCGATTCGGCATTCGCGGAAATCGTGGCCTCGAGGCCGTTCACCAGCGCGGCGTGATCGCGGCGGACCTTCTGCTCCGCCAGTCCGCGGAACCGTTCGCCCAGCTCACGCGCGAGATTGATTTCAAGGTCGGCGGCGATGGCGGGGGTGGATGCCTTGATCGTCCCTTCGGCCAGGCCCTGCGCAGCGGCGAGGAACGCTTGCGGATCGTCGGCGTGTTCGCCCTGCAGCTGGGAAAGCTGGATCTCGTAATCCTTCGTCGTCATGTGAAGGAGGCGGTTGTGCATCACCTTGTCGTAGGTTTGCATGTAGACCGACCCGCCACCAGGCGGCGGCGCGCTGGCCTCGAACCCGGCGCCAACCTTGACGATCGAGCCGATGCCAGCCGCGGCGATAGCCTCGCGCTCGGCTTTCTCGCGGAAGATGGGCTCTGCCTGCGCCAGCAGCGAGCGCGCGGCCCCTGCGAAAATGCGTCCGCTGTCGGCGGCTTCAGGCACAGAAACGCCGAAGCGCCCCGCATCCTGAACGCCGATACGCGACCGATCGACTGGAATGCGGTCTGCCAAATTAACCTCCCTTGGGTGCCGGTGTCTTGTTGTTGCCGTAGAAGCTGGCCGCGCTCATCGCGGTGTTCACGAAGTCGACGACTGCACCAACCTTCTGCACATGCGCGTTGAACTTGCCCATGCGCGCACCGAACTCGGCGACCTGCACCTGGTCGGCCAGCGAGACGCGCTGCTGGGTGAGGTTAAGCCGGACATTCCGGACATCGCGCAGCCACGCATCCTGCTGGTCGGGATCGATCCCCTGAAAAAACGAGATGTGCTCGCCGATGCCCGACGCGCCGATCGCCGCCAGAGCGGAAGATCGAGCGCGGGCGAACTCCTCGGTGCGCGCGTTCTCCTGCTGCAGCGCCTGGATCTCGATGCTCCGGCGCTGCTCGTCGGCCTGCTTGGCCTGCACCCGGAACTGGTATGCGGCGTTCGCAGCGTTGGCGTTGGCACTCTTGATGCTCGCATCCATGCCGACGGCGGCAGTGACGACGGTGGCGGCGGCGATGACGGCGGCGGTAATGCACATCAGACTTTGACCTTCTGCAGAGCGGAGAGCACGCGCGCCGGCAACGGCTCGGTTTGCGAGAGAACAGTGGTCGGCGTGCGGCTAAAACCAAGATGGGTAATCTCGCGCGCGCCGGTCACCGGAGTGATTGGCGCAGCCCGGTCCTCGTTGGCAAGCCGCGTCTCGACGCGTGTGCCGCCCACCGTGGTCGAATAGGTCTCGTCGAACAGCACCGTGGTCGACACGATGCGCTTGATCTGCCCGGTCCGCTTGCCATTGGGCAGCTCGACGATCGGCGGCAGCATCTCGACTTCGTAGAAGAAAGGATCGCCGGCCACCAAGGTCTTGACCGCCACCGTGAGCTCGAGCGCACCATCAGCCGGGATGTCGAACACGCCGTGATAGCCGAGCTCGGACCGGACGCCGACCGCGCGCCCGCGCACGCGGGGATCCAGCACCCAGCTGGTGATCGCAGTGTCGGCGACGTGCTTCACCTGTCCGTCCAAGCACCCCATGTCGTCGTCGGACACGCGGTAGAGCCGGTGCGCGCCGCGGACCTCGACGGCGAAATAGACATAGGGGCCCACCGCGCAGACCGATTCGATCGTGCCGGCACCCAGCGTCCAAAGCCCCCAGCCCGCGATGTTCTCGCTGCGCATGGAGTGGAACACCGAACAGGTGCCGTCCGCATTGGTGAGGAAGGCCAGCTGCTCGGAGCGATTGGTCGCCCCCTGGCTGACGGCCATCGTCGTCGGATGCCGGATCAGGTGGGTGGCGAGGGTCGAGACCGGGACCGAGCGGAAGGTGCGCTCGTTGGAGGCAAAGACGAACTCGCTGACGGACTTGCGGTTCTCCTGCACGAACAGGACGGCGCCATCGAACACCACCGGCTGGATGTTGGCGCTGCCGGTGCTGTCCTGGCCCTTGATCCGGGCATTGTTCGGAGTGATCGCCTCGCCTTCGCGGGTGATGAAGATGCTCTCGCGGGTCGCGGTGAGCACCGCCAGCTCGCCGTTCGACACGATGTGGAAGATCCGGCTGACATCCTCGGTACCGCTGGAAACCTGCACGCTGTCGCCATCGTAGCCCTTGCCCACGTCGAAGTTGAACGGGAGCAGGGACTTGGAGCCGAAGCACGCATCGGGCTGCGAGGGAGTGCCGGCGAGCCAAAGGCGCTGTTCATGGAAGCAGCACGCGCCGGGATAACCGCGGCGCGCGGAGATTGCGGGTTCGGTCCACGAACGGGTCTTGGTGCCAGCCGCCTCGAACTCGACATTGGCGCCGCCGCCATCCTCGCTGGTGACGGCCGCGGTCTTGGGAATCGGCGCGGTAGTGCTGTCGCCGTCGTGGTCATAATCGAAGCTGACCCCGGTGAGAGTGACCTGGTAGCGGATCTCGTCCAGCACCTTGACGACGTGCGCCCCGTCGATCTGATCGCCGGGGATGAAGCCGACCGAATTGCAGCCCGAAAGGGTAATGGTCGCGCCGGTCTCGAGACCGTGGAAGAAGTGCAGCACCTCGATGTCGACGGTCCCGGCCTTGGACTTGAGCGGGTCCAGGTCCAGCTTGCCGATCAGCCGGTCAATCACGGTCGCTTCGGCATTAAGCGCATCGGTCACGGCGGTGAACTCGATCTCGGTATCGAACACGCGCCACCGCTGGCCGATGACGCTGGCATCGAACAGGCTGGCGCTCGCCTCGACAGTGATGGTGCCGGTGCTCGCGCTCGGCTCGATCGAGAGGTTCGGCGCGTCGAACTTGAAATAGGGCTGGTAGATCCGCCCGCTGTCGATCGAGACATCGAACACCATGGGCTCGAGCACGAAGGTGGTGGCGCCGGTGCGCTTGAGCAGCTGGGGCGGGAACTCCTGGTGGCAGATCACCATGACATCGCCCGACTGCGAATAGGTCATCTCGAACGCGCGCGTCTCGTTCCACGGACAACCGACGATTGTCTGCAGAAGCCCGCCGCCAAGATCGTAAATCCCGACGGTGCCGGACGAAAAGGCGAGGACATATCGCTGGGTGTCGGAAAACTCGAACTCGGCCATGCGCGCGCGCGCCGGGAGCGATGCAAGATCGTAGGTGCCGCCGCGGCGCTCGAAGCCGCCAGTCGAGAGGCGCGCGGTGTTGCGCATCCGCTTGGCACCCTGCGCATAGGCGCGCAGGTCCGACCGGCCATGCAGGGTAGGATCGACCTCGCCGCTTTCCCAGCTGGTCTGTTCGGTGTTCAGGATCACGGGCGGCCCCCCGAATAGCGGGCCAAGCCACCGACTGGCAGCTTGCGCGCGGTGCGCCCTTGCGCGTCGATCGACTTGGCCTGGGCGAATTCGCGAATGAACTTGCCGCCGTAGAAGCTGGCCTTCTGCGTGTCCTCGGCCACCGGAATAGCGAACGCTGCAGCGAGCGAGGTGCGCACCAGCCCTGCGAAATATGCCGGCCAGTGTTCCTCCCCGGAGCGGTAGGTGTAATCCATCACGACGACATCATCGACGCGGGCATCGCAAAGGATCCGGTTCTCGTAGCGATCGAACTTGATCGGATGATCGTCGACGAACACACCGTGCACGACTTCGGCATCGCTCGGCACCCGATAGGCGGCTTCCCAGCGCGAGCGCGGCACGGCCTCCTCGCGCGAAAGCTGGAACTGGCCGCTCATGCAGCGCCAGCGATACTTCGAGACGATGTCCAGCACGGTCGGTTCGTAGAGCTCGCCGGCGATGATCTCTTCGGCGCTGTTCCCGTTGAACCCGGAAATGGGCGAGGCACCGACCATGACCATCGCCTGGCTCGCCAGCTGGTATTTCGTCACGCTCACCGAACTCTCCTACGAAAAAGGGGAGGGGAACCATCCCCTCCCCTCCGGTAATTGGTATTGCGCGCCGACGCTATCAGGTGCCGTTGACCACCGTGACCGGGACGACGCCGCGAACCGAGCTGACCATCAACACATCGACCGCGGTGAAGTTGGCGCACTTGGCGACGATGATGTCGCCCTTGTTGAACTCGGGTGCGGCCTCGTTGAAGTAGCCCGACGCGATAACCGTGACGACGGCATCGGCGCCGGCTTCATAGTTGAAGGTCTTTTGCTTGCCGCCCGAGACCCGTTCGAGATTTGCGTGAACGAAAGCCATGATCGTGTAGTCCTCTTGTTGCTAAAGCGTGAGCGATAGCCTGGATTAACGGAGCGCGTCGACCATCTGCACGCCCTGCGCGTCGATCGTGACCGCGCCCTGCGACATCGAATAGACGATGAGCCACGCCTGTTCCTTGCCCTGCCAGGTGACATCGCTCGAAATTTCGGCGCCGACCGCAACGCCGACCGCGTTCTTGTGATAGGCCATGTTGCGCGCTTCGGTCGCACCGCCTGCACCATTGGCGAGACCCGAGAACGGGAAGAACATGAAGCCCATCCACGCCTTCGCGATCATGCCACCCTGGTAGGGAAGCTTGTCGTGCCCGATGAAATCGGAGCTCGAGAAGGCGGTGATGCCGAGCAGGTCGGTCCAGTTTTCCGGCGCGACAGCGAAGAACCGCTGGCCGTCGTCGGGAATCTCGAGAGTGCCGAACCGCTCATAGACGGTGTTGACCTTGGTCTGCGTCAGGCCGGTGCCACCAGCGGCGATCAGCGCGTTGGCGGTTTCGTCCTTCATCGCGTCGACGATCAGCTCGTCGGCCTTGCGGCCGAGCGCGGCGGCGCCGTTCTCCGAGACGACCTTGCGCTCGTCGATGTTGGTCTTGAGCTCGTCCAGCTTGTCGACGAAGTCGCCGGCATACCAGTCCTCGAGCGTCACCTTCACCGGAGTGTGGCTGATGTTCATGAGCGGCACCTGGCCGTGGCGCGACTTCTTGCCCGCCGAGCCCTTGCCGGCGCGCTGGAAGGTCGTGTCCTTGCCCTTCACGCCGGTCTTGCGACGCACGGTGTTGGAAAGCTTCGACCCCATGCGCTGGTAATCGAGCTTCACCTCTTCCTCGAACTGGCTGATGAAGGCTGCGTCGATGGACATTCGCTTTTCCCGTCTCGGTTGTGTTGCCGTTGACGGGCTTATTGGCCGAGAAGCGGTTAGCCTCTCAATGCACAGACCTAATCGTGGAGATTGATGCTCACCAGCGAGCCGGTCCGGTGCATCCCGCGCTTCACGAAGAAGCGTTCGGCGGCGTCCTGGTTGATGCCTGTTCGGATGCCAATGTCGAGGCGCTTCACGCCTTTGCGCTCGGCCCAGTCCATGATGTGATCGAGCAGGAGAAGGGACGCGCGCGAGCCCCTGCGTTCGGGCATGACGTAGAAGGCAAAATCGCCCGCGACCTTGTCGTAGCTGAAGAAATCGGGAAGCGCGAAGATCAGCGCGGCCCCGCAAATCCCCTCGCGATCGACCGCCACGCAAGGGAGCCAGTCATGGTCCTCCAGCGCGACGGTGATCAGGTGCCGAACCTTGCCGTCGTTGAATGACAACCGGGAATGGATCGGGCTTTCACGGTGGAACCGGCGCGCGATGGCAACGATGTCGTCGACATCCTCCAACATCGCGCGCCGGACGTAGATGCTCACGCCTTGGCCTTGGCCGCTGCTTCGGCCGCGAAGAACGCCTCGACTTCCTTCACCACCGCGGGGTCGCGCTGCTCGGGCGTGCCGCGGTATGCGTCGGACTGCATCAGCTTGCGGATCTCGTCCTTCGTCTTCGCCGGTTTCGGCGCTGGCGGGTCACCGCGCGGCGGGATCTTGGCCTTGGAGTTCATCAACTCTTCGAGCCCGGCGACAGCGTCCGCGTTCGTCGCCATCGCGCGCAGCGCATTGGCCTTTTCGGGTGGCAGGGAAGAGTCCAGCCATGTGCCAAGCGCCTTCAGCCGCTGATCGGCGTTCGATCCGAGCAATTTCTTCTGCTCGGCCTCGTATTCCTCGGCCCGGGCGCTCTCGCCCTCGACATAATCCTTGATCGTGGCCTCGAAAGCGGCCTGGCCCATGCCGTTTGCGTGCGCGTTCTTGCGCAGCGCGGCGAAAAGCGGGCTGGCACCGGCCTTTTCGGCGTCGAAACCCTCGATTTCGGGCAGCTTGTAGGCTTCCGCGCTCGCCGGCACGTCCGCCTGCGGCTCGGGACGGGATTTGAGCGCCTCGAGCGCGTCCTGGTTGAAGCCGTTGTCGCCCCAAAACTCCTCGGGGAGCCATTCCGGGCGCTCGGTGCCGCTGGACGCAGGCGGATCGCCGCTATTCTGCTTCGGGTCGGGCGGCGTCTGCGCGTTTGGGTCGGCTGGCGGGTCTCCGGCCGGGATCAGGTCTGCCATTGGGTGGGTTCCTTCCAAGTTCGGCGCGCTGGTCGGCAATGCCGACGATCCAACGCGCCCCTTCGCGATGATGAAGCGCAGTCGAGCTGACTTCCGGACCGTGAATGGAGTTCACCGAGATCGAACGCAAGTAACCAAAGCACAGCGCGCCATCGGGGGTGTTCAGGAGGCGGGCGAACGCCTCATTGAGCCGACCCTCGCCATCAGGCGACTGCTGGGTCGGCAGCTCCACCGTTGGCCGTTGCGTTTTGTCCACCACTCAGCTGCTCCGAAATCTGCTGGATCATCGTGCGCTGGTCGTCCTTGGAACGCAAGATGCCTGCCGGCACATGGTAAAGGTCGGCCAGCTTGTGACTGGTCTCGGCAATGTCGGTGACGACGTTGAGCGATTCGGGACCGTAGAGCCCAGCCATCGTCGACAGGTATTGCGTGATGCGCTCGATGTCCTCGTAGTTCTGCGACATCGCCAGCGTCGAAGTCGAGACCAGCTTGATCTCCTTCCCGTCGATCGCGGGCATGGCGATCAGGCGGCGATCCTTGAGGATCCGGACGCAGCGCGCGATCACCGGCATCACGAGTTCGATGATGAGACGGGCGAACGGCGAACCGATAGCGCGGGAGAGCTCGGCCATGCGGTGCGAGGCTTCGGTGGCGGACATCGGCGTGCCGCTGGTCGCGCCCAGCTGCTCGGTGAACAGCGCCTTCCGGATCGAGAGGCGGGCGTTGTCGAGAACGAACGCGGCTATGTCGAACCGCCCAGCGGGCGCCACGTTCTGCAGCGGCTGGGATCCAGGAGCGCGCGGTACGAGGGTGCCGGGGTCGAGGCGGACGGTGTCGGTGTTGATGACCCCGTCGTCCTCCACGCTCCAGATCCCGCCGAGCGCGATGTCGGTGTGATCCAGGAGCGCGCGCTCCGCGAAGTTGACCTTGCGCATCGACGGCAGCGCATTGAACAGCGGCCCGCGGCCCCAGCCCTCGCCGCTGGCCTTGTTCCAGCGGAACACGATGTAGGGGTTGCCGGCCTCGCCCTCTTCCCAATCCTGCAGGAGCGGGCTGTCCTGGCGCTCGGCGACGAACACGGTGCGGCGCCACAGCCATTGGGTCGGCCGCGACCAGTCGCGCTGCCAGATCTCGGTGACCTTCACCTTGCCGGTTTCCATCAGCATCGATGGCGGAATGGTGGCGTCGGGCCAGAGCACCTTGATGTGCGACATCTGCACTTCGCGGGTCTCGGCGATCGGATCCGGTCGGCCGTCTGGCCCAATCCCGAAGTCGAGCGATCGCAGGGGAATCGCGCGCGCATTGAACGGATTGTTGCTGGGGTTCTCGTCGACGCGCAGCGCGCCGGTGCCCAGCGCCATGTCGGTGATGGCCTCGTTCACCTCGACGGTGAAGTTGGACGCGCCGATCATCTCGTAGAGGTAGGTGTCGATTTCCTCGAGCGCGGCGATCAGCTCGGAGCGCTCCTCCTGCGGCACAAGCAAGCCGGCGGTGAACGATCCCCACCGGGCGAAGTTCGGGAAGATCCCCTGCTGGATGCGGCTGGCAAACTCGGGTGTCGCGTGAACGGCGGTATCGTCGTAGATCTCGCTCTCGTCCGGTCCCTTGGTGATCCCGTCGCGGCCCGGCATCGCGTAGCTGATCGCCTCGTCGTAGCGGCCAGCGACAAGATCCTTGAGCTTGCGGGCATCGGCCAGCGCCGTGTTCGGCTCGGGCATCAGGTGACCGCGCTCGGGTTCGGCGTTCTCGGCGCGCGCGGCGCCCGGTCCGGGGATAAGGCTGCGATCCATCAGTTCATCCCGGCAAAGAGCGAGCGCGCGGCGGGCGTGGCGTAGCCCATGCCACCGCGGCCGCCAGTCAAAGTCGCGCCCCGGCCCATGCGGCCGGAAAGCTGCGACATGCGTTCCTCGATGCGGCGGTCCTTCGCCTCGGCGCGCAGCGCGGCTTCATCGTCGCGTGCGTCCAGCTGCTGCACCTTGAGCGCGGGGTCGGTGTAGACCTTCGGCGGCGGCGGCGGTTTCTTCGTGAAGCACATTGCGGGTCTCCGTTCGCGCTCGATCTGCATTGGCGCGCCCCGCAAGGCAATGGACTTGCCTACCAGCGCCGGGTGGTGCGGCTGCTCGCGCGCCGTGCCTGAGAGAAGCGGTCCAGCGGGTCGGTGCGGGTGCGGACATTCGCGACCTTGGCCGCGCCGGCGAGCCGGCCCATCGCGGCGCGCGCCTCGCCGCCACCCTGCAGCGCGTATTCGCCCGCCTCGCACGGGTGGGAGTAGCGGTTCTTGGTCGGCTCGTCCTCGAACATCTCACCCGCGCCGCGCACGCGCTTGTAGAACCACGCGCCCGCCATGCCCGCGGCGAACACCGGGCAGCGTTCCTTCGAGATCACCATGGCCGGCTCGCCCTCGGCCATCCGGGTGAGCACGGTGCGCATCGCGGTGCGGCGGATTTCCGGATCGTTGCTGTCGGTCGGCCGCGCCGGGATCTTCAAGGCGCGCAGGATCTGGAACGGAGTTTTCTTATCAGTCGCGGCGCGCTGGTCGCCCGACGGGTCGCCCCACGCCACGCTGATCTTGTGGCCAGGGTAGCGGTCGGTCATTCGCCGGTTGATCGCCTGCCCCAGCTGCACCGCGCCCGCGCCCTCCAGCACGATTTCATCGAACGCAGCCCAGCGATCGCGCACACGCTGGTAGAAGATGGCAGACGGGGTCAGCCCGAAGTCGAGGCCGAGAATGAACGGGATGTTCGGCACGGGCTCGATGACGCCGGCGACGGTGTGCACGTCCTCGCGGAACTCGGCATGTACCGGGCGGCCATCGGTGACCGCGCCCAGCCGGTTCATGATGTAGACGTCGATCCACGCCTTGGTTTTGCCAGCGACCTGGCCGGGGTAGTATTTCGGATCGAGGTTCTGGATGTTCTCCGCCTCGGGATTGATCTCGTAACCGACCACGCGCCGCTTCTTCCCCTCGCCTTCGAACTGCTCGAGCATCGCCGGCGGCTGGGTGAAGAACGCCCAATCGTGCGGCTTGACCAGGTTGGCGATGTCCTGCTCGCTCATCCCTTCCGGCGGCGGCGCTTCGCCCGCCATGATCGGCCACCAGTGATCCGCGTCCGGCGCGTTGGTGTCCATGATCAGACCCGACCGCTCGAATCCACCATCGCGCATCGACGGGTAGCGGCGCAGGCGCTGGGTTACACCGTCGACGATCGTCTTGGGCAGCTCGCGCGCCTCGTTGATGAAGGCCCAGGTGAGCTCGAGCGAGAGCAGCTTGCGCATGTCCTCGGCCCGGTCGAGCGAGAGGAAATAGACTTGCGCCACCATCTCGGTGTTGTCCTGCAGGCTGACCACGATCTCGTGCTCATACGGCGGCGGCGCCATCTTCGGCTGGCCGAATACCTCGGGATCCAGCCACTCGGCATAGGTCTCCATGGTGGTCGTCTTGAGCATCGGGTTGGTGTTGCGGATGATCGCCGTGCGGGTCTTGCGCTGGCCGCGCTCGTTCGGGCGGGCCATCATCCACTGACGCAGCAGCTCCACGATCGATGTCGAGGATTTCGCGGACCCCACCGGGCCACGCAGGCCGCGCACGAAGGATGGGTCGAGCATGAACCGACGCGCGACGGGCCCCGGCGGTTTGAAGTCGAGGTTCATTTAGTGCTGGCGGGCGTCGACGGTGCGCTTCACCAGCGCGGTCGCCGCCTTCGCGCCCCACGCATCGATGAGATTGTCCCGCTGGCGACGATCCGGCTCCTCGGCAAAGAACCACGGCCACCACTTGTCGATGATCGCGTCCAGCTTGGCGAGATCCGCGGCGGGCATGTCGCGCGCCATCCCGGCACCCTCCGGCTGGACCACCGGCGCAGAGCGCGGAGTGAGCGGGCCATTGAACAGGTGAGGCGCAACCGTCCATGCGCGCTGGACCGCGGGGAAATGGTCCTCGTCCTCCTCCTGCACGAACGCCAGCAGCGAGTTGGCAAGCGTTACGAACACCCGCCCGTCGTCGACCATGCACAGCACCGCCTCCGGGTATCGTTCCGTGTCCTGATGGATGGCCTCAATCTGCGACATGCCCTGCTCCCGGTGTGCGACGAAGCGAACCTTCGCCAAGAACTTCTGCGGAGAGGCGAGTGATAACACTTCCCCCGCTGTTTTCGACCCCCCGCCCTCGTGTGGCCGGTGAGGCACCCCCCCTGTCCGCCTGCATACGGTTCAGCTGAGGTCGATGTTGACGTTGAGGTGACCGCCCACGGTGATCTGCTTTGGTGCGACCATGCCGATCCGATCGAGGATGTCCTTGCTCGCTTCCAGCTGAACATACTCGGACTTAGCCTTCATCCCTAGTTGAGCCAGCTTCCCGATTGCCTGCGGCGCCAGAGCACCGAGGGCTTGGACTGATGCGGTCTGGATAGCACGGAGGACTGCGGGTTTGCGAGCCAGTCGGGAGGCGGTGACTTGGGCTGACCTTGGGCTGTATCCTGCCTTGATGGCGGATGCTTTGAGCTTACCGCCTGTTGCTAACAGCGCGTGCACGAACGCCTCTTCCTTGTCGGTGAGGTCGGGGAACTGGCGCAGCTCGTCGGTTGCGTCGGTGCCTGGGGTTACGGTTGCGATCTCCATGGTCCGCGCGAGGTGGCACGGGCGGCACATGGTGGTCCATGCACCAACTGAAATGCGCGGGGTTACGCGGTTCCTGCCAGCGCGGACGGCGGCTGGCGCCGCCTTGAACGAGGATGAATGAAGATTAAGCGGGCAGGGGAGGACCGTGGTGAGACCCGTCGAGTGCTCCCTGTCCGTCCGCGGGCCTGACAGGGGACGGTCGCTTCGCTCCCTTTCGCACCAGCTCAAGGCAACCTGCTGCGCAGGCTTCGCTTCGCTCGGCCTTGCCCTGGCGCGAACGCCCTGTCCGTCTTTCCGCTACCGGCCAGGAACCCCTCGCCGGATCACACCACTACGATTGGAGAATATGAGATGACGAAGCAGAGCAACGCAAAGCGCGTCGACGAGCATCGCGCATCGCAGATCGCGACCGTCCAGGTCACTGCCGAGACCATCCGTGCCAGCGTTGAAGCTGGCCTCGGCTCGCTCGGCGCAGCGTTCTACGAGACCGAGCAGCGGATCGTTGGCGACAACGGCAAGCAATATCCGCACGACGCATCGCTGCCCGACGGTGTCGCTGACACTGGCGAGGTGGTCGACGTGAACCGCTTCCGCTTCCTGCAGACCCAGCTCTGCGGCGTGGTTTGCTGGAAGCTCGAGACGATGCTCGACCAGCAGGACGAGCGCATCGGCAAGCAGCGCAACTCGATCGTGTCGGCCATGCGCCAGGTCGAGAGCGGCCGCACGACGGAAGCGCAGGTCGAACGGCTGGCGGACTTCCTCGAGGTGCTGATCGAACAGCGTGCGATGGTGCAGGTCGCCCTCGATGCTGCGCTCGACAGCTACGAGGCAGCGGTCGGCGAGCAGTTCGAGACCAAGGCCCTTCGCGCCGAGCGTGAGCGGGCGATCCGCCGCGCAGCCCCGCGCGGGCTGACGGATCGCCTCGCTTCGCTGGGCGTGCGGTGACACATCGGCCGGGACAGGCGCGCGCGTCCGTCCCGGCCTTGCTCCCCTCTCCGACTGGCGGCATCCCCCTGCGGGGTGCCGCCTTTTTTTGTGCCCTGATCTCGGGCATTGATGTCCCTCTTTTCGACGGAGCGAGCCATGTCCCTCACCTACATCGCAGTCCTCTTCATCCTCGGCTTGATGGCCGCGGCCGTCGTGCTGGTGCCGCTGCGTGACGCACGGCACCGGGCCCAGGCACGCAAGGGTATTCAGAGGCGCCGCATCGATGCGCTGTGCCAGGATCTCGGCGTGTTGCCGAACTCGCTGGCTCGAGAGCAATTCGAACGCGGCTTCATCGCCGGCGAATGGTTCGTCGACAGCAACCAGGGTCCGCGCGCAGTAATGCACACCTTCGAGCTCACCGTTGGCGGGCTGACGATCGAGCACGATTGGTATGAGCTCGGCTGGTATTACGCAGTCAAGCCAGCGTGGCTGCGGGCCGGGGGTTCCAGGTATCATCCGCAAGTGCTGGCGGTGGAGGCGGGCAACCCTTCCATTTACGCGCCGAACAGGTAGGTTCCAGCGCCAGCCGGAGTGTGGCTGGAGGGAACCATTGCCCAAGCGTAACTCCAAGAAAAAGCGGGCGCGTGTCTCGACTGTCAGCCGGGACACGACCCCCTCCGAGCGCACGTTCTACGGTGCGCTGATTGCGGAGCTGGCGCAGGCGCGCCGCCGCCTGTCGATGACACAAGAGCAGCTCGATCATGTGCTGGGTGTGAGCCCGGGCATGGTCGCCAAGTGGGAGAGCTTCGCCCGAATGCCGGGCGGGTTCATGCTCGCCTGCTGGTGCAACGCGCTCGATGTGGATCTCACCATCGTGCATCGCAAGCGCATCGCCGACCTCACCTATGCCACGACTGAAGGACAGACCGATGAAGAGCCGAACCCTCGCCCTCCCCCGACGTAACCATGTCCTGACTGGCGAGCCTTGCTCGCTCATCCCCGGCTGGAAGTGGCGCAGTGCCAGCGAAGGGCTGATCCCTCCGAACAACATGGCGAGCGAGCTGGCCGGTCGTGACCTGCCAACCTGGATCGAAGCCGAGCTTGCGCAAATGCGCGGCTGGTATGAGAACCGCATCCCTCACCAACCGGGCGAGGATGCAGAGTTCGATGAGATCGACACCCTTGGAATTGACTGGAGCAACCAATGACTGGAGCAACCAATGACTGGAAGCCGCAAACCTGCGAAGTCCCGCGCTGCGAAGAAAGGCACCCGAGCTTCGGGGTCTCGAGCCCGCGCAAGTGGATCTGTCACCGGCACTGGCAGGCAAGGCAAGTTCAACGCGAAGGGCGAGCACGTCAACGGGATCTGGATGGCGAGCGCAGCGGAAGCGGAACGCTATCGCCAGCTGCTGCGGCTCGAGATGATCGGCGCGATCGAACGGCTCGAGACCCAGCCGGTGTTCGACCTGGTCGTGAACAACCACAAGATCGCCCGCTACAGGGCGGACTTCCGCTATGATGTGACCGACGACATGGGCGGGGTGATCCGCACCGTGGTCGAAGACATCAAGGGCTTCGAGACCCCCGACTTCCGCATCAAATACAAGCTGTTCGATGCGACGCAGAACCCGGCGCTCACGCTCATCAAACCCGGCCAGCTCAAGGGCGCGCGCGATACCTACATCGCTGCGCATTGGGATGGCTGGATCCCACCGGGACCGGGCGAGTTCAAGGTGCCGCCCGAAGATGCCGACCTGTTCGCCGGCGCCGTGCTGCCCCGAGATGAATGATGTCTCGCGTCTTCAACAATCGCCGGCGCCTTGCGAAGCTGCGCTTCCTGCTGGCTCGAGACGGACCCGACTGCTGGCTGTGCGGGGTAACCACGCCTCGCTCTGACAGGACGATCGAGCACCTGTTCCCTCGCTCGAGAGGCGGCAGCAACGATGCAGAAAACTTGTTCCTCACACACCGGGTTTGCAATCAGCGGCTGGGTGACTTGAGCCCCGGCGAAAAGCACCAGCTGCGCAACGCCGTGCGCTCGGGCAGATTGACCATCGGCATTTAATGCCGTACATGATGAGGCCGGGGTGCTACCCCCGGCCTCGCTTTCTTCACCACGACGAAAGGACGAACGATGGCTTCGCAGCACATCGCCGACGTTGCCGAGATAGTCGGCTTGAACAGCACGCGCAAGGCGATCCTCTTTGCGATCGCCAATGCAGCCAACCTCGACGGCGAATGGAAGCTGGACCGCGCCCGCCTGCAGGCCATGGCCGGAGTGAAGGAACGGGCCATGCGTGACAATCTGCGCTGGCTCCATCGCCACTGCTACCTGAAAGATCTCGGCGGCGATTACCTCGCCATCACACCATGAGCTGGCGGCACACGCGCGCGGCCGGCGAGTGGGCTGACAAGCGAGCGCCGGTCAAGGCGGTGCTCAATGCCCTGGCCCACCATGCCGACCCCTACACCAGCCGCTGCTTTCCCTCGCTCGAGCGGATCATCCTGTTCACCGGCCTCAGCCGGCGCTCGGTTCAGAACGCCTTGCGCGTGCTCGAGAAGGAGAAGCTGATCGTCACCCGGCAAGGCACCGGGCGCTACGTCTCGACCTATGAGCTGCGCCTGCCCAACTGCGAGCCGATCGAGCAGAACGCAGCGGGCCGAGGGGCGCAGGAGGTGCGCCCCAGGGGTGCACGAAACGACGCGAGGGGTGCAGGACGTGCACCCGTAACGTCCAATAACCGACAAGAGAATGGCGCGCGGTCTCCGGCCGCTGCGCTGCCTTCGGATTGGTGGCCGGATGAAGCGATGCTCGCATGGGCAGACGCCGAATTCGAGACTGTCGATGTGAAGGCAGAGACCCAGCTGTTCAAAGACAACGCCACGAAGAAAGGGGAAACCTATGTCGACGCATCAGCAGCATGGAAGGTATGGATCAGGCGGGGCGAGACCTTCGCGATCCGAGACAAGGCACGAGAAACCACCGGGCGACGACGCAGCGGTGCCGGAAATACTCGAGGCGCTGACAGCCTGCGCGAAGCTGCGGCTCGAGCGCGCAAGCCAGGTCTACAATGACAACCGCGGCGAGCTCCATTATCCGGACCTCACGCTCGAGGTGATGCAGGAGCTGGTCGAAGGACTGCTCGCAGTCGACCGGACCTATGGCCAATGGCTCGCACCGATCGAGAGCGCGCCGCTGCTCGAAACCCTCGCCGACTTTGCCGACATGCTTCAGGTCGACGCGCCCAATGCGGGCGGTATCCGGCTCTACGAAGCGGCGATGTCAGACTTCCCGGGCAACCTGATGGACCGGGCCGCTGCCAAGGTGGCGCGCAACCATCGGTTCTCCCGCCTCCCGCTGGCCGCCGACTTCCACAAGGCGATCGTCCCCGAACTGGAATGGATCCGCGCGAAGCGCAGCTGGGTCTCGTTCCTCCTCTCCTATTTCAACCGAGCGATCGCGCTCAAAGCAGCCCAGGAAAGGCACAACAAATGACCCTACCCAACATCATCCCGCACCCGGCCGGCAAGGACCGAAGCAAGTATGTCGGCAGCACCGACGCGCGCATCATCGCCAGCGGTGAAGGGTGGCTCGATCTCTACCTGCAAAAGACCGGCGCCACCGAGCGCGACGACCTCACCTATGCGTGGAAGCCGCGCCTCGGCATCGAGACCGAGAAGCTGCACGCCTTCTGGCATGGGCATCAGACCGGCGACAAGGTGATCGACGCCTATCCCGACAACCTGCCTGTCACTCACAAGGATGCTGCGCCCCACCATGCCACGTCGATCGACCGGCTGGTGCGCGCCGACGACGGGATGACCGTGCTCGAGATGAAGCACACCAACGAACGCAACAATCTGCGGGACGCGGCGACCTATTACATGGCGCAGATCCAGTGGCAGATGTTCATTCTCCACCTGTCCGAGATCCGCTTCTCGATCATTCGCGGCAACAACGAACCCGAATGGGGCGTGGTCGCGCGCGATCAGGAATACATCGACACCCTCGTGGGCCAGGTCGAGGCGTTCTGGTGGCATGTCGAGAACGGCGAGGCACCGGAGAAGGACAGCCCAAAGCCCCGCGAAACCGCGGCCGCTCTCAAGGCAGCCGCTGGCAGCGTGCCGCTCAATGGCTTCAAGCCCTACGACATGAGCACGAACAATGAATGGTCCGACGCAGCGTGGGATTTCATTCGCGACAAGGCAGCATCGGCCAGCCTCAAGGAAACCGAGAAGCGCATCCGCGGGCTGATCCCCAAGGATGCCGAGACGGTGACCGGCGCTGGCCTGTCGTTCAAGCGTGACGCGCGCGGTGCCTACCGTGTGTCGATCGACGAAGAAGAACTCGGCTACTGGCAGACCCGCTTCGCGAAACTGAAGGGGCTTGGCAGCGAGCAGAGCACCGAGGGCGCCGGCTGATCCGCCGACGCGCGCCCCCAACCGGGGCGGCGGCGCGCGCGTCGTCGCCTCATCCACCACCGAGAAAGGAAATACCTATGAAGATCCGCAGCATCAGCATCAGCACGAACTATCCCCGGGGCTATGGCTCCGACGATCCGCGCCTGATCACCGGCACTTGCTCGGTTCGCACCAGCGCGTCAACCTGGTCGGACGAAGATCACGCACTCACGCCGGACGCTCTCAAGCAGATCGCGGACATTTGCCTCGCTGATTTTCAGGCCAACCGTGCGCCGATCAAAGTGGGTGACATGCTCTTCGACGCAGCCGAGTTGCCGCCTGTCGAGCAGGCTCCGGCTGAAAGCGACACACCCGATTCCGAACCCGCGGCCGAATAGGGGAGAACCCGAAACGCCCGGCAAGTAGGATAGAGGGCGGGCTGGCAGCATCGGCACCCGCCGCTGGCCCGCCCCTCGTTCCATCACCCACGAAAGGTAAGACCATGGCAGCAGATACCCGCCCGCTCGAAGAGATCTTCGACAGCCGCTTCGACCCCAAGATGAACGTGCATCAGCGCGTCCACCTGGCAATGACCCTCGCCGATTACATCCAGAAAGATCCCAAGAAGCAGGGGATGCAATACAGCTTCGCCAGCCACGACAAGGTGACCGCCTTGGTGCGCGGCGTGTTCCTCCAGGTCGGGTTGATCTTCTACCCGGTCGACGGCTCCGAGAAATGGGAGACCAACGGCAACCGCTTCGAGCTCAAGCTGGCAGTGCGGATCCAGAACATCGATCGTGACGACGACTTCATCGACGTGCTCGGCTTCGGCTACGGCGTCGACCCCGGCGACAAGGGACCGGGCAAGGCGACCAGCTATGCCGTGAAGTATGCGCTGCTCAAGGCGCTCGGCCTCGAGACCGGCGACGATCCCGACCAGGATCAGGACGTGCAGCACCGCAGCTCCACGCAGCAGCGTGCCGACGAGCTCGAGAAGGCGCTGCTCCAGACGCAGACCGAGGCGCAGCTGTTCGACATCCTGCGCGACCCTGCCACCCAGCAGATCTTCCAGTCGCTGGCTGCGCAGAACATGGCCGAGCGTCGGCGTGTCGGCACCACCGTGTCGAAGCACGCCAAGGCGATCGGCGCGGACATGAGCAAGCTGAACGACGATGGCTGATCTCAACCGCCCGCAGCATCAGGTCGCCGAAGCGGTGGCCGAGGCGCTGGAAGCGGACGAGAACTTCAGGAAGGTGGTGCTCTACAAGGGCACCACCTTTTCCCTCATCCACGCCTACATCGAAACCCCGACTGCGATCTCGCGTCTGCGAATCGAAGTCCACCCGGAGACCAACTGATGTCCAGCCTCAACAAAGTCATGCTCATCGGCAACCTCGGTGCCGATCCCGAAGAGCGCACCTTCCAGAACGGCGGCGGCGTGGTGAACCTGCGCATCGCCACGTCCGAAAGCTGGAAGGACAAGAACAGCGGCGAGCGCCAGGAGCGCACCGAGTGGCACACCGTCGCCATCTTCACCGAAGGCTTGCGAGGCGTAGCCATGCGGTTCCTCAAGAAAGGATCCAAGGTCTACATCGAAGGCAAGCTCGAGACCCGCAAGTGGCAGGACCAATCGGGCAACGACCGCTACTCCACCGAGGTCGTGCTACGCGGTTTCGTCGGCACCCTCACCATGCTCGACGGTGCGAACAGCGGCGGCGGGCGCAGCGAAGGTGGCAACCGCAGCAGCGGACGCGCGAGCGGCCCGGCCGGTGGATGGGAGAACCGCGGCAACGATGGCTATGCCAGCGGCGGCGGCGGTTCGGGCGGCGGCTCGAACTATGACGATCTCGACGACGACATTCCGTTCTAGCTGGGCGCCGAAAGGCAGGCGGCAGAGCCGCTAGTTAGAAACGGGGGGGAGGTTTGAACGGGCTGGGAAGCCGGCCTCCCCCGAATTTTCACCACCACGAAAGGAAAGACCATGACGACCTTGATGGAAGCGCACACCCAGCTGGCGCAGCAGGATACCTTCGCGATCGAGGACGCGGTGCGCACCGCGCGCGCCCGCCGACTGGACGATGACGACATCGACAAGGTGCTGGCCAAGCGGTTCACCACCAACCAGGCGAAGGGC
>Ga0210043_1000682_pt1 | contig 35093 bp, 37 predicted proteins | sample CryGeymet201501t_FD_183990 | JGI IMG/M metagenome (GOLD analysis project Ga0210043, IMG submission 183990) | Groundwater microbial communities from Crystal Geyser aquifers in Utah, USA - Crystal Geyser metaG 2015-01t (SPAdes) (version 2) | ecosystem: Environmental > Aquatic > Deep subsurface >... | reverse complement strand
AAATCAACGACGAGCTGGCCTCTGGTCGAGCTGTTCATGAGTGCTCTCTGGATGAGCCACTCGGGCTTTTCCGTAGGATGTACCATCTTCGAGGTGTCCTTGCGCGGCATGGCCCACACGTCGCTTTTCTGCTTGCCGTGGAAGGGGTGGGCTTCCCCCTCTCGCCATCCGTACATAAGTCCCTCGGCTTTGTCCTTTTGCTTTGCCTGCGCCCAGCGTGGCTTGCCTTCCGTCTTGGCCTTCATGACTTGCTCGTACTGGCGGTTGTAGTCCGAGTAGGCAATGGTCGCGCTGTTCTTCATCCAGACGATGTTCGTGCTGAAGTAGAAGCCTGCGTTGGCCATGATGTAGTACCACAGCGCGTAGCTGCTGTAGCCTGTGCAGATGTATGCCGGTGCTCCCTTCTGGGCGAGGAATGCATAGCTGTTGAAAAAGTCCCGGGAGAACTTTAGGAAGTCGTCGTCGCTCATCGAGTCGTTCATGATCTTGCCCTTGTCGTCAGACTCGTAGTTCACGTTGTAGGGCGGGTCGGTGAAGATGATGTCGGCCTTCGCGGTTCCCATGAGTTTCTGCACGTCCTCGAGCTTGGTGGAGTCGCCACACATGATCCTATGGGGTCCGATCTCGTAGACGGTCCCGGGGATACTGGAGGGGTCCCCGGTCGGCATGGCTTCCTCTACGGTCGGCTCGAGCGCTTCGAGGTCTTCCTCTCCGAAGCGTCTGTCCAGTAGTCCGCTGATCATGACGTCGCCCAGTCCTGTGCCTCCAAGATCGATGTCCTGCAGGCTCAGGCTGTGAACCACCTCCGATAGTTTGTCCAGGTCCCACACGCCGTCCACTCCGTTCAGGGCAACGTTCAGACGCTTTTCCTCAGCTTCCCCCATAAAGACCACGACGCAGGGTACGCTCTCCATCCCCAGTTCCTTCGCTGCCCGGAGTCTCTGGTGTCCTCCGATGACGATGTTCTCGCGGCCCTTCTTGCCGTTGATGACAATCGGCTCGACGAATCCGTTTTCCTCAATGCTCCGCACCAAAGAGAAGAACATCGGGTCGGACATAATCCGGGGGTTATACTCTGCTGGTTTTAAGTCCTGCACTAGGACTTCTTTGATGTCCACTACTCGTCTCCCTCTTTTAGTTTGGATAAATATTCAGCTGCGTCATTAATCCCGTCTAGCGTCTTTTCCACAGCGTCGAGCGCTTCCTCTACTTCCTGCTGGATAATGATGGCGAGGTCTTGCGCTGTGGTTTTGATGATGATGTTTCCATGTTCCTCTTGTTTGAAGGCTGCCCCCTTCCTGCCGTCTTCCGTGATCCATACCTTCGCGAACCAACCTTCCTCTAGCTTGTCTGCTTTGGATTTCATCCTGCCTCCTTCATCGTGAGCAGTACGGCTTCCTTCGCTGTCAGTAGCTCCCCTTGATACACAGCCTTCCCGTTGGCGACGGCTTCATCGACTTCCTTTTCTGCTTTTATGAAGTCTTCGTTTAGCTTCAACTTCTCCACGTAGTCGTTTTGGCGGTTAATCGGCCGGCCGTCTTTTCGGTAGATGCAATTAGCGAACGGTGCGTACATACCATCCTTAGTTCCACCTCCACATATCTCGTCCGGTAGATGCCTGTGTAGCCTAAGAAAAAAATCGACCTCCGCCCACGCTTTCCCGGCATCATGAATCCGGGTTGTCTTAATGCTCATGTGCTCTCCGTTTGTGTGGCTGAATCTACTCTAGTCTGTTTCCTGTTGGGCTTATGATCATCTGGTTTCCGTCTGGGCTGTTTAGGACGATCGAGTATTCGCCTGTGATATACGCAATGAGAAGTCCCCACGCGTCCTTGGTTGAGTAGCAAACGACCGCGAGGTATCCGTTCCGGGTTAGGTCCCATAGCCATTGCACCTGCTCTGGTGATGGCTTGTTTGGTTCCACCTTCATCTCGATCATGAGTCCATGCCATCCTCCCCGGGGGACCGGCAGGAAGATGTCCGGGAATCCTTTCTTTACGCCCTCGGCCTTAAGCTTCCCTGCGACGGCCATGCTGCGATGTCCTCCGTTGGGGATTGCCATCAGCAGGTTCAGCTCCGGGTACTTCTGTACGCTGAACTGCGCCTGCCGAAACAGCTCTACTTGATTTTCGTGCTCTCGCTCGTTTCTCTTTGGTTTGTTGCCGGGCCTCCCGGCGAGTGCTTCGGCTTGGGCTTTAGTCATGGACATGCTGCACCGACTTCTTTACTCCGTTGATGAGCTCGGCCAGCTTATCTGTCGTTTGGTTCGATCCCATGTTCAGCTTCTCGCCGTAGTAGCCCGGGTGTGTATCTATGTCGTCCATCTCGAATCCAAACGCGCCACGACTCATCACTGCCACTAATAGGTCGGTTCTCTTGACTCCACGTTGCAGCGTTCCCCATCCGATCGCCTGCAGGTTGAACATGACATCGAGGTGGCTCCCCCGTCCGTCCGTCCATCCGATCAATGTTGGGATCCCGTTCAGTATCGTTTTGGCGATTATCTCGTAGGTTTTTTCTCCGTTGATTACCTCGCCGTAGTCATCCATGTCTAAGAGGGCTTGCTCTATCATGCCTCCCTCCCGCACGTCGCGAAGTGAGTCTCAAACGATCCGTCTTCTGCCTCGTCTACTGGCATCCACTTGTTGTTGGCTGTGAGTGCCATCCAAACCGGCTTGTGGCACTTGTAGCATGTTGGTCGGTCCCCCGCGCGCAATGGCACGTAGACGCCTGCAGGGAGCAGCTCGTTGGGTACGACGTGTACGTTGGTCCCGTTTCGTAGTCTGATCGGCACGTATGTCTCGGCTTCCTTTGCTGCGCGGATTGCCATTTCCTCTGCGCGTTTCACGAGGTCCTCTGTGGATCCTCCTGCCGACAGGATCTTGCCCTTGGCCCGGTAGTATTCCTCCGACAGATATTGGGGGTGGTATTCGTCTTGGCATTCGGTCGAGCAGAAGATGTCCGTGGATATCTTGCTGCCGACTCCGGTCCCCGGGGTGAATTGTTTCCCGCACTGAAAGCAGACCGGGTTCTCGGCTTTCTCTTGACACTCAACAGAGCAGAACACGTCGTGTGCTCCGCTCTTGCTTGGCTCTCCTTGGCCTGCCTTGAATTTGTTCCCACACTTCCGGCACTCCGGATCCGGTGGGATTATTTTTGTGTGAGCTGGCTTGGCGGCCATCCATTCCATGAATGACTCGGCCGTGTCTTGCTGGGCGCGTTCAGGTTTCATCGTAGCCTCTCTTGTGAAGTGTGATTGTATAAACGTCTGAACGAATGACGCCTGCCATCTGCACCTTGTGTGCGATAACATAGCACCAATCGTGGGTGCGGGATACTGGCCGGTCGATGTCCGAAAGCTGGAGCGGTACAAACCATCCACGCTTCCGGATCCCGAAGCCATCGCACAGGTCTTTTCTGATACGTGTTTTGCGTCTGTCCATTAGAATATTCCTTCCGGGATCTCATCCCAGTCGAGGTCAAAAAATAATGGGGGGCGCTTTCCTCTGCTGATGCTCATAGTTATCACTACGCTTCCGTCTGCACACGGTATCATCGCTTCCACCTTGGTGTCGTCAAATGCTATCTGTTGCTTCGTGAATCCCCGGGTCAGTTCTATTAGAACTGATATCATTTCGTTGTTTCCTTGATTGGAATTAAACTCCCGCGCTTTAGTAGGTACTTTAGGATTCCCCCGGTCATGCCGGGCTGCTTGTGTCCGTTAAAGTAGAACAATCTCTCGCTGAGCTCGAGCTCCACGTGCTTTCCTCTCATGTAGCTGATCGCTTCCGGGGCATCTTCCGGGACGAGGTACGGTTTAAAGGTCAGGTGTTTCATTTCGACTCCTTGGCTGCTTTGTCGTCGATCACTGCTTTCTGCAGCATCGTGCTCTGCTGTTGGAGCTGGTCGATGGTCAGGTCGTTCATGGACTTCACTTGATACGTCTGGTACACGTGCTGCTTGTATTCCTCGGGTGTCCTGCCGAGCTGTCCAACCATGATAAAGATGGCCGCGTTGATTGCTGCGCGCTGTGGGTTGCTTGCCTTGCTGGTGTCGCCGTCCTTGCCGGGTGGGGCCTCGTCTGCTTCGTCTTGGAAGAACTCCGACGCGGCTGTCACCTGACGCACCATCGCTGTGTGTGCGCGTTTCTGGGCCATGCTCATCAGCGTGTTGATGATCCCAGCCAGCTCGTGTGGCAGTTTCATAATCTTCAGGTCGAAGGATCCCTTGTACTTTTGGTTTTCTTTTCTGTCGACCTTCCGGGCGATCTGCTCTGGTGTTGCCCACTTCTCCGGTACCCATGCGTACAGGTACTTCGTTTCGAAGCTGTTGCAGCTTCTCTGGACGCTTCCCAGCTTCATCTGTGTTGGGATGTGGATCCCGGTGGACTCATACGTGTATGCGAAGAATCCGCGCTCGAAGTCCTCGGTCTTCTCTACGAGTCTTTGTGTGGATCCGATGGCAAAATACTTCCCGATGATCTCGGCTCCGCTCTGGTATAGCATCTGGCCTTTGGCTCCGGGGATGCTTCCGTAGTGCTTTCCCTTCTTCAGGCAGGTCCCCACGAACTCGTTGAAGATCGCGAGGTTCTTTATGTACTCGGCCGGGCTGGATGCCGGGGCGACGATGATGTCTGTGTTGGCCTCCATGATCTCCCCGGTTACCGCGTTGATCACTCTGTCGTCTTCCATGTTTCCCTCCGGGCTACGTCCTCTACGATCCTGCTGATGCGGCTGACGTCGACCTTGTAGTCGTATGCCAGTTCCTTGGACGTGGCTGGTCGCTTCCTGCTGATGTATAGGCTGTTCACTGCTGCGTAGCAGTACCGCAGGTAGATCTCTACGTTGCGGTCCACGAAGTCTTGGCTGTTGGCCTTCTTCCAGATGAGGTTCTTGGTGTCGAGGAACAGCGGCTTGGCGCTGTTCCTCCAGATGTCTAGGTCGTCCTCGGTGAATAGTCCCTCGTAGTTTACCTTGAACAGTGTGCGGTTCCCCCGGTCGACTACTCGGATGTGGACGGTGCGTCTGTTATTCAGGGTTGCCATATTCACTCCTGTATGTCATGGCTTGGTGTTGTGCGTTCAGCTTGTGGAAGATTGCAGACAACACTTCCAGCTGCTGCTCGTTGATTCTGCAGGTCGTCAGCTTGTCGCCTTCCGGGTTACCGCGTTCCCCCCAGCGTAGGTTCAGAACGAGGTGGTCTGGCTTGCCGTTCTTCACCATGATCATCACGGTTGTCCGGCTGTCGATGTCGTGTTCGCAGAGGTGGTCCCATTTGTCTCCCTTGGTCTGTACGGTTTCGGCTGGCTTCTGCGGCTCTGGTGTGGTTTCTTCTTTTTTCTCCAGCTCTTTTTTCCCTCGCATGATTCCTTTCAGGTTAATGAAACCACCGACTGTCATGTACTTGATGTCTATCTGCTCAAGGGCCGCGATCGTGTCTGGTTCGTTCTCGACTCCGGGGATCGCTGTGATCTCGTCACCCATCCGAAGCGCGTCTCGTTGCCGTGATTCGTTCAGCCTGTTTGATGTCTCTCTTACCATGTTTCTCGCCTTGCTAATGGATAATCCTGCGCCGCTTTACCGGGGCGCTCCGGGTGCTTTTTTCTTCTCCTGTGTTATTTGATTAGTCGCCTGCAGTGTATACCCACTTGATACCATTATCAAGCCTAGCACATGGGTTTCTTTATTTAAGCTTGCCCCCTTAAAATGCCAAAAGCCCCGGGGCGAGATCCGGAGCTTCTGGTGCTTCATCCCAGTGAAGGGAAGAAAAAAGCAGCCCGAGTATATCAGATGCTTTGCTTGCCGCAATGCTGGCACATCAATATCGAGGTTGGCCGATGGCACTTGGCGCATTCGTGCAGTCTCATCCAGACTGGTTTGCTGCTTTCCTTTGATGCGTTCCGCTTCTGTGTTGCCCGGTACTGTGCTATCTCTTTTTTCTCTGACGTTCGTTGCTTGGTGGCCATGGGTCGTAGTGCCTCGAATATGGATTGTGTAAGCTGGGCGTCTTGTTCGATGATCTGGTGGCAGCTCGTGCAGGCTAGTACTACTTCGTATATGCTGCCGAGTCGGTCCGGGTCTAGGTTGTATTCGCGGCGTTTGTGTCGGTGAGCGAACGTCAGTCCATGTTTGTGTTTGCATCCATCTAGCCGGATCTCGCACTCGGTGATGCGGAGTCCTTGGAAGAGCTCTACTAGGTGTTTTCGGATCTTGTTCCATTCCTGTTGCTTGTTCATTCCCCTGTTCTGTTGATATTGAATGTTGGGCTTCCAGTCATCCGTTGATTCTCTGCTCGTTCTGCCCGAATTTTTTCCAGCTCGATCTCGATGTCGTGTGGGTCGATCGTTCCGTTAAAAGTAGAAGCATCTGGCCTTGTTCCTTTTTTAGTTTGTTGATCCGATTGCTCAGCGCCGTGTAGGCGAGAATGTGCTCAAATGGCATGGGCTTGGATCCCGTCGGTGTTATCCCGTATCGATGCTCTGCATTGGCCTTGGCTTGCATTAGGTCTGTCAGGTTAAATGTCATTAATGCCTCGCTTTCTTCCAGTGGCATCGTGTGTATCCTGTCATGGCACTCTTTGCATAAAACTATCAGATCGTTCATTTCTGCTGGCGTGTGTATGTTCTCGTAGCTCACATGGTGCACGTTCAGATTCCTCAATTGGCCACATAGCCTGCAGATTGCCTCTCTTTTTTTATACCACTCTTTTGATTTTAGATACTCGGTGTAGCTCATTCGGCCCCCAGCCGGTAATGTTCGTGGACACAGATAGCCCTTGTCTAGCAGAGTGCGATCTTTGCTTTTCAGGAAAGGGATCGCATTGGTGTTCTCTCACACGGATTCGGCCAACGGGCCTATCCGAGGGTTTTGAGGGCGTCTAGTCCTAGCGTTACACCATTTACTCTCACCGCTAGGCTTCCCTTTGACATCATCAATCAGCCGTATAAAGTCCGGGTTGTTTCTGATGAGTCTGAGGCTCCTGTTTTGATAATCCAGACCTCACTTAGCTTGTCTCTTACTGGAGACTGAACACACAAAACCCCCGGACAAGGTGTGACGCTTGTTTGATCCGGGGGTCGTGTGACGCGACTGGAGGCAGGACAAGTGCCTTTGATACGTCGGTGCGAATACTACCACAATTTAGTCCTTTTGCCAGTCAGTAAATCAGTCGAGCCGGAGTGTACTCCCGGGACTGGATCCTAGTCAAGTTTCGCTAGGAGCTTCAGGGCCTCTTGCAGGTAGTTGATGGCCCAGTCGATCGAATCGAGCGAGTTGGTCAGTCGGCCGCGTTCGGCAGACTTGGCTGCTCCGATCGCCAATGCACGACGCTTCAGGATCTTGCTCTTCAGGAGCCGGAGTTGCTTGAGCGAGACGGTCTCATCTGCTTCGGTTTCTCCGGAGGTTCCCTCGATCTGGTTAACGAGCTCTGGCGATGTCACGCTTGTTTCCTTGAGCCTCTGTCCTGCGGCTTCCTCACGGTCTGTGTTGCTCGACTCGAGCCTCGCGATGATCTCGTCCTTGTTACCACCTGTTGGCAGCTCTCGGTCCTTCAGGATTTCCTGTAGCTCCTTTACGGTACGCTCCGCGTATGGAGTGGGCGTGCCTGCGACTTCTTCGTTTGGATTCATTGCGCGTTCCTCAAAAAAAATAAAACTATGCCGTTGGTGTCACGTTCGCGTCTGCGCTCAGTGGCCGCCACAGGAGGTAGTACGTTATTGTGCCTGCTGTGATGTCGGCCGTGGCTACCTTCTGTTGGATGTTCTGCGTCACGATCTTCTCTGTCAGTACGGTGCTGGCCTCGACGGACGCGTCTGGAGTTGCGTCGTGCCAGAGTTCGTTCGCGTCGATTGCGGTCGCTGTGGTCAGTGCTATGAGCCCTGCCGTTGTTGCGGCCGTTCCGACCTCTAAGGTCGCGCTGGCTCCCTCGAGGAGGGTTCCGCAGACTGCGAGGATCTTGCATGCGATAGGGCCGGTCACTGTGAAGAGGTCGTACTCTGCGTTGGCTCCGTCAAACTCGCCGGGATCGTCTGCGGTTGCTCCGTCAAAGACTACGGTACGCTCCGCGACGAGGTAGTCTGTTCCACCTACGGGATGATAGTTCTGGTCGAGAGGGAGGCTTGATGTTTTTGCGTCTGGCATGGGTGTTCTCCTTTCTGGAGTGTACGGTGGTTATTTTTTGACCAGTGCTTTCTGGTCGTAGAAGCCGGAGGAAATCAAACCAAATACAAAGCCGACCACGACCTTCAAGTATAGCGGGTATCCGACGATGATGATCAGCGCCCACAGGATGGCGACTCCGGTCGTGGTGAGCGGCTGGTAGCGCTTCGGGATGGTCAGGAAGGACTTCAGGAAGTGGATGGTCGGGATCGTCAGTGTCGTGACGAAGGCTGCCTCGATGAGCATCTTCTGGATCGTTAGCGTGACTGTGGAGTCCATGTCGCTTCCTTTTTTAATTGATATAGTTGTTCTTTCACTGCCACGTATTTTCCTGCTGGCGCTGGCTTGGGTAAGACGTAGGCTGGCATTCTCCCTTCCCCTTTTCCGAATCGAGTGTAGTGGTACTCTCCTGACCTCATTCGCCCTGCCTTGACCTCCGACGCGACGTCTGGGTACGTTTTGAGGTACGCATCTTCGTCGAACTTAGCGCCCATGGTTAGCAGCGCTTTTTCCAGTGTGTGGATGATCGTCCACATTCCGTCGAGCCGGCCGCGAGAGAGCAGCATGGTCTGGGTTGTGGTAATTGGATCTCCGTCCACAAATATCTGCTCGAGCTGTGGACCGAGTTTTTCGATCACATGTTTCTTTCGGTCTGATAAATTCACGGCGTCCTCCTTGGGGGGTATGTGAATGGTTGGGATGATGATAGTGTCTGGTGTGAATATGTTTTGGCTGGTGTCCCATGCGTACTGTAAGTCCGAGATGCTCATGCGCATGTTTCTGCCTTTTACTCCCGGGTGCAGTGGGTCGTGGTAGACGACGGTGTTCCCCTCAAATCCGACGATGAGGATGTAGTGGCCGTCCGCGAAGACCTTGTCCGTCTTATTGCGGTCTGGCATGTCGCCGTAATCGACCAAGGCGATCACTGGTGTTCCCTTGCTTATCAGGGTCTGGAGCCGGGGGAGGTTCGACCTGCTCTCCACAACGGCCGCGATGCCTGCTGCCTTGCCGAGCGCCTGCACTAGGTTGGTTGGGGTATCTAGTTTTCCTTCGCGTCCCATGGCTACCTCGATCTCGTGAATCGACAAATTCCGCCCGGTGGCGTACTGGATGATCATCGAGACGTTGGCTTCCCCACAGTCGTTGTATATCTTGTTCCCGTATTGGGAGCGGTACGGAACGTCAAGCGTTGGCATATCGTTTCCTCTTGGTAGTGAGTATGTCGGCCAGCCTTTGGTTGGTGTCTTTGATTTGCTCGAGCAGGTCTGCCACGTCTTTTTGCTGGGCTTTTTCTACTGCGTCCACTCGCAGGTTAAGCAGTCGCAGCTTGTCATCGAGTATCACATACTCTCGTTTGGCATTGAAGTCTTCAGACATTTGGGTCTTCCTTTCGTATAACGTGGACAACGGTTTGTAGCATTTTTGAAAGTTCGGCCGCCAATAATTGATATTTATCATTGTTGGCCACAACGTCTTCGAGCCTTTTGTTTTGGAGGGCGAGCAGCTGAAGATCCTTTGCTGCAATAATCTCATTCTGTTCCTTCCTTAAAGTCTCTCGCGCCTTCATGAAGTAGTAGGCGACACCGAGAGAGAGAATGGTGATTGCCCCCAGTAAGCCGGACTCTATTATTTCCTTGGAGGCATCCACCATGTCTCGACCTTATTGGCTGTTGATCCATTCCTTGAGTCCCCCTGAAGATGTTGTGGGTGCTTCTGGTTGTGCTTCAGGTTGTTTTTGAGTCGTTATGCTTTTGGGGATGGGCTGCGTGCCTCCCCTGATTGTCCCTGCTGCCATACTACGTAATTCGGACGGTCCGAACAAGACAGAGCTCTGGAAGCGCTTGGCTTCTTCAGGGTTCTTTTCTATCAGGTAAGGCATGACGAGCTGCAGGCTTTCGTCTGCTTCTTTGTTCCATGCCATGGCTCGGTCGACTCCGGCCATGATGTCCCCGGACTCCATGAGGTCTACGACGTCCACTCTGGTGTTGTCGTATCCCTGTCCCATCAGGTCCAACCGGATCCCCATGTCGAGCGCTGCCACGGATCCGTAGTCCAACATGCGTTTCTCTACGGTACGCAGGCCGTATACCTCGTGTCCGAATAGATCGTGTTTGGCCATAGTGTTGATGTCGGTCAGGATGTCGGCCATCTGGTTTGCTCTCGCATCGTCCGGGAGGCTTTGGAATGTGTCGCTCTGCAGCAGCATGTCGAACGTCTTATACGCCAGTACTCCGACGTACTTCTGGTACTGGTTTATCTGGTCTTGGTTCAGTGCGGTTGGTACGCCGTTGATCGTGACCCGTCTGGCGACTCTGGGGATGGCCTGCTTGGTTTCTCCGGATGCTTTGTAGATGTCGACGATCTCTTTGAGCACGGGGTCGGCCGTGTAGCGGTTCAAGAATGCCGGGTTGAGGAATGTGTTGTACAGCTTGTTTCCGACGTCGTTCGCCGGGATAGGCTGACCTGTGGGCTGCAGGTATTCCGGGAGCGTGTTCCGTAGTCCGGGGATCTTCTTCATTGCCCGGTTGATCGCTTCTTTGAGTGGGCTTGGGTCATAAGGGTTCCGGACCACGGTGTCGTTCATGTTCGCCACTTGGGACAGAATCGTCGGGATGAATTGCTCTGTCAGGCTCAGCAGCGCGTCCCCGACTGCCATCACGGGGCCTCCGTAGTTGCTGTCCGAGAACGTCCGCATAAATCTTTGGACGCCTGTCAGGACGGGCTGGTTGGTCAGCGTCTCGGTCCCGGCTGCCAGCTGCGTCATAGCGTCTGTCAGGAAGTCTTGAGCCAGCTTCTGGTTCGCCATATTCGCTCCCATCGCCAGAGCCAAGCTCATGGGCTGGTTCCAGTCGTAGGACATGTACGTGTCGCCTTCTCTTGGCAGCGCGGATCCCGGGTCAAATCCGGAGAGCACGAAGCGCTCGAGTCCGGTTGCGTTGATCCTGAATCTGGATTGTCCTAACTCTGACTTTGCGGCTTCCACGTCGTAGTCTTTTTCTGGTTCCCCACTCAGGAGAGTTGCCTTGGCCAGCAGGTAGCCGAGTGCGATCAGTCCAGTCCCTACCATTGCCCGGCTCATGTCTTCGACGAATTCTTTTTGGGTTGGCCCCTCTTGGCCCCGGGCGTTCTGGATGATCGGCTTCAGCGCTTTGACAAAACCAAACGGGGAGTAATCGATACCGCGTGCCAGCAGGTTCGCTGGTGTCTTCGGGTAGTTGATGATCAGGGATCCTAGTCCCCACTTCTGGTTTGCGTTGAAGATCTTCTTAAGCGATACGAATGTTTGCGAGAGTACGTTCTCGTCTTGGAATGTCCTGTACATCGCGTCTTGGGTTGCGATGGCCTTCATGTCTTCGGTTGGGGTGGTCGTTCCGGCTGCACGCATTTGGTTCTCGAGGCTGCCTTCGTAGGCCGCGGTGGACGCTGCTCGGTCAGTTGTTCGCAGTCCGACGTTCAGCATCGTCTCGAGGAATGCGGCCGGGCCTGTCCTGAATGTCCTTTTGGGTAGGTCGTACCTTGTCCCTGCTGTGCTGGTATCGATGCCGAGAGAGACGTCTTCCCATCCCTCAGTTAAGCCGCGGACGAATCCTCGGTACTGCGCTTTGGTGGAAGGCAGCACCTTGCTGCGCTCCCCGGTGATGAGGCTGATCGGGAGGTCTAGTCCTGTGCCGACGATGTCCGCGACGTTCTCCATCAATGAGAAGAATCCATTCCCAACGATGTTTCTGATCAGGGTCTTGGGGTTCAGGAGTTGCGCGATCACCTGTCCGGTGGCGATCTTCTCTAGCGTTGTGGCTGGGATGTTTTCGGCGACGGCATCGAGCATCTGTGCTGCAGCGACGATGCGTGCTCTGGATCCCTCTGGCGCTTCCTGCGCGGCTCTGGCGAAGCCTGTGATCTTGTCGGCCGACTCTACTCCGAGGTAGGGGATCCCGTACTTCTCTGCGAACAGCGGCATAAAGTCCTCGGATTCTAGTGCGCCGAGGTTGGAGAGCTTCAGGATGTTCTGGTATAGAGCGGCCTTTTTGCGCTCCGGACGCTTGCCTAGCTTCTGGCGGAGGATAGATATCTTCGCCTTGGCGGTGACCTGCTCGAACTTGTGTTGGACTTTTCGGGCGAGGAACACGGCTTGGTCGCGCTCGAGCCCTGCCTGTTCGACGATGCGGTCGACAAGGGAGACAGTAGCGGCTGACTGCTTAACGTAGTGTTCCTGCACGAGCCTGCGGACATCGATGCCCAGCTCTTTGATACGCATGCTGACCGTTCGGCCAAGCTGTGTGTCTGCGAATGGCCGGTCTGGGTCGTAGCTGAAGTAGTCGTCGAGTGCCTTGATCATCTCGTCGCTGATCTCAGCGTATCCCTCGACGAGCACCTTCGCCTTGTCCCACACCTCAAAGTACAGGTCGCGCTGCTGGATGGCCTGTGTGATGAACTCGAGCGGATCCGTCGATGGTTTCTCGGCTTTCTTCGGCAGCACTTCTTTGGCCACCTCGAAGAGCGTGTCGATCATCTTCTTTGCTTCTGACTCTTTACCGGGTTTCGGTGTGGCTACCTGTGCGATCACTCTCTTGGCCAGCTGGTCTGCTGCGTTCCCCTCTTGGTCCGCGTTTGATGCTGCCGGGGGATTGACGCCATCCACCTTGATCGGAGCTTGGGTCCGTTTGCGCTGCATGGAGGCTGTCTCGTCGAGATCCTTCTGGATCTCTTTTCCTACGTCGTCGGCCACGTCCTTGTTAGCTTGATCCATCTGTTTCTTGGTGTCTGCTGCGTCTTTTTTCACGTTGGCTTTCCGCTTTGGCGTTTTCTCTTGGGCGGCTCTGACTTCCCGCTCTGCGTAACGCATGGCTCCTTCTGGCGTGAGTTTCGCGTAGTTGCTCAGGATCTGGACGCCTTGCCCCATGTTGGTCCAGATTGCCCCGAACTCTCGCATCAGCGTCAGCGCCTTCTCTGTGTCTTCTGCGGCCATTGCATCCCGGTGAAGCAGTAGCGCTACTGTGCTTTTCATCCGGGCGTCGATGGTGGTTCTGGCAAACTCGAGCGCTTGGCTTTCCCCCATGTCGACGATGTTCTGGGCTTCATCGAAGGAGGTGTCGTTGCTGATTGGGTCGTAATAGTCGGCCTCGTCCTTCCCGATCTGTTCCCGGATCTTTTCCGGGGTTGTTTCTTCCTCCTGCACAGACTCTTGGTAGCCTCTCATTTTGCGTGCGTCTCCTGCCTCTGGCTGGGCGATCGGGGGTGCGGGTGGTGGAGTAGTCGTCTCGGGTACGCCGGGGGCGGATACGGGCGTTTCAGCGACGCCTAGCTGCTCCCACATCCTGATCACGATGTCGGCCTGTGGTTCGTTGTCCTTGTCCGCAAACTCTGTTTTTATTTGCTTCAGTCTGTTCAGGCTTTCGGGGCTTGGTGTTTTCGATAGTTGCTCGATCTCTCGGATCAATGCGTCGTCGACTCCCCTTGCTCCGGTGTTGGCTGTGTCTGGGATCTCATCGTTGGCGACGGCTTGGAGCGCCTTCTCGTGGAGGGCTGCCTTCTGCTCTGGTGTTAGTTCCTGTGGGGTTGGGACTGTGAGGCTGGGTGTCTCGGCCGGGGTGATGTTTTTGGCGTCGAAGACTTGGTATTCTCCGGCTTGGTCTGTTACGCCTCCGGAGTATCTGACGGCTTGGTATCCCTGCTTCTGCAGGATCTTGCGGATGCGACGCTCGGCTTCTGCTTGCAGCCTTTGCTCTGGATCGATTCCGTCCTTCACTCCTTGGGCTATCAGTTTGGTGTGGATCTTTTCCTTGTCCCATGTCGGATCGATCTCTTTCGCGAGCTGCCACCTATTGGTCGCCTCTTTGATTTTGTCCACGCTCAGTTTGTATTCGTTCGTCTCTGCTCCGGTGTTCCCTTTGTACTGTGCTGCGACGGCTTTGTCGGTCGTTAGGAATACGCCAGTGCCGCGTGGGTCGTTCAGCTCCCCGGTCCTGTAGAGCGTTGGTGACGCTGGGGCGGTGGGTTCGGCCGGGGCTGCCTGCTTTGGCACGTCCCCGGTGGTCATCACCATCGGCTCGACACCAAGCAGCCTGCCGACCACTTCCTTGTAGCCTCCCATGTCGTAGTCCCGGGCCTTGAACATGGCATACAGCTTTTTGTATTGATACTTGTCGTGTGGCTTATTCGCGTGGGTTTTCATCTTGAAGTATTCCTCGAGCGGCTTCGTCACTTCGTCACTGGACAGTCTGTCGATGACGTACTGCATGAATCCATGCCCGATCGATGGGTTGCGGACGACGTCTGTCTTCATTGCATTAACTTCTCCGTACTGGTTCCGCATAAGGTTCCAGAGCTTCTTCGCGTGGTTCCACGTTGGCTTGCCCCGGGCCGGGACCCACTCGGGTGGGAGCGGCCAGTCGATGAGCGTGTTGTCTTGTCTCTTGACGACGTCGACGTTTACCTTTGGTTTCGCTTTCTTGAATGCCACGATCGGGGCGTCTGCGTCTGGTGGCTTGATCTCGACTTCCCACCACGTCACGCCGTTCTCGTCTTCCATGTGGCGCATGTCGGGCTTGAGCCTGCGGAGGGACTTCGGGATCTCGTTCTCGTAAAAGCTAAAGAGAGGATCTTCTGTGTTGGGTGGCACTTGTTCTGGTGGAATCAGGTTGAAAATCTCTGACTCTCCAGTTCTGTTTGCCCATTTAGCCCCTTCCTGAATAAGCTCATCGCCACGTAGTTTCGGGAAGTTTCTATAAAGGGTATCTAGTTCGATTGCGTAGAAGTCCATCTGATTTAGGAGTTCGTCGGATGTGACTATCCAGTTTTTTTCATTCACGTCTTCCAACAGAGCACCGGTTTTTATGTCTTCTCTAGTGGCTATTCTTACATTGTCTCCGTCCAGTATTACCCATTTGCCGGAGCTTTTGTCTTTTGGTGCATGGGTCCCGTATTGCACACGTAGTGCGGTTTTGCCATCTACAACTCGCAGCGTTTTCTTTCCTTGGCGTGCCGCATTTTTTATTTCCTCTTTGAGTATGCGGTCCTGCCATGTGTTTCTGTATGGCGTGAGCCGCGAGACTTCGGCCTCTCTGTTTAGAGCGTTTTCCTCTATCTGCTCATTCTTTACGTTCCCATGTTGGAACAGGTCGCTTTGGATTTCGATGATTTCCCTAACGTCTCCCCATTCCTCGCGGCGAACGTGGGCAAAATATCTGTCTATTTCTTTTGCTGCGCCTGCTCCTGAACCAAAGTGCATATAGCTCGCGTCTGTCTCCACTGGGGATTGGTAGACAATTTCTGTGTATTGAATGTCGGCTGGCCTGTTTTTCTTTTCTATACCATTTGCTGCCTGATAGGTACTGTTAGCGTTAACTCCGGCAACGACTTCCTCCAGCGGCAGCAGCTCGAGCTTCACGCGTTCGGTAAATTCTGGCACCGATATCTTGGGTCCCATGGTGTTGAGGATGTTCTGCAGGAGCACGCGCTCTGGCTTCTTGATGTCTTGCCGTTTGAGCTGGTCGTCGATGAATTGTTTGGAGACGGAGTCCCGGCCTTGGATGCGCTGCAGGACAGTGGTGGTCAGGTCGTTCACTCCCTTGGGGTCGGTCGGGTAGTTGGCCTGTGCGCTGTTGTCCTGCGATATTACAAAGTCCGGGAGCTTGATCCCTTGGGTGGCGTATGGACCAGCGAAGGGATCGGATCTCATCCTCTGCGCCGGGGTCATGTCCGCACGTTCTTCAACGGCTCTGGACTCCACTTCGGTGAAGAGGCGATTGTATTCGTCTTCGGTCAGTTCGTACTTAGCTCCCCCGGGTGATCTCCCGGACTTGGCTTGGATGACGTGCTGCGTCTCGTGCAGCAGTACGCGTCTCGGGTCGACGTTCGGGTACTTGCTGTTCATCGATATGCGGTTCGTGTTCGGATCGTACTGTGCGATCAGTCCATCCCGGAGCGGTCCGTAGGCGACGTCGACGTTCTTCAGTTCCGGCATGACTTGGTACACGGTGTCGTGTTTCAGTATGGATCCCAGCTTGCCTTCCCTGAAGCCCGACTCACCGCTTGCCCGGAGGTTGCCGAGGGATACGGTCGCTTTGCTGTCGTCGAGCTCTACACGGGCTACCCTATCGACTCTGGAGCTAAACTGACCGACGGGTGCTTTGATGTCTGCGGCCGGTACGAAGAATCCCCCCTGCGTCTGTAGTAGGAGGTTTCGATAAACGGTCGGGGCGTTTTTCCGCAGGTCGTTCATGTACTGGCTTGGCTTGAATGTGGTCTTCCACAGGTTTTCCCACTCCTTGATCATGCTGTTGTTGTTGAAGGTTGGGTCGGCCGCTTTGCTCACAAACTGAAAGCTGGCGGTCACTGCCCGGTAGGCTTTGTTCAGGTCTTGGGCCTTGGCCGTTGCCTGCTGTTCTGTCATCCCTGTGAACTGCGCCTTGTCCGGGTGGGCTTGGACGATCGCTTTGCGGTACGCGGACTTGATTTGCTCTGGGGTTGCCTTGGCATCTACTCCCAAAACTTGCCGGGAGCGTGCCAGCGTGGCTTGTACGTCGTCCTGTACGGCCTTTGCTTGCTGTGCAGGGGGGAAGATGGTTCGGAGCAGGGAGTGGAAGACAACGCCGACTGCTGCTGACTGCAGCGCTTCTTTTTCGTCGCTGCCTTTGATTGTCTCCCCGGTGTAGATGGCTGCTGCGATCTGGCCCACCGACTTAAAAAATGACGGTTCCATCCCTGCGATGCTGTAGCCAGCTCCCTCGATGAAGCCTGCTCCAAATCCACGGACGTTTTCCTCTGCTGTTTTTTGAAATGTCTCCGGGCGTAGGTTCGCCCAGATGTCGTATGCTATACCGCTCTTGATTACGGCGAATGTTTTCGGCATCAACTCTGCGACCTTCGTCACTCCCGGGATCTTCTGAAGGACTGCGCCGACCCCCTTTGCCGCCACGGGGATGGTTGCCTTCAGGCTGACGATTGTTCCTGCCACGTTGCCGGCTACGTTCCCGACGTCAAAGGCCAGCTTCAGGTCTTCTCCGGGCATTAAGTCTCTGCCCTTCGCCTGTAGGTTCAAGAATCCAAACGTGAGCGCGTCTCCCATGCCGGCGACTTCACCGACGATGGCAGCTCCGCCGCGCGCGAGCTGGTCTTCGACTGGGGTGGTGGTGATGGGGCTGGTGCGCTTGCCTGTACCGAGGAACTGCTTTAGCCCTTCGGAGACAGTGCTTTTGTCCGGGACATAGCCTAGTTTCTTCTTGGTGTCCTTTGCGGCCTGTTCCTGCACGAAGTTCACGAGCAGGCCCCGGTTGATCCCTGTCGCGGTTGGTCGGCCGAGATCGACGGTTGGCTTCTGGATGAGTGGGGTTGGCACTTGCGGTACTTGGTACTGGGGAGTGTCTTGGCTGTAACTCGTGCGGCCGCCGAGCGTCTCCATCTTCTGTACGCCAGCATCGACACCGAGCTGTGGAGCTGGTGTCGACTTGGCGGCTTCTGTCTTTTTGAACAGGCTTTTGATCCAGTCGGCGATGTTTGCCATGGTGTTACTTCCCGAGGTTACTGAAAAAGTTCTTGATCCAACTTCCCGCTCCCTTGAGTGCATCCGTGATCGGGGTTGGCGCTGCTGGTTCTGGTAGTAATCCCCAGTATTGGTCTACCACGAAGGATGCCGACTTGTTGGTATCTGTTACTGCGTTGCCCACTTCGCTCTTGGCCTGCTCGAGCGTGTAGCCTGAGTCCTTCGCTTCCCTTAGTTTGTCGAGCAGTCCTGATTCGCTGACTCGTGGGAAGTCATACGTCGTTTCTCCTGTCCTTGGATCGAAGAGCGCGGACTGCTCGGAGTACACTGGCTGGCCGAGCGTGTCTACTCCGGTCATGATCTTGACGGTCTTGGACTGCAGGTTGTATGAGCCCGGGGCGGAGCTGGAGCCGGAGCTGGAGCCGGAGCTGCTTGGTTTTATTGCCGAGTACCGGCTTGTCTCTGCTTTGAAGATCTCGAGCTCGAACTCCTTCTGCCAGCGTTCGGCATCAGCCTTGGCATTGATGGCGGAGATCTCGGCATTGACTCTGTCTCCGGCTCTGCCCAGCTTGTCTTGGTACGTACTGATCTTCGCTCCGGCAAGGTCGACGCGAGAGGATACGCTTTGTGCCTTCAGTCCGATCTTTTGCATCACTTCGTCGACGGCTGCGTTGTAGGCTTCCGCTTCTGCGTTATGCTCATCGATCAGGTTGTTGATGCGGTTTCCTTGTAGCTCTTGGATGCGGCCGGTCTGGCCTGTGATGGTGGCTGCGGAGATGTTGGAGTTACCTGCCACGGCATCGATGGAGCTGGTGAGTCGTTTCTTCTCCGTATCGATTTGTTTCTGGATCCCGGCGAGGCCAGCCTTCATCTTTTTAAGCCCGGCTTTCTTAGCGTAGTTCTCGTAGGCCGTTTGGTAAAACCGCACCAGTCCTCCGATGCTGTCTTCGTATCCCCCGAGCGCCTTGTCGAGAGCCCTTTGCTGTGCATCATACTTCTGCTGGTTGGTCAGCTTCTTCTTGGGTTTCTTGTTTCCGTCGGAGTTTGCGCTTGATGTCTTGTTGACGTCAGAGTTGGATGCCGTGACGTAGAATCCTTTTTGCCCGGCATCCTTTCCTTGGGTTCGGTAGTAGGCTTTCCCTGATCCAATCTCCCCGGCCGCGATTTTCTTCGCCACGTCTGGGTACGCTTTGAGATATGCTTTCTCGTCCCACGGTCCTGACGAGTAGGCTGGTTTGTTCCATCCCTTTTTCTTTGATGTAGCCATTGTGGCTCCTTACTTGACTAAGCTGCTAATTTTTCCTCGAGGCTGGTGACCCTGTACTGCTGCTCCTGCACTGTCTTCCATAAGACAGGGATCAGTCGTTCGTAGGTCAGTGCCAGAGTTCCCATCTCGTCATCTGCGACACCTACTAACTCTGGCATATATTTCATTACCTGCTGGGCCGAGAATCCTAAGTGGTGCTCTCGTGTCTTGTCGTCTTTCCAGTAGTACACAATCGGGTCAATCGCCATGACTTCCTTCGTTCCGTAATTAAAGGACCGGGCTATCGTTTTCAGCCTCATGTCAGAGCTGATGTTGTCGCTGTTGACTCCGTAGTACCTGACCCAGCGATACGTGCCGTCTCCGAGGTACATGGTGTTGGTAGTTATCGGTACGATACGGTCTGACTGTAGAGCAAAGAGTCCTGTGTTGTTGATTCTGAACTCTATTTTTTGCCCCGATGCCGCGTTCAGATATGTCTGCCCGCTCGGTCCGAGCATCAATCCGTAGTTTGTCGCTGTCAGGTGGTCGTAGTGTGCCACGCGTGCGTAGTCCGTGTTCGCTGCTCCGTATCCGAATGCGAGCCTGCCGAAGCTGTGGGCCGTGTCTGTGTCTGCGGATACGTTCATGGTGGAGGTCCCCACGACTGCTCCGTTCAGGTCGATGCTTGTGTCGGCTGTTAGGTCTAGGTGGCCGTCGTCGGCTGATGAGATGTAAATGTCAAAGTCTCGGAAGGATAGGACCACGTCGCCTGTGGTTCCGTAGAAGGATCCGGTGCTCGGGATGTGAACTCTGTTTTCAAAAAACGCCACATTGTTGTGCCACGTCCAAACAACCGGCGCATAAGTTCCACTGTGCAGTCCTACTCCATCGGCGGAGAGCAGGGAAACTCCCCTGAGCATCCACGGGTCTGTCGTTGTCCCCGGTAGGATTATGCGGTCTGCGTTAATCACAAGGTGTGAATACCCCCCCACACCTCCGGGGGCCGAGATCACTCCGGCTTGGTCGTAGTAGTCGCCAAAACCAGAGACGCCTGTTCTGTCTACCCCATAAATGGAGAACGTCGCGGCTCCATCGTAAAAGGAAAGGGTGGACGAAGATGTGCCAGCATACTCGAAGGTAATCCCCCCGGACGCAACGGTAATTCCATCTGCTGCGTCTACCACGAGTCCGCTCGTGGCTACCGTCACTTTATTATAGCCTGTCCCAAATCCTCCTGCTGTTGCGTTGACGGTCCCCTGTACGGTCAGGTCAGTGCCGTTCCATACAAGGGATCCAGACGTTCCCCCGAGGTAGAAGTTTCCGCTGGAGTCCATGTAGGTCTTCCACGCGTTCGCTGTATCATCAAAGTATCCCATGTAGTCGGATCCGAGGAACAGTCCTGTGGCTCCGGGGTCTGCCCCGATTGCGGAGGCCGGGAGGACTTTCGTCACGAGGTTGCCGTTGGAATCAAATCCCAGCTCCCCTGCGTCTGTCGTTGCATCGATCGTTGCTATGGCATTTGAAAACTGCGCCGAGGTCTGGTCTGCGTTTGCATCAGTACACTTGGCAGCTGTGTAGGTGGTTGCGATGACGGATCCTGTGTAGCTTGCCGCGTTGGCAGCTGTGTTGGCCGAGGTGACGTCTGCTCCGTCTGCGACACCTGACAGCTTTGTTCCCTCGGTCGCGTTGATCCCGGACAGGCTGGTTGGTTGGCTTCCGATATTGCTTCCCCACGTAGCACCGGCCGTTGCTCCGTCTGCCACGTTTATCGCTGTGCGGACCGTTGACGCGTTCTTGATGACGATGTTGCCGGTGACGGTTAGGGTTGTCCCTCCCCAGACGATGCTGTTGTTGGCGTCTCCGTAAAACGTGAACGTGCCGTCGTTCTTTATGAACGTCGTCCACGCTGAGGTTTTGTAGTATCCCATGTAGGTTGACGACAGGTAGAGTCCGTCCGCTCCGGGTGTCCCCAGCGTTGCCGGGATGCTGCTCAGGTTGGTTCCCCACGTTGCGCCGACTGTTGCCCCGGTTGCGATCCCTGACAGCTTTGTTCCCTCGGTCGCGTTGATCCCGCTCAAAGCGGTTGGTTGGCTGCTGATATTTGTCCCCCACGTTGCGCCTACGGTCGCTCCTGCGGCTGCTGCGTTCTGTAGTGCGGTTTGGTCCACGTCGCCCGGGTCGAGCGTTGCTAGGGATCCTGCGTCGCTCAGGTTGGCGATGCCACTCCCCCCAGTGATTGTGACGTCGCCGGAGATAACTAGGCCGCCTGCCACTGTGTATCGTATGTCGTCTCCGGCTGTCCCGATGTATATTTCGTCGCTGATGTATTTGGCCAGCTGTGCGCCTGCTGTGTTGTAGATGAAGACGCCTTTCTCTCCGGTGTCTGTTCCTAGTCGGATGATCGTGTTGTTCGAGCTGTCCTTCACTAGCATGCTTCCGTCGTTCTCAATGAGCCAATCTCCGGCTTGGTATGTTACGTCGCCATCGATCTGCAGCGAGTCCCCGGCCTTGGCCCAGAAGCCATAGTCCGACACTCCCCAGTTGCCGACTCCGACGTTCTTCGCTAGGCCGTTCAGGTATCCCATGGCGACCTTTTCGTTGACCGCATCAAAGATGGAGATTCGATTCTCGGCTTGATTCAGCTCGATGCGCTCTGCGCTGGTTGCTGACTTCAGGAGTGTCGCTCCGATGATCCAGCTGCCTATCGTCCCTTGGTCTGCCGTGATCGTTTTCGACGACAGGTCCATTGCTGAGATGTTTGCTCCGGTGATCGTGTTGGCTGCAATCTCCGTCCCAGTGATGGTAGCGGCGACGATGTTCCCGGCCACTATCGTGTTGGCTGCGATCTCCAGTGTCGTGATAGTCCCGGCTGCGATCTCTGCTGACGTGATGGTGTTGGCGACGATGTTCCCGGCCGTGATGGTGTTCGCTGCGATCTCGGTCCCGGTGATGGTCCCGGCTGCGATCTCTGCTGCTGTGATCGTGTTGGCAGCGATCTCGTTTGCGGTTAGGGTCCCGGTTGCGATCTTCTCGGCCGTCACTGTTCCGTTCGAGAGGTAGACGCCATCGATGTCGCTTCCTGTTGACGTCACGAGCGCTCCGGTGACCGTCAGCGCTGATCCGTCCCAGACCATGTTGTTTCCGGTGCTGTTCCCGATGAAGAACTTGTAGGCGGCGGTATCATAACCGAGCCAGTAGCCAACGCCGGAAGCATACGCCGACGCGCCGCCGCGTATGAATCCGCTGGTGTCCATCACGATGTTTCCCGCTGTGATGGATCCAAGGTCGGCCGAGATAGCAGATAGGTCGTTCACGTCTATCTTCTCGGCCGTTACCGCGTTGGCTGCCAGTTCGGTAGTCGTGATGGATTCTGCGACGATGTTGCCGGTGTGGATGCTGGGGTTGAGTCCTCCGATGCCTCCGAACATTTGGAACACGGCTTCCTTCGCTGCGTCCGCGTTCGGGATAGCTACGCCGATGAGGATCTTGTTCTGCCCCACTGCGTCGCTGGCCGTGGTCGACGTCTGGAGGGTGTTCTTGCTGGTGTGCAGGGAGAGGTAGATGTATGTCGTTGTCGTCATGTTGCCGGTGTTCCCGGCACCGATAGCGTATGCGCTCTTGTTTGCAAATGTGACGGTACCAGCTCCCCATGCCACGGTGTTGTGGTCGGTCGCGCTGAATACCATCGTGGACTGCCAGTTCAGTAGGGACATGTCGCCTGCGATGGTGTTCATCGCGGATCGAGTCCCTTGTCCTGCATTAAATACAGAAATAGGCAGGGAGTCTGGCCCTGCCATCGCGCTTGCGTATTGCCACTGTTCCACTACTCGGTTTTTATAGATCGCTTCGATTGGTTCGCTCATCTCTTTCCCTCGTAAAGGTTCAGCACTTCGATAACCTCTGGCGTCTCGTTGCTCGATGGGGTGAGCGTCAGTGCGAATTCAAACTCTGCGCACTGGGACGCGATGGTGTTGTCTATTCTGAAAATGGCTTGAGTGGCTCCGAGGATGTTGTGGTATTTGCGGCCATCCACTTGTTTCAAATCTACCCACGACTGGCCATTGATCCGTACCTGCACGCCTACGCTGCATCCTGCCGGGAGTGGCCGGGTGGCGAGTCTCAGCTCTGTATGGTGTCTTTTGATGTTGGCACTTTCTCCTGTGTAGATGAGGCTCTCATAGCGTCCTGTGGCTTTATTTGCCGTATCTATGACGTCGACTCCGGCCGCAGTGGTGTTTTCCCATGCGACATAGAAGCTTCCGTTGTGCGGGACGATGGCTCCCACTACGACGTTCGAGACATTGTGGTTTGAGTTTGGTGTTTCGGCCGACGTGATGTAGTCGAGCGCCAGAGCGAATGGGTCCTTTCCTAACCTTTGCCCAATGGAATAAACGCCACACTTGGTCCCGTTGCTTAGTCCCATCCAGAGCAGCTTGTCGTGTAGCTCCATGGCTTCTGCGTACACGGTTCCGGATCTTCCGGGTAGGTCGATGAACGGCATGGCCTTCGCTCCGTCGTACATCATCAGTCCCCCATAGTTTCCGGACTGAAGGAAGATTCCTTGGCCGTAGTATTTCATCGAGTTGACGTATTTGTCCGGGACGGATGTCTGCCTGATCCAGCTCGGTGCGATGTTGTCCCATGAGTAGATGTATGAGTCGTCGCTGTAGTCCGCGTATGTTCCCACGTAGGTTTGTTGGTCCAGTGACAGGACGGATCCCACGAATCGTTTGTATGGGAGCGATAGTGCAGGGGAGCTTCCGGATGCGACTCCAGCTTCCGGGTCCACCAGCGCCAGACCGTGTCTGTCCCCAATGACGAGGCTTCCCATGGCTTCCACCATAGGGTGTCTTGCTGCGCTGTTTAGCGTCTTCCAGTCTTCTTCGACGTTGCCGGTCCACGTGCCTGCTGCATTAGCGAGGGTGATCCTGTGGAGTCTTGTCATCGTTGCGTACACGAGGTATTGGGTTGGTGTCCCTCCGGAGTTTTTCATTCTGTACTCGGCTGCTCCGGAGATCGTTCCCGCTGCGTTTGTCCCTCCGACTGTGTAGACCAGAGCCCACGTACTTCCGGACTTCCGGTACACTTTCCCGCCTTCGCCGAAAGCGTAGAGCTTGTTATCGGAGCCGGAGACCATCGCTCTGATCTGTACGGTCACGGTTGATTCGGAGTCTAGCTTGAGCGCCTGCTGGCATCTCAGGAGGTTTTCCTCTCCCCGGATGTTCAGTCCATATCCGAAACGGTAAGAGCCCGGAGCTCCTTCGTAGGGGTCCGGGCTGATTCCTCCTCGCCATTTGTTGACGATGTAGGCTTCCACTAGTATTGGCCTCTCTGACGGATTGGCCCTCTCGTGAATCGTGTTGACGTTGCTTTACCTATGCTGACCAGTGTGATTTCCCGGGACTGGAGTTTGTGTTGCTGGATGAGTAAGGACTGGGCGTCCCCCATGGCTGCTGTCGCTTCGTTCGGTTTGCCGTCCTTCTCGAGGCATGTTGCCAGCGCGATCTTGGTCACGGCTTCTGCCATCTCATCGTCGACTTCCATCTCGGTCGACTTGTACCAGATGCCGGTCGCGTCGTTCTCTACCCATGGGGCGGTGATAGTGAACGAGTCTGTGACTGCGGTCTGCAGTGTGTGCGCTCCATCGTAGTTTGGCGTGTCTGTAATAACCACGACCGTTCCCGCTGCCAGCAGTCCCCCGGGTGCGAGTCCGTGTCCTGCGCTGGTGACCGTCACGAGTCCGCTTCCCGCGTCTGCGAATGCAGTGATGGCTCCCCGGGACTGGATCGTCATCTTGGTTGGGACCTTCTGGTATGTGCATCGGATGGAGTCCCCGGACGCTGTCGGTGCTGCTCCGATCCCCGACGCATTCAAGATTCGGACTCGGAGGTATCCGTCTTCGATGATGTACGCACCAAATCCCGGGAAGCTGTTGGAGTAAAAGTCCAGCGCCGACACGTTGTCGAGCAGGATGTCCTTGTTTTCTTCGAGTGCGTCTGCGTCTACGTAGTAGATCGACACCATTCCCCCGGGCTTGTAGCTCGGGAGCTCGGTATACAGCTCGTACGCTTCTTGCCCGGCCACGGTCGTGATGTCAGTTGTCTTTTTCGTGAAGGTCCAATCTGCCACCTCGATGCGGCCGTCTTTATCTTGGTAGGTAAATCCCCAGACGCGCAGGATCGCCTGATTGATCCACTTCATCTTTTCGGCTTGCTTCCAGAATCCGTTCACATTATATGACGCGATTCGGGAGTCGATGTCTGCGAGAACTTCTGCGACGTACATGGGGTTCCTCCTATGACTTGGTCTTTGCGTCCTCGAGGGCTTGGAGGACTTCTGTAAATAGCCGGATCATTCTGCGGCCGCCTATGCCTTCAGGAATCTCTTTGTCTTTGCCTTCCTTGTAGTTGTCCTTGACGACCGACTCGAAGCGCGTCTGGGCGTAACTCAGCGCCTCACGTTCGATTTCATACGACTGTTCCTTCTTGGCCAGCGGCTCGAGGGCTTTGTCCGCCTCGGCTCTTTTGCTGCCGGGGACGCCTTTCACTAGCTCACCGAAGGAGTCCACCATCGGCTGGTTCTTCTCGGTGACCTGTCCCTTCAGGAATGGCTCGGTCGCCTTCTCTACCGCGTCTTCATACTTTTTGAGGGGTGGCTCTATCGCATCAAACACTCGGTTGATTTTCCGGGTGCTGGCGATGTCTGGCATGGGGACAAGCTTGGCGTTGTTGAGGATCGCGTACAGGAACTGTGCCTGCTCGTTGGTCATTTTGACTGTCTTCATTCCGTCTGTCATGAGTTGTGTCCTGTTAGGTGGTTAGTTAAATGCTGGCGTTTCTTCGGCCTCTGGTGCTCCCTCTGGTGCGTCCTTCGCTGTCTCGGCTTGCCCTTGCTGGAGCTTGGCCAGCCTGTCGATCTCGGCCTGCAGCCTACGGTTCTTGTCTTGCTCGTCTCCGATGTTTTTCTTCAGCTCTTGCACTTGCTTGGCGAGGTCCGGGCCTACCTTGGTCACGACCTCTTGGTATACGTTTCTTTTCCGCATGTCGTTCTTGCGGAGGTACTCGGCCGTGGCCGGGTCGGTTGTTTTGAATATGCCGTTTTTGAACTGGATCGATTCTCCGTCCGTGTAGATGATCTCGTCATCGATGATGCGCTTGCGACGGGACTTCACGACGATGGTCAGGTTGTCGTGCCGGGTGATGAACTCGAACACCTCTGGCTGGTCGAAGATGCCAGTGTCTTCCTCTGGTGCAGCTTCAGGCTCCGGGAACGAGTCTCCGGGGTCTTCTGTTTGTATGGCGATGATTGCATCGACCATTTTTGCTTTGCTCACACCGACCGGGCTTCGTCCGGTTTTCTCGGTGTAGAGCTCTTTTAGTTTTTTGAGCTCGATGCGGTCGAGCTCAGCGCGTGTGTTAGGCATGACGCCTCCGTATGGGAATAAACTCTGCCGGTAGCAGACCGCTACTGCCCATTGAGAAGGGTGGGCAGCAGTGCGTCTATCACCGGGTCTAGAGGGATCCTTTCGACATGATGGCGTGGCGTTTCTCGTTGGCGAGATACAGGCCAGCTTCCGTCAGGTACTCATCCACTCGGCCGTCTTCACCGGGGTTCTGCCGGTTCTGGAGTAGCTTCGTGTCGGAGCCTGTGAGGTAGCGGTAGGCCACGTCTTCGATGTCGACGGCGATTGCGTAGTTGGCGTAGGTGGTTCCGGTCAGGAACTCGTGGTTGATCACCATGAGTTTTCCGACTGGGGTCTGGATCTGGTTCACCAAAATGCCGAACGTGCGCTCGTCTTGCGTCACTTGGACGCGTCCTTCCCACCACGTAGTGATCATGTCGATGACGTTCGCGCCGGCGAGTAGGACTTTTTCCTTCTTGCCATGCTTGAACGCTTGGGCAGATAGCCATGTTTTGAACTCGGCTTCTGTATCGACATTCGCGGTGCGGTTGGATTGGATCCACTCGATCAGTCCTCTGGTGTAGGTCATCTCGTTTGTCGATGCCGAGCCTGCCACGAGTCCACGTTCACCAAAGATGAACGAGTATTCGATGTCGTTGTAATGCTCGATGCCGATCTCGACGAGTTGCTGGTCCCAGTCGTTCTGTTTCAGGAATCCTTTTTCCGCGATGCTGGTTCGGGTTGCCCCGGCGCTGTTGCGGAAGATCTGTGTGTAGTTGTACACGGCTGCTGGATCCGTTCCGAGGATGTTCCGATAGCTTGCGCCTTGCTGACTGGCTGAGCCAATCCGCAGGACTTCTCCGACTGCTGTCGCGGCTGCGCCTGTGGCTCCACCGACGTCTGCAGTCACCACGAGGGCTGTGTCGCTGGTGATCGATGTGACGCGCATGTGCCATCCTTGGGCTGTGACCAAAAGAACGTCACCGACGTTGATCTCGTTCCCTCCGCTGGCCAGCGTAAGCGTGCCGCCATCGGGATCGATCGTGCCCTCACCGGTAAAGCTACGAGCGCGGAGTTCCTTCGTGTAGACGATGAACTTGTGGGATCCGGTTTCTTTCTTATTGATCTTCACCTTCTGTCCGTTCACGAGATCCTTCCCGGCCGTGTTGGTCAAGATGCCGAGGAATGGATAGCGGTTTGCGTCGAGTAGGGCGATTTCGTCAGCCACATCGAATGTTCTCGTTGCGGCTAGAATATCCCCAGTGTCGCGTGTTCCGTCTGCTAGTAATGTCATTGTTGTTTCCTCCTTTCATGAGGGTTTCCGTTGCTGGTCGACCTTAGCGGAAGATGCTGTTGGACTTCGTCTGCGCGGCCTGAGAGAGTGCCTCCTTTATCCCTCCGCGTTTCGTTGTCCCCGGAGCACCGCCGATTGTCTCTAGATCGGTTCTAGGCGGAGGGTTGGCCCCCGCTCCATCCGATTCGATTTGATTCCTGCCCTGACCGGCAGTGCCGGGTTGCTGGGCAGGTTGGATATTCAAGTCTTTGGCTACCTTGTCGAAGGCTTCCTCGAGCGTGTAGCGTGTTCCGTCTGGCTTGTCCTGCTGCAGAAAAAGCTTCACATATGTTCGGAATGCTTCGTTGGTCTTGGCGGCCGGGTACTTGTCTACCATGGCGGTCACTTGCTTCCCGATGGTTTCTTGCAGGGTTTCCTTCTGCTGCTGATCCTGCTGGATCCGGGCTTGGATCCGGGGGATGGCTGCTTTGGCGATGTTCCTGTATAGAGCCTTGATCAAGTCGGCCGGTTCCATCGTCTCCATCTGTTCCTTCGTGAAGCCGAGGTCCGGCAGGTCGTCGTCGCTCAGGTCGTCGAGGTCGTCGAGGTCCGGGTTCAGCCTCTCTTGGAGCGCCTTGTTTTCTGCGATGACATCTTCCCTGCTCTTGCCGTGGTAGGGGTCATTGGTAGCGTCCGGCTGCGGTGTGTCCGGGGTCGCTGGGTCACCTTGCGGCTGCTGATCTCCGTTGGTGCTGCCATCGTCCGGCAGGGCATCAATTATGGAGTCATAGTCTTGGGGGTTTGGCACGTCGTTCTCCTGTCGAGTAATTGGATAAGCCTAGCTGTTGTCCGTTTCGCTGGCGGTGTCGGTCTGGTACGGGGGTTCGATGTTCCAGAGGATTGCGGCTGCGTCAGTGTCTGCTTCGACGGCCGCTTTCAGTAGGGTCGCTGTGGTGGTGATTGCGTAGTTGGCTCCGCCTCCCGTGAAGGCTTGCTCTGCTTCTGCTGCCGATAGCGCGGTCGCTCCGGTTCCGCTTGCGGCTGCGGTTACGTCGGCGAGTGCGTCAATAACACCGGCCACGAGCGTTGCCGTGTTTGCGGCTGCGTCCAGAGCGCCAGCGCCTCCTGTTGCCAGCGTGACGACGATTGCGCCAGCGGTGTTGACTGCCGAGAGCGGGATATCATTCCCCACACCTTCGACCACTTCGATCGTGAAGGCGTTCCCTGCTGACCCTGCGGCGGTGACTGTCGTGGTGACTGTTCCGTCGTCGCCAGCACCGACATCTGCCGTCGCCGAGTCTCCGGCGTCTGTTCCGAGATCCACAACGATGTCTGTGCCGGTCGTTGTGGATGCGAGTGTCGCGCCATCCACTCCGGGGTCGATGTACGCGACGGTGATCAAGTCTCCGGCGTCGCCTGCGTCTATCGCAGTGAAGACGAGGTCGTTGTTGGCCCCGGCGAGGGCTGTGGTCAGAGCTGACTGGACCGACCCGACGATTGCTCCGATCTCCACCAAGCCGAGCGCCCGGTCATAGAACGGACGGGACTGGACGTAGGTGTCGATCCCTGTGCCGTTGGCTGTGGCTGTCTTGTCGGTGATTGGAATGGACTGTGCTTTGTCAAATTTCGGGCTTTGCATGCGTTCGCTTTCTAACTAATGGTTGTTAAGTACGAGCGACCATCCGCGATGATTTCTCTGATGAGTCCGAAGACTCCCCGGTAGGCTCTCGCTTTCGCTGCGGCTTCGACCGCTTTTGGCTTGCCGAGCGTGTCGTCTTTCAGGATCTGTTCTTCCATCTCTGCTACTGAGTCTGCTATACGCTCATTCAGTCTGGCCTCGAGCACGAGCCATCCCGGGGTGTCCAGCATGGCCTCGATGTCGAGGAGGTCGCGGTGCTTCTTGTTGAGCGTGTCGTTCGGCATGTCTAGGCTCCGAGGTTGAGCTTGGTTGGGGTGCTGGACATCCCCCCGAAGAGGTCTTGCTCTGGCGCTGGCCCATCTGCTCCGGGCGATCCTTCGTCACGCATCTGGGTCAGCGTGTCGATGAGGCCGGTGAGGGTCTGGGTAAAGTCTGACGTTCCGCTCTCGAATGATTGCGCGGCTGCGTCGACGACTGCCCGGACCTTGTCGAACTCTCCGCCTTGGTCCATTTTGCTATCAGCGGCTTGGTCGTCGGGTAAGCTCTCGATGTTTTGGTCTGGCATGTTCTGCCTCCTTTTACTGGAATAAACGGTTTATGAGTGGGATCTTTTGGAGTAGTTTTCCTATCCGACCTTGGCCGGAGTCTACTTCCTGCTGGATTTGTGCCTTCGCTAGATCGACCTGTTCTTGCGTTGGCTGTTGAGTTGACGGTTGTTGCTCTGGCGATCCCTCTGGTGGTGGCCCGGCTGCCTGTGGTGGGATCTCTGCTGGCGCTTGGGGAGCTGCTTCGGCCGGGAGCCGCTCTGGTGGATCTAGGATCTCGAGGTATCGTTCGTCTCCTAGTTCCTCTACTATCAGCTTCTCTGTTTTTCCTTTCCGGTCTGCCCAGATCGCCACTTGCTCTGGGTCTTCCCCTCCCCCGACTGGTCCGGGTTCGATCAGCATCTGCCACAGGAGCTGGAGCTCGGCGACGCGTTGGTTCCTGTCCTTGGGTACGACTGCTTCGATGTCCACCTCGGCATCGATGCTCACTTCCTTGTCGCTCATGTGAAAGCTCTTGAAGTCGTCTTCCCCTGTCAGCCTGTACAGCTTGTCCGACGTCAGCCACTTCTTGTACATCTGGATGTAAATCGACACGAGGGTGTTCAGCGTCTTCCGGAGGTTCTTGATCGGCAGGCTCATTCCTTGGTTGCTCTGGCCCAGCAGGAGCGCGACCTTGGAGGTTGGCTCGGAGGATGACTGCGGTGTCCCCTGCATGTAGTCAATCACGCCGACGGTTTCCTCTGCCTCTTGCATCAGCATGCTTTCGTTCTGCACGTTGTCTTGGCTTAGTTCCCGGGGCCGTTCGATGATGACGTCCAGCTCTGGATCTGTCAGTTGCCACACTTGCCCGGGTCCGAACTCGAAGTCCTTCGGGCTGTACTCGTGTCCTTTTTTAATCTTGAGGATGGGATCCAGCGAGAAAACTATGCTGTCCATTCGGTGGTTCCTGTTGTCCGCGATCTCGTGGATGGTCGTTTCTATGGGGTCGAGGTATCCATCTGCCCACGGCTCGTTGGGGATCTCGTGTGCTGGCGTGGACAGGAAGATCCGGGCGTGGTTGACGTCTGCGTATGGGTGTACTTCGTTGCGGTTGAGTATCGCTTGGTTTCCGATAACCACTAGGCGTTTCTTCACGAAGTCGTGGCAGTACAGGAACTCGACGTTCTTGCCGGGTTCGTTCTTGTCTAGCATGCCACTGGCCGTTGTCCTCTCATCCTCGAGCGGCTTGGTCGCGTGGTCGATGCTGGCCATCTTCAGGGTGTTGATCTCGTAGCGTTCCTTTTTCCAATCCTCAAAGTCTCCACCGCTCAGCAGGTCGTAGTTGTTGTATATGCGGTTCTCTCCGCGCTGTTGTTCCTCGTAGTCCACCTGCTCTTTCGGTCGGACGATGCGCTGGATCAGCCATGGCATAGTTTCCCACGTGACCGTCTCCGGGGCCGGGAGTAGGTCCCACAGGTCGAGGTCGGTCGTCACTGGTTCCTCGGTCCTGTAGTCCCATTGCGGCATGAGTACGCCATTTCCAAACGTGGCAGCGTTCCACATGTGGGTGATGATCTTGGAGTCGATGTCGTCGATGTCGAGGGCGTGGTTCGCCAGCTGCTTCCAGCGGTCGAGCACGTCGTCTGCGAGGTCTGTCTTATCCCCTGCGTATATATTCACGTCGATGTTCTGGTTGGCCAGTCTGGACACGATGGTCCGCACCACCTTGAATGCTATCGGTGGCATCAGGCTGGTGTCGTATGCATAGTTGCTCTTGCGCCGGTATCCCCTGTACAGCTCGTACTTTCGCAGGTGCTTCTTCCGGATGGGATCCTTGGACTCTTTTGCTCTTTTGTATCTCTCGAGCCAGAGCCTGATGATCTCTGCGTCTTCGTCGCTTGGGGAGTATGGCATTTGAAAAACCGACTAGGGAGGTAAGTTTGGAATCTTACGTCGCCGAGTCGGTTTTTCCGATGTCGTCGTCGTGGGTGTTTTGGCGCGACAAATATTAAATCAGGAATCATTTTCGCACAAGTCCCAGAATGCGAGGCTGCCTGTGGGTAGGGCTTGGTGGATTTTCCCTTCGCGCATCTTCACGAGGATTTCTCCGTAGGGTAGCTTGCGGATTTCGTTGATCAGTATCACCTCGCGTGGAGTCAGTGAGTAGACCATGATCACCTCTCCGGTCTTGAGTTTGGCCGTTGCGATCGGGTGTTTGATTGGGTTACGGATCTCAGTCATCGACCCCCTCCCGCATTAGAGCTACCTCAGCATATATCTCTGCCATCATCAGATCGATGGCCCCGGTGTTTGCCCACTCACGTCTGGTCTGGCCGAACTTCCCCTCGATGTTCCGGGCGAACATGTTGCCGGCGTGCTTCAGTAGCTCTTGAAATCCGTCGCTGTCAATCGGTACGCAGTGCGGGATCTTCTGCTTGCGTAGCCGGGAGACGAAGTGGTCGATGATCCGGGTGCGTGCAATCTGGACGCGTGCCTGTTCCTCGAGCGGCCGCCTGCGTGCCTCCTTGGCCCGGCGCTGGTCTTCGTACTGAATGATGGTCATGTCGTCCAGCTTGTCGTTAAATACCGCGAGGAATACTCTGTATGGAAATTTCCGGGCAAGGGTCAGCGCTTCCTGTGTGTACGGCAGTCCGTCGATGACGATCGTCTCTATGTCGAAGCCTTTGTCCCGGGATATAAAATCTGCGATCTGCTCCCAGCGGCATCCGCACTTGTGTGTCCTGATGATCGGCCGACCGCAGTACTCGCAGCTTGCGTCTCCGGGCAGGGATACGTAGCTGTCGAGGAACTTCCCGACCCAAAAAACACCAGACCTGTTCCGTATGACTGCGTGGTTCCCTTTCGCTCCCCCGGTGTCTATGCCCATCACGTTGCCTCCCTTGAGGTCTATGTCGGCCAGCTCCCGGATGTTCCTGATGAAATAGGTGCTGGGGATCTGCTGATCGCTGCTGACGTATGGCATGCCGAGGTTGAAGTTGTAGAAGATGTCCAGCTCCCCGCGTTCCTCGTACTTGTTGCGGGCCTCGATGATGCGCTTCGGCTTTATCCATGGACACATAAGCTGGTTTATCCAGTAGCCACTGATCTCGCGTTTCGGGTATCGCTGCTCCCACCTTCCCTTTGCGATGTCGTCTGTGGTTATTACGCCTTTGCACCCAGCGCAGACATAGGCGACCTGCTCGATGTCGACGTTTTCCTCCCACGTCATGTACTGGCCGTGCCTGCAGTGTGGGCATTCAAAGCGCCAGTGTTTCTGATCGCTCTTTGTCCATAGCGCATCGATGCCAAAGTCTGGGATGGTCGGGGTGCTGAAGTACTGGATGTCGCTTTCGGCCTGCGCTCCCTGCCGGGTTTCGTACTGGTCGACGACTTGCAGCTTCGAGTGATCGTACTCGTCGTGCATGTTTCGCTGGGCCGTCAGCATGATGGCGGTACGCTCGGTCCATGTTCCCCGGAAGAATATCCAGCTTTGACCGATCTGTTTGTCCTCGATGCTGTCCTTCATCTTCCACGGCATCCCGGCTCCGATGCATGAGTTGTTCTGGATGACCGGGTTCACCTTCGTCTTCACGAAGCTGTTGCGGTCCGTGTCCGTGGGCAGCGTGTAGATCTGGTTGATGCCGTGGAAGCGTGCGGCATGCAGCGTCTTGATCGTCTGCATGAGGCTGGCTCCGATCTGGCTGCCCTTCCGGTATACCTGTATGGCGCTGGTGTCCGTGTACGGTTTCAACATGAAGAAGTGATGGGAAAACTCTATTGGTTTCCCCATCTCGTTCTTGATCTTATTTCGCCTGATCCACTCGAGGGTGCTGTACCGCTCGAGGTTTAGTTCTTTATCGATCAAAGGCTTGGCCCTCCGTGTCGTCGTCCGGGAGCGCTTGGATCTTGCCGGTGCGGATCCGTTCGGCGAGTATCTCGTTCACCTCGGCCGCGAACTCTTTTTCGTCGGCCGACAGGGGGCGCTGCTCGACTCCCAGCTGCATGTTGATTTGTTTCTGCTCAGTAGCTTCTTTCATCTCGGTCTGGACCATGTGCCAAATCTGGCGCACGTCGCTGGGCGAGAGTACCGTTGTCTTCTTACGGTACTCGGTCAGCATCGTGTCGAGGCTAATCTTCAGGATCTCGGCCAGCGTGTCCGCCTTCCGGGCCATGAAGTCTTTTGTGCGCTGCTTCATGGCCTCGTGTTTCTCGACCTGAAAAAGCTCCCGTCGCTCTACCCAGCGGTACTGTTTGCACCACGCTTCGAGGGTACTTTGGACTGGGGGATCCCCTAGTTTCTGCCTGTCACTTTCCCCAATGTCACCCTTCCCCTTTGCGATCTGTTCCCACGCGGCGCGGGTCTTGCTCAGGGATCCATACTCGACGTAAAGCAGGAAGCTCAGATACCGTTTGTCTGGCTCTCTCGGGTAGGCGCTAGTTTGTACCGTCTGGACTGGTTGTACCTTGTACTTCCGTGGCATCGGCTTCCTCTATGGCTTTTTTTAATTCGTCCGGGCGGCTGGCCATCCTCGACAAGGATGCGACCATTTCGTGCACGTGGAAATCAAACAGCGCGACCCTCTGGAACTCGTTCTCGTTCATGTACACTTTCGGGTTGATCCTGTACGGGTATACCTTCCCGGTCTCGAGGTCGGTGACGGTTCCCTTCAGGGTCGATCCCTTCACATGGTAGCGCCGGTCCACGTGGGACAGCCTGTCGTGGTAGACGATCACTTCCTCGTAGTTGGTTTCCGGGTCGGGTGTCATCGGTTCTTCGCCTTCAGCTTCCTACTGCGTCGTGTTGCGATTCGTTTGAGCTCGATGATCTCGTCCCGGTGTGCCTGAGATATCTTCCGGGACTGAGCAACCATGACCTTCCTGTTCTCTCTGTTGGTCCCGATGTGCTGCGTTACGGTACGGACGTAGGTCGGGTCGTAGCTTTTGCTTTCCGGGTCGGTTCTGGTCTTGTCTACGAACGGCTCGACGGTCAGGGTTGTTCTCCACTTTCTCATGTTCTACTTTCCTTTATTGGTAATCCATTCAGCACGCTTCCTGATGACGTCACAAAACTTGGGGTCCAGCTCCATCGTGTAGCAAATCCGGCCGAGCTTGTGGGATGCCATCAGCGTGGATCCGGATCCCCCAAACAAATCAACGACGAGCTGGCCTCTGGTCGAGCTGTTCATGAGTGCTCTCTGGATGAGCCACTCGGGCTTTTCCGTAGGATGTACCATCTTCGAGGTGTCCTTGCGCGGCATGGCCCACACGTCGCTTTCCTGCTTGCCGTGGAAGGGGTGGGCTTCCCCCTCTCGCCATCCGTACATAAGTCCCTCGGCTTTGTCCTTTTGCTTTGCCTGCGCCCAGCGTGGCTT
>Ga0210043_1000681_pt1 | contig 35127 bp, 43 predicted proteins | sample CryGeymet201501t_FD_183990 | JGI IMG/M metagenome (GOLD analysis project Ga0210043, IMG submission 183990) | Groundwater microbial communities from Crystal Geyser aquifers in Utah, USA - Crystal Geyser metaG 2015-01t (SPAdes) (version 2) | ecosystem: Environmental > Aquatic > Deep subsurface >... | reverse complement strand
CGGCGGCATCGGCGGCGGCACGGGCGGCGGCATCGGCGGCATAGACGGCGGCATAGGCGGCGGCATTGGCGGCATCGGCGTTTTCTTCCGTCTGCTCCTTTAGCCACTTTTCAGCCGCTTCTATTGCCCTCCTCGGTCTGTCGTCTTTTGGGTGTCCCTGCTCGAAAATAGGCAAAACAAGCCTTGCTGAGTAAATCGCAAGCTTGACCGACTTTTCCTTTGTCCAGTCCCATGTCTTTACAACTCGCATATACTCACAGGTTAGCTTATCATCTCCCTCGATAACCTTGCCCTTATACTCGACTTTTGCCAGGATTTCGCCTTGCACGTAGTTCAAGGCATCCTGGATGTACCGCGAGGCATTGAGACCTTTGCACTCCTCCGTTGGGGCAGGAACTTGCCTCCACTCGCCGATAACCCAAGGGCTCTTGTCTCTATCTGACAAAAGCCCTGTACGCAAAAACTTATAGGCCGTTTTCATCCTTCGTTCTCCTTGTTCTGTGCCTCGAAACTCCTGATCATCGCGTCGAGCTCAAAGTCTTTAAACTTCGCCTGTGTCCTAAACTTCTGGTGCAAGGCTTCATACTCGGCCTCGCTGTGGTCGCGGAAGAACCGCAAGGTAAGCGGGCCGGGGTCGTACTCGTGGCGGAGATTACAAGATGCACACTGACAATAGGCGTTGTTCTCATCCCATCGGGTAGAGTAGGCGACACGAGAGAAAAGGTGTCCGCATTGCATCTTGATCTTTTCCATGCTCCCGCAGGTCTGGCACGTCCAGTTGTCACGGTTGCGGATGTAGATGGAAAAGGCGTTGTCAAGTCTTTTTACCTTTCCACGTCTGGTTGGTTTGCGTTTAGGTTTAGGAACTGGTTTCATACTACTCAACGTCTCCATCTTCGCTCGGTAGTTTTGATGTCAACATAAGTTTCTGGCTCTTGGTGAATCCCGGCATTGAAACAATCCCCCCACGGATAGACATTGATGCTCCAAGGGCAAGGCTCCGCATTTGGCGAAGAACCTTTCTATCCTTCCCGTCAATTCCATCGGCTCCGATCATCGGTTTAAGATTGTTAAGAATAAGGTTCATAGCAGATGCAACTCGTGTCATTCTTTTGACCATCTCGCTGTTGATCATCTCCTTGTTTTCTTTTTTAACTATTGTCTTGCCAATGCTTTCAACATAGATTCTCCAGTTATCCATGTTATGAGTACAGCGTTCGTTTATTGCTTTGAGTATGCGGTTCCTAAGTAACACATAAACCATTTGTTCCTTATAGTCCCCCTCCGCTGGTACTTCAAGGTTGAAAAAAGAGGACGCAAGATCATCCCATTCATATAGGGCATCAATAACCATATTGTCCCTTACCGCTTCATACGCCACATCAAAGTTGCTATTTCTCGAACCTACTGTATTACTCATCTTCTGCCTCCCATTCTCCTGTTTTGATTCCAAGTCTGTTTTCTAATCGCTCAATTGTTTTCTTCAAAGTCACGATCTTGTTTTTAAGGTCTAACACTTCTATTCCCTGCGGTTCCTCGACGTTCATTTTGTCCATTGTGTTGATAATGGACTGATACGCATAAGAGAGTTCGCTTGTCAAAGATATGGATGTTTTGATCTTTGTCAGCAAGTTGGAAACTTCTTTATCAACTGGCAGTTCCTTCCCAATCTCAGAAACGATTATTTCGTTTCTCTTCTCTCTGACATACTCCTGCACGGCTTTTGGTATCTTGCGGATGGAAGACTGTTCTTCTTCTACGATCTTGTCAGCAAGGGCTTCTTGCTCTTCTTTAGGTATTCCATGCCGGTTTACTTCCTCCCTGAAAGCCCGTGCTTGTTGGAGAGTGGGGAACTTTTCTATTGCTTTTATTTCAATATTTTCGTCTTTTGTGATTCTTAGAGATTGTTCGACCATCCACGGTTTCCAGTTAGCACCGAGGAAGGCGGTGATGATGTTGCGACCGGAACCTTGACGTTTAAGATTGGCAAAGGCATGAGAATCAGATATTTGGATGCTATTTTTAGCAGAACGAAACTCCTCCCAACTCCCATACTTAGCAAGCTCCGCATCAATAAACTCTTTGGCGACAGAAACGGTTTCGATGATAATCCTGGGGTCGGACTTGTAAACATGCATGTTTTCTTCAGCCATCATGTGAAGCATCCGTTCGTCTGTAAAATCCTTAACCTGTGCTTCGATGTATTCAATTCCAAGTTCTCTCAGGGCTGCAACTCTATGGTGGCCGAAAGGTATTTCATACCCGTCTTCAACCTTGCGGACAGGTATTGTTCCCCAATAATCTGATATCCCTATGGATATCTTGAGGGCGTCAACCTTTGCCCTATCAATAGGGTACTTGTCGATTCTGCGAAACGGGTTCGCCTTCAGGTCAGATACTTTTATTTGCATACGTTTCTCCTTTGCCGACCAACTCGGCGACTTCCCCCTCTCCCCACGCCATGACCTCGGCAACGTGCTCTATCGATCGGCCTTCCATAAACTGTAGACCTAACTCTAAAACAACACCAGCCTCCCTTGCGAAGGACCGCCCGTCACGTTTCGCAAGCTGCTTGATAAGCCTTTGATTCTCCTCGGAGATCACAATGGCTTTGTACGATTTGGTTTTCATGTTTTTCATCATATACCCTGTATCGGCCCATGTCAACAAATATTTTAATTATTTTTTAATTATTTAAAAGTGAGGATGGCATGAGGGCATAATTATAGCGCTGGTATTGAATTAGAGAAGATGTGAGTCAGGAATATGATATATACTCCTGACGGTTTAAGGTGTTATTAGGTATTGCAATTCATTTCGTGATGTGATAAAATTGCGGTAAGAGGTGAGAAGATGAAAAGGCTAATTACAATTTTGTGCATCATAGCCTTATTCTTTGCGTGTTCGATGGGAAGTGATGACATCATCGGTGATCCTGCGGTTCCCGATTCCCCGGCGACTCCTGAGACTCCGACAGTCCCTGAAGTTCCCTATGACCCTGCAAGTCCTGAAGTGCTTCTGCGTCAACCTATCCCTGTCCCTGAGTATTTGTATGACGTTGCCCTGGGTGCGTGGATAATCCGTGAAGCCGTGGTGTCAAAAAACATTGTCGCCACGGACGACCCTGCGGCGAAGTTCTGCACAACAGAGGGGAGTTTCTATATGTTCTACGGGGATAAGAGCATCATAGAGTACTCGATTAAACAAGATGAATGGTACACCATGATGAGGGCGTGTATCGTCACGAAAGAACTCTACGAGTACGAGGGGAAAGAGTTTGATTACATCGCTATTCCTCGGTACATTCCCCCGTATGTCCCTGAGAATAAAGAACCCGTTGTGCCGTTGCTTCACTTCTACATTTTGGACAAGGACAATAACCTGATGTACGACTATGACATTCAGGCCATTGAGCCTTCCGATCCTGTCGGCTGGTATAACTATTGTTTAGCTCATAATTACATGACCATGGATGTGGAAACACGGGACATGGACTATCCTGAACTTGCGCCGCACAGGTGGATAGGCGGAGGGACTAAAGAGGTTGTCCTTGAGTAGCTATTTCCACTCCTTCCCCTCGAAAATAAATGAGTCATTCACTATGTTCACCGGGTAGAGATTAAAGTTCCCTGATGCGTTCATGTAGACAACCGCAAAACCGTTCTTCCATTGTGAAGGCTTGCCTTGTAGATAATCCGGCTGTTTATTCGACAAGCAACCCAAACTCCATGCCTGTATCTGTTTTCCCTCTGCTACAAGTTCCTTCGCGTGGGTCTGGAAGGTGTGAACGTGGCCATAGACAATATTCCCGGAGTAAACATCTAAGTGCTTCCGGGCATGGTACTGATTATAGAACCAACCGTGGATCATGTTCAGCTTACCGATTTTTAAGGGCCGGTCTTCAGGTGTCAGCATGGTGATGCCCCGGCCTTTTACGTCGAACCGGCGGGCATAGTCAAGAGTCTTCCTGAAAGGCGGCTCCATGCGCTCGGCTTTCTTGTGCGCCCGCCAATCGTGGTTACCTAAAATCCAGCTATAGTTTGTGGTCACATTTTGCATCCACCAATCAAGCTCTTTATTTACAAGATCAACGTCGGCTTCCCAATCACCTTCACTTTGGGCTGTTATACTGTCTTTGTCGAAAGTAGAGAAATACGTCAGATCAATAGTATCGCCCAAGTCTACAACAAAGTCTGGCTTGAAATACTCGGCGAACTTCTTAACTAAAGTATAGGACGGATGAAAAGGTTCGTCCGCCCTGTGGTGACGGTCTGTAATGATTATCCCTGCTTGCAAAATTGCTCCTTTATCGGATAGCGAGATACAGCGTGGCAGTAGCAAAAACTCCTGCTACCACCTTCCAGATTACCGCATCAGTCCGAGCCATCGAGAGGGTCGCGGCTTGCGCTTTCACGGACTCTTCGAAGGATGTCGCGGCCTTCGTCAATAAGCTCTTCACTTCTTTTAACTCGGCTTTCGCTTCGGATAATAATGTCTTCGCTTCGCTCAAGTCGCTCTGCAATCCTTCGTTCTCCATCTGAAGCCCGTTGAATACCGCGTCTAACTGCATCATCTGTTCCTGTGTCAGTATGTACGCTTTCTCCTCCTCCCCATTTACGAAGGACGGCAAGAGCAAAGAAAAGACCGCCAATAAAACTACCGCAAATAATCTTGATCCATTTTGCCATTGCATATTACCTCCCTAATAAAGTCGTCTTTCCTGCTTTGAATATGTAAATCGACAAGCCGACAAATATTAGCCAGCTTTCCCCGTACCCTTGCCACGTTAAAGGCACGGTCTTGAATAGGGCTGCAAGGGATCCGAGTACCGTAGGGATAAGAATATAAAACCTTTTCAGTTTGCCTTCTTTGTCGAATCCCTTTACAACTTCGGTCAAGGCGATGATTGCCCCGATGATTCCCGTATTAACGCCTAAAGTTAGTATGTCCATACATTCTCCTATACCATTTCAAAATGCGGAAGGTCGGCTTCTTTCCACCGTCCGCCCCATGAGAACCCGTGAGACTCGCCGATCACCCCGATCTTTTCCCATTCCTCGAAAGGGGCGCCCCACATGATTTTGTAGTCTTTCGTCCGCGGTGCAACGTCCAACGCCCGGCCTGTCAGGTGGTTGCTTTTCAGCGTCCATGTTATTTTGCGCTTGTTCTCGGCCTCTCCTATGTCCCATAGGCCAGCTTTTCGCCTCTTCAGGTTTACGTCTCCAAGTGGTTCCCTGCCTTGAGCATAGTAGGCTTCCTGGATCTCTTTTGACCTTAAAGTCTCAAGCGTGTAGAAGAGAATCCCGGCCTCATTAAGTGATTCAAAGAATGCTAAAGCCTTGTCCCTCACATCTGGCTGAAGAGAATAGACGCTTCTGTTTACCCCATGATTTGCCCCCTATTTAATAAGTGATAAGAAACTCAATATCCTGTCGCCGACAAGAGCGGCCATAAATACGGTCATAAGGAAAAACCATTTGTTGAGCTTTTTCACATCTCCGCTAATAGCCTCTAACAGTTTAGCGGCTGTACAGGCTTTCCCCGTTCTAACGTCATCGGCTATCTGTTCAACTTTGCGAATCCTTTCTTCCGCTCCCGGTGCGCCGTTCCCGTCACGCCAGATTGTTAGCCCGTTCACCCTTTCGGCAATTGTCATTTTTCGAGATCCTTCGCTTCGGGTTCTATCTTCTCGTAACGCCATTTCTTCTCAGCCTTATCGAGTTTGTATTCCTGGTTCTTCAGTTGTACCGTGTAGTCATAGGCTCTGATTTGGTCAAGGGCAAAGCCTTCGTACTCTTCCTTGTCAACAACCTGTTCCATGGTGACCTTCCCTTCAGGGTCGATGAGTCTTAGTGTAAACATTCGTGTCTCCTTAACTTGCTATGTAGTCGCCAGCCCATATGTAGAGATGGGCGGTTATTGAGCGCGGGCGGGTTGTCGTGCCGGTGCGCGGGGTGCCGTTGACGCCGTCGGTTAAAAAAGCTCTTGCTTGTGCAGAGCCCCCGCCAGCTAATGACCACCCTGTAATAGCCCCACCCGCTAACCCCGTATCTGTAGTAGATGTCTCGCTGTTATTCACGATTAAATGCCAATGCCCCTGCAAAAAGTCCCGCGCCACCGCTCCGCTCATCTGCAAAGCCGTACCCGCCGAGATAACCGCCATGCCCTTCGCTCCGTAGAGCCGTGCCGAGGTGGTAGAGCCTACGACCTTGTGAGGAAAGAACGTCACCGTGTCGGTCGTTGCGTCGGTTCCGTTCGATGCAACGCAAGCAAAGGTGATTATCCTTGAGGACGGGGTGCATCCTGTAATCCTATAGTCTCCCGCTGGAATGGTCCCGATTGTCTCGCCGATTGTTACCACGGGGTAATCATCAACGGAGAGTTTCATTTCAGCAATGATCGCAAGGACTGCATTTTCGGGGGCCGCATTTGCAAAGGTCAATGTTGCCACATTCGAAGATATCGCCCATGTCGTCAAGGTAAAGGTGCTGGCTCCGCCCGTCAATCCTTTCAGATATTCTAATGGTTTTGCCCGGAGTTTCGGCACGAGATACGGATAGTTTGTCGTCGTGATGTCCTCGTACGTGTCGAGAACGTCGATACACTTTGCAGGGAAATAGATATCCGTTTGCATATTCGTTTCCACAAGGGCAGCCGCAGAGTCAAAGGCTTTCGGTGCAACATAGTCCTCAAGGGAGAAGAGTTCACCGACGGGTTTTGAAAGCTGGATCATTCTCTTTGTCGCGCCAAGAGTAACAAGGGCGGAAGGGCCGTCCTCATCGTCCACGACTGTTGCCATAAAGGTAGAGACAGGCGTCCCGCTTCCCTCTGATGCCTGGGGGAGTCCTGTTGTCACATTGAAAGACAAAAACTTTCCCTTCCTTTCGTCTTCGTTGGGAATGGTCATATCCGCGTCATCATCTGTGATCGGCGTCTTTAAAGACCGCGCAGTCTGCGAGTATACCTTCTGCAATCCGTACATAGAATAGTCAAGGTCTGCCTCGAACTGAGAAGCGGGGAACTTTGTCCCGTATGAGTAGGTTGAGAGTTGTTTCAGGTCCGGGTCCCGGACAATAGAAATCTTCCCGCCTGCCGCGTAAGCCGTGCCGAGGGTCACGTTTAGCCCCGCAATCGTACAGGTAGAGGTGATGTCCGTTTCAACCCCTGCGGCCGTCCTGTAGTACACAACAACATCCCGCGCCGCGTTCGCGTCGTCAAGCCTAACCGGGAACGTTATGGCAAAGGGGCCGGTTGTTCCGTCGGTGTCATACGCCACCTTGTAGAGTTCTGAGTTTACCGCCATGTGAGTCTCCTTATTATTCTTCGGGATGTCCGCCGATTAGTTCCCACGGGTCAAATTGCAAGTCCCATGTATCATCAAAGAAAGCCTTGATACTGCGCTTTGTGGCTATTTGGGGTATGCCTGTTAAAACAAAGCCTTCAAGTACAAGTTTCAATGTAGATTCAAGTTTCTGTTCCATGTCCTTGTCTGCGTCAACAAGGGTCTTTCCAGTTGCTCCGAGTTGGGCGAATACTGGGAATGGGTCAACTCCGGTGCTTCTCCATCCTGTCGTCCCGGCAACAATATTCCCCCCGACTACCGGGATAGAGGCCAATAGTTGCGCTCCAATATCGAGTGCCGCCTGTTTTGCGTCTTCCGGTTCGTCGGGAATATCTTTCCTGGCAATCATGCCCATTGCCATGCCTGAGATAGCTATTGCTCCCATGTAAGTGAACGCCTTGCCAATTTCCTTGTGCCTGAAAGCCTGGGGAATATCCCATGAGGCGATATTATAAATCTTGTTTAACTGGTTGGTAAACATGAGTATCCAGTTCAAGCCCTCATTAGATCGGTAAATCTCGGCAAGGTTCTGCACGCGGGAAGAAGGCTGCGTCCTCATGGTGACTTCTTGCGCCTTCCGCATCGCTTTCGCGGGATCGGCATGAATAGACATTTCTTTGTTGTAGACCGCTTTCCATCCTATCGTGGTCGCAATGGTGTCCATCATCATAATCCCGGCCATGCCCCACTGCCCGATCTTCTTTATTGCCATTTCATACCCTGACTTGTCCATTGTTTTGAGTTCTTCCATAACCCGGTCAAAACTTCGGGAAGCCATTTGCGGGTCAAGACTCCGTACAAGTTTGACGGTCTGAATCGGGCGAGCAAGGAACTCCCCTGTTGCGCTTATCATGGCCACCGGGCCAGCGTCGGCAAGGTAGAAGGCAAGCGACGGGAGCTGTTTCAATACAGTGAGGGCGTTGAAGGCAAGGTAGGCAACCGCCGCGTTGCTCCTGAGCATCTTGGACGTTCTTGAAATCTGGTCATTATAGAAGTTAGGTATTGCAAGATCGTTCAAATACTTTGTTATCCATTGCGGTGCCTTGTCTCCATATGCCGATACAAGAGCTTTTCTCACCTCGTTGTTGTTAAATATAGCGGCAAGCTTCTTCACTTGCCCCTGCATGGCGATATATTTCTCCTGGGCTATAATCTGCTGAACTGCGACGTTTATAACGTCATGCCGTATCGGGGTCTGATTCTTCTTGCCAACCTTGACACGGCTTATCCTCCCTCCGAATCGCACACCGGGTCTACCTTTCCCGCTCCTGTCTACCATTTCCCCTACAACCTGGGTATCCATAGACCCTGTGCCTTCCATGTTGAGCCTGAGCATGGGGAAGTATTTTTCAACCTGTTGCATGAGTTCGTTTCGGTTCTCTCCGACCGCTATTTCAAGCCGTTGAAATTCCTGGTCGTTTCCTACGATGTCCATGAGTTCATCTGCAAAAGCTCTTTCCTCGTTGGTCAATGTCTGAATCAAAGAGTAAACGTCTTGCTCTGTCAGATTGTCGCCGTCAAGCAAAGCCTTGCGAGAATCAACGTTCTGGTTTTGGATATAAAACCCCATGATCTGGTGCCGGGTGTAATCATATCCTGCTATCTTCTCTACCCTGCCAAGTTTCCAGGCATTTATACCGTATTTCTTCATAGCCTCTTGGACTTTAGCAAGGCGTTGCTTTATCATCGTGTCCGCATCGTCGGTGACGCCGTTGACTTCTTCAATCAATAGTTTGTGGAATATCCCGTCCTTCCCTCCGTCAAGAAGCTCGGCTATCCTTTCAGGTGTAAGGGTAGCGAACTGTATCAGTTTACCTATGGTTGATTTGGTTTGCTTCTTCCCCGTTTTGGATGTCTTACCGAATACAGCCTCTTTCATAAACGGCTTAAGGGTTTCAAGGATTTTGCTCCAATTCTCTCCTAACATGAGACGCCAGTTGAGAAGGTTTAGTTTCTGTGCATCAATCCCGGCCTGCCTGATTCCTTTCACCATATCGGCGAGGTCTTCGAGTTGTTCAAAGCTCATCTTCTTAACGTTAATTGCAGCGAGTTCTTTTTCAAGCTCTGCTCTAATCTCCGGTGAAATCTCCCTCTTGAGCATATCAAGCCGTGCTTCTGTTCCCCTCTTGCCGAGTCCCTTGGTATATCCCGACTGAAGGTCAAGAAGTCTCTTTTGATATTCATAGTTCATTGACTTTGTCGGATGGGCCATGATGACCCTAATCATCTTCTGCATAGCCTCGCGGACACGGTAGAAATTCCGTATCTCTTTTGCCTTCTCGCTCTTAGCCCTTGATACTGCCATGCGAGACTCAGCCTTTGCCGATGAGAGGGCGTTGATATAGGGGGCTGCTACGCTCTTTTCTCCCTTTGCCGCTTCCTGTTGTGCTGAAGATAGAGCATCTTCAAGTGCAAAGGTTTTCTTCTCAAGGTTCTGGATGTAAAACTTTGCCCTTTCAATCTCCTGGGTCGCGCTTTCAATTGTCGTATTTTTTTTGTCAATCTCTTTGCCGAGGTCTGATAATTGCCGTTTCCTTTTCTCAAGCTCGGCAAGCGTCGGGTCGGTTGACACTTCCTCCATGAAAGCCCGGTACTCGTCGCCTTCAGGCAATAGTGAATAGACCGTCTCGCGGAAACTCGTGGGGTTGTACTTCACCTGATCCATGAGTTTCTTATAGTGAGCGTCGGATATGTGACCGCCTTTCATGACAGTCTTGATCGCGCTTGATATAAGCCCGTGGTCGAAAGCCTTGAATACGTCGGCTATATCGTTCTCACTTGCAAGCATGGAGAGAAGCGTTTCAAGACCTGGTTTGTCAAGTGAGTCAACAAAGTTCTTGTTCTGCTCTTCCCTTGATGCCGGGATGGTGTCTGTTGCAAGGTCGCGTGTCTTCCACAGCTGTGCATAGTAAAGGATTTCGTCATTCGTCGGGTCGATGCTCAAGGCTATGGAGTCGCGTATAAACTCGTCCATGTCCTCGTATTCGCCTGCCGTGCGCCTGTCCATAGCACGTTTCTTTATCTCGTCGGATGCCCATTCTTCAGAGGCAAAGCGGGAAAGCAGTTCATCGTCAACCCATTCGTTTTGTTCAACGGCTTTGCGGACTAATTCGGAGTCGCCGGGTTGGTAAAGGATACTCGGATTATTCGGGTCAAAGGTGCCGGTGTTGCCGGTGGCGGATTTGAGTTGTTTGTTTTCATTTCCCTGCATGAGTGTCATGGGCTTAGAGGCTACAAGAGAATCATAAAACGCTTTCAGCTCCGGGGATATCTGCCCTTGTAATCGTGCAATAAACCGGGTGATCATGTCCCTGATTTTCTCGTACAAAGATCGAAGCTCAGGGGTTGGGGATTCGCCTGATGCAAAATACTCTTCAGCTTTTGTGGCTACGTCCTCAAGGTCGGCGACGGTGAACTCTTGCAAAGGTTTCTGATACGCCGTTTCAAGGATGCCTCTTTGTGAATCGGTTAGACCGACACCTACCACCGCATGAGTAAACTCGTGAAAGAATGTCGATACGTCCGATCCTGGGCCAACGTGCATGAGAGCCTTAGAGATTTTGAGATTCGCCCAATCAAGAGGGGAAGTCGCCTCGCCTGTCTCTTCGTTTATGAAGGACATCCCGCCCCGGTTCTCGCCTTGGGCAATAGATCCTTCCGCCTTATCTTTGGTGATAATCTCCGGTGTGAAGTTCTTTGAAAGGAACTGATCTCCGGTCATCCCCTGGTTTTTGGCTACAAGGTCAACGAAAGAGGTGATTGCGTCTACGTTTGACTCATCGACTCCCTGGAAGGAATCAAGCACCTTATACCGCAGGACTTCGCTTGGCGTCCAATCGGCTTCAGCATCAAGAGAGTTTTCAGCCTCCATGCGTTTCTTCGTAAGCCAGTCGTCACCCGTTAGGTTACGCATAGGAGTAGGCTCTTGAATCTCGATAGGCTTCGTCTCTTCCATCGCGTCAAGCTCGTCTGATTCTTTGTCAGCCGGGTTTGTTTCGAGTGCCGCAAGAAGGGTGTCAAGTTCAGCTTCCGTGGTCTCTTTAGTTTGGGCCTGGGCTTCCGTGGTGACTTCCGTGGTGACTTCCGTGGTGACTTCCGTGGTGGATTTAGTGGTGGATTTAGTGGTAGGTTCCATTTTGGAACTCTGCTTTGAACTCTTTCCTTTTCGGATAGAGTTGACGCCTGCTCTAAACGGCGCGCCTGCAACTGACAATGCTGTGAATCCAAGGGCCGAAACGCGGGTTATTTCTTTGAGTCTGTCCTTGACATCTTGTATCGTAAGGTCAGGGATATTGTTATTGTGTGCTTCGTTCTCAAATTCGGTTGCAAGATGTTCCCAAACAATTGAATTGACTTCCTGAACGTCTTCCTGTAACACTTCGGGGATTGCCGCTATGGTATGGGAGGCTACGAACTTAACGGCTCTATTGGTAAGAATCTTGGAAAGGAACACATTTTCCATTGTCTTTTTTGCTGCCTTTTCCAATAACTTTCCAACAGCCGGGACGCCAGCAACAAAGGTTAAAAACTCCCCTGCTTCAAGCATTCCGTTGATAACTCCGACCGGGGCAGAATACTTCCTTGCTATATCGGTGGAAATCCCTTTCTCTACCATATCCCCGTAAGACCCGCCGTACTCCATTTTCCCCGCGCTCCCCGCGGTGTGTGCTGCCATGATTATCTTTATAGCTGTGGCAAGTCCGACAGGTACGCCGACTGCGGCTCCTATTGCGGTTACTCCGAGAGCAGTAGCCACGCCATAGTCAGCTCCGGTTAGGGTAGAAGAAGCCATTTGTGCAAGAAGCCCGTATCCTTGCCTAACCCATTCAGCAGGTGCAAAGGATAGTATTTCATCGTGGGAAGGAAGAGACTGTTTAGCAACTTCTATTTGTTCAAATATCTTGTCGGCTTCTTCCTGAGATCTGGCCTGTGAATGCTTAACCCATAGATTACTAATCTGCATGGTTGCCCATTGAGTCCTGCCTTCATCTTTGACAACCTGAAGAAAGTCCTTTGCTGGCCGGGTTTCCTTGTAATACTTCTGCGTGTAGTTGTCGATGTCCCTGAAGACTTCGGAGGTCGTGACACCTAACCTGTCGGCGATGTGCTTTGCGACGATAAGACGCGCCCTTCCCTCTTCCGGGTCGCTCATCTGCTGTATAGCTTCAAAGATGCCTGCTGATTTCTCGTTATCGGTTAGCGTATGGGTTGCCGGTGTGGGAAGAGTAAACTGTGGGGCAGCTGTTTGCGCCTGGTCTTTAAGTGGTTCGGGAAGTGTAAAGTCTGCCATTAATTCCTCACGTTCCTGATCTTTGGGCATCTTCTTGTGATACAGGGCGAACTTCGCCTGGTATAATCCTTGGGGTCAACTTCTTTTTCCAATACTTCTGATTTGTAAGGAATGGGACATCCTCAACGGGTGACCACTTAGCCTCTCCCGCGTCATATGCCTGGAGGTTCCACACGTTGTTATCGTCAACAGTCCATTTATACAGGTTGAACGGGGTTCCGTTCTTGTCCTTGAACGTGTACTTCGATATTTTATTCATGTCGGACTCGCTCAATCCATCGGGATACTCTGACTTGTACGCCATTATGACATCCCCCTGGTTCTGTCCGAGGTTCGCAAGCTCTCCTTGTTCGTATGTCATGTACGGGGCTGATCCGATGGTACGATATGCCATGTCTTTCAAGCCGTTCTGATGCTGAGTGAGTGCGTTTGCTGTTACCTTTGTGTCAGCAAAAGAGCCGTTCTGTATCTGTCTCTGGATATCCTTGTTGTCGTTGTTCGAGTTCGCATATGGGGAAGCTACAAAGTTCTCCATCCGTTCAACAGGTTTCTTCCCTTCAAGGTAATCAGAAACATTTTTCTGACTGTAGGAATTGATAATACTGTCCGTGTGCTTCCGCAGAAGTTCAACGCGCTTTTCTTTCGTGTAGGTCATCCACTTTGGATCGGAGAACAGGTCGTTATATTCGCCTAAAGCCGTAGAATACAGATCGTTCACTTTCGTTGGGTCAAGTTTCTTGTCCTTCAAGAGAAGCTTGAAATAGTCGTCAATGCGTCCTGAGCCTTGGGCGAATCCTTCAAGCTCGGTGCGCTTGCCCATAAACAGATTCTTGCTCTTCTCTGTTATTCCACGTTCAGCAAATGCCTTCTGCGCCATAAGCTGTATATCTTGGGTTCTTATGCTCTCATCACCCCACATCTTCATAAGTTCCGAATATACGGCAGGGTTGTCTTTGTCCGGTGACTCTTTGCCGAGGTTTTCAATCTGAGAATCTATCATCTTGACGTACTTTTCCCGTAATCCCGTATGCCCCTCAAAGTCCGCGCTCCTGGCGTCCTCCAAGATGAAACTTTTGAACTTAGAAAGCTGTGCGGGGCTATTGGATATCCCGGTATACTGTTTCAGATATTCGTTGCCTGCCTGAATATAGTTGTCTATTTTGATCTGCTTTTTTTGTGCGTCAACGGTCTTCCATCGTTCGGTAAAATTCTTGACCATTTCCTCTTTCTGTTTGTCGCTGTATGCGAGTTTTTTACCGTCATAACTCGTATACGACTCAGCCGCCTCGATCAGTTTAGCCCCGTCCTCTTCTGTCATCTGCGTTGCCGCGTTCATAAGGGCTTCTGTTGCTTTATACTGATAGGCTCCGTCAAGCATATCATCTCCGTCTTTGGGGGAGACAAGTCCGCCTGCAATCATGTCCTTCACGTTTTGCGCTGCCTTGTTCAGCCCGTCGGGATCGTTTGATTTCATGTTGAACTGGAAACTTTCAGCAAGGTCGTCAAAGTGTTTTTCCCGCCCTGTCTTGATGTCTTCCATCTTTGTTGACTCATGCCGTCTCATATATTCTTCACGCATAAATAGTGAAAGTCCATTCTTAACATCATCGTTTTTTACGTTTTTCAGCCCGTCCATGAATGTCTTGTGTAGATCCTCAACCGCCTTCGCGTTCGGATATGGGTTGTCCGCTGATGGTACTCCGGGCGTCTCGGCAAGCTGTGTCCTTAATTTTTCCATTGCTTCAATGTATTTCAGCTTCCCTTCATTGAATGTATTTTGCTTAACCTTATTCTCGTGGTCTTGCCAGATAGAAGCTCCTATCTTTGCAACGCCTTCAAGCGCGTTCCATCCCATTTGCTGGCCACGGGCTTCTACTGCGTCCGCGTATCTTTGCCCGCCGCTATCAAGGTTCGGAGCCCTCATCCCGCGAGACGGAACATTCATGCTCTGCTGAGGAAGGTTGATGACTGCCATTATAGTCTCCCTGAAAAGTAGTTACCGTAATATCCGCCCAATTGTCCCCCTAATCCCATGCCCATCTGCATTCCCTGAGCACCCCCCATAGACGCCCCGGCAAGTCCTCCGAGTATGGTTCCGCCAAATCCGAACATAGCTTGCCAGCCTGCCTTTTCACCAGCTTTCCGGGTAATGGCTGCTTGGGAATCGTAGTTCTCCCGCTCTGTCATCATTGTAGAAAGATCAGTTTGCACGCCTCTTACATAGGTATTTCTGGCCTGCTGAAATCTGTCTCGTATTGTGGCAAGGTTGGCAGGCATAGACCCTTCTGCAAACTTTGCTTGCTCTGGAAGGGCAACATCGGCGATATCTGCCGAGAACCCTTCTATCTCCGTTAGTTGAGTGGTGAGGTCATCGTTCTTTGCTGTGAGAGGGGCAAGGTCTGATTCTGCCTTGTCCATCCTTCCCTTAGCTTCTGTGGCGGCGGCCTTTGCTTCATTATAAGGCCCCATGGAGTCGCTAAGAGCCTTTTCCGCTGCTTTGAATGCCGCCTTTTCCGCATCCGCCTCATGCCCATTTCTGTCGTCGCCAAGGCTGTTCGTAACATCGTCATATGCTTTCTTGGTAGAAAGATATGTGTCACGCAAATCTTTTATCTTATCAGCTTCGCTCTTCATAAGGTCTATTGCTGAAGTGTAGTCTTCTTTCGCTGTGTCGCGCTGACCTGTCAGGTCTGTAACTTTAGAATTTAGTTCTTCAAGTTGCGTTTTCAAATCCCGCGTCGCCTGGGATTCTTCAGTCCCTACATCTATTCCCGTGCTCCCAACCTCTGGAACAGCGTTGACTTTAAATCCAACTCCGCCCAAAGCTGATGCAAGGTTGAGAGTATTAGACAAAGAAGCGTTTGAATCGTTGACGAGGTTGGTTGCAGATTGCGCGGCATCTTCGCCCATGACATTTGCCTGGTCTTTGATAGCCTCAGACATCTTGTCATATTGCTCGGCCTGGGTCTCCGCTGCGTCCTCTGCGGCGGTCTTCCCGGATATATCCTCAATGCCCTTTGTCAGATCGTCAAGGAAACTCTCCACCTCGTCGTCAATATTAAGAGCATCCCCGATATTATGAGTTATGTCAGATATCCCGCCGCCGAGCCATTTTAGCCCGCCTGTAAACCATCCCATTTATGAGCCTCCGTCTACTTCAGCCGCTATCGATAAGACCGTAAGCGGAAGGGGTGAATCCGTGAAAATACTCATGTTCCCGTCAAAGTTGTAGTCTCCTGGGAAAGACTCTTTCAGATTGGTCGTGACAAGCGTAGACGCATCCATCGTCGGCTCTCCTTCCTGGAATGTCGCCTGTGTCAGATGGTCGGTATCCGGGCCGATCTCCGCTGTCACACTTCGATACAGTTTAAGAAAAACACTTCTGATCTTCTTCAGCATCCCCGGCCCGTCAGCAATGCTTGTTGGTTCAAGAATACTCTCGAACTTTAGCCCTATGTGCGCCTGGTTTGCGTACTCGTCCATTGTTACGGCACCAGAGGAGACAACTTCATCGGCTATCGTTGCCCCGTCTCCAAGAATAGAAACGGTTTCCCCTTCGAGATGGTCTAAGCCTGTGACGGTTTTTATCACCTGTTCTACGGTACCGCCCCCGCCTGCCTCGGTTTCTGCTGAGAAGTCGATAGCCGTTGTCCCGTCGCGTGAATACAGTTGAAAGGTATTCGTATCCTTGTTCTTCACCATGTAGACCTGTTGGTTTACCGCGGTGATTCCTGTCACATCGGAGAAACGGACAAGCTCATCGTTGTCAAATCCGTGCGCCGCAGCTGTGCAAACTGCCGGGTCTGCTGCTGTGATAGATGTCACCGTAACCGACGCCCCTCCGTCCCATATAATCCCTGAGTCTACATAGTGGCAGTCATCGACGGTATCAAAAGCCCTGGGCGCAAGCATTTCAACATATCTGACCGTTGCATCTTCAATCGTTCTGTTGACGATAACCCATACATGATCTTCGTCTGTTCCTGGGATAACAGCGACACTTTCCACCGTTCCGCCGAGGTCGTGCCGCGCCCAGCCTACGGATTGCATCTGCCTGGAATATGCCATTGACAAGAGTTGTCCGTCATCGGTTACCGCCCAAAGTGTCGGCTCAGGTTCCCGTTGATAGGCAATCTGTTTTACGGGGGATTCAATGATGTGAGAAGCTAAGAAGTTCAGGTCTGTTGTCATATACTTTGCTTCTGCTTCCTGGTAGGCAAAGGAATGAAGCCGCAAGCCGTTTTTCTGGACAAAGATAATGATATCATCGGCCACGACGCCCTGAGTCTTTGCGCCTCCTACGCTTGCCTGCTGAGTTGGGATAATCGCAAGTGCTACGCCAGAGAGAATATCGCTATTACCCGATACTCTCCACGCTCCCGAAGGTGTCCCGTAGCACAAAGTATTCCCGGCAAGCATCCAGCCTATGTTCGGTGGATGATCAGGGAATATCGCGTATTTACCTGCGTCTGTTGCGACAATCGGCGAAGATACGCCGAAATCGGTATGTCCATTACTTTTTGAGAAACAAAACTGATTCAGGTATGACAAACACATCCTATCCTGAAACATCGTAATATTAGTCGGGTTCCCTGTTGGGTAGTACGTTCCCGACGCTCCGCCCGCAGCCGCCGCCCATGATGTGTCTGAGGTTCTCGTGATCTTCTTCAGGGCAATCCGCCCAACTCCCGCCGATGCACCTTGTCCACAGCAGAAGAACATGGTGTCATATAAAGATGAGGTTGAGTCCTGAGCATACCTGAGTAAAGGAAGATCCCCGGCATCGTCGTCAAGGCTCCATGAGGATATGTCAACTTCAACTATAGTTGCCCCGTCCATAACCCGCGCAGGCATCCCGTCCGTGCCGACTTTGTAGAAACGCACTGCGTCCTCTGTTACTTCTAAGATTCTCGCGTCCGTCTCCGAGAGATACCAGGGGATAAGGGTCGCAACCGCATTCGACTTTGTTGTCGCCGCGTAGTAGGTTCCCGGCCTTCGTGTTCCCGGGCCGGTGGGTTTTGGAAGCATATTCTGTAAGGTACGGCATGCCTGCCTGTAGTACGGCGCATCAACCCTTCCCATGAGTTCGGGAGAGATTTCACCGAAAGCAAATGAGTTTATGAGGTATGGCATTAGCTAAACCTTGCGTCTGTCCATAGCTGTGAATCGGGGATTTGGGTTGATCTTCCCCCGATGTCAATTCCCTGCGCCTTGATAAGAGTATTCCTGTACATCGCCTCCATTTCGCCGAAACGGTTCTGCTTCCCCTCGATGGAGTTGGCAAGGTCAGAGGCTATCTTGTACGCAAGGGCAAGAGCGAATAGGGCCGGGTACTGCGTGGGGTCTGTCACCCGTGCGGTATACCTGAGCATCACGGGGTCTAAATCCGTATACAACACCCGGCCTTCAATGACGAACGACTGGTTAGGGTAGTCTTTGATCTCGATCGGTACTAAGCAGTACGGGTCAACCGGAAGCTGATACATATAGAGATAGTTCGTGTTGTTCGTGTCCGATAGTTGCGATAAAGCCTGCCGCGTAACGGCAAAGCTCCATACTTCTTCCGACAGCAAAACGTCACGGTCAAACTCATAGAAGAGCTTGCACAGTTTCCCTTGCTTAGAATTATCTTCCAGACTGATCAATGGCTCGGATCCTATGAACCGGAGAGCCATGTTACAAATCTGGACTTCTGATGATACTACCATAACCAGCCCCTTTTTTTAGCCTATCGTGAGATAGGAAGTGAACTTACCAACCGCAAGTGCCGTAGTAGCCACATACGAAAGGCCGATTGTGTTGTAAGGGATGTCTTCGGGAAGTGCAGCTTTGAAGATTTTCCCCACAGTTCCGAGGGTGCTTGCGGCCTTCGCGGCGATGAGGGTAATAAACCCGTCGTTTGCGTCCGGTGTCGCGTCGTCCGAAGAAATCAGCACGATATCAATCGTGTTCACCGCGCTTGTAAACGCAAGCGAGACATCGATGTTGATATACACCGGCTGTCCCTTCGCAACGTCGGTAATGTTCTCAAGATCAACCACGTTCGTGCTGATCTTGCTTGTGGTAACAGCAACATTATCATCAAAGATCAAATAAGAATCCATCATAAAATTAACCTCCTTCCTTAGCTGGCAACGACAGTCTCAGTATTGAGAATCTGTTCGGTAAGAACGATTCTGGCTCCGCCGAAAGTCTCAACCTGCTGGCCGAACTGATCCGCCGAAGTAAAGAACATATTCGGGCGATCACGGAAAGCCTTGTCTATCTGATACCGTCCAAGCCGGTTACAGAAAATGACAGTTCCGCTCATGTCGTCCGGGTCGGGAACTGAGCGCAAAGCCCAGATCAAGAGATCGGCCTGAAGCTCGTCTGCTCCATCGGTCCCGATGTTACAGATACGCTGTACCGCCCTGTCGTCGGGCACGAGTACGCCCATGACCATCTGGAACTTCGTTACATACTTCCAGATACCTGCGCCTGTGGAAACGCTCGACTGTATCCACTGCTTGTCCATGTCCTCAGCGGTGACGATCTTCGCCCCTGAGTTCCGACCATAGAGAAGATTGACTTTCCCGGGGCCGAACTGCACGACATAGATAGAAGTGACCGTCCCTGCGTCTCCGCATCCATTGGTGTGGACGTTCGCAAGGCTGTAGTTGTTGTACCGCACCTGAATACCGGAGGGCTTATTCGGGTCAGATCCGTTGTTTCCGTAGAAGAACGCACCTGTCGCGGCCTGTCCTAAGCCTTCAACGTGCTGCATATCATAGCGGTAGCGGTAAGCGTTCTTGTCGGGTACAACGTGATCAAGAAGAGCGCAATCGATCTGCGAAGAAGATTCGAGGATTCCGAGGGGTTCAGTTCCCTGCTCGAACTGCGGGTTCTCCGGTGTGATTGCCTCATTTATCCCTCTCCATGTTCCGGTGGGAAGAGACATTTCTTTACTGTAGACATGAGAGGTAAGCTGATTGGCTTCCTCCCAAGACGCGACTTTCATCAGTCCATTTTTCTGATGAAGGACTTCCGCAACGTCAAGGAACTCTTTGTTGTTGTGGAGTTTGGCAACGTCTACCAGTGTATGGTAAGTGCCGAGGGAATTGCTGGCCATAGTTTTGGCTCCATAAATAGAAGTGTGTCAGTCCCATCATTGACACCCCTGCTACCCATCAAGCGTGTTCTATGTGCCTCGGCATGACCTTCGCATAGAGTCTTCTTTCAGGTTTACAGAGAGTACCTTTTCAGGTATCCCATAATTCTGGCAACGCCAGATTCTTGCGGGTGAGGGAGTTGAACCCTCTCTTCTGGCTTATGAGGCCAGCGTACTACCGTTATACACACCCGCGACGAAAAGGGAACCGCGCGTTAGGCGGCCCCTCAGCTTTTTGACCCATTGGGTCATAAGTATCTCACTTGTTCATTGACGGATACAGCTTCTTGAAGTCCGGCCCGGCCTCCCGTCCGCCTGCCCCGCCCGTGGCAACTCCGTCCTCATTGTACGGCTCTGAAATCCGAATCATAAACTTGACAAGCTCCGGGTTGTTGCCTATCCCTGTGCGGTTAAGCTCATCCTTTAAAGCCTGTCCACCGATCTTGTCGATGACCCTGAGCGCGTGGTCAAGTTTCGTCTTGGCCTCTTCAGGCCCGTACTCGTTCAGAAGGTAGTCTTCAGTCGCCTTAATGTTCGCTTCCCGTTCCTTCTGTTTCTGCGCTGACTCGGCCTTAACCTGGGCCATTTCCGACTCGAACAGAGCTGCCGTCTGCGCACGTGTGAAGTTGTTCTTCAAGGCGAACTCTTTCAACTGCGCCAGTTTATCAGGCGGGACGTTCTCGCCTTTGATGTCGTATCCGTCTGCTGTCTCCGGTACTCCAAGGCGTTTCTTGTATGCCTGTACTTCAGCCTCGGTTGCACCTTCACGCGGGGGGAAGATAGCGTCCTTCAGTTTCGCCTCATAGTCGGCTTTCTCCTGAGAGAGAGTCTTGTATGAGGAAACAAAATCGTTCAGGTCTTTGTCTGCAAGCTCCGGGCCTAATAGGTCTTTCCGCACCTGGGCTGTCCACGGCTTATATGACGGTGTTGCCGCTTGGCCGCCTCCGCCTGCTGATGTGTCGTTTAAATCGCTCATAAATCCTCTTTAAATTGTTCCTTTGTTTATGCACCACATGAACCACCTGTCAAAGATCATCTTGAATTTCAAGTCATCGCTTCTGGTGCTGTTTGCGCTTCCCAATGTCGTTTGATATGCCGCAAGGAAAGCCGCCTCTTGTGGCGTAAGTTCCGCCCATGCTTCGAGTTTGTCTATAACTCCTGTCGTCGCTGTCTCTAAGCTTACAGCCAATCCACCTGTATACAACATTCTATTTACCTCCGATTAGTTTTCTGACAATATCAATATCAATTCCCTCATCCCATGCACCGCACAGATAAAGAATCTCCTTCGCCGCGTTCTGCCTCTCAAGGTCTTGTATCGTCTCCCCTGGACTAAAAAATCCAAGGATGCCAAGGATAGAGGCGAGGACGCTTTCCCCAACATCTCCGCTGAAGGTCTGCTTGAACCGCAAACGAATCGCCGCAATGTCCTCCTGGCTCAGTCCGTCGAAAGCTGGAAACCACGGACTCATACGACAAGCTCCAAGACAAGAGACGCCTGCGTAACCCCTCCCGTTGTGGCCGCCTTTGCCGCAAGCTCAACGCTTGTTTTCTCGGGAAAAACAATGTCAAGATGTGACAGGTCTATACAGGTAGATGGATGCGTCGCGCTCGCCGGGACAGTCAGAATGTATTTCCACAGCCCGCCGTATTCCTTGACCTTGATATAGGTATCAACGATCTGCGCCCGGTTCCCAACGGTGATACACTTTAGCCGGTATTTTGAACCAATCGGGGTGATCGTGTTCCCGCTGAAAGATATGTTCCCGCCTACTGGTATCGTGCAAAGAATAAGCGTCGCCGGGACTCCTGATGTAACAGTCGCCCCATCGTCTGCAGCGTAGATGATCCCCGCGTTCTTCAGTCCAGAGCCAGCCGTTAAGACCTCCATGCCTGTCACAGCAAGATAGGTGTTCACAGTAAGAACGGCAGTCTGTCCGTTCAGGGTGACAGTCTCAGATATCGGCTCATAGTTCCCGTTTATTCCGCACACAAGGACCGTCCGCGCTCCTGTGCCTGCGCTCGTATCATTTGCGGAAGCTGCTGAAATCTTCAACAGCGTGGCTGCCGCCAAGTCCGTAAACGCGACAGACGCCGAGAACAGATGCTCCTCCGTGTCCGCCACAGCCGCGTTTAACCCCATAACCCGCAGCGTCTTTCCCGATACAATCCCCGGTAGTAATGCCATTTATTGACCTCCCATCATCTGATCTAGTGGGCTTCCCGGTTCAGGTCTCTTTGACATCCCCGGCATTGCCTTTGCCTGTTCCATCTGCATCTGCATATTTATCATGTCCTGTTTCTGTTTCGCTTCAGCGGCAAGTATCTGCTGATACTCCTCGTCACTCCTAATCGCCTTCTCTGGCATCCCCGAAGACTCTAATATCTGTTCAAGCATTATCTCCGGTTTGAACTTCTTCACGGTTTCGGGCCATATCTGAATAATAGCCGCCGCGTTCGTAAGGGTCTGAAGTACACCCTGCGCCGCATACATTTCCTTTTGCGCCTGGGCCAATGGGCCTAAGTAGTCGATCTTCAGCGTCGCACCATTAACCGCCTTTCCTTCAGGAGGAGGCGGAAGCCGACCGGCGTCAAACTCGATCTGAAGGATTCTCTCGAGGATTCTGTCAAGTGCCTCGCTTGCAAACTTCCCGATGGTCGAGCCTGTGACGGTTACCTTTTCGCTCTTCCTCTCCATCACCTCGCGGGCTGTCATCTGCTGGTCACCCGCTTGCATGAGCATCAGGAAGTGGTCAACCTTGTAAATCTTCTTGATTCTCTCCCTGCCATCCCTAAGAAACTCAAGCATGATAGGACTGACAGTCCCGATAGTGACTTGTACGGGCATCCGTCCGGGGTCGCTGTAGTGCGTCCGCGTTCCGGGGGCGAAACTTGCGCCCATCATTTCCTTGGGCAAAAGAAGAGCAGGGTCAACGGCTTTCTGCTGCGCTATCAACATAGTCTTGACCATCTGATTGACCATGAGGATGTCAGGCATCGCGTCATCAGTCGGAGAGTACCCGTAAGCTTCGTTTCCTCGGACTTCCCAACGCCACGTCGGGGCAGGAAAAGTCTTGTATCCGCTTTCCTTTATGATCTCGGTCTTTCCCTTCTGCATATAGTAGGACGCATACGGGAAGTTCTTACTGTCGGCCTTCCTGGGGTCGCGCATTTTCCGAGGCTCAATCGCATGGATAAACTCAAATTCCGTGTCAGGTGAAGATTCAAGAGAGTTCTTGATCTCCTGGTCAAGTTTGTCCTCTCCGAAAAACTCGGCCGCCTGGTACGCGCTCATCGTGAAGTGTCTGTACAGAGTATCAACAGCCCCTTGACGGTCTACAGCAACATAGGCTTCCCTAGGGTGGCAGACGTTGCAGACTATCTTGTTGTCCTCAACCGCCTCTTCGATAAACACAGAAGCCGTCCCGATTGTCCCGCCGATCTTCAGGTATTGCGGAAGAGCATCATAGAAGGTACTTCGGTGAAGGGCTTCATAGATGCGCTCCTGGATCTCCTGTAGCCATTCAACAAGTTCTTTGTCGTCGTTTAGCTCGTTCTGCTCGAAGCGGAACATAAACCAATTCACCGACTGCGGGCACAGATTCCCCATCATCCCGTCAGCAAGAAGAGACGCACACTCGGTGGCCGTGGTGTCAAACCTCTGGTCTTTCCACTCGCCAGAATCCCCGAAGTCAAAGAACATCGGTACAACGTTCTGGATAGCTTTCTTCCATCTGCCCTCTACGTCCTGCCGTGCTTCGCGTAGGTTCTCGAAGCGTTCGTTTATTTGTTCTGCGAGTTTCTTCTTTTTCACGGCTTCAACACCATTGCCTTTTCGTGACCGATCTTTACATCAGGGTCAGCGTAAATTGTGAATCCCGCCTCTCGAATCCTTTCACACATGGCGAAATCTTCCCCAGCGACTACCTTAGACTTTCCCCGCCTTATTTCACTCGTCTGGAACCAGGGGAACTGTATAGCCTCGAATACTCCGCGACGAACAGCAAGAAACGCGAATCCAGTAAACTCAACCTTGACCAGCCCCTTATCGTTCCTCTGTGCGCTCTGGATGCTCTTGACGGTGTGGTATTGGATCCCTACGCCCCGCTCGTCCTGTACGATGTCAGCAAGTGCAACCCGGTTGTAATCTATGGGGCAGACACCTGAGACAACATCAGCATCATGGCTTGTTATCCTCATCACATCCTTGAGCGTATACACCATGTCGCTATCGATCCACAGCAGCCAGTCGTAATCGATTTTCCCGTTAAATGGCTGCTTGCCTTCCACTGGATACGGGCCTAACTCACTCGGCATCATGATCGTATTCCGGCACGCATAGATATCGCTCGAATATTCAAAGCTCTTGTGTATCTCCATCGCCTTCATCTGCATGAGGGAAGAGATGACTTCATCGAAACTCTTTACAAACCCCTGGGTGAAAGTCCGACCAGGGAGAAGGAATACAATACTCCTCATTTCCCCTCGATAACCTTTAGGATGTCAGCACGTGTTTTCTTCTCGCCGAATATCGCCATGCACGCCGTATCAACCTCATCGTCGGTGAACTTCTCAAGAGCCGATTTTGTAACGTCTGGAAGCCCTTTAATCTTCAGGTACGCCATCTTTGTAAACTGCCTGACATCCCGCGTGTACTTCGGTGTAAACTCGGGTTTCTTTTCTGGCATAAAAAAAGGCTCCTTTTCAGGAACCTCTATGATCTTCACTTCATCGTCTTTCTTCTTTGCCATTTCTATCTCCTTGCCAACGGGTTGCCGTATGCGTCACGGCCTCCGAGGATCGTTTCGCCTGCATACGCTTTATCCGTTCCGTCTCCCAATGCTCCGCCGAGTTTCTTCTTCAGCTCTTCATCTTGGGAGAAAAGATCTGAAACAGCCTGCTTGATTGTGTCAGGGCTGGCATCGCCTCCGCCGCTAACAAGTCTTTGCACAAGGTCTGACAAGGGTTTTGCTATGTGGTCTATGATCATTCCAAGTCCTCCCATAGCCACGTCTCCAACCGCTCCGCCCACAGCGTCAACAGCAGGGCCGACTGTGTTGTCCCAACTTCCCGGACGATTGACAAACCCGCTTGACGTTGCCTGCTTGTCTCCTCTGCTCATAATGTCTTTAGCCATTCGCTACTCCATATTCAAAAGGATTGTAAGGTTTCATAGCCTCTTCCCTCCCCGGAAGCGGTTGGGGCTTGCCTTCCGCCCTCTCCGCGTACCAGACAGGAAGGGCAACGCTTATCACAATGTCGTCATGATCCGCTTCGGTGTCAGACCCGTAGGACTCTCGTCCGCCCTTCCCGATCCGTACCCTGAAGCGTTCCATCTGCTTCTCGAACTCACCGGCCAACTTTAGCTTCTGCGTGTACTCAAACCGCCCGTTCTCAAGTAAGACCTGAAGTACAGCAACGATATCTTTCTTCGGTACTGAGTACCCTTTGTCAGACTCATTGACATTCTGCCCACTCGTCAGCGTGATACCAATGGGCTGTAACCCTTCGTCAAGCATCGCCTCAAACACAGGGCCACCTAAGCCGGTCTTGTCTATCACAACACAACACTGGTTTATCAGGTTCGTATGGTTCCACAGCTTCTTGACCCGTGCGATCACTTCGCTGTAGGGCGTCCGCAAGGGCGGTGAGTCAAGGTGTATCAAGCGGTAACTTGTCAGCATAAGATCAGGGTCGGACATCATCGCAAAGGGCAAGGCTCCACGCTTCTGGATTGTGCGTACCATTTCAATGACCGATATTGCAGATGGATCTTGCAACTGCCCTAAGTCAACTCCGATGAGATACTTCAATCTTCCTTGCCTTCCGGTTCCATGTTAAAGTCAAGCGCACCATACGTCTTTGCATCCTTCAGCATCATTTCAAGGGTTTCTATTAACTCTTCAGGCGTTTCACCTGATGGGGTAATTTCGTCCTCAGTCCATGAATGAGCCTGTCCATTGCTGTTCATAAAACACTCGTGGATAGCGTAGTAATCCCCTGACCTATGGCTGTGCTTCATGATCCGATAGTTCCAAGTCATAAATATCCTATAGCCTTTTTCCCATGCAATGGTTCAATCAAGAACGAGTCAATTTCAAGCTTCATCAGATCCCCGTCTTTGAAATAGCTACATTCATACAGCACAGCCCCTTTATCTCGGATAATAATGCCCTCAATGATTACATCAGGGCCACCGATACAATGCACTCGCGTCCCAATCTTATATGCTTGGATCTTCAGGTAGCAACCTCCAACGGCTCAAAATCCCCTGCCTTCGACTCTTCCCCGGTGTACAGGGTGTCGAAGTCCCTCCGTGCAGCTAACAGCAGTTCCGTATTGAATGCCGCATCCTCTGCGTCAAGAAATTCGCACATATACTCTTGCCTAAACCAATAGTCAGGCATAGTCTTCTTCTTTGCCTCAAGCCAATCAGCCGGGATCCTCGGACATTCCACCGCGTCAACGCTGTACCGCTCCCATCCTTCTGAGTTCCACTTCTGATAAAAGAATCCCCTCTTCCCTCGTGGTGTAGAAAGGATGATTGTCTGCCCCTGGCTCACCGCTAACATCGGTTCAACCGAGTAGTACAGCGAATCCTCAACCATCGCCGCCTCATCTATGATAAGTAGCCGCGGACCCGAAAAGCCTCTGATTGTGTCCTCATTCCCTGGCAATGCAAACACGCGCGTGCCGTTATCAAGCTCAAGCATCGTCATTGACTCGCGTTTCATCCGTGCGCCTGCGTCAGTCAATGTACGCTTCACCTTAATCAGCAGTTCTTGACTCTGCCTCTCAGTTGGGGACGTGATAAGGATAAGCGCATTGTCGTTGTACTGCGCCTCGTGTGCGGTCTTGATCGATACGACCGTACTCTTCCCCACTTGTCGGGAACAGTTGACAACAACGTCCCGCTTTACCGTCTCTAATATTCCCTTCTGCCATGGGTCAGGCTCAAAGCCTAAGCTCCTGGCATACTCAACCGCCGATGTCCTGAGCGTTAGCCTCCTGAGTAGTTCGTTGTCCAAATAGCTCACGCAACCTCTCTATTGCCCCCGGATACTCTTTCAGCACCGTTACAACAGCATCTTCATACCTTTTAAACTCTGGATTACTCATTAGGTCGTCTTTCCGCTGCTCTCGCAGTTCAGCAGCTACCTTCACGAGCGTGTCGATCAACTTGATCTGTTTATCAAGTGCGCTGAGCCCTATTCTTGGATCCTCATCATTCTGCAAGCTCATCAAGTCCCGTCGTATTCTGTACAGGTCTGCTAAAAAATCGACGTTCTCTACTTCCTGGGCATTCACCGACGGAATGAGTATCTTCTTTTCCATCGGGCATTCTCGCTTGATTAGTGCAAGGTTCCTCTCGCTCTCTAATCCTAAGCGTTTGCCGTATCTGTCAACAGCGTCCTTTGTCACTCCCTCAAATTGAGACGCGATCTCCCGAAGTGAGACACCTTCACGGTAGGCTGTCGCAATTTCGTCTTGCTTCTCATGCTTCTCAAGTTTTAGTGCCATGTTCCCTTTATGATAGTGCTAAAATATCGCTCCAGTATTCAATAAGCTCCCCGAAGGGAGCCGTTCTATTCGCCATCCGCTGAATGGTTACTCTTGTCTCTAAGTATATTATATCATATGTTGTCAAGCGTTTCTTCTGCATAGCTTAGTTCCACACAATCCCCAAGATAAAGCGTCGCATCGCCAATTGTTTCAGTTCTCATCTCTTGTGTTCCCGGAAGTGAATGCAATTATGGCAAAGGGCCTTGTATGCCTCTGTGTCCAGATCGGCGGGGCTTTCAGCTATGGCAATCCACATCGAGGCAATCATATTACACCTTATGTCCTCGGTCTTTCCTGTCCTCTTCGCCTCATCCACAATGAACTGCCGAAGATCTGTGCAGTTCCAGAGGGATAGGAACTCTTCACCGGTCAACCGTTGGCCTCTTTAACTCTAATCTGCCCTACTGTCTGTTCTGCAATCCACGCTTTAAGTTCTTCGATGTCGATTCTTACCGCCCTCCCTATTTTAACATGGGCTATTTCGTTTGTTTTCAGTCTGCGGGTAATTGTCAGCTGGCTTACTTTGAGAATCTCAGCTGCTTCTTTAACTGTTAGAAGTTCCATTTCTCCCCTCCCCTCGCAACCATTGTTTTCTCATGCCCGACGGCAACCTTTGTGTGAACGTACAAGTCTACGCCCCTCTCTTTAAGCTGTTTACACATGGAAAAGTCGTCTCCAAGATACTCGTATTCCTCTCCACGGAGCTCGTACAGCTCGTTGAACCAGGGATAACCAATCCTTTCAAGGACACCTTTCTTTTGGAGAAGGAAGCCCAAGCCGTGGAAGTCAACCTTCATGAAGCTCCCCTCTGTGGCAAGGACAGCCGGGATGTTAAGTCTCTGTTGTTCGCCCCTCGCGTTCCACCATCCGGCTACGGCGATGTTAGGAACTTTCGCGCCCATTGAGTATAGGGCTGATATGCTCTCAACGTCCGCATCAAATAGTTTGAGTACGTCGGAAGGCTCGAATACCATGTCGGTCTCAAGCCACAGGATATAATCATAATCACCGTTGAAGGGCTGCGCGTCCTTTGTCGGCTTCTGCCCTGCAAGCAACATGGAGTTTCTACCCTGGTAGACGACAGGAGAATAGACGTTTACGAAGGCAACCTGGTCTATTCCTGCTTGCGGGATGCCGTTTGATATATCCCTCACAAGCTTAGTCCACGAAGCGAAGAAACCCATTGAATAGATTCCACCGGGTAATACAACGATTAGTTTCATTGTTCGTAAGCCGCGTATATATCCGAGTCCGGGCCTGCCCTGAAAGACATATTATCGCAAGTTGAATATGAGCCAAGGTACAAAGTCCCATAATCAATTTCCAAAAGCAGCCCATCGGCTATTAACCGTGCAAGGTATTCTCGATATTCAAACTCATACCGTGTTGCTTGGCCCGGTTTTTCTTTTAGATATTCGTCGAGTTTATCAAATGGGTTGAAATCTTCGAGTACGACAAAGAATCCTTCTACGCTGTAGTCTGAATATTCCCCACAGTCCAAACACAACAGCTTCCCTTTCTTTGCCCAACATTCATCTTTTTTCATTTCGTCAACTCCTTAAATAAGTCCATCGCTTTCCTAATGGCCTGATCCATATTCAGATAGGAATAGGTCCCCATTCTCCCGGCGAGTATGATGCCTTTCCGCTTCGCCTCTTCTTTCAGCTCTTCTGCCCGTAGCCTGTTCGCCTCGGTCGGCATAGGATAGCACTTCTTCCCTGACCAGCCGGGATACTCCCGAATCACCATGTCGCTTGTCACCTGGTGTTCCCTGGTATACGGTTCCGGGCCGGGGTAGTTGACTACCTTCGCGGGGAGAGTTTTGGTCACTCCTTTGAACTTCAGGCACCGCCAGTCGAGAGGCTCGGTATCTACTGCCTTGTCAATACGGCCTGTCCATATCCAGCCTTCCTTGGGTTTGTCAACCTTGGTGGAGGTCTTGAGGGTGATGTTCTCGTGATCAAGCATTCTTTTTATCATGCGGGTGTATCCAACTTTTGGGATAGCTTGGAACCTGTCTGTAAAATAGCGGTCGTCGGTTCCTTCTCGTACCTTGGTTCTTGCTATTACCGAAGGGTCAATGTACTTCGGATGTATTCCCCATTGCTTGATCGTGTAGTTCTCATAAAATGTCTCGTAAAGATATTTGTTGTCACATTCGTATTCGGGCCGATAGACATACAGTCTTTCCCTCGTAGTCTTGTTAGGAGGGAACTCATAATACTCTTCCCCTACTTTGGCAAGCACACGATGTTCGTGCCAATACAAGCATTCGAAGGTGCTGATATAATCGACAACCTCTTCGTCATTCGTGTGAAAGAAGTGGGGACCGAAACACGGGATGAACGTACCGCCCATTTCAAAGTCTCGGCATAATCCTCCAACCTCTTTGGCCTTCTCGTACACCGTGACCTTTTCCCCTGCATCAGCGTAGAGCCTTGCAAGAGTCGAACCCGTCAAGCCTGCACCGACTATGTGAATCATAAACACCTCCGTTCATGCGCATGAACTTTCAAATTGGAGCCGGTAGGATTCGAACCTACACATAGTCAGTCTGGCTGACCGTGCTACCCGTGCCGGTATTCATTCCCGGTTACATCACGGCCCCAAGTTGCCTACTCCCGGTGACAACTCCGAAAGTAGGCGTTGCGGTAAATCCGAAGGACGAAGCTCCTGCTCGCCGAATCCCGCGCCTATGCTGTGCGGGTAGCGTGATACATCTTCCATACGGAGGATGTTACATATAGGCTGTGGCCTAAACCACAATTTAGCCCCCTCATACGAGAGGGAAAGAAACCACCACACTTGTCAACACCTGTATGCCTTTTGTTCACAGCGTTATTTTACCATACCTTCATTCAAAAAGCTATACGAGGGAATGTCTGTCGAGAAGGAAATAATTCAGCATGGTTATCTCTCCACACTTCGCGTATTCTTCCTCACCTATCGGGTATATGCTTGAAAGGTCGTTTATGGCATTTCTGACAGCACTCGTTTTCAGCCCTGTAGCCTGAGACAATTCCGCCTGCGTCCTTCCTTCGCTATGTTCTTGTAAGCAGTCGAGAACAAGCCTCATGTTTCGCGTTCCTCGTTCGTCACGGTCGTGCGGGTTCACTTATTCCACTCCTTTTTGCTGCCGATTTCAGATGTTCCCTTCTCTGAACCACACTCTGAACATCGCCACGTCCTGCCGCTTAACTCCATGAGCCCCTTACACCGATGCCGTTTCTCAACCTTCTTCTTCTCGTCGTTGTTCCACTCGGTCTTAGTTGACCACTCGGTACACATGGCCGAAGGGCAATTTGAGCAATGCTTCATTCCAGTCTCCGTCTCGTGATGTAAGACCCTCCCGCACCAGGGACACCTGGGATAACAGGAACATGAAGGCTCGAAATAATGAAACTCGATATACGGGGTCTTAACCTCGATTCTTTTGTACGGCTTTCCGCACCGCATACACTCCCCGCCGTTCACGTCGCGTTCAAGCAGGGTCGCCTCGGTAAGCAGCTCAAAGTGGATGTACTTGTCCATCGTGTCTTTCATAATCTCGCCCATTTTCACGCTGCCGACTACAGCACCACATGATACGTTTCCTAACACCTGGATCCACGCAGGAGTACCTTCTAAGTGCGTCATCGTATTTCCTCCCTGTAGCTCTCAAACTTTGTGCCGAATAGGGTAGAGGGCCTGACATACTCGCTCATCTTCGGATCGTTACCCCAGGTGTTTGATTTATAGTCGATAACCAGTCGGAAGTCATCAAAGGTAAAGCCCTCTTTGAATCTGGCTTCTATGTTCCTAAAGTTAGATTTTGTATATCTGAAGTGTTTGCCAGACTCTTTATTCAAGTAGTCTATTACCCTCTTGCATTCTTCGGTATGAGCTGAATGCTTTTGTGCAGTCGGCGTGTCTTCACCCGACAATGTATCTATTCTTGTTTGTTTGCTTGCTTGCTTGCTTGCTTGCTTGCTCTCATGATGATAGCATGATGGTATCATGACTGCATCATGATTTTCCTTGGATTCGGTAATCATTTGACGAAATTTCGGGTTCGAAGTCATGGACAAATCAAGCCTTTTCAGCAGCTTAAAACAGAATATCCGGCCATTAGATTCTTGGAATAATCCAAGTTCGATAATGTCCCGCATGATATCCTCAACAATGGCAATGCCGGATTTATCAGCTGTTCCACTGATTTTAAGATTGTCGGCGATGATTTCAGAATCGTGTTCAAGCTGGAAGGTCAAGTTAGATTCCGATATCTCGGCAGCGATAAGTTCAAGGCAGTGGAAGTAAATAGCATACCCGATAGCACCATGCTTGATTAAAAGCTTCTTCACCTTCGCGTCTTGCGTCGCGTCTGTATCATGCTTGTACCAATTCACATTATACCATCCCTGTTAAACATTCTACGCTCTGCCATTTTATATAATTCCCTCCGATGAATCGAAGGGCAATTCTGGCGCAACGGAATCCCGCTTTACCTCCGCAAGATTGAGTTTAGCCTGCTTGAAATACGATGCTTTTAACTCCGCGCCGATACCACGCCGCCCGTTTAAAATTGATCCGTATACCTCGGACCCGACGCCCATAAATGGGGTGAATACTATTTCATTAGGATTACTGTAAAGCTGTACCAGCCTTTCGATTACGTCGAGTTGTAAAGGATGGACATGCCTTTCGTCGTCCTCATCCCGTGAATCCTGGAATGGTAAAACATGGTTTAGCCGGATATCATCCCATACGCTCGATGCGTATTGTCTCCAGATCCAATGAGAAAACCTATTTTCTGTCTGCTTCCCGGTCCACCCTTTATATCTTAAAAGCTCTTCCGGCATAGACCTTTCCCCGGCGTAATATTCAAGGCCGCCTGGATATGTTACCGGGACCTTGTTTTCCCCATGCTTTGCGAAGGTTAAAACATAATCAGCAGCCGCAACACCGGACGCCGCCGCATCTTCAACTATTGTTTGATGTGCAAGATTCTTTTGCATGGTCCTAAGTCTCACCGCTAAAGGCTCTTTCCATATCGCCCGCCGCCCACGAAAGTCGAACCCGATTCTTTCGTGCATACGGATAATGTCCCCAGGAAAATCTATATACCCGTCGCCCTTCCCGGAGTTACTTCTCGGAACGTCCATACAATGAACAGCGGATATCCTCCCCGGCATGGTAATTCGGTGAAGCTCCCTGACAATAAACTCGTATTGCACAAAGAACTCGTCGTAATTATCGCAATTAGACAAATCTCTTTCGTCGCTCGAATAATTGTATAACCCTCCGAACGGCGGAGAATAAATTGACAGCCCGATTTTATCGGCGGGAAGGTCTTTCATAACCTCCATACAGTCAGCGTGATAGATTGCGTATTTGTCGGTAATAACCTGTTCTTTTACAGCCATTTCGGGACCTCCGTAGTTTTGATATGATCGTTTTGTTTTTCAATATTTAGTTCGTTTTGCATGAGCCTAACCAATTCAGAAAACATCCTATCCGCCTGGACAGCTTTCCTTTGCAGGTTCGCCATGACCCCCCGCTCGCCTTCGCTTGTAACAACGTCCACGAGTACGGATTGAGTCTGACCGAATCGGTACATTCGACGGACGCCCTGATAATACTGTTCGAATGAATGAGATGGGAAAAAAGACATGTGATGCGCGTGTTGCCAATTCAACCCGAAGCCGGTAATTTTTGGTTTAGTAACCAAAGCCCTAAACTCTCCCGCGCTAAAACCTTTTAGGATTTCTTCTTTTTCATCGTCCGATTGATTGCCTTTAACCTGCCGCGCTCCAGGTATGAGTTTTTCCAATAGGTCGCCCTCGTCGTTAAGATGCGCCCATGCTACAACCGGTTTATCATGAGTCAATAACTCTGCGGCGAGTTCGCATCGATGTTTTAATGTTATCCTCCGCTCTTCCCTCTGCTCTTGTAAGGTAAAAGCCGGGATATCGAATAACTCCCCGGATCGCGGATTAGTAGCCTTTATAATATGTTCCCGCTCTTTCAGCGGCGGGAGGATATACCCTTCGTCGCTGTACCCAATATCTGACGGCCTCCGAATAGCCCGCGCCCATGAAACAACCCACCGCCAGAAATGCTCTTCCGCGTGTCCCTTGAAACGCCATTGTTTTAATTTTCCGTAAGTCCTTCCGCCACCGCCATAGGATGAAGTGTTCTGCATGTTCTTAAAAAACTTGCCAAGCATATCGACAAACCCCATGTATCCAAGAGCCTCGCTCGATGTACCAAGCTCGATAAAATCATTCGGGGATGCCGTCGCCGTCGCTAATAATCTGTAGGGTAGTTTCCGCATAAATTGCGTAACTGCTTGTTTCGTTGAGCCTCGAAAGTTTTTCAGTATTGACGATTCATCGCATACAACCCCGGAGAACAATTCCCTATCGAAGTAGTGAAGCCTTTCGTAATTCGATACATAAATTGCCGCCCCGTGGTCTATCTCGCCTTCTCGGGACCGATATGCCGGGATTCCGAACTTCTCCGCTTCGCGCAATGTTTGAGCCGATACCGCAAGAGGGGTCAAAATCAATACCGGCTTATTCGTATGCCTGACTACGTTTTCAGCCCATACTAATTGCATCGGAGTTTTACCAAGGCCGGTATCGGCGAATATCGCCGCCCTGCCTTTTTTCGTCGCCCATTGTACCAGGTCTCTTTGAAACGGGAATAACCAGTCAGGGACAAATACCGGGTCAAAACCATGGTCCCCTCCGAGCTGCCGTTTCGATGCCAAAAAGTCATAGTAAGAGGACATCTTACCTCCAATAAAAAAGCCGCCTACACCGCCGGGGCTGACCCGGAGTCTTTCGACTCCCCCCGACTGCATAGACGGCCTTACTTGTTATATCCAAGGGGTCAGTCTCGGATACCAAACATTAGGCTTAAAATATAGCATGGATTTCATTATTTTGCAAGCCTAAAAGGGTATCGGATCGTCCTCAAACGGCTCCGGGTGAAGCGGCTCACTTTCCGCCCGCGGTGCCGCTTTATTCCCGTCCTGACGTTTCCCGCCCAATAGCTGCACACTGTCGGCGACGATAACCACCCGGCTATGCTTCTGCCCGTCTTTCTCCCAACGGTCCTGACGAAGCTCTCCGGAGACGGCGATTTGCTGGCCCTTGGTTAAGTATTGTGTGACAACCTCCCCTTGCTTGCCGAAGAGGGTAATGTCGAAAAAGGACGCTTCATCCTCCCACTTGTCGCCCTTCTTTACGCTCCGGTTGACGGCGATTGAAAAGGTACAGATTGCCGTACCCGTGTTAAGATACTTAAGTTCTGCGTCTCTGGTGAGACGTCCTACTAAAATAACGCTGTTTATGTCTTTCATTTTTTGTCTCCTTATATTCCGCGCCGTCTGTCGTCTTCCTGGTCTTCCATAGCGCATTCCTTGCACATACGCTTCCAGCCTTCAAGTTTTTGGTCAGCTATCTCTGATGCTACAACTTCCTCGTTACCATCAGAAATTGCCTGACTGTAATATTCACACCATCGTACAGAATCATCGTTTGTCATTGTTGTCTCCTTATGAGGGCCATTCGTTTAGACTTCCGTAATGCGCGGAAGTTGGGTCTATTTCATGCGATACCTGCTTCCCGTTCGGGTTTATTTCGTCGCTTCGGGGGTCTTTGTTACCGGACGGGATGTCCCGATAAATAGGTGCTTTTTGGGACATATTTTCCCCATTATCGTTATAGGGCGGGATGAGGGCTTCATCACATAGCTTTTCTATTTCCATCAATGCGCCCGTATCCCCCGATACATCGTCAA
>Ga0210043_1000680_pt1 | contig 35144 bp, 60 predicted proteins | sample CryGeymet201501t_FD_183990 | JGI IMG/M metagenome (GOLD analysis project Ga0210043, IMG submission 183990) | Groundwater microbial communities from Crystal Geyser aquifers in Utah, USA - Crystal Geyser metaG 2015-01t (SPAdes) (version 2) | ecosystem: Environmental > Aquatic > Deep subsurface >... | reverse complement strand
AGTGATTATATACTGTACGACTTCTTATGGTCGCAAGAGATAAACCTCCTTTCTCACGCTTTGAGCGTGACTTTATGCTTCCAGCTGGTAGTCGCAGAATCGTAAAACATTCGCTTCTCTCCTAGTTGGTTGGTCGTTGTGGTAAGCTACGAACTCACATCTCCTTGCCTGTAACAAGTGCTTTCATTAAGCTACACAACGAAGTTATAATACTTATTACACTCCTACAATGCAAATCTATCTTCTAAATCTGCTATCATATCTCTCTCTTCTGACTCAAGTATAGCTATTATACTCTTTGCATACCTTTCGTTCACTACAGCTCAATTTATAACTGTTTCTCAGTCGAAAATGAGTGCTTCTTGTCATTCTATATCTGTGTAAGTGTTCATAGAGTTATTTTTTATCAAAATATTTATCTACTTTATGTTTATTTCATTTATAAAAACTATCCCATAAATCATTTGCTAAAATAGTCTCTCTATGAGTCATATTTTTATATTTAAAAATAATTACTCAATAAATTCTTATTTTTCTTGTTAGAAAATTTAATAAGTAAAATATTACTATCAATCATAGTAAAATTAGTAAAAATGAAATTATAATTACTGAGATAGCTCATATAACTAGTACACTTTGAATTATTATATTTTCCATAATTTATTTTCTTGTTAAAAAATTATTCCATTGCTCCTCATTAAAATCTCTTACATCATACTCATTACTTCTTTTTGAAAGACAATTTGCGATAAGCTTAGTAAATACTTCTCTTGTCATAGTTACTGTAATAGGATGATCTTCTTTATTTCAGAGTCATACTTTTATCTTTCAGTTTTGTAGTGTAAGGTTTGCTTTCATTATATACCTTGTCTTTTAATCTCTAAGTTTACTAAGTGTTCAAGAAACTTAGTATCTGTTTTTATATTATAGATTTTTTTAAGGATATCTATATTTTCTTCTAATGTTTTATTTTTTCTTATTTGTATTGTTTTCATTGTTTATAATTTGGTTAAAATGGGACATTTGTAGGGATTATATGTCTTTCTACTATAACGTTGTGAGATAGTCAACAATTATTACAGTGTAGTACATAAGTATCTTTCTCATATACATAGCCTCAACCATATTCATAACTCTGTGGTTTTTTACAGTCCGTACAAATCCAATCAACACCTAAGTAACCTATTCAATATATATTATTCATTATTTAATCCTGAAAAAGTATTTTATAAAAATTTCTAAGTCTTCTTTTGTTTGGTCATACATTCTTCATTGATTATACCAGTTAGAGTATGTTGTTGTACTCATTGCTCTACTAGTAAGTCAATTATTAATATGTCTTTCCGATGCCTTATCTCTAGCTTTATAATATTTCTTTAAACTCCTTATTTCTTTCTGGAGATAATCCAAACAGTCCATTTCTGTAGACTGTTTTATATATTTTACTATTCTTTCTTCTTTATTCATTAATTTCTCTTACTACAAATCATTTCTTATTTGATACATTATACCAACCATCAGGATTACAAGACCTTACATAAGATTCTGAGTAACCTATTTTTTCAAGTGTACTTTCTTCAAATTTCATAATGTATGTGTTATTTAATTAATGTAACTACAGTATATAATTATTTATTAGTATTGCAAACTTTTTATATACTTTTTCAAACTATTAACTTTACAAATTTAAAAAATAAAGGCTAATTGCCCTTATTTCTTTCTAATTCTTTTTCTTTTTTTCTGTATTCCATAAAGTCAGTGATTATTTGAGGATTATTCTTTTCAATAAATGTTCTAAGTATTCTATACATTTTATCGTTATACTCTACTCAATTAATAGTTTCTTCTTTGATTATATGTTTAAGGTCAAGATACATATATGTGATGAATCATCATATTATAACTCCTATTAATACTAATAATATTTCCATAAAATTCATAGGATTATTTAGAAATTATAATCATTTGGCTTGTTTGCTTTCAAAGCTTTTTTTAAAAGCTCATCCACTTCATCGGCTCTTTTTCTTAAAATATCATTTTCCCTTTGAAGTGTTTCATTATCTTTACTCATAAATATACTATCAATAAATAAATTATAACTCTCATACTCTTCACTCCATAAAGTATCTTTTGGATCAGTCTTTCTTCCAGGAGAAATATCTTTATGACGAACAACATTTTCTTTTGAAATTTTATGAATATCACATAAATATTTTACAAGATTTTTTACACTCTCTTTTTGTTCTGGAGTAAATGCCCCATTTGAAAGTGGTCAAATAATTTCTATTCCAATAGAATATTTATTCATATCATTTTTCCCGTCCCACGAACTTACTCAAGCATGCCAAAGAATATCAGTATCATTTCAGATTTTATATGTATCACCGTTCACATCAATAACATAATGACAACTTGCATAATCACTTCTTTTTGCGAGTCAGTTCAATACTCATTTGATTGTACCTTCTTGAGTTCCAGTATGATGAAGAACGATATATTCACGAGTATTTATACCTTGTGAACGTTCTGTAGGAGTAGGATAGATATTTTTATACTGCATAATTATTTGTTATCAAAACTTTTAGATCCTCATATTCTCACTGCTATGTATGCTGGAATTGCTACAAAGACGCAAGGAATAAGAAGTAATAGAAACATTATACTCGTAAGTAGTAAATTGAGAATATTTTTTATGATATATGGACTTCTCTCGTACTTTTTAATTACTTCTATAGGAGATACCCAAGAGTATTTTAACAATCAAAAATCAGCCTCTTTTCTCGCTTTTTCTCTTTCTTTGAACGGCATATCTTCTATGAGCCAATAATTACCATCATGCTTCTTAAAATCAAGATAAAAAAATAACTGACTCATAATATATCTCATCCAAGTAGGCAATACATTATTTCAGACTCAGTTTATAATTCATTCACGCTCCAGAGTTTCAAAATCTTCTGGAGTCCATTCTTTCATTGGAAGCTTTTTTATCTCTGCTGGAGTTCTCATAGGCTTTAATTAACAATAAACGTATCTGTAAGCGTGAGATATCTCTTATGCCCTCTTATATCAAAGACTCAATTCGCTCATATTATACATTCTCATTTTGGAAGGTTTAAGACTATAGGTTTTGATACTATTTTTACTTGAGGTCAATTTGTTTTCTCTAATATAACATTAAGACTTTGAAATTTCCAGTCAGTATTATATATACCATTACAGACAACTTTATAATATATATCAACCATTGTATCCTGTTTACTATCTCTGTAAGAGTACACTACTTGAAATAAATCTCATTGAGCATAGTCTTGAAAGTCTAGTTTCTCCACAACAATAAATGTACTAAGTGGCATATGCTCATAGTACATATATTTTCATCATACAATTCAGAATCATAGTAAATAAAAGCCTAGAGCTCATAATATAGTATACTTTAAAGCATATATAGCACTGTGATATAATTCTTTTCTTATTTTATAATTCATGCCTCTTTTATAACATTATTAATTTTATCTTTTCAAAATTTATCATATACATCAAGAATAAATAATGAGAAGAATCAAGCACTAAATATATATATATGTCAATCTTTTCAGTATTCAACCATTGCTAGACTTGCTCAATATAGGACTCAAAGAGTTATAGAAAATCTAAAAATATAGTCCATTAATGTATACTTTGTTCATTTGTATCTTGCGTGCCCCTCTGATAGTACATACCCAACGAGTCAAGGTTTTATCTGAGATATAAAAGCGAGTAATCAGGACAGTATTATTTCTAACATCTTTTTGTAGTTTTATTTATTCAAAATTTACTTTATTCAGGATTACTTCTTGTTGTATCTCAGATTCTATTCTAGCAAGTTCCTCAGCTTTCTTTTCACTTGCTACTGACTCATTAAACTTATCTATCATTCCTCCGAGCCATTCTTGTGCTTTCTCAAAAGCAAAGGCTGTAGGGTCTACTGGTACAATAGTATCTGTCTTTTTCTCATACTCATTTCATTGTCCATCTGTGAGAGTTTCAGTCGTTGTAACTGTTTCTGTATCAGAGTATCAATAATGAGAGCATATAGCTTTTACTGCTAGTTCTTTTTCTTGTTCTGTTCATTCAATAAGTAGTTTCATAGGTTTTTATATTATTAATTTAAATAAGACCATTTATATCATCAAGCAGTTCATCAATCTTTACAAGCTCTGCAAATATTATTATAATTTATTCATATTTCTTCTGCTCAATCTTTTAGGCAATCAAAAGTCTTAATAAACTTTCAATGTAAGTTATAGAGATTTACTTTCCTTGCTCTTTTATTATTTCATCAAAATTTTCATAAATCAGGGTGGTTTGTTTGAAAATTATGTCTTCACTCTTTCATTATTTGATTATTGTTTTCTTTTATAGTTCACCACTTTAGATTATATAAATTAATATTTAATTTATTATTATCTATATGTAATATGATTGGATAATTATTAGGATTTTTTATGAATGCTTGTGCTAATAATCTATGAACTAACTTAGTATGACTTTTCTTATTTTTATATAAACATATTTTCAAGTATCAGTTATTTCATAGTGTAGTCTTCATTATTCTTTCTCGCTTTTTTCAGAAGTTATCTACTAAGCTTTTTATATCTCAGTCATTAGAAATTTCATATAATCATTCGTATCATACTATTTGTCTCCAAGTTTTCATATTTTTTTGGTTAATATTTTGACTACATTTTACTGTTAAATTCAATAGAATCAAGATATATTCTGAGGACTTGAGGCTACAGTAATACTATTTGAGTTCTTTCGTAGAACAGCAGTTCAAGCACTTGTTATAAATTGATTATCAACTGTATTAGTTGATAAAAATGGAGTTGTAATATTTCCTGTAATACTTGTTGTACTATCAATTATAATATTTATATTATTTCAATCTATTCTATATTTAGCTCCTCCTGCTGTATATCAAGTTCCAACTGGTGTATAATCTAAGTATCTAGTTTGTAGTATTTTAGAGTTTTCAGTAATAGAAGACGGTGGTATACTCCAGTTAAATGGAGAAGCTGAGAGAGTAGCATTGAAACGACCTATGTTGGTTACTGGGTCTGTAGAAACTCAACTTGTAGAAAAGAAAATTACTTTTTCATTTGTAGTAAAAATAATAAAGTCATTCTGAGTAGTTGCATAAGGTATTCTTGATATTCATATTCAAACTGCATTTGATGCTGTTATAAAGTTTAAATACACAAACCAATCTATCTCTTTTGTAGCGAGTTCTGAACTTCAAGCATTTCAGTTATTATTTCCAGCATTTACTGTTCTACTCAAAGCACTTGTAATAGTCCTCACTACTCCACCTATCTGAACTTTCACTGGTACTGTTACACTCGGGTCATCTCAGAGATAGTTTTTAAGAGCTACTGTGAGGTTATTTGATACGACTGTTCGTACTATTTGGTATTTAAAAAAAGCTCAGGCATCTTCAGATAAATCATAAAGCTCAGTAAAATTACTATTAATTTTATTGACTCAAGTTGTTCGAACGACATCGGATGTTAGTATTGTTTGTTTAGCCATTATTTTCTATTAATTGAAATAAGTTTTCTGTATTATCTAATTCAAGAATTATATTCTCCTCACTATAGGTCATTTTATTTATTATAAGGTTTCAAAAATCTTTTTCAATATTACGAATTTGAATTATTTCTCCAGGACGTAAATCACTTATTTGTTTCAATTCAACTAATTCATCAAAAGTTACGTCTCATAAATCATCAAAAGTGGAATCTCATAAATCATCAAAAGTAAGTGGAGAATTATAAGAATACTCAGAACTTACAGTCAAACGAACTGTTCTTTTTGGGTCTTTGTTTTGTGCAATATACTCATTTCAATATAAATCCTCAGCAGTCGCAGAATCTATACTTTGATTGTCTATATACTTTTCTTTGAGTCAATAGGTACTAATTGACGTAGCATCCTCAAAAACCTTATAGGCTCAAGTTTTAGTGTGTAAATGAAGCTTATTTATTACAGTTGTTGCGTCATATTCAACGTCCAAAGAAATAACTTCTTTTTTGAACGTAATTCTATTTTTTGAAACGGTTTCTTTTTGCTTGAAAGTAAATTTCCCGTTCTGGTCTACATACCAATAATAATCGTCTCAAAATAAAACTAAGTCTTTTATAGTTTCAAGAATAGTAGAGTATTCAAAATCGTATACAACGTCTGTACCTGTATTTGTGATATCTTTTGAGAATAGATTATATTTCGTATTGAGTAAATCTACGATAGCTCATGTAATAACTCACGGATCTGCAGTCTTACTTAAAATATAATTCCCACCTTCATTATACAAAAATCGAGTAAATAAAGAGTGATATCACGTACAAAGTAAAGATATTTCTTGCGTAGAAGTAGCCGAAAGTTCTATTTCGTCTATTATTCCAGAATAAATAAGCTTTGTATTTCTCCATACTTTCACGATATCACCTTGGGTATTACTTGTATCTGTAATTAGCAAATCTAAGGTTAAAATCAACTGTCAAAGACCACCATTAATAGTAGCCGAAAATCGTATTTTATTTTTTACGATATTGGGATTAATAGTGGTCTTATAAGTTCCAGTATTTGTATATGTTTTTATTGTATACATTGATTTTATTATTATCTATCTCATTTAATAGTTGTATTACTTATTCCGACAATTGTAGAACGTCACTCATTTAGTCATTGAAACTCCACTAATTTTCATATTCAAATTGCTATATCTCAAGATATTGTATCCCATTCGTCAGTCGAGTAATATTTTTCTAAATAAGCTTGTCCATCAATAAGAACTCTTGTTTGACTTCCACCAAAACCAGAGGTTTGTCAAATATAACTTACTCTAAATGTTCAACTCTTTGTAGTTGTATATGATTTAAGAGTTACATAAGATGTAACTGTAGTAGAATTAAATCAAGCACTATCAAAATAAGTTACATTTGTTCAAGGAAAAATATAATTGTATACTGATTTTATATCTGCTGCATCTGGAAATTTATCAGCAGTTCAATTCGTAGTTTCAGTTGGAGTAGCTTTTTCAACTATACCCAAAATACTTGTAGTAGCTTTCATTACTCTTTTCACATTCCCTACTCCGTTTTTATACCAAGCAAAATAATCACTTGCTCCAGGTTCTGAATTATCAAGTGTTTGTCCATCTATATCAAGTGGAGGATTTGACCATTCAGGGTTAGAAGAAGCACCATTACTTTTTAAATATGTTCCAGAAGCACCGAAATCAAGAGCAGTTTCATTACTACTTCCGTTTGAATAAAACATTCTCCAAGCATTTGCAAGAGCTGTTCTGAGTCCTCATTTATTGAGTTTATCAGTTTCAAGTCTTGTAACTTCGTTTTGAACGTCTTCAATTATTGCAACATCATTTGTAGCGTACAAGAAATCTCACGCATTGAAATTACTTGGAGTATCACCACCAAAACCACGAGTAACCGTGAGAGTATCTCCACTTCTATTCGTAACAAGAACCCTATCATTTTTTACAATATTACTTGTTAGGTCGTCTACCGTGTTGTATTGAACAAGTTCGGCGATAGTTTTTTGTGTTCCATTTGGAAACTTCGCACCGTCTCACGTAGAAAGTATAATTGTTGTTGTTCCAGCACTTATACCAACATCGAGGTTTGTAATAACCTTATTTTCTATAGTGTATTTTTCGTAAGCCATTATAAGTAAGTATTAAAATAATAAATTGTCATATTATAATCGTATGTTCCGTTTGTAGTAATCGTATAAGTGTTATCTCATACCATCAGTTCTGGAAATACTCATAAGTAATCAACTTCAGAACCATTCAAAGTAATTGTTTTATTATCACAATCAATAATAAGAACATCACTTGAACTTATACTCTCTGTAATTATAATCTCAGAATCTCATAATTCAATAGCTATATTATTGACTCACGATGCAGAATTAAAAGAAATGGTAAAAACTGGAAGTGCCGTAGCAGTTCCAAAGTTATATTGAGCCGCAATAAGTGTTGCTGTTTGATTTAGAATAGAGTTTGAGACTCTTTTTATTTCTTTAAATTTTTCCAGAGCTCGAAACTCAAGTGAAAAAGGAATAAAAGTAAGGTGGAAATATTCTCGAGAAAACAAACTTGATCCATTTATTAAACTTGCGTTTGCTTCACGTATAACTCAATTCACTTTTATTTGTAATTTTTTATTTGATTGTAAAATTGCTCATTTCAAATTATCAATAGCAATATTTAATTCTTCTGGAGTATCTGCTTTAATATACCCATCAAGTCGAACATTCTTTTTTCGGAAAAAATAGTTTTCTTGAACTCCACCGTCTGCAAGTGGTCTATCAAAATAATCACTTTGAATATCATGAGAATTATCAAAGTTATCTTTTGTGATAATAATATTATCATTTTTTAATTGATAATTATTGTACAAATAATCAGCTTCAACCTGAGTAATTACTCAAGTAAAGAAGCTGGCAAAAGGTTTTATTCAAAAAGGATTTATTCAGTACATATTTTTATTTTATTAGACAACTCATATAGATTGTAGCTTTTTCATACTCGTAAGTTTTTGTATAACAGTTTCAGCTAAATAATCAGCGTCAGCCCTATTATTTACTGTAACCCCTCACATATTTACATTTATTGTTTGAGCACCTCACATATCCTCATTTGAAGTTATTTTTCAGCTACTTTGTGGAGTAAATAACTCTGATCACCTTTCTCATACTCTATATGTTTTTCAAGCAAGAACTCTTCATCCATTTGCTCTTGCTCAAGATATATTTTGTACTCCAGAACTTATAGCGTTTCATACTGAGCTTGCTGCGGAACTTATAGCACCTCCTACACTTGATAATAAAGCTTTCATTTGAGCTACTTTATTTTGAACGTAATTAAATACTTCTCATACTTTCGCAAACATAGCATCTTTTAAGGCTCATATCCATCACATGTACCCATTGTACATATCCTCTCAAGAAGAAATAATAATATCTTTCATTTCTATAAATTTTCACCATAACTCAACAAGTGATTCTCATAATAACATGATAATATATTTTATACTATCAAAATTATTATAAAGAAGTTTTCATGCTTCAATAAGTGGAGCTATAGGAAGTAGTAATATTTTATAATTCTCGTAAAGTTCCATTAATTTTCCTCACAATTCAGTTGCTTTTGTTTTTATATCTTCCCAATTTTTTACAATCAAGATTCAAATAGCAATTCACGCTCCAATTGCCGTTATAACCATTCAAATAGGATTAAGAGCAAGGAAAGTCAAAGCAACTCAAAGTGCCGAAACTCAAGCAATAATTGTAGGTATCACGAGTCATAACGTTCAAAGAACTGCGATTGTTCAAGTTATACCAGCGGTCACAATAACAATTGTTTTCAAAAGTTCTGGATTTTCTCCAGCCCATTTTGCAAAGTTTTGAATAACTGGAATAAGAGCCGTTGTAATCTGTGTTATAATCGGAAGAAAAGCATTTCAAAGATTTGTATTTAAATCCTCCATATTTGCCTGGAGAATACGAGTTTGATTCGCTAGACTTGATTTACTACGTTCAAAATCTCAAATAGCATTTGCACTTTGACTCATAGCGATAGTCATTCTCGCTTGTATTTTAGCTTGTTCAAGCTCAAGTCCTGTGAGTTTTTCAGTACCATCAGCAAGAAGTTGTTTTTTAAGCATGGTATCATTTATGATAATCCCAAGTGCTTTTAAGTTTTCATGTTCTCAAAGAAACCCTTTATTCAGTCTGTCAATAGCTTCTTCACTTCATCCAGCTATATTTGCAAAAGACGCTAAATCAACCCCAAGCTTTGTCACTTGAGTTGCGTAATCAAGTGAAGCTTCTTGAGATAATCAAAATCAACTTGTAACGTCTCCGAGATCAGCAAGAAATTGTTTACTTGCTTTTTGACTCAAACCATATCATGCTGCGATATCTTTTGCAGCGTTATTTGCTGCGTCTCATAAATCTCTATAAACTACATTGAATTTTTGTGTCGTTTCTTCTAAATCACTTGCTTGGCTTACTAATTTTTTCACTCAAATTCAAATAGCGGCAAAAGCAGCAGTTCAAAATCAAGCCATTTTTTTGAATGTTTCTTGATTTCTTTTCGCACTATCACTTACACTTTCTAAGCTCCCACGAACTCATTCAAGAGCTTTACTCGCTTGGTCTTTTGCTGAAATGAGTATGTCTATCTTATTAGCCATTTTTGAGTGCTTTATTTTTTAATTGTTCTCTTCTTGATTGTAAGTCTTCATTTTTCCGTTCAAGTACAAAAATATTCTTATGTAAATTAATATTGTACTCAGTTTGTTTTTCAAATTCTGTTGGAGTACATTTCCATAATTTAGTCATAAGAATATAATCTCCATACTCTCCGTATAAAGAGCCTTTTTGGATGTCTTTTTTTAGCTTACTAATCGTTTCATAACTCGGTAAGTTTATTTTTTTTTACTACATTCATTCACGAGAAGATTGTAATCCTCTTCACTTAAACTATCCATTTCAGCATCAGACAATCAAGTGAGAAGCTTTACTGTAATCTCGTTTGCTCTATCGATATTTTTAAAAGGAATCTTTAAATCCATATTTTCTGGATTTATCCCGTTCATATCAACATCAACACCGTCAAACATAGCAGCATTTATTTCTCTACTAATTTTTCGTGTTCGTTCTGCAATTTCTACCTCTTTATTATCAAGTGATTTTACTTTAAGCATATTGAGTTGATTTATTATTTTGTAAAGTCATAGATATAGTACCGTTTGTAGCGTCATACATACCTATAAATCCGATTGTTTGGCTCACTATAGTATCATTTGAGTCAGTCTTATCAAAACTCTCAAAAGAAACCTTAGGAAGTAAGAAAGTAACCTTATTAAACTCAGTCGCTCCAACAAGTGTTCGACCCACAAATTCAATTTGAACCGCTTTTACGTCTCCGTCTTCGTAAATTTCTTGGTATGCTTTAGAATCAAAAGTAATTTCAAAATCTCCACTTACTGCGAATTGTTGATTATGTTGGCTTTCAAATTCATATTGGCAATCACTTGCTGTTCTTGTTCCGAAAATCTGCATAAGATTTTTTTGAATTGAAAGACTCATATTTTGAAGTGATACTGGAGTCGCTCAGGCTATCCCCGCAACATCATCAGCGATTTTAACTTCTGCACAATTTACAATAAAATCTTCATCACCAGAAGTAAACGCAGCAGTATTTCAAGAACTATTCTCTAGTTTTTGTCCTACCGTAGCAACTGAAAACTCTGCTTTTTCTCCGATTGCAAAAGTAAAATCAAGTGTATCAATCATATGGTATGTTGATTTTTCTTGTTGTGTAGTATTTATACCGTATACCGTAGCACTTGGGTGATTATTATCATTTTTTCGAGTGAAAGCGTGAGTATAAACCCCTATTTCTACTTCAACTGGAGCTCAAGCAGTACCGAAAGCAAGTAAACCAATATACCCAAAAGAGTTTGATTTTACACTTCATGTTCCTGTAAGACGTGTCATTTTTTGAGTAACATAAGAATCTGATACTTGATCAATAACTCAACGACCTTCCTCAACATTTGTTTTCACTACTTCTGGTATAATTTTACCAGCTGTAAGTGGAATATAAACGCTTGCTGCTATCTCAGTTCCTTTTGTTGTTTCAATCCCAAGTCAGAAACTATTTAATCGACCTATTTCTTTTGCCATTTTTTATTTTTTAGACAAGTAAATTTTTTGTGCAGATACTAAATCAATTGCTTCGATTTCTCAATAATCTGGAAATACGAATTTTTGTAATTTCTCTTTCTTCTTACTCATAATAATGTTTTAAAATTTAAAGTAAATACTATGTTGCGAGATTTTCGTTGACCTCTACTATAAGTTCACAAATTCTCATAGATTCGTTTGTTGTACTCCATCCCCAATTGATTGTCGGGACTCGAATGAAGTTCACCGTTCAAGAAAGTTGTAAATTAGTCTTCTTATTGAGTTCTACGAGGATACTATCTACCAATTCTCTCATTACGGACTCACTTAACATAATATTTTTATTCTCATTAAATATTATGATAGAGTAAGTGGATGACATTTGGTTTTCAGAAGTATCATAAAAATCATTTTCACCATCTGCAACCGTTATAGTAGCGTATGGAAAAACATCAGAAGTTTTTACATCATAATTATGTACTGCTTTGAGTGAAGTAGTAGCAATCAATCAAGAAAGTATAGTAAATAGATTTTCTGCGTTTTCTTTGTACATAATTTTATTTAAGTTTTATTTTATTTCTCATAAAAGCAATCTCAAGCGCGTTTTCAAATTCTTTGTTTGAACTTTTCTTTGTTGAAGTATATGCGCGCTTCATATAAAATTTCCTATCTGGATTTTTGAAGTTTTCATATTCTCTTCTTTGAGCGTATGGAACTCTTCTTGGTCATATAACAACTTCTTTTGTTCGAGTTGTAATATTATTCGGTTTTCTACCAATACTCTTTCTTAGAGTACCACTTTTATATGGAGCATTCTCGAAAGCATCATCTCTTGCACTTTCTGATAAATTGAATAAAGCTATTTTTGATGCTTCTTTAATAGTCTTGTTCGAGAACGCAGCAAGATTAAAATCAGAAGTTATTTTTATTCAATTAGTCATACACTTCCATAATTACATATTGACCGTGAGTACCAGTCAAATCAGAATAAGTAGCACCTCATTGTACTCTAAACGTTCGAGCTCACCATATTACATTATCTCCCTCCAGTATCTCAAAAATACCATCAGTCATAAGCATATACTCTTTATAAGCTCATTGACCAGAATCAACATCGACTACATTTTCACTTCTAATATTAATATAAACAGCATAATCATTTTTGATAATTACTTTTGCTCATGTTGTCCCGTCAGTTTCGGGAGAACGTGAAATATTAATTGTTGCATTAGAGTGAACTAACATAATATCGTTTGTATTTACTAATAATATTCATTTGCCCGAGAGATTCTAAGTAATTATATACTTCTTTGGATCCGTAGCTTACCGTGAGTAAATCTTGAGAAAAAGAGCTTATACCAGAAGCTTTTTTCGTATTATCTAAATATCCAGCCAAAGAAATACATACTTGTTGTACATCTGCTGGAACTTTTGTATATCAAGCTTCATATACGAGAGTAAGAGTATTTGGAAAATCATCAATAACACTTACAGCATTTTTGAGAAGTAATTTATTTCAAATAAAATAATATTCTCATACTGGAACCGTACTACCGTTTATAGTCGTGAGTGTAGTAGGATTATGATATGATATTTTAAGAGTATCACATCAATGTATATCTTGAAATACTTCAGTAATCTCAGTTTTCATAATTCAATACTCATTATCTATAAGTACATTGAAAATAGACTCACTTCGAGCAACGAGTGAGTCAAGATATGCAGGAGTTCAAGTGATTCATTGAGCTTGTAAGTCTTCTTTTGTGATATACATAGTGAGAGATTGTAATTATTTTTTACTTACTTTTTTTGTTTCGAGTTTTTGACCTCCTACATTTTTTTCTTTAGAACTTGAGTCAACTTTTTGAAATCCATTTCGAGTAAAGTTTTTTTCATCGAGATCAGATTCAACTATTTCTCAATAAACTACTTTTACTTTTGGTTCATCTTTTTCAATAGAAATATTAGTATACTCAGTTCACACGTATTGGTATTGCATAAATAATAATTAATAATAAGAAAAGAGAAACTGCGAGTCTCCTCGCAATCTCAATTTCTCATTATAGAGTAACATTGTAACCAAGTGAAACCATAGTATCAAGTTTACGGATTGTACCACCAGTAGCATTATTAACTGTGTTTTGACCCATGTAGTAGAACCCAACGATTTTCCATCCCATTCCAGGATTTCTAACCATTTCAATTTGATAGTCACCATTGTAACCATATTGAAGAGCATTTTTGTGCGCAAGTATGAATCAACCTTTTGTGTTATTCGCAGGAGTAACAGAAGAAATTTTACCATCTGCCTTAGTTCGTAAGAACTCTTCAGAAGTAAATACATCAGAACCAAGAAAGTTTGAAAGTGCTCCAGTAACAATAGTTGAAGCTCGACCATTTACAGAGTAATCCTTAAATTCAGTAATACCAAGTGCTTTAATTCTTGTTTGAGGATTAAATATCCATACTAAATCAGCAGGGTTTGCAGCGTTTTCACCCATAAGAGCAAGAACAGTAAGGAAATCATCAAAAGTAAGAGCACCTACATCAGCACCGTTAGCAAGTCCAGCCTTTCGAAGACCATTACCACCAAGGTAATATGTACCAGCAGTAGGAGCAGCATCATCATTATTGATATTTCCAGTTACAGCAGTTACAGTATCACCATTAAGCATAAATGCTTCTTGAGTTTCTGCAGCAGATTGTGCAAGTTTTCTTTGAATTGTAGCAACAACGTCAACAACGTTAACGAATCGTACTTCTTCATCAGAAACATCAACATCAAGAAAGAATTTCTTTTGAGCGATTGTAATTTTAGCAGTTGGAGTTTTAGCTCGACCATTTGCAAAAACCATAAGGTTTGTAGTAGCTTCATCAACAATTTGATGTTTTGGAAGTTTTCCAATAACTGGTACTTCTGAAAGAAGATTCATATTTCTACCATGCGAACCTGTCATTGCCTGAATGAATGGTGAGTAAGTAGGAATAATATCAAGAAAATCAGTTGTTTGGATTGCTCCAGGAACAAGTTCAGCACCAAAACCAGTATTTCCAGTGTGCACTACTTCGTTTGCTTTTGTTTCAAAATGTCCAAGTTCTTTTTTCATTTCAAGAGCTTTTTCGAGATTGTAGAATTTTTCTTCTTTCCCTTCAGCTTGTAGAGCAGTAGAAACTGCTTCAATCATTTGGCTAGCGTTCTTAATTAACATAAGAGTTTAATTTAAAAAATAATTAAAAGTATATCATGGAGTAGTTTTTACAGTCTCTTTAACCTCTATTTCACCTACTGACAAATACTCTTTGATTTCAGCTTCTTTTTTCTCAAGTGTTGCTTCGATTTCAGTTTTAGAAGTCTTAAGTTCTTCTATTTCCGTGTCCTTAGCTTTTAACTCTTCTGAGAAAGTTTCGTTTTCTTTTTTGAGACGTTCAACCTCGTCTTGGAGTGCTTTCAACTCTTCTGCTTTTACATCTCCTGTGTCGTCATCGGGTAGGTTTTCACTATCTATTTCAACGTCATCAGTTTCAGTTGTGTTTTTGGTTTCCGTATTTTCATTTTCTTCTACTGATTCTTCGGATTTTTCCTCAGTAGTTTCTGTCGTATTTTCTTCTTCTTTCACTTCAATTTCTTGTATTTCTTCGTTTTTCATCTCTTCTTCAAAGTTCACTATCTCTTCTCCATTACTCTTACACTCATAGAGTCAAGCACCAAAGCTTTTAATCTCAGTCAAAGAATCAAAGAATGATTTTATTGATTTTGCAATTGAGAATCGAGCATTTGTATTTGCTGGAAATGCTACAACTGAAACCTCAACGAGTCTCAGTTCTATGATTTCTCTGATCCATTTGTCACCAACTTCTCTAATTTCCCATTTTAAGGCTCTAAATCAAATTGAGAATGCACCGAGTAATCCTTCTTGGATATTATTCATTACTCAGTCAATATCATTGAATATTTCAACTCTTATGAATAATCCATCAGTTTCAATTCTATATTCAACTGCTTTCCCAATAATCTTATCCATATTATGCTGGAGGAGAATCAAAGGTTTTTGCATATAAGAACCCATTGTATTTCTAAACGCTTCTGGCTTAACAATATCATCATACGAATCTAAATCAGGAGTTGAAGCAAACCCCTCAACATATATCTTACCTCATTCCCCTTTTACTTCAACACTTTTAAACTCTACTTGAAAATATTGTGTTTTTTTCATAGAAATTTTTTATAAATTATTATCAAACTATTTTATAACTCGTTACACACCTACATCGGAAATCACTACTCGGTCAATACATATCTCACGTTCAAGAAAATATAATATCAAGTGGAATATATCCTTGTTCTTGGTTCTGTAAATGAGTAGCACGAACTCTTGCGTCTTTTACCGTACTCCATCGTTTTTCCATCTTGTATCAAGATTGTAACATACGTCTTGCAGGCTCAAAATTTGAGTAACCGTATGCTTGCCCAACTTCTTGTATAGCAATCAGTTCACTACGAGACTTAGAGAAGGTAAACGGTGCAGTTTCTCGAATATCTTTTGCGATTTCTCAGTAGCTCTTCCCTCATTCTATACCTTGCGTAATCAATGTCAATACCTCTTTTCTCGTAGTTTTTGAAATACTCCCATCTTTTTCAGATAAATGTATTTCAGTTTGTTTTCTAAGAAAATTAACAGCAGGAGAATTATCGACATCAAATACGAGACTATAATCTGGCTTATTTAAGAAGTTTTTAAAAGGTTTTACAGCTTGTGCATACGTACGCTTCATAATAGGCTGCAATGCTACAAATAAATAGTTTGGAATCTGAACTTTTATATTTTCCAAGTATTCTTTTATTCTATCCTCTATACTACTTTTCTTTTCATAACTTTTTACTTCACTTTCAAGAATATCAATAAGGCCAGCAAGTTGTCATGCAAAAATCTTATTCAAACCTCTTTGAATAATCTTTTCTTGTTTCATGATGAATAGAGTTTGCTTATTGATTTGCATCTGGTGGAGTTTGTATTACATCATTCAAATTAAATTCAACGTCTGTGAGAAGTTTTACGTTTGAATCAATAGTATATTCATTCATCGTATCATTCTTATCTACCATTCCTTCTCCAAGATACTCACGAGCTTCATTTCTATTCCAAAGTCCATTTTTTACCATTTTTTCTGAAAGTTCTATTTTTTCGAGTTTGTCATTAATATGATTATCGATTATTTGAAAGTATCTATCTGGAACAATCTCCGAGATCATAATCGTAAACATACAACTTAGATCAAATTCAATAGGTCTGATAGTATTCTCGATATATTTTTTATACTGAGTTTCTCCGTTTCATACTTGAACCTTATTTGTATAATTGAGAATAACTCTCGGAACTCATAAAGCCGAACAAATCTTTTCACTATTAAATTCTTGCATAGCTACAAAATCCATATCTTTATGATTTTGTGCAAGTTGTTTGAAATCTTGTATAGCGTTTGAAACAAGAGATTTATTTCTATTCTTACTTCCTCGAACTTCTTTTTTTACATCTTCTACTATTTTTTGCGCTTGATCTACTGGTATACCATCTTTTAAAACATACAATCAAGCAGGAACAGAATTGTTCAGCATAGAGAAGTAATTCGCTATACTCGCTTCATTGTCAGCGTAAGCGTGATATATAACTCCAGAAAGCTCACTTTCTCCGTATACTTCGTCTGCTACTGAATCCGTGCTCACAAAATGAAACATATTTTGAGGTGGAACTTGAATAACAGTTCAACCGATACGAACCATATAATACAATACTTCATGTTCTGGAGTTGTAATAATACTCACGTGTCGAGTATCAAGAACTTTTATTCCAGAAAGTTTCCCTATAGTATTAAATTTTTTAAGAGCAAAAACATTTCATGAAATCTTATAATTTTTTAATATTTCTTTTTTGAGCATATTAAATGCTGCCCAATCGTCTAAAGCGTTTGGAAGTTTTACTGAGTTATTTAAAAAAGCTGAAACAAATTGATTATTTGGCTCGTTTTCCCATTGTTGTTCTCAGTTTACAATCTTTCATTTCTTTTGAAGTGCAAATCAAGACTTTCAAGCAGTTTTTGAAACTTCATTCACGCAAGACTTTACGTCTGCGTTTCTCAAATACATATCGTAATACGTATTGAAATTCATAGGTTTTTCCTCATATCCTCCAAGATTTATAAAAGACCCAAAGCCTCAAAGATTGCTTACGGGACTTGAACTCTTCTTTTCAAACAGAGAAAGTCAAAATATTTGCATGAGAGAAGTGTGTTATTTATAGCTATAAAATAATATTAAGCTCTTTTTTAGTAAAATCAATACTTTAAAAAGAAAAATGTACAAATGTTTCTACTTTCGCAAAGAACTTTGTGACAGCGTATCTCGCACCATCTATGAAGTGATTGAAGTCATCAATAGGTTTATCGAGAACTTCTCAATTCTTATTTTTTGCCCAAACATAATTATTAAATTCTTTAATTGCGTTCTGACTTCTGGCCGTAACGAGTATATCGTATCACTTCATCGTTTCTATTCAAAATACTATCGAATCTGGTCACTTCACGCAAGGAATACAGTTGAATCAAGCTTTTACAATTTCCTCTATAGCTTCTGGTCTTGAATTATCTCAAACAATAGTATCAGTTCGATTTATTCACATCTCAGTAAGCTTTTTTATGATATCACTATTCACCATTCAAGTTTTATACCAAACTTCATCCAGAAGTATTTTTCCATTGTATTCATAAACAGCTGAAAGAGAGCATGGGTCGTTATATCAGAAATCGAGCCCATATCATTTGAATTTTGCTTCTTCTGGAATACTCGGAATAATCTCATAATTAAATATAAGCCCCTCGATAGCTTTCCCAGGAATACCAAGTGCATAAATATTATATAAATTTATATCCTGTCTTTTTAAACGCTCCATAACCTTGTCATATTGCTCCTGTCAAACGAAACGATTATCTTTGTACGTACTATGACAACATTCAATATCTTCTGTGCTCCCAAAATTCCAAAACTCAGTAATAAGCCAATGTTGGTCACTTATTGGATTATAAGTACACGTTAATTGCAATTCTTTGCCATCTCCACGCAATCTTATATCGAGTTGGTCAAAATCCCCTTTGTTTGCTTCTGTTGCTTCTTCTAACCATACCCTTGTAACTCATTTTACTGACTTAATCTTTTCAACATCGTCAAGCCCTCGAAAAATACAATCAGATCCAGTAAGCTTATTAGTGATTTTCATCGGGGAAGTAGTAATGTCAAAGTATTCCCCAAGTTTCCAATCATCAATAACTCCTGTAAGTTCTGCGAATACAGAGTCTTTAATCGTATCTTTAACTTTACGCACTCAAAGAAGCCTATTTCACTTCTCAAACGTTTTCATAATCTCTTTTTGAGCTTGAAACTTAGATTTTCAACTTCAACCCCCTCACATTAAAAATACATAACGCTTTTTATTTCTAAGTAACGGTATGTATTTATAATTGAATAGTTCACGGTTTGAAAAATCGAAGTGCATAGATTATTATTTATTTATCCATTCAAAAGAAATTCATTTAGATAAAATTATTGCTTCTTTATTTTGAATAGATTCTCTAAAATATTTTAAATATTCATCACAATCAGATTTTTTTATATTAATTCAAGAAACTTTGTATCAATACTTAAAATCAATAATCATATCTACTTTTTGAGGCACTTCATGACTTTCATAATCAGTTTCTCAAATATCAAATTCCTCTTCTTTAAACAAAAATCAAAACATTTTTTATATCTTATAAAATATTATTCATCGTCTTCTTCTGGCATTCCAACTGTCACAATATTTTTGACAGTTCCAGAGTTTTCAACTTCACGTTTTTCTACAAGTCCATTTAATCTTTGTGTTATACTTGGATTATATATACCTGCCATACCTCAGGAAATCTGATCTTCTCTTACTTTTGTTCTAATTCTCTTACAGACCCCCAAAAAATCTTCATAAGCATCACCTTGATTTGAAAAATAATGCTCAACATTTACATTCTTTTCATCCTCAACATAAATATAAAATCATTCAATTGTAAGTGGTCTTTCTTTTTTTATCATTACTGATTCTACATCCTTTCACTTAAAATCGTGAACAAGTATAGGATTATTTTTAACTTTTTTTGAATAAGCCTCAAATAATTTCAGCATTTCTTCTGGAGATTTTATTTTTCGTGGAGCTCATTTTCCTGCCATCTTACATTCACTTTAATTGAATTAAAAACTTTCTATTTAGATTTATATTCTTCTGCATTTCTTTTTTCGCAGTCTGAATTTTTTTAATATTCTCATCACTCATCTTATATCATTTCTCGTATGAGTCAATAGCATGAAGCGTCATTTCAATATATTTCTCAATACATTCTTTTTTATTATCAAAAAGCATAGTATGAGCAAACTCAGTTTCAAAGAAGTTTTTTATTTTTCCACACTCCCAATTATACACACTATATTTATTTCCGTTCGCTTCTTCTTTTTCTTCAATAGAAGTAATTTCTATTTGAATAACTTCAACAATTCACTTTGCTATTTTATCTGGATGAATACAAAATTTCTTTGATCAGATATCAAACATACTATCAAAATTAAAAAGTAAATTCTTTTGGTTCAATAACTTTCTTTCAACATTCAATACATACGAGATAGGAAGTATAACCAATGGTCTTTTTACACACGTTGTGATACGTGTTCTCTTTACAAAAAACCTCTTGAACTATAAGCTTGCTTCTCATTACCATATCGAAAAATGTCAGTAATTACCAAAAACTCTACAATCAAGTATAAGAATACGAAAAATAAAATCAATTAAAATGACAAAAATATTTATTACCTCAATATTACCACTTTATTACCTCTAACTTTTCGCTATTTAAAGCCATATAGTCCTATTTATTACCATTATTACCTAAATATATAATATAATAGTAATAAAAAATAAAATATATAAAATATACGTATAATAGGAAAAAGTGGTAATAATGGTAATAATTTGGTAATAATTCCATTTTTATTGGCTCTATAACTAAATTACTTAGTGTTACACAAAAAAAGTAATAAATAGGTAATAATTTGTATATTACATATACTTTTGCAAAAAATGTCAATTATTTTCAGAAAAAAAATGAAAAATGAAAAATCAAAAGAGGTAATAATTTATTTATAAAAATAATTTGAAAATATGAAAAAAATGCTTAATATTATTGAGTCTAAAACTTTTTTATATATAAAGGCAGGAAAGAAGTTCTAATCGAAGAAAGTTTTAGACGACTAAATACATTTATGTATATTTTCGTTTAGAGCTTCTTTTTTGTTATAAAACAACTACCATGAATAATATTGATATCCTAAAAAGAGATGTTTCGCTTCTGGATCATGTATCGAGAAGATTATGACAACAAGGCACTAAAGATGGTGACAGGTTTTTTTTTAAGAGCTGAGATGAAAAAACTCCAAGCCTTTCAGTTTGGCAGGATAATTCAAAAGGATATATGGATTTTTCTGGAAGGCTTCAATCTGGAACTATTATAGATTTTGAAATGCACTTTCAATGAATAGAAATGAAGGAGTCTATTAAATTTTTACTTGATATGTATAATATTAAAGACGAGAAAAAAGAGCTTAAAAAATCACCAAAACAGATTGATTTAGTTGAAAACTTTGAGAATTATAGATTTGAGAAATGAAATGCTATATTTCAAAGATTTCTTTGAACAAGGGGGGTGAGTATAGATACAATAAAATTATATAAAGATCAACTTAATACGATAGTAAAAGAACTTTGATTTTGTGAAGGTTTAGCTTTATGAAAATCAGAATTTAAAGATTGTATAGTTTTTCCATGCTATCATTTAGATGAAAAAATAGAAGAACCTATTATTGTTTGAGCTAAGATACGAAGAGCTGATGGAGAGAAGATATGAACAGTAAAATCAAAAACAATCAAGTGAACAAGTACTGGTATTTTATATTATCCAAAAGATATATGAGATATTATTTATATTTGTGAATGAGAAGCTGACTATATTATTTTAAAAATGCTTTGATTTACTTCTTTGATTGCAAATTTATGAGGAGTATGATCAAATAGAAAACATATTAAAGCGATAGTAAAACACGCAAAAAAGATTATATGTTTATATGATTTTGATAAGCCAGATATAAGAACTTGAAAAAAACCATGACTTGAATGAGCAAGGAAATTACAAGAAGAACTTGCAAGACCTTTGCGATTTCCCTCGTATCCTAAAATTGATGGTCTTGATAATTATGATATAAATGACTTATTTAATCAATGATGGAGAGAAGACGATTTTCAAAATCTTTTAGACTCGGCAGCGATACTTTCAGAAAAAAATATAGAGATTTTAAATAAATCTGAAGTGATAGAAGAACATTGAATAGATTTTATTATGAATCATAATAATCCTATTATTTGGCTGAGAAAAAATGCAAAATTTTATGATTATATAACTCATTCATATAGATCAGCTCATGAAGTTCCACTTATACTTTGAGTTGAGCCAAAAGACGCAAGTAAAATGTTTATTAATTGAGATATAGAAAAATATTACGATATTTGTTACCGAGACGGAGGGAAAAAATGATACTTTAATATATTTAATAAAAATAGTTTATCTTTTCCAAGTAAAAAACCAGAAATACATCCAGATATAAAAACATTTATAGAAAATTTATGAAATGGAAAACAAGAAAATTATGAATGGATACATAAAGCTATACTTTACAAATACACTCATTTGAATGATGAAAAAGTTCCAGCTCTTATAATTCATTCAGATCAATGAGTTTGAAAGTGAACATTTTTAAATTTTTTGAAGAAAATATTTTGAGAGGAAAACACTCAAGAAAAATTAAGTGGTCGTTCTATTGTATCATGATACGACACTTATTTGTGAAATAAAATGATTGTTGAAATTGATGAATTGGAAACAAAAGGTATGAGCTTGAAAGAAATATATCAACTTTCAAATAGAATAAAAAGCATGGTATTTGCGAAAACTATTTCAGTAAATCCAAAGAATATTTCAGAGTACACAATTGATAATATAGCTTGGTTTATTATTACTTCTAATGATATCAAACCATTAAATATCGAGAAATCAGATAGACGTTACTCTGTTATTGAATGAGGAAAATCAATGGATAGTATAGATCCAATGCTTTGAGTAAGACTCAATGACATTGTTTTTGAGGATAATAAAAATATTGAGAATTATATCGCTTGGTTGTTTGAACAATTTCTAGAAGTTGAAAAACAAGAAAGACTCTTTCCACTTGATAATGAAGACAAAAGATACGTTCAAGATATTTCACAAAATCCAACGGAAGAATTTTTTTCATGGTTTTGTAAAAAATACCCAAATATTTGGAAAATTTCAAGTAAGGAAAAAAAGTTTTTTGTTTCTATGTATCGAGAAGAAATATGAGAGGACGACAATTCTTATGATTATATATATGAAAAAACATTCAATAAGAATTTACCACGTGGAATAAAATATTGAAATACGAGTATTCGTGGGAAGAGTCCAAAATGATATACTATTGAATCAAATAAAAATAATGATAATTGATACTTTGAAGAAGAAACATACGAAGAGTCATTTATTAAAATTTAGTAAATTATTTTGACAATTAAAAATAAATTAATACAATAAGAATTATTAATATTTCACAAATAGATCATGATAAAAATAAAACACAATATCTCTCTCCAAGAAGACGAGAGAACATTATCAGGACATATACTCGAGACTATATTTTTAGATGGGGCTGAGAGAGGGGAATGTATAGAATATTATTCTAATGATTGAGAATTTTATATTGGTTCATCAGCTTATCCATACCTAAATGGATTAGAATATTTAACTGTATGGTGAGAATTAGAAGAATACGACAATCAAAAAGTTTCTCGTACCTACGACTCCAAAGAAGAAGCTCTCAAAATACTAGCTTATATAAATGAGTTTAGTATAGAGGAGGAAGTAATATGAATAGATAAATTTAAAGAAACTATTTATAGATTACCAGAACAAGAACAGAAAATATATGAGAATATGTATATTTGTCTTAGAGAAGAACTTCTCTCCCAAACGAACTAGAAATAAATTGAATTACTTATATAAGAAAATAAATTATGGAAACAGAATTTAAAATTTGAGAAAATGTATATTTTTGGGACTATCCTTATGATATTAAAATATGATATATAACTTGAATATTACAAAAAAAACATACGGTATCTTATAATATACAAACAAATATAAATGAAGAGTATGAAGAAGTAAGAAGTGACTGGGTTAAAAAAGAAGCAAAACAACTTATACATCCATATAGAAAAGAATTTGATTTAATGCTAGAAAAAATTAAATAGTCACTACCCCTCAGAGTGATTTAATATGGGGGATAATACAAGAGAAAGATGGAAGTAGAATTTGAATGAGTGAAAATAACTATTAAGAAAGAAGATGGATTTTTAAATATACGATGAAAGTTATGGGAGCATATTATTTTTAATAATTTATTTCCTTATGATTATCAAGATAGATTTTTCACTTTCATATACGAAGAATGAGACTGAGAAAATATAGTTCCAGATACGAAAAAAGAAGAAGTATTTGAGTGAGAATATTTTAATTTACACGCTCTCCTTTTTTCTTATAAAAGAAATAGAAGTTTTATACTAGAGATTAAATATCCTAAGAATTGAGAGCTATTATAATATTAACAAGGAATAATGGCAAAAGAAATAAGTATTACAATAAGCTGTGATGAGAATAATAAATATAAGTCAGCTATGATACAAGAACTTATAAACAATCTAACTGATGTGTTAGAAAAAGAAGATATATACTTCAGATTAAATAATTATTAATAACCTATGAGTAGAAGAATATGTAACAAGGAAGATAAAGAACATAAAAAACATCGAGATAATTTATGAGCTATTACAGTATGATTAAATAAAACCTATACTTGTGATATATGTTGAGATGATTTTAAATATTAATAATAATTTATGCAAAACGAATGGGACTCACAATGACTATCTGAAAACTTTACTGATTTCGAGATGGGAGAATACATAGATACTACTCCTCTTAGAAATGCGAGAGAAGAAGAGAAAGCACACTTGAGAGCAGTTATTATTGGGCAAATAAATGGTGTGATGCGACAAGTAGTAGAAGATGCTTTAGATGCTCTAATTAAGTTAGAGAAGAAATAATATATTTTAAATTAAGAGATTATGAAAAAAATAGCTATAAGTTTATTGTTAGGAAGTTTAATTTTACTAACTTCTTGTGAAAGTGATGCAAATGTAGCATCGAGAAATCTATCCAAGGCAGCAGACCAATTTGAAATAGAAAGAAGAGTAATATTTTATAATTGAATTACAGGAGATTATATGCTTTCAATAGAAGGCAGATGCTCACTTTGAAATTATGATAGTACAGGACAACTTACAGTGACTTGTAAGATTTGAAATAATGAATATAAAAAACATTTCTTGTGACTTTCAGATAATGTAACTTATTTTGTTGAGCAACTTGAGCCTAAAGATGTTAGTGTATATCACTATAGGGTTATATTTAAACCTCAATCAATTATTCCTGATATAGATTTTGTGTGAGAAATAAATAATGATTTGATTAAATAACTATGAAACTAACAATATACTGCAACAACTGAAACTTCTGATACTCTCCTTGAGATAGATTATGAGAATGAAACGACAATGCTAGACTTATATAAGCAGACTCATACTTATACAGACAAATAGATAATATAAGAAGTGATGTACAAAGTGAGAGAGAAAAAGCAAAAACTTTAATTAGAGATTTACTTAATAAAGAATAATTTAATTTTATAAAATAGAACCATGATACCAGAAAAAGTACAAAAAGAGCAATTGCGATCAAGAATAACTCAAATAATTCATAGGCTTGATAAAATTTGATATACAAACATTCAAGTTTCTAAAATAATTTGACTTGATACTTCCCGAACATCATGCTTGAGAAATAAAAAAGACTATCGTTATTCTATTTGACTCAAGAAAATGACAGGAATTGCAAAAAGAGGAGAGAAGTTTTTAGAAACTATGGAGTATGACTATTCTATTAAATAAAATAAAAAAATGAAAGATAAGATTATTCAAGAAATAAAAGAATATATATCAGAATATATGGTAGACTGCTGCTATGATTTATCAGCTGTTTTAAATGCAATAGATTATGATTGAAATGAAAACTATCAAATATTACTAGAAAGATTTTGAAAAGAATTTCTTATTTTTACTGAAAATATTTATGATTGAGATAAAGTTGAGGTCTGGTGAGATAATCATTGATGGATACCAAATAAACCTCTTAAGTTATTTACAAAAGAAGAGAATAAAAACTTGCTTATTTTATTAAGAAAACTTTTATGAACTTCCAAGAAATAAAAGAACGTAAAGATTTTCTCACTATATCAAAAACAGATTATAATTTTACTCTTGGTAGGAATATTGAAAAAACTTATAGATTATTTGATAAAAAAACAAATATTCTTCCACCTACTATCGGATATACTTTTTGAAAACCTAAAATTTTACAACCAGAAGAAAAAATACTTTGATTACAAGTAAAAGAATCGAGTATTTGAGATAAAGAAAAATTCAAAGATGTTATAGAGCTCCAGGAAGAAGTTATGAGAATAGTAAAAAAAAGAAACGAACAGTTTCATTATAGATGCTGACTCATAAACCTTACAACATGAAGTTGAAAATGACATTTAATCATTGATATTACAAATTATTATCAAGTAAATACTCTTATACTTGTACATAACACCAAAACACTTCATGAGCTCATAAAAAAGTTTAAGGATTTCACAAATATAAAACCAAGTCAATATGGTGACGGAAAAAAAGAAGTCTGAGCAATAACTATCATGACAAAAAGAAGTTTTGTTTTAGATAATAAAAAAATAAAAAATAATTTTAAAGCTCTGATTATTGATGAAGCTCCTGTACAATTTTCACAAAAATTATGGAATTGAATAAATTTATTTTTTGAATGACAGGAGTGAGTCGCTTTATATTGATTGTCTGGAACTCCATATAAATTAGAGCTCACTACTTTAGATCTCGAAAAGTATTTTTGAAAAAGTATTGAAGTAAAACAAGAAGCTAATAATTGATACAACTTTACTCCAAAAGTTACTATGTATGATTATATGGTGGATAAGTGGAAATATGAGTATGAGAATCCAGCAGAAATGAGAACAGTAGTATCTGAAAATATTTGAAGACTCTGAGAACAACTTATTCAAATAAAAAACCTATCAAGAAATAGAAAATGTACTCTTATTTTGACTGATAGGAGAAGTGAGGCTGATAATTTTTACCAACATAAACATTGATTATGATTTTGTTTTCTTATACATGGAGATACAAAAAGAAAAGAAGATGAAGAAAATATTAAAAAGGCTGCTGAATTAGTAAAAAAATGAGAAAAAGTTTGTATTATTTGAACGATACAAAAAGTTTGAGTTTGAGTTGATATCCCTTTTATTGATACTATATTTTTGGCTTCTGCAATTAAATTTTGAGCTACTGTGATACAATGAGTATGACGATGACTGAGAATTTCCGAATGAAAAACAGATGTTGCGGTTTGAGTATGGAATGATCTTCCACACTATAAATGACAAAGAAGCGAGAAATTAAAGGTTATAAAAAGCGAGTATTGATTACTTGATAGTGATATTACTTTTTTAAGATTAGATAAAAAATGAAAACAATAATTTCAATGTATAGAAAATATAAATTATTCCAAAAGGATTTAATTTTACAAAAACGAATGTCAGATTTATACTACAAAACTTCTTGAGCGAGCTGGAGTCAGATTTATTTGATTGTAAATAAAAATGTAAATACTTTAATTTGAGATTATAAAACTGAAGTATGCAAGAGATATTTAAAATAAGTGTTCCATGAAAATTCAGACTCGAATCAAAATTCACGACTGCTTATTTGCAAGAATGGAGTAATTTATGAAATTGGGGATATAAGATTTCTGATATGGCTCGAACTATAAAACCTACTGATACTATTCTTTGATGCCCTTCTGGACTTTTTATAGTAGAATTTAAAATGATTGATTGAGATATTTTACATATTTGAAAGGATTTTGAGCCAAGCCAATTAAAATCTGGTCGTATTATTTCTTGATTGTGTAATTCAGCTTTTGCGATAGTTTTTAGTATAAAACATCAGGATTATAAAGTTTTAAATTTTAAGGATATAATTGAACAGAAAGACTATTGAAATATAGAAATGAAACTTTTTTAGTAAATTATTTTGACAATTAAAAATAAATTCATAATATTAGCTCTATCAAGAGCGAGTGACAACACAAACTTGTTGATATATGCAAAATTTTTATAGATTACCACCTGCGTTGGCAGGGACTAGATATACACTGAAACTTATAGAAATATAAGCGTAGGTGGTAGTCTATAAAACTACTTTTTTACTTCAATGTAAAATAAACTAGCCTCTCAATTTCGGGTGAATAAATTGAAATTAAAAATATCCTCTTCATGATATTAAACTGATGTTTTTACCCGCTAATTTTATAGCATTATGTGACTTACTGTACAAGAGAAATGAGGTTCAATTGAGTTAATTGAAGAAGGAACATATCCAGCTACTTGTTTTCAAGTAATTGATTTATGAACACAAGAATCTGAATTTGACGGCGTGGCTAATTCTGCTCATAAAGTTCTATTTGGTTTCGTTATTCCAGAACTCAGTTATGAGTATGAAGATAAAGAATCTGGAAAAAAGAGAACTGGTTATAAAACTATTACTGCTCGATTTACTGCAAGCTTGAGTAATAAAGCAACTCTTACTGGCTTTCTTAACAGATGGCGAGGAAAAAAGTTTACAGATGATGAATTGAAAGGTTTTGACCTTAAAAAAGTTCTTTGAGCGAATTGTATGTTACAAGTAGTACATTCAAAAGACGGTAAATGGGCTAATGTTGAGTCTTGCGCACCTCTCTATAAAGGTATTGAAGTTTGAAAAACTGATAAAGAACCTCTCGCTTTTGAAATGGACGTCAATGCAGAAAATCTTTATGATGAAGATATTTATGCTAAGCTTCCAGAATTTTTACAGGATACTATTGCAAAATCTCTGGAATTTAAAAAATTCTTTGGAATAGAATCAATTGAAGATCAAGAAGAAAATATGAAAGTAGAAGCAGAAGTTCAAAAGAAAAAACAATCTGAGGCAAATGCTGAAGAAGCTACAAGTGCTTTTGAATAGTTTATTATAGAAAGATTACAAAAATATGTATCGAAATAACGCAATCAAAAGAAAAGATTATAAATTTCACACTAAACTCGAATCAATTCTATTTGATTGCAGATACATATTTTTGATTGTTTTTATAATATTTATTTACATAAACTTTACTTAGTATGCAAGAAAAAGCTATAAAAATGATAGAAGAAATGAAAGAAAAATATAATATTCCTCACGACCAAAAATCAGTATTTTGAAATGATATTATAAATATTATTTGAGCGTATTCTGATTGATTGAAACAAGCTTGCTTTGAAGAAACTCCAGCTGAACAAGTTGATAGAGAAAATTTTATTCCTTTACATTAAACCTATGAAACTAGAAATCAAAGATATACTTAAATATATCGACTCACAAGTTGAATTATACCAAGAAGGTAATAAGACAGCCGTTGCGTCTTATAAAGTTCTCAGAGGCTTTAAAACTCATATTGAGAACGCTATTAAAAGTATTGAAGAAGACGTAAGAGCTGAAATTGAAGATAATCCAAGAGAATATTTAGAATTTAAAATTTTTACGAGAAGAACGTATGATTTTAAAAGTAGTCCTTTATTCTTAGAAAAACAAAGTGAATTGAAAAATATTGAGTGAATTTTAAAGTCTGCAACTGATATGGAATCAAAATGAGACGTATATATTGATTGAGAAACGTGAGAAGAAATCAAATGAGTTCCTATAAAATTTACTTCTGTGCTTACTTATACTAATAAATGATTATAAAAATGGAAAATACAAAAATAATTCTTACACAAGAAGAAAGTATATCTCATGCACTTGATACTGTATGAGTTGGTGCAATAAAAAATAAATTGCAAGAGGTTGTAGATTTTTCAAAATCTTTAAATATTACAGATTTTGAAGATGATTCTCAATTTGAAGTTGTAAAAAGAACAAAAATCTGATATGTAAAAACTCGAAATACTATTAAAAGAGCTTTTAAATTTAAAAGAGATGATTACAACTCACTAGCTAAGGCTAACCTAGAAGCTGAAAGAGAGGTAATTGCAGTCATAGAGTTAGAAGAAAAAAGACTCGATGATATGGTGCAAAAAGCAGAGCTTTTAAAACTAAGAAAAGAAAATGAAAAAGTAATTGAAGATAGAATTGAGGCTCTCAAAAAATGTTGAGTAGTATGAAATAGAGAAGAACTACTTGAAATAAAAGAAAAAGAATTTGAAAACATACTCACTGAGGCAAGATTAAAGTTTGTAAAAGAAGAAGAAGAAAGAATTGAGGAAGAAAAACAGAAGATAGCTAGAGAAAAAGAAATAGAGGAAGCAAGAAAACAAGCTAGAATTGAAGCGGAAAAAGAAAAGCAAGAAAAACTTGAAAAAGAAACGAAATACAAAGAATTTCTCGCAAAAAATGAATGAAATTTTGATAAAATTTTTAAAGAAGATTGAAAGATTATTTTATATAAAAAAGTTGATGAGTTTTTAATATAACTAAAACTAAAATAGTAAAATTATGCCATTAATTCTTTCTTATAAATCTCCGAAAATAACTGAAAAACAAGTCCTTAAGCTCGTTATATTACTATTATAATATTTATATAAATATAAAATATGAGTCCAGCACAAATACAACTTTTTCAATTTGAAGAAGACCAAAAACATTTCGCAAATCTAACAACTATAAATATAGATGGTGATATTTGGTTTGTTGCAATTGACGTTTGTAAATTACTTGAAATTCAAAATGCAACCATAGCTATACAATGATTAGACGAAGACGAAAAGCTGGACTATGTATTACATAGGTCAGGTCAGGAACGTAATGTGAAACTCATTTCTGAAAGTGGATTATATGCTTTGATTTTTAAAAGTAGAAAAGAATCTGCGAAAACATTTAGAAAATGGGTGACTAAAGAGGTAATTCCATCCATAAGGAAAACCTGAGCTTATTGAATTAATAGGCTTGAGACTGTTCCGTATTTCCAGAGCAGAGTAATTACCCTGTATTCAATAGATGTTTGTATGCAATATACATGACTCAAAGACAAGAAATGAGTAGAAATATATGAGGGGGATATAATAGAACAAACTTTAAATGATTGAATAAAAAATAAAAGAATAGAGGTTATATGGAGAGACTGAGGATTTTTTCCACTTACACTTTACGCTTTAGAATGTACTATTATTTGAAATATTTACCAAAATCCAGAATTATTAAAATAAAACTACAATGCAACCAAACGAACTTAAATTTGAAAAAGAAGCTATAAGATTTATACAACTTGCAGAAAAAACAAATAAGTGTATTTATTTGACTGGGAAAGCTTGAGCTTGAAAATCAACACTTATAAACTTTTTTATTTCTAAAACAAAAAAGAAATTCATAATGCTTTGAACAACATGAGTTTCAGCAGAAAAGATAGGTGGAGAAACAATCCACCGTTTTTTTTGACTACAAAAAGGATGAAGAGTTTCAATCAATAATGAAAAAAGAGATATTATTCGTGAAACTGATATCTTTATTATAGATGAAATTTCTATGATGCGCGCAGATCTATTTGATAAGCTCGAATGAATAATGAGAAATGTCATGCAAAATGAATATTTTTTTTGATGAAAACAATTTATATTTGTATGAGATTTATTTCAACTTCCACCGGTACCGGAACAAGAGTTTTTTGATAAAAATAAAACTCAAAGAAATCCTTATTATGATATTTTTTGGGAAAAATATAAAGGACTCTTCTTTTTTGATTGAAATAATTATAATCAAGAACATTTTGAAAAAATTCAATTACGTAAAGTATACAGGCAAACTGATATAGATTTTGTGGATATGTTGAATAGAGTTCGTTTATGAGATGGATCAAGAGAAGTTTTAAATTATTTCAACCAAAAATATATTGATAAAAAAGATATACATCCACAAAGCATACTTATAGCGTGTACAAATAAAATTGCTGATATTTATAATCGAGAAAGACTTGAAAGACTTCCAGGAGAAAAGAAGGTATCAAAAGCATATATAAATGGAGATTTTCCAGAAAACTTATACCCAAATGATATGTATATTTCTTTTAAAGTATGAGCGAGAATAATTTTTGTATCAAATGATAGAAATCATGGATATAAAAATTGAACATTAGGAACAATCAAAGAAATATATCAAAATAGTGTTGTTATTTTAAAAGATGACTGATTATCTATTGAAGTAAATAGGCAGCAATGGCAACATAATGACTGAGTAGACGACTTTTGAAATCCAATTATTCTTTGAACGTTTTTACAATATCCTTTTCGTATAGCTTTTTGAATTACTATTCATAAATGCCAAGGAAAAAGCTTTGGTCATGTTGTTGTTGATTTATGATGGGGAGCTTTTGCTGATGGGCAGGTATATGTCGCTTTCTCACGAGCAAGAAGCTTTGAATGATTACAACTCCTTAAAAAACTCAATAAAAAAGATGTAATGACTTCAGAAGAAGTAATAAAATTTTTAAAATAAAATAATGAAACAAAGCTATATAGGAATACATGAAAAAGATATATTTACTTATAATGATAAACTATATATACAACGTCATGAGCCAATTTGGAAAAAAAAAGAATATAGAATTTTCTCAAAAAATGATTTAAAATATATAAATTCTTTACAAATAAAAAATAATGATATAATGAAAAAGCATATATAAAGTAAGTTTTGTTTTCAGAACACAAAGCCATAAAAAAACTCTCTAAATTTAGAGAGTTTTTTTTATTATAATGAGTTATAAAAGTGAGTAACATTGTTATACCATTCTTGAGCTCTATCATTTCAACTCCATACTTTAGCTTTTTGAAGTGTAAGAGGTCAATTATATCAAGTATTAGTCCATATTTTCTTGAATGCTTCATAACTTTCTTCTGGAGTATCATAGATACACATTTTACTATTACCTATTGCTTTACAAGGAGCAGTATTTCAACTCTTTATTCAAAAGCAATTATTATACTGTATTCAGTATCAAAGAGTACAATTTCAAGTTTCGTGCATAGCGACTGCTCTTGCTAACTTATCAATATCAAATAAAGGCTCATTTTCTTCCAGTACATACTCTACAATTACTTCTGGGGTACTTACTATCTCTTTTACTATTTCTTGCTCTGTATCAATTAGTTTTACCTCGTTTTTCGGAGTTTCTATAAACCCAATTCAACAAGTGTATTATTTAAGTTTTCAGAACTAAATCTTCCAAGATTTTCAAGTACGCTGTCATCCCAATATCCTCAAAGTACATCCCATTCATACGGAATACATTGAAGTTCGTATTCTCTCCCTTTTAATTCAAGTTCTCATTCTGCTTCTAAACACCTTGTATACCATACGCTTGTTTGATATACAAGTTCCATTTCTGCAAGCTTTTCTTTTCTATCTTCTTGAATACTAATTGAATTTTCTAATTGTTCTTTGATTATTTCAATTTTGGATCTATTAGTAATTACATCTTCTGCAACTTTTCTCAGTTCTATATTTTTTTCGGCTAATGTATCATTTATTTCTCTTGCTTCTGACATATTAACATAATGATAATAACTCATTCAAAGAGATATCATAAACAATATGGCAATAATAATATTTTGGTTTTTCATAATTAAATTTTGGATATAAACTATATAAATTTCATAACAATTCACGGTAAGTATAAGAGAAGTGAATAAAACATTATTGAGAATAACAACATACATAATACTATAATTATTGAGTCTTTCATTTTGCTATATTATCAAAAAATAAAGTTGCTTTTTCATGTACTCACTCTTCCCATTTACACATATATTTCACAAGTTTTTTCTTTTTCATGATTATCAATTTAATCTCTCAAGCTTCCGTTCAAAAAAAGAAATCATTTGTTCTCTATTTTCTTCATACTTTGCGTCATCACATTTCTTAATTGCTATTTTTACTCTTGAAATAACTATTTTTAATTTGTCGTAACTCATTTTTTAATAATTATAAGATAAAGGAAAACTTTCTTGCCAAACTGATTCACATACTTCAATAACTCTTTCGTTCTTGTATGGAGTAAAATATAAATTCTCACATACATTCTTTACTTCGGCTTCTCCGAAATGTAGTACCAATATTGCATATAGTGTCATAAGATATAATCTTAGGATATAAAGTAAGTTAATTGCTTAACTTATATCTATTAAAACATACTTTTTTATTTGATGCAAATATTTAACATTACTTTTTAAAAAAAACTTTAATAATATATTTTTTATATACTATTAAAGTCGAATCAATGCAATTTTTCTATTCAATATTTTTTTCTAAGTTTTTCTATATAGTAATACATTAATCAAGCATCACTTTCAAATAAAGGTGGATTCCAGTATTGAGTCGTTCAAAAATATTCACAAAATAACTCTTCTGCTGAGTTTTGAAAATATTCTTGTGGTATATATTCTTTTGATACTCATAATTTTACACCATGATCCAAAAGTAATTGATTATATTTTCAAGAATATATATCGTTCCAAGTTTTCATTTCTTTTTCTGAAATGATATGAGTATAAAATCTGTGCCCAAACTCATGCTCTAAAGTAAACTTCAAATGTCATATATCTCTATATTTTTGAACGGATATAGTATTTCTTCGTTCTCAGTTATTCTCAGTATCATAAAAATAACACGCATCAAATACTTCTCCTCATTCTACAATTCAACAATCATTATTAAAATACAACGGCACTTCTCTATATTCATAAGCGTTACTTTCTTCTATACATAAAACAAACATTATGCTAAAAACTCATACTGCTGCGATAATCAATAATATAATTTTTCTTATACTCATATCATACTTTCAAAAAAAATGCAAAAAAAGAGAGCCGTAGCTCTCCTAGTTTTTCAGAGTGATTATATACTGTACGACTTCTTATGGTCGCAAGAGATAAACCTCCTTTCTCACGCTTTGAGCGTGACTTTATGCTTCCAGCTGGTAGTCGCAGAATCGTAAAACAT